>Ga0207138_1176_pt1 | contig 10850 bp, 12 predicted proteins | sample Alteio_BWMinHeat_6_FD_153589 | JGI IMG/M metagenome (GOLD analysis project Ga0207138, IMG submission 153589) | Enriched cells from forest soil in Barre Woods Harvard Forest LTER site, Petersham, Massachusetts, United States -... | ecosystem: Environmental > Terrestrial > Soil > Temperate forest >...
GTGTAAATCAGTTTGACAGGCGTAGGTTTGAAGTCTTGCTCAGTCGCTGTGATGGTGCGCTCACGTTTGTCCAAAGACTTCATCACTTGGGATACTGAAGGCTTACTCTTGCTGGCAGCAAGTTCATCCAAGGCTTGCTTGGTTATTGATTTTCTTCTCGGCTTTCGTAGCGCCCTTGGATCGTCCAGCATAGATTCGGGGATTGTAGCATGTCGCATTAGCCCCAACGCGGCCCTACGTTTGTCCTATGTTCGGCAGGCACAAAATCTGATAGCATACGCCGATGACCGGCGAAGCGCAGCACACCACATCCGCAAGAATCTCAACTCTGGCCCTGTCTGAAGTCCAAGCCGCTATGAAAGAATATTGGGCCGTCCTGGACGAAAGCGAACTTAGCGAAGCCTCCAAAGGGATGTACATGGACATGGCTGGCAACTTTGTTCGTTGGATGTCCGGTGAATTCGTGCCCGGCTCACGGAAAAATCCCTACCCCTTCAGGAAGAGAAAGAAAGACCCGATAGCTTCGTAAACTAGCCGCTGATATACTGTGCCGCGACTGAGGGCCACGCCGGGGCTGTGGGTTTTTCCGGTTCCGGCGTCTCGGGCCGGAAAATTAAAGTAACTGACAATTCCCTTTTCCGTTTGACCCTCCAAAAAATCCGGGATAAGTTGAAGGTGCGTGGGCCGGATGGGAGGTGATAGACATGTACAGATATAGAAGCACCGCACCTCCAGCCCAACCGTGCGGCCCTGTGCAGTTCGTTAGCTTCGTTGCAACCTTGCTGACGATCTTCGCGCAACTCAAACAGCTCAAGTAAACACTGACGGGGTCAAGAAAAATTGGCCCCGCTTGCAGAAAAATCGTAGTTTGCACCTCAGTCCGTTCACTAGGACGCAACGGCGGCTTAGAGCTAGAATGTGCCATGCGCGTATTCACCATCTATCCGCCAATGAAAGAGAAAACCCCGTGGCTGCCCGATCTAAGGGAACTTCTTCCCGATGGCCAAATCAAAGTGTTCGCTAATTACACGGAAGAGGATGACTGTTTGTCAAAGTTGTATCAGGAGGCTTTCGCTTCTCCGCTCAAACAAACGGCACGAAACTCAACCAGTGGCCAGAGGCTAAATACGGGACAGCAGAAAGCGGCTGCCGAGCTTAGGGACAAGCTATTCGCTTGCATTCGGGAAATTGCGAAGGTAAGTCCAGGCGAACAGTTTTGGTTAGTGGTTAGGAGTGAGGTTACCGATTCCGATTTCATTTTTGGATAACTGAATCTCGCCTAATAAGCGTTGCGAAAAAAGAGCGCCTGCCTTAAGATTCTCGCCCGGAGTAAAGGCGCATAACTACTGGTAAACAAAGTGGTGGGCAGTGCAGGACTCGAACCTGCGACCTCCTGCTTGTAAGGCAGGCGCTCTAACCAGCTGAGCTAACCGCCCCAGTATGCAATGCCCCGCAGAGCTGGAGACTGCGGATCTCGCACTGAAAGGGGGTTCCTGAGATGCATTTCGAGTATATGGGAGCGCAGAAACAAGGGTCAAACCCGAGCGTAAAGTGCTTTGAGTGGAGCATAGTCAAGCACGCTCTTTAGCGATTTGGTGCCAAAGCCAAGCCCTTTCAAAGCTGGCTTGGAACAGACTCAATCACAGGTTGCCTAAACAGCATTTCTCCCTGCTAGACTGGCGCGTGCTGCGCTTGATCGTCAATGCGGATGATTTCGGGCTCACGCCTGGTGTCAATCGCGCTATCGTCGAGGCACACAACCACGGTATCGTGACTTCCGCCACGCTTATGGCCAACGGGCCGGCGTTCGATGATGCCATTCACCTGGCCCAATCTGCGTCGCAACTGAGCATCGGCTGCCATGTGGTACTGGTTGACGGTGCCCCCGTCTCTGATCCATCACTTGTGCCTACTCTCACCAATGCAAAGGGTCTGCTTCGCCATAGCCTAAACAATTTCGCCCTGCCAGCAATAACGGGCAAGCTTGACCCTGCTGAAATTCAAGTCGAGGCCATCGCTCAGATCCGCAAATTGCAAGCTGCGGGCGTTTCCGTCTCGCATATTGATACGCACAAGCACACGCATATGATTCCCGTTGTGTTGCAGGCTCTTTTAGCTGCGGCAAGTACCTGTGGCATACGCGCAGTGCGAAACCCGTTCGGCGTACTTCACTTCTCGACGCTGCTGAACCGGCCAGGATTATGGAAGCAATACAGCAAGGTCGCTCTCCTCAACCAGTTCGGCAAGGGGTTCCGAAAAACAGTCGCCAATGCTGGACTGGTCACGCCCGACGGCACCATGGGCATTGTAGCCACAGGGTCTCTCGATGACCGCCTCTTCGACAACATCGTGGACGCGGTTCCCGACGGCACATGGGAATTGGTTTGTCATCCCGGCTACAACGATGCCGACCTTGATCGCGTGCACACCCGGCTGCGCGAGTCCCGTGCGGTGGAACTGCGGCTTCTGACTTCGCCAGCGGCCCGGGAAGTTTTGAACCGGCGGGGCGTTCAGCTCATTTCCTACCGCGACCTGACCTAAAATACCCCGGACGTACAGGGCCTTTAGATAGTCATTTCCGGCCAAATTGCCATCTTCAGGCCTCAAGTACCACGATATGATAGGCCAGCCGCCGAGAATTTAGGTAGAAGGCGCCGACAAACATGGAGCAAAGACCAGAAGCCCGGGTCGCAACCCAGATCCAGGTACGCGTGTGGGGAATGGATGCCGACGGACGGCCGTTCTTCCAGAACGCCCAGGCTAGCAACATCAGCAGCGAAGGCGCTTTAATCTCTGGCATCGGCCATCCGCTGAAAGCCGGGGACATCGTCGGCGTGCAACACGGCGAAAAGAAAGCCCGATTCAAAGTGATCTGGGTCATAGACGGAGGTGTCGCCCGAAGAATCGAAGCTGGGGTGCAAATTCTTCCGAACCAGATCAACCCCTGGCACAACCTGGCAACATCTGAAAAGGCCATCATAGCTCCCAGCAAAAACAAACGCCGTTTCGTACGGCACAAGGTTTTGTTTCCTCTGGAAATTGGTTTTGAGGACGCCCGCCGAACTCACATGCAGACCAACGCCACTGACATCGGCGGCCGCGGATGTTATGTAGAGACTTTGCTTCCCTTGCAGATCGGCACCAAAGTCACAGTCAAGTTCTGGATGGACTCAGAAAAAGTCCAAACCGGCGGCGTGGTGCGGGCCAGTGACGGCGGTGTAGGAATGGGCATTGAGTTTACCGCCCTGGACAATCAAGTACAGGAACGGCTACAAAAGTACCTCGACAAGATGGACGAAGGTCTCATCGGTCGTGACGCCGCCAAAGGTGCCGCCAACTCGGAGTCTTAGTTCTGTTGGGCAATTTCCAGCGCTTTTTCTAGAACTACATCTTTCCCCGATTTGAGGTCCTGCGCGGTAACCGGAACTTCCACATCAGGAGCGATCCCGACACCCTCGAAGCGTGAGCCGTCGGGAAAGGTGTGACGCACCGCCGCGATGTTGGTCATCATGCCATTGTCGAAATTCGTATGGCTCGTGAAAGAAAATGTCCCCGCCGTATTTTCGCCCACCAGTTCGGCCCGCTTTGTAACCTTGAACGCCATGACGAAATCTTCGCAGGCACAGGTGCAGCCACGGTCAATGAGCAAAATTAGTCTTCCCGTGTAAGCCGCACCTTGCGGCCGAATCGTTCCATCACTACTCATCACATGAGTCATCTCCGGAGACGCCATGGGGCCCATGCCGTACCCGCGCAATATCATTCCGCCTTGCATCGCACTCGATTCGCTCCACATCGGGTACGGCTTATTCATCAAACCCGCCTCCAAGGGCGCCGCGGATCCTCCGCCTTGATTGCCTCTTACGTCAAGAATTACTGCGCTGGCATCGTGAAATTGTTTCAGATATTGCAACGCTGCAGCCTGCGTCTCTATACCATGAAATATGGGGACCTTGATATATCCCACCTTGGATGGGGCTAGCCACCGGCCTTCGGCTGCCAATGCAGCCGCCTTCTTCTTGTCGTGCGCACGATCAATTGCAACCTTCCGGCCTCCGTCTAACGTCATGGTAAAAGTCAATGGAAAAAGAGCCGGCGTATCGAACAGACTGATGCCCGCGTCCCGGCTGCTCGACCCGGAAATGTATTCTTGGTTGCGTTCGAAGTATTGTTGAGTAGGAAGGCCATCAATGGCCTCGATGACGTCTCCCTCTTTCACCGATGCCAAACGGCTTTGTATCACTACCCATTTATCTGCCAACGGGTACACCGTAACCCCGATGGGTTGGCCATAGGTTTTGTCCAGCCAATCGTCGTAGAACCAAGTGTGCCCATCGTGCAGCGAAGCCACCAGAGCCATCGAGGCCAGATCAAATTCTTTGCGGTCATCCGATCCATTCAAAGCAGTTCTGAGATACATCTCGTATTCCTGGTCAAACTTCTTCTTATCGAGATCGGGAAAGAATGTGTTGACCTGGTGATAGATCTGCGACGCGATCATCATCCGGTCGGTGGCTGAGATCTTGCCGGGGGATTGTGCCGAAGATCGTCCGATGACTACAATTACCAGCAACCACATAGTAAGCAAACTGCCCACAAGCTTCTGCATGGCAATTCCTCTCCGATTCTCCAGAATCATTTGCATCCTCAGTAGCGTGTTGACGCAAAATAAACAGAGAGGTTAGCACGTTGCTATCTTTTAAAAATAAGTGCCGTCTATGTATCACAGAATCGGGCACGTAAGGCCCGCTTTTTTTCAAGATCTATCGAGGATGGAAGGTGAACTCGTGACAGCTAACAAGGAACTAAGGGAAAGTTTGGATCGTCTGCAACCGTTGGCACTTCTCGCTTTGCGCCTGGTATTGGGCATTATTATGATTGCCCACGGCTATCCTAAAATGTTTGGTGGCTTCCCACGCATGGAGCAGATGTGCAGCGATCTGGGTTTTCCCAGTTGGTTCGCGTATCTTTTGGTCGGAACTGAGGTGGCCGGGGGTGTCTTGGTAATTGCAGGATGTTTCACCCGCTTCTTTTCGTTGGCCATGTTGATTGATATGATCGTGGCAATCTGGAAGATTCATTGGAAGAACGGGTTGCGTGGTGAAGGCGGATATGAATTTCCGCTTTCCCTTGCAGTAATCGCATTCGCCCTGATTTTCTTCGGTGCCGGTCCTTTCGCGCTGGATCAAATTCACCGTATCCGATCTTCCACCACGAAAGATTGACCTCCTATTCGGGTATCGTATTACTCGCAAGGCGCAAGAAGGTGAATTCTCAAAATCTGAATCCAAGCGATGCGATTACCATCGAATCAGAGAGTCCAGGCCCACACATTGCCAGGAACCTTGCATGAAAATTGGGATCACGTGCTATCCAACCTACGGTGGCAGCGGCGTCGTGGCCACCGAACTTGGCCTCGAACTAGCCGAGCGCGGTTACGAAATCCACTTCATTTCTTATGCCCCACCCATCCGCCTGACCGAGCCTCACCCGAATATCCATTTTCATGAGGTGGACGTTTCCCGCTATCCCCTGTTCGACTTTCCGCCCTACGATCTCGCCCTGGCCTCGCGCATGGCCGAGGTCTCGGAACTCTACGGACTCGATCTGCTGCACGTGCACTATGCCATCCCGCACTCCGTCAGCGCATTACTTGCTCGGCAAATGCTCGCGGCCAAGCCCAAGGGACGCAAGCTCCCGTTCGTGACCACGCTTCACGGCACCGACATAACTCTCGTCGGCCTCGACCGTTCTTATCTACCCATTACTCGATTCTCCATCGAACAAAGTGACGGTGTCACCGCCATCTCGCAATATCTGCGCGAGCGCACCATGCGTGAGTTCGATGTCAAGAATCATATTGAAGTCATTTACAACTTCGTAAATTGCGACACCTACATCCGCGATGCCGATGCTGCCAAGCGCCGCCTGGAGTTTGCTCCCAACGGTGAGCGCATCTTGGTCCATCTTTCAAATTTTCGCCCGGTCAAGCGCATCACCGATTGCGTCGAGATTTTCGACCGTGTGAGAAAAAAAATACCATCGAAGCTGCTCCTGATCGGCGATGGCCCCGACCGCTCCCGCGCGGAATGGCTGGCCGTACAGAAAGGCATCCACGACGACGTTTTGTTTCTGGGTAAGCAGGACGACGTGCAGGAAAAACTCGCAGTCGCGGACATTATGCTCATGCCCAGCGAACTGGAATCGTTCGGACTGGCCGCACTCGAGGGAATGGCTTGCGAGGTCGTTCCGATCGCTACCCGCGTAGGCGGAGTAGGCGAGGTATTCGAACACGGACAGAGCGGCTTCCTCGCCGACGTGGGCGACGTGGATACCATGGCGCGCTATGCCATCGAATTGCTTGGTGACGAAGACCGTTTGCGGGAAATGGGAAAAGCCTGCCGCGCCGTAGCCCAATCCAGATTCTGTTCTTCGAAGATTGTTCCCCACTATGAAGCCTTCTACCGCCGCGTGCTAGAACGTTCTTCGTAAAGCGCCGCCGGCATCTCACCATCACTCTGCAGCAGAGGCAAACGCAAGCGAATCAACGTTCCTTTTCCTTCCCGGCTGTCAATGGTCATGCGGGCCGTGTCTCCGTACAGCACCTTCAGCCGCTCCGCCACATTGGCCATGCCGATGCCAGTTCCACCCAGTTCGTCAGGCCTCGCTAACAAGTTTGCGGCGCCCATTCCCACCCCGTCGTCTTCGACTTCGATAATCAACTGCGATTCTGTCAAACGGCTGCGCAGAAAAATGCTGCCACCTTCAATTTTTGAGGAGAGTCCATGCTTGATCGAGTTCTCCACCAAAGGCTGAAGCAGCATGCTAGGCACCATCACATCGAGCGACCTCGGGTCGAGTTCCTTCACCACCTGCAGCTTGTCCCGTCCGAAACGGACCACCTCAATATCGAGGTAGTTGTCAATGAATTCTAGTTCCTCCCGCAAAGGGACGAATGCCTCGCCACTGCTCAACAACCGCCGAAGAATCGTCGCCAGCTTAATGATCAGCTCACGCGCCGTATCCGGGTCGAAGCGCACCAGCGACGACACTGAATTCAGCGTATTAAAGAGAAAGTGCGGGTTGATCTGATTTTGCAGCGCCTCCATGCGGGCTTGCAGCAACAAGCGCGCCTGTTCTTCCAGCTTGATCTGGATGCGCACGCTGTTCCAGATTTTTAACTCGGTCCCTATGGCGATGATGGAGGTCGCATAGATGGCCAGCCAAACCCAGGGGCTCAGCGCATCGCGACTGAGGCTTTCCAGGGCGAACGTCGCACGTGGCAGGCCCCGGGCCAACTCAGTCTGTACGAAACGCAGGCCCGCGATAGTAACAAAAAACATGACCTGCCAATCGAACAAGCGCGGAGTCGGCAGGTTACGCCGGATCATACGATAGATGCTGAGGTCTATGAACGGTGAAAACGACCAGATGTCTTCCCGGTCTGGCGCCATGCTGCGCAACTGTCCAGCAATAAAACCGCAGAGCAGGTTGAACGGCATTGTGGCCCATTCCCCGTGCAACAAAGCCGGCAGCGCGATGAACGCCCCGCCCAGCATGCCCGTGAAGCGTCCCGCGATGACGCCCAGCAGGATCGTGGTCTCGAACGAAAGATCGCCTGCTAGAAAACTTTTCTGGATGAACCGGATCCACACACCAACGCCCATCGGAATGCCGATCCATAGCACTAGATAAATTTGCTGTTTGAGCGTGCGGTCTTCACGAAACAGCAGAGACTTGAACTCTACTGAGCGTACTAGCGTGCTGGCCACAGCCGCGGCCACGCCTAGCTTCAGCAGTAAATTGATCAGGATGAGACGCTGTTCCATGGTGAGCCGCGAGAATGCTGAAGAGATGTTAGACGATTTGCTGGAGTGTAGCCAGCGGCAGAGGGCGCAAGTTCTCCCCTGCTGAATGAGGACTGTCACTGATAACGACAGGCTACCCGATGAAGCGCGATGTCATCCTGAGGTAGCGGGTCCTGCGCGAACCGCAGGACTCCCCACGAAGGACCTTTGCATTTTCTTAAGGCGAGCGTCAGCGCCCCAGATAGGCGCACGTGATTCGTCGCCGCACTCTTTTCTTAGCTCAAGACTACTTTACTTCACTCATGTTGGAGTACACTCTCCGGCTATGCCTGCGCGCAACCGTCCCGTCACATTGCGACAGCATTTCGAGTTGACGTTGACGCATCAGTTCGCCTCATTCGATCAGGGTAGAGCTTGGAAGGACATCAAGTGGGGAATTCCACCACAAATACTTGTGGGCCTCCCCCTTGTGAGGTGGTGGGGGCTGGGTAGGGCATCAGACATTCTTTATGTGATCATAATTCAGCTTACTGTCCTAATTGCGGATGTAACATGGCGATTCGGGAAGTCTGTATGGATTGTTTGCCGCAAGGAGCAGTTTAGAAACGATTCCATTACTACTCTATTTGCCGTTCTTTATATTTGCGGCTTCGCGGGTATGGCTCGGTATGTCCAGTACAGTAATTCGCCACACTTAAGCGCAAAAATCAACGGCCCTGTACTGGCCGCGCACATCCGAGAACTCCCAGACCCCACTGGGGCAATATGGTTCACGCGGATTGACATGCAAAATAAGGGGATCCCCAGTATCACCCGGAATTGGAAGGTGGTAGTCAAATTCATTAGCGGAGACGAGGCGACCGGGTATCCTGCTACCAAGACGCAAATACTCACCGATCGTTATGGCCAGGAACATGGTTTTCTTCTCGGTAACTCGATCTATTGGAAAACGGCACATGTTCAAATTACAAGAAGCGGCTCGCAAGATTGGTTTGCTGTATTTCTCCTGCCATACATCAGGCAGGAATTACTAATGGAGCCAAGCACCATTTTTACGGTGGTTTACGAAGATGAAAGAGGAAACAAATACTCGCTCGAGTATAAGGTCCCAGCGGAAGGTAACTACGGAGGTCCTAGGCGACCTTCGTGAAAGCCTGTATTCGATGGGTTCCAAAATTTACGAACACTATCAGGGCGACATTTCGATTTACTGACTGAGGTGACTGGCTAGCTGACTGAGAAGGGCATCGAGATTTTCCACTCGAGCTGGGCCGCCCTGTGCCATATCTTTGCTTCCGCCGCCGCGGCCCCCAAGCTGGGTAAGCGCCTTTTTGAGCAATATGCCCATGTCAAACGGCTGGCCCGTGGACTGAGCGAAGACCAAAGCTGCTGGATCGCACGTGCTGCCCAGCAAAACAACGACATCGCTCGCCTGGCGGGTCAACCTTTGCGCCAGCAATTTGATGAACACTGCGTCGCGATCGGTGAAGGTACGGACAATAACTCTGCGCCCGCCAGCATGGGGCGCCTCGGAAAGTAGCCGTCCTGCGTACAAGTCGGCTAACTCCTCCAGCAGTTGCTCGCGGGCCTTGCGTGCGCCCCGCGATTCCTCCTGCAGCTTCTGCACAGTTTGGGGAGTGTCCCAGAGCTGAGTGGAAAGCAACACAGCGGATTCAGACAGGCTGGAGTAGTCCCGCCGAGCGGTTGCCACAGCCCGTTTGCCACAAACAAATTCCACACGCCATCCTTGCCGCACCTTTTCTGTTTTCCGCAGCAGGATGGGCCCGATCTGCCCCGTGGCTGAAACGTGCGTGCCACCACAAGCGGTCAGATCAAAATCATGTATGTCAATGAGCCGAAGTTTATCTCGCTCGACTGGCGGCAGTTTTCGCAACCCCAGGCTGCGCGCTTCCTCCTGCGTGGCAAAGCGAATTGTAACCGGACGGTCCTCCGTCACTACGCTGTTCGCCAGTTCCTCGGCGGCCTCCACCTGTGAGCTGGTCAAGCTCTGGGTTTCCAAGTCAATCGAGCACGTATCCGCGCCCATATGAAAGGAAACCGTAGACAGATTGAAAAGGCGCACAAACGCGGCTGAAAGCACATGCTGGCCCGAATGTTGCTGTATGTGATCGCGTCGCCGGTCAACATCAATGCTCCCACGTACGCGGCTTTCCTTCTGAACCGATCCTGCATTTTCGAGAATGTGGAGGATGTGTCCGTCTTCTCTTTCCACCACCTCGATTACGCGCAATCTGTTGCTCCCGTCTTTATCCGAGAGCGAAAGAATCCATCCGGTATCGAAAACTTGTCCGCCACTGGTGGGGTAAAACGCTGTGCGATCCAGAATCACACACGGGCGCGGCTCCGAAACCGAATCCAGCACTTCGGCATCAAACTCGTAGAGAAAAGAATCGTGATAGTAGAGATGTTCAGTCATGGTCCGGGAGCAACTACCTTCGTATGGAACGAGGCTGAAATGCTGATTGCTGACTTCTGCTTTCAGTACGGCCCGATAATTCCGCCGATTTGCCTTGATGCAGGAGCCAGCTGGTGCTGAGATTTCCTTCGCTCCTCGATGACGTCCAGATATTTCAACCCAGAGCCCGTGTTGAACAATACGACTTTATCATCGGGTCCGAAGAATTTGCTGGAACGCAGCTTTCGATACGCCGCCAGTGCCGCGGCCCCTTCCGGAGCGGCGAAAATTCCTTCCACTCGTGCCCATTGCCGAAAAGCATCCATAATCTCTTCGTCGGTCACGGACAGCGCCACACCGCCGCTTTTCTTCAGTATGTCCAAGATCAGGTAGTCGCCATACGCCTTGGGCACGCGTAGTCCTGCAGCCATGGTCGCGGCGTTTGGCCAAAACTCCGCAGTATTTTTTGGCTTCATCCCACGCCTTCACAATCGGAGCGCAACCCGCAGCCTGCACCGAAATCATCTGCGGACGTTCCGCCCCAATCCAGCCCAGGTCCTGCATCTCCTCAAACGCTTTCCACATCCCGATCAAGCCAACTCCACCCCCCGTGGGATAAATAATTC
>Ga0207138_1179_pt1 | contig 10549 bp, 7 predicted proteins | sample Alteio_BWMinHeat_6_FD_153589 | JGI IMG/M metagenome (GOLD analysis project Ga0207138, IMG submission 153589) | Enriched cells from forest soil in Barre Woods Harvard Forest LTER site, Petersham, Massachusetts, United States -... | ecosystem: Environmental > Terrestrial > Soil > Temperate forest >...
CTTAGCATCGGGGCGAAGATATTTCATTTGTTTCCCTTCACGATGAATAGCGGAAAGTTCACGCAACAAATTATGAGCAAGATCGAGTGCCAGCGGCATATAATTGCTGGTTTCGTTAGTAGCATAGCCAAACATCATACCCTGGTCGCCTGCGCCCTGGTCTTCTTTTTTCTTTCTTTCCACGCCTTGATTAATATCAGCAGACTGTTCATGGATGGCTGAAAACACACCACATGAATTTGCTTCAAACATATACTCACTTTTAGTGTATCCTATTTTAGATATCACTTCACGGGCAATACTTTGTACATCGATGTATGTATTAGATTTTACTTCTCCGGCAAGTACTACTTGCCCTGTTGTTACAAGGGTTTCACAAGCTATTTTAGATTGTGGGTCCCAGGCAAGAAAATTATCTACTAACGCGTCTGAGATCTGGTCTGCAACTTTATCAGGATGTCCTTCTGAAACGGACTCTGATGTGAAAAGATATGGCATTTTTATTTTTGTTTTTATTGAATAATTAAGTCTGCAATTTATATAAATACTTGATTGTTTTTGTTTTATAATGATTTTTGTTATTCGACAGTAACTGATTTTGCAAGGTTTCGTGGTTGGTCTACATTACATCCGCGAAGAATTGCAATATGGTATGCTAAGAGCTGTAATGGTACAATAGTAACCAATGGTGATAATATTTCTTCTGTCTCAGGTACTTCAATAACATGATCTGCAAGCGCTCGAATCAATTTATCTCCTTTATTTACCACGGCAATTATTTTTCCTTTACGCGCCTTTACTTCCTGTACATTAGAAACTATTTTCTCGTAAGCACTTTGGTTGGTGGCAAGAAAAACTACGGGCATTTCTTCATCTATAAGCGCTATCGGACCATGTTTCATTTCCGCTGCAGGGTATCCCTCAGCATGGATATAAGATATTTCCTTTAGTTTTAAAGCGCCCTCTAATGCTACAGGGAAGTTATAACCACGACCCAAATAAAGGAAGTTCTTTGAGTCTTTATATATTTTAGCCAATTCCTGTATTTGCTTATCAAGTTTAAGGGCCTCTTCTATTTTTTTAGGAATATTTTCTAACTCATACAATATCTCCCGGATCTTAGATGTTGGTACTGTACCTTTTTCCATTGCCATTTGCAATGCTATTAATGTCAGTATACATATTTGTGTGCTGAAGGCTTTAGTAGAGGCCACACCAATTTCAGGGCCGGCATGGGTATATGAACCGGCGTGTGTTGTGCGAGCGATTGACGAACCAATTACATTGCATATACCATATATTAATGCTCTGCGTTCTTTTGCCAATTCTATGGCTGCTAATGTATCTGCAGTTTCCCCTGACTGTGAAATAGCTATAACAACATCTGTTTCATTGATAATAGGATTTCGGTAACGAAACTCCGAAGCATACTCTACTTCAACAGGCACACGTGCGAGGTCTTCTATCAGGTATTCACCTATCAATCCTGAGTGCCAGGAAGTACCACAGGCTGTAATAATAAAGCGCTGTGCCTTATCAATTCTATTGATATACTCTGTAAGGCCACCCATTTTAATCCATCCCTGCTGCGCATTCATGCGCCCGCGCAATGAGTCTGCAATTACAGTTGGTTGTTCGTATATTTCTTTTAGCATGAAATGTTCAAAACCACCTTTTTCAATGGCCTCAATTGACATTTCGAGCTTTTGTATGGCATGCGATTTTTCTACGTTACCAAGCGTTTTTATTGTATACCTGCCATCACGGTTCACTACTGCATATTCCTGATCGTCAAGGTATATCACGTTTTTAGTGTACTCAATTATAGGAGATGCGTCAGAAGCTATAAAAAACTCCTCTTCTCCTATGCCTAATACAAGCGGGCTACCTTTGCGGGCTGCGATCAATACATCGGGGTCATTTTTATCAATAACAACAATGGCATATGCGCCTACTACTTCATTTAATGCAATGCGTACAGCTTCGTCAGTGGTGGTTTTCTCCTGCTTTTTTATTTCTTCTATCAGATTCACTAATACTTCAGTATCGGTGTCTGAATGAAAAACATATCCTCTTTTTTTCAACTCTTCTTTTATAGGTGCATAGTTCTCAATAATGCCATTATGGATAATAGCAAGATTGCCGGATTGTGATAAATGAGGGTGTGCATTTGCATCATTAGGTTCACCGTGTGTAGCCCAGCGTGTATGGCCAATACCTATGTTAGCTGTCAGGTGTTTATGATCGGTGAACTTTTCGAGGTCGCTTACTTTGCCTGCTTTTTTATAAATATTCAGGCTACTATTCAACAATGCTATTCCCGCACTATCGTACCCGCGATATTCCAATCGTTTAAGGCCTTTCAATAAAATTGGAAACGCTTCTTTACTTCCTATATAACCTACTATGCCACACATAAAGACAAATAGTTTTATTGTTGTTTTGAAGAAGAATAAACAATATGCAGTCTAATACGATAATTAATATCAGGGTAATTGCTTCCACCTGCTATTAGCCTGCACGCCCCCGGATAATCCTGGGTACCATTGATGTGCAAGTGTAATTCCCTTTGCTGATTTATAGTATTGATAACCTCCCTTGGCAAATTGATAGTGTATTGTGCTAATGATTGTCCTGCTATTGTCGCATATTGTAAGTAGCCATTAAGAAAAGTTAGTGGCGTAGTGCTGGTTACAGGGGTTCTGTCTGCTATTTGGTATTTACTTCCGTCAGAGGGGTTTATGCCCACAGCATATAATTTAGTTGGTGCTGTGAATACGCTGCTGGTATTTGTGGGTACCTGTGTAATAATAAGTTCCGCTCTGTTGATCACCATTTTAGGTATTGAGCTTGATAGGTTTTTTAAGAAAGGGATCCTGATATCCAATGCAGCTCCGGGTTGATTTTGCACTAGTATTAAACTATCTGTGGTAGCAGCACTTGAAAAATACGTACTTGCAGGTGTGCCGGTGTAATTACGTGTAATATAATTGTAGTGTCCGCAATACGTTGTGCTAAAGGGAAATTGAAAAACTTGCTCCGTGCCTGAAGCATCACGATAAAACCACAATACATTTGCCTGTGTAAAAGTGTCTATGCCATCTAATCTGAAGAAGGGTAATGTACTTCCGGTTTGATTGGTATCGGGTCCTATATAAAGACCTTTAAAAGCATTTAAGAAAGTAGGATAATCTGTTGCTGCAGTAGTACTCGCATTTGCAATGTCTGTAATGAATTTAGAATTTAATACCACTCGTAATGCAGGCATGCGGTTAAGACCATACATAAAAACAGAATCATTTAAATGCTTCATTTTTATAGTGGCGCTGCCATATAACCGTGTAGGATCATATGGCTTTTGGGTAAAAGGATAATAGGTACTGCTTTCGCCAAGTGTATCCTGCATTGGGTATACATTCACGGTCTGATCACTACCATTTGCTGTATCGCCATATACATACCCACTATAAGGAATAAAAAGTATTACAGAATCGGGGGTACTGAATATGGTAGTGGTTGGGTTAGTACTTTCCGGAATGATCTGCATAAAAATACCACCATTAGTTTTACCAAAAAAAGGGTCAGCACCTGTACCGCCTATTGTACCTAAAGCATGATTGATCGGTAAACCGCTTACGTTAAAACTTGTAACAACAGAGTCGTCATAAACTGTTTTGGAAATAATAGTAAATGTATCTGGGATAGCATATACATCTATGCTATTCAGATTAGGAGCTACTTTGGAATCTATCAGAGTGGTTTCTCTACAGCCGGTTTGTGATATAATTGCAGCGATTGCGCCCACCAGTATTGCACCTATCAGTTTAAAGGAATGTCGTCTCAAGTTCAAATTATTTACTGCGAATGTTGGAAAAGAAATACTAAGACTCTGTTAAGCTTTTATAAAGGTCAAGAAGCGGGTTGATATCTTCCTTCCATGCCTCATCAAATTTCAATACTTTCTTGTATCGGCTTGGTTTTATTTCATCAGCAACTTTCTTATCAATATTGTTGTTGCCGAATATAACTACATCTGCATACTTACTGGCTCCCAATGTAAGAGAATTGTTACTGCCATCTTTATAGAGTTCTGCATCCTTTTCTTTAATATCGTTGTTCACCATAGCTTTCTGCACAAAATTGCTATTTAACTTTTCTTTAAATTGGCTGCCTTGTGCTGTATATATGACCTTTGAATAGCTGAATACGGGTTCTTTTTTATAAGCAGTTTTCAGGTACATTGGTATTAAAGAAGTCATCCAACCATGGCAATGTATAACATGAGGGGGCCAACCAAACTTTTTTACCGTTTCGAGAGCACTTTTGCAAAAGAATATCATTCGTTCTGCGTTGTCATCAAAAAACTTGTCCTGGTCGTCGCGAAAAACGGATTTACGTTTAAAATAATCCTCATTATCCATAAAGTACACCTGCAATCTTGCATTAGGCAGTGATGCCACCTTTATAATAAGGGGATAATCTTCTTTATCTATTATTACATTAATGCCGGACAAACGTACCACTTCGTGCAACCTGTGACGACGTTCGTTTATAAGTCCAAAACGCGGCATTATAACACGTACTTCAAGTCCGGCATCGAACGTTTTAACAGCCAGCTTATTCAATATCTGCGCAAAGTCGGTAAACTCAACATACGGGGATAACTCATTTGCAACTATTAAAACACGTTTTTTGGTGTCTGCTGACATTCGGAGAGGTTAGATTAAAAGAAGATATAAAATATCTTCCTATGTTAGAAATAGTCTGCAAAATTACGAAAATATTGATTACGAATTTTATTTTGCAGTATTATCACCCTTTTTAGCAATGATCATATTTAAAAAAATATCTGATATTCAAGCTCATCTTGCATTACAAACAAAAAAAATAGGATTTGTTCCTACGTTAGGCGCTTTACATAAAGGCCATATGTCGTTGATAAACAAGGCGAAAGAAGATGGAGCATTGGTTGTATGCAGCATATTTGTAAATCCAACCCAGTTTAATGATAAAGCAGATTTTGAAAAGTATCCAATAACAACAGATACAGACATAACTATGTTAGTAGAGGCTGGGTGTGATATTTTGTTTTTGCCTTCTGTTGATGAAATATATCCTGGTGGTTCTGAAAATGTAAAAAGTTATGCTTTCGGATACCTTGATACCATTTTAGAAGGGGCAAAACGTCCCGGTCATTTTAAAGGTGTGGGGCAGGTGGTAAGCAGGCTGTTAGATATAGTGCAGCCCAATTATTTATATCTGGGACAAAAAGACTACCAGCAATGTATGGTTCTTAATAAGCTAACGCAGCTTATGGGGATAACAAATAAAACTCAGGTAATTATCTGCCCAACTGTGCGTGAAGAAGACGGCCTCGCCATGAGTTCACGAAATAGCAGGCTTACTGAGACGCAAAGACAAATAGCAGTGCATATTTATCAATGCCTTATTTCTATTCAGAGTAAACAAACTACTGATTCATTCCAAACTGTGCAGAAAGAATGTATTGATTTGCTGAGCGAAAAGGGTTTTGTTCCTGAATATGTATCGCTTGCAGATGCTAGCGATCTTACACTTCTTGATGAATATGATAGCTCACTTCCGATGGTTGCACTTATAGCTGCAAAATTGGGTGATGTGCGGCTGATAGATAATATGCGCCTGAACTAACACACCCTATCGTATATCAATTCACTTTTGTGATCTTCAACATATTGGTTGGTAAGTGTTCCTGTACAGGGGTACTACCAGTGTTAACAACTACATCACCGGTATTTAAGAGGCCTTTATCTTTTAATATTTCTATCTGGTCGCTGATAATCTGATCAACGCTTTCTTCTTTAGCGTAATAAAACGCCTGTACACCCCAGCTTAAACTTAATTGATTTACAAGGGTATGTGTTTTGGTAAATACATATAAAGGAGAATGGGGCCTGAAGCTGGAAAGCATAAAACCGGTATAGCCGCTTTGTGTCATCCCTATCAGTGCATTTGCCTTCACATCCTTCGCTATTTCGCATGCATTATAACATACTGCATCACTTAGGAATGAAGGGGAGTGAGGCTGTGGCGTAAGGTTTTTATTATAAACAATCGCTTCTTTTTCAACTTCTTTTATAATGCTTACCATTGTTTTAATTACCAGCTCGGGGTAATTACCTATAGCTGTTTCAGCACTGAGCATTACAGCATCAGTACCTTCCAGGACAGCATTTGCCACGTCTGTTATTTCGCTACGGTTGGGGCGTGTACGATCTATCATACTTTCCATCATTTGTGTAGCTATTATAACAGGTTTAGCACGGTGTATACATTTACTTACAATTGTCTTTTGTATCATAGTAATTTGTTCCAGCGGTAACTCCACACCCAAATCTCCCCGTGCTACCATTATTGCATCAGAAGTTAAAATGATCTCTCGAATGTGTTCCAATGCCTCCGGCTTCTCTATTTTAGAAATGATCTTTGCATTACTGCCTTTTTGTTTCAGTATGCTGCGTAAATTAACAACGTCCTCCGGTTTCCTAACAAAAGATAATGCTAACCAATCTATATTTTGAGTAATAATAAAATCCAGGTCATTCAGGTCTTTTTCAGTAAGAGAGGGTAATGAGATTTTTGTATCTGGTAGGTTCACACCCTTTTTAGATGAAAGTACTCCTGGAGTGGTAACACGAACTTTTACCCTGTTATCTTTTTCTATTTCAGTAACCACCACTTCTATTTTCCCGTCATCTAACAATATCTTTTCACCTATTCGTACATCTTTATGAAAGTCGGGATAAGAAATATATACCTGTTTATTATCACCAATACATATATCGTTTGTAAAGAAGAATTCATCTCCTTCTTTCAGAGATATAGCATTATCTTTTATTTCTCCTACACGCAATTTGGGGCCTTGTAAGTCTGCGAGAATGGCCACGTTAAGAGGATAGGTTGCATTGATTGCATTTATATGCTTTATTACCTCTAAATGCTGCTCGTGTGTACCATGAGAAAAGTTGAGGCGAAATACATTTACACCCGCCTGAACAAGAGCCAGTAATTTTTCATAAGTGTTGCAAGAAGGGCCAACAGTAGCAATAATCTTGGTTTTGTGTAGCATATAAAAATTAATAATTCAGATAAATGTGCTCCAAAGGTCGGTTAAAAATGACTCAATTAAGAAATGACTCCTGACGTGTAATAATAAATTAATATGTAGATATGTGGAAAAATATAGGCTATTCAATAGCACAATTGTGCACAGTTTTGTGTTTTTACTTTTGACTTTTGGATGAGCAGCCGTACCTTTGCAGCCGAATTATTATTGATATTTACATAATATGTCAGGACAGCTTAAAGAAGTACGTAATCGAATAAAATCAGTTTCATCTACCCAGCAAATTACCAAGGCTATGAAAATGGTGAGTGCTGCAAAATTGCGTCGCGCTCAGGATGCCATTATACAAATGCGCCCCTATGCTCAAAAATTGCAGGAGATGTTGAGTAATATAGTAAGTGGCAGCGCCGAATCGAATATTGCTTTAGCTGTGGAGCGCCCTGTAGAAAAAGTGTTACTGATCGCCATTACAAGTGACCGTGGCTTATGTGGTGCGTATAATACTAATATTATTAAACTTACAAGGCAAACAATCCTTGAAAAATATAACACCCAGCATACTAAAGGAAATGTTACCATTCTGCCGATTGGGAAAAAGAGCTATGAATATTTTACAAGACATGGCTATAAAGTATCAGATAAATTCTGGACCATTTTCTCTGATCTCAGTTTTGATAATGTACGCCGGGCTGCTATCTATGCACAGGAAGGATTTATAAACAAAGAATTTGATAAAGTAGAAATAATATATAGCCAATTTAAGAATGCTGCTACACAGGTTTTTACTGCAGAACCTTATTTGCCAATACCTAAAGTGACAAAAACTGATGGCAAGAAAAAAAATGCGGATTTTATATTTGAACCCGAAAAAGAAGCATTGCTCGAAGAGCTAATGCCTAAGATATTAAATACGCAAGTGTATAAAGCTGTATTGGATGCCAATGCTTCTGAACATGGTGCCCGCATGACTGCAATGGATAAAGCAAGCGAAAATGCTAATGAAATTCTGCGTGCATTAAAAATCAGCTATAACCGTGCACGCCAGGCAGCTATTACCACCGAGTTAACTGAAATAGTAAGTGGTGCTGCGGCTCTGCAAGGAAGTTAAGAAAAACAATTTACCAATTGATATAGAACCTCTGCGCTCAAGTGCAGAGGTTTTTGTATTTTTAGAGAAATTATAGAACATGCGAAAATGGCTCTACACAGCTTTGGTATTCATAATGAGTGTATCTGCAGTAAGTGCGCAAAAAATATATCATGCTGCGCTTGCCGGCTCTGTAATACTGAATGAGGTAGAGGATAGGTATGGTGCTGTAGTATACAATTTATCCATGCCGGAGCCTGATGCGGGTGAAGAACAAAAAAAATTGCAAGAAATAAAAAAACGTGTAGGTGAGTTATACCCGTATCGTATTAGTCATGCAGAGTATAGAAAAACTGCAGGTACACCCTTACCCCTTGTAGTAGTTAATTATATTTCAGATTCGCTTTCCGGTATTCCTCCTGACAATGATATGGCATTTGGAGAAAATGATACAACTGTCTCCGTTATGAACAGTTACATTGCTATGCAAAAAAGCAGCACAGGAAAAATTATCGGGTTTCATAAAAGCCTGGGTTTTTTTAGTAGTGTTGTCGGTTTGAATGGTACACCGAATTTCAGGTATGATCCCAAGATCATCTATGACCCCGGTGCGAACAGGTATATTAATATTATGTTGAATGGTATAGACTCTGACAGTTATATTGTTGTGGGCTTTTCAGCAACAAGCAGCCCAGCCGGTATGTGGCATTTTTATAAGTTCAAGGGTAACTATGGTAATGATACCACATGGTTTGATTTCCCGTCTATATCCATCACAAAGGATGAATTCTTTTTTACAGGGAACAAAATATTTTATGACTCATCCTGGCAGGGAGGTTTTAAAAGAAGCGTTATTTACCAGGTACGAAAAAGTGACGGCTACAACGGAGACACCAGTCTAACATACAAACTATGGGATGACATAGCCTATGATGGTAAAAAGATACGAAACTTATACCCGGTAAAAGGGGGTGGTAGCATAAAGGGCCCTCAGCAATATTTTTTATCAAACAGGAACTTTGATATTCGCAATGATACAGTGTTTCTAATAAAATTGTCTGACACAATTGGTGATAATAATGCAACAATAACTGTAACACCATTAAAGTCTAACATTCGATATGGTGTCCCGCCTAACGGTAGGCAAAAGGATACTACAGTAGTGCTTGCTACTAACGATGGAAGGATATTAGGCGCTTATGAAGAGGGCCACGAAATACAATATGTAAGCACAACAATGGATACCATAAGTGGTGCGTCTGCTATTTATCACGGGAAAATATTGAATTATAAAACATTGCCCACGTTACAGGCTTCGATCATTGCAGTAGATTCACTTGACTTGGGTTATCCTAATCTTTCCTATACAGGTACTTCTGGCGGAACCAACCAATCCATCATTTCATTTGACTATACAGGGCAGCATACGTATGCAGGCTTAGCGGCTGTATTTTATGATGGAAGTGATTATTCTGATATAGTGACAATCAAAACAGGATTGAATAGCATAAATATTGCCGGGGTAGGTTATGTGCAAAGATGGGGGGATTATAGTGGTTCGCAACCTGATTGGAATGATGCGGGAAGTGTTTGGGTAAATGGCATTTATGGACGCAGCACTGCCAGCTATGGTTGCTATTTGGCAAAATTGAAAGCACCTGTTTATGTTAATCCAACACCTGTTGTATTAGCTCCCGGCATACTATATCCTAACCCCGCTGAACAATTCATTCGTTTTGAATTTGAGATAGATAAAGAGCAAGACATTAGTTTTGTTATTTATGATATCATGGGCAGATTAATAGATAAAATATTGAATGCACATTGTTATGATGGCAGAAATGCCATTCAATTCAATACAGCTTCTTTAGAATCAGGCAGATATTTTCTAAAAATATTTGGTGCAGATGAGCTTATTGCAAATCATAGCTTTATAAAGCGATAAACTATGATGCAATTTTTTTTTAATCTCAACCTCGCGTTCAGGGCTATTAAAAATAATCGCCTGCGTTCCATTTTGACCATTTGTATTATTGGAATTGGCATTATGGCGCTTGTAGGCATTCTTACGGCTATTGAGGTGATCAAAACCAGCATCTCCAATAACTTTAGTGGTATGGGAGCCAATACATTCCAGATAAGCAATGATATAATTAAAAAAAGAAAGCACAAGGGTGGTGGTATTAACATTAGCTATACAGAAGGTAAGACAATACAATACGACGAGGCTAAGCTATTTAAAGAACGTTATTATTTTCCGGGTTCTGGTGTAAGTTTATATACCTATGCTACAGGTATTGCTACTATCCATCACAGTTCAGAAAAAACAAATCCTAATGTACGTGTTATAGGTGTAG
>Ga0207138_1180_pt1 | contig 10543 bp, 14 predicted proteins | sample Alteio_BWMinHeat_6_FD_153589 | JGI IMG/M metagenome (GOLD analysis project Ga0207138, IMG submission 153589) | Enriched cells from forest soil in Barre Woods Harvard Forest LTER site, Petersham, Massachusetts, United States -... | ecosystem: Environmental > Terrestrial > Soil > Temperate forest >...
TTTTACACCAAATGGAGATGGCAGAAACGACATACTCAGACCCATATTGATAGGTTACCAAAGCATAAAAGCGTTCAATGTATATAACCGTTACGGACAGGAAGTTTTTCATACTGATGTGATATACAATGGTTGGGATGGAACTTACAATGGTAAGGTTGCAGATGTTGGTACTTATTTCTGGTTATTAGAAGTAGTGGACCGCTTTGGTAATGAAAAAGTATTAAAAGGAGATGTTACTTTGCTGCGCTAAGGAATAATTTTTCTATTCCCGTCATATCTCTGCTATATTTGTTGAATGAAAAAAATGATCCTGGTTACAGGCGCAACCTCAGGATTTGGTAAAGCCATTGCACAACGTTTTGCTAAAGAAGGCTTTGATGTGTGTATTACGGGGAGGAGGAAAGAGCGACTGGATACTTTAAAAAACGAACTGGAAAAAACAGGTGTAAAAGTAATTGCATTGCAATTTGATGTAAGAAATAAAAATGAAGTAGAACAGGCAATTACAACACTTAAAACTCAGGTAAATAAGATTGATATTCTTGTAAATAACGCAGGTCTTGCTTCAGGTTTTTCCACTATTGATGAGGGTGACACAGAAGATTGGGACGTAATGATAGATACCAATGTCAAGGGCTTATTATATGTTACAAGACAAGTTGCACCATTAATGCGCCAACAAGGAGGCGGCCATATTATCAATATAGGGTCCACTGCAGCAAAGACTGTGTATAAGAATGGCAATGTATATAATGCTACCAAGTTTGCTGTTGACGCGCTTAACCAGGCACTGCGGATAGACCTGTTACCATTTGGCATTAAAGTAACAGCTATTCACCCAGGAATGGCAGAAACAGAATTTTCATTGGTGCGGTTCAAAGGTGATGATAAACGTGCTGGCACAGTATATGAAGGGGTGCACCCGCTACAGGCAGATGATATAGCTGACATTGCATATTATTGCGCTACACTACCTCCGCATGTTTGTATCAACGATCTTGTAGTAACATGCCTTACACAAGCAAACAGCGTATATGCAATTAAAGACGCAGACCTCCAAAACAAGACAAAATAAAATAGATGTATACCGCCACTACACAGATACGTGTTCGTTATGGAGAAACCGACCAGATGGGATATTTATACTATGGTTTCTATGCTTTATATTATGAAGTAGGTCGTGCAGAAGCAATTCGGGAATTAGGATTTACTTATAGAAAGCTGGAAGAGATGGGCATTATGATGCCTGTTGTAGAGCTGAAAGCGCAATACTTCAGACCGGCATTATACGACGACCTGGTAACAGTAAAGACCATATTAAAAGAAATGCCGGAAGACTCGTCTATAAGTTTTCATTCCGAATTATATAATGAACAAGGTGTATTTCTTAATAAAGGAGTTACAACACTTGTGTTCTATGATCCAAAAGAAAAAAAGAAAGTACATATGCCTGAGCCATTAAGGGTAAGGCTAGAACCTTTCTTTAGAAAAAATAAGAATGAGTAATATTAGCGTATCTATCATTACGATAGGTGATGAATTATTAATAGGCCAGACAATAGATACGAATTCTGCATGGATGGCGCAGCAACTGAATGAAATTGGTATTGAGGTTGTGCGCCGTGTAGCTGTTGGTGACGTAAGGGATTCAATATGGAAAACATTAGATGATGAGATCGCTAATGCAGATATTGTGTTGATAACAGGTGGATTAGGGCCTACATCCGACGATATTACAAAGCCTTTGCTTTGTGAATATTTTGGCGGCAAAATGATCGTTGATGAACGTACACTATCTCATATTAAGGACATTTTTACAAAACGTAACCGTCCTTTTTTAGAGCGTAATATAAAACAGGCTGAAGTACCTGATAGTTGTATCGTATTATTTAACAAAATGGGAACAGCTCCGGGCATGTGTTTTGAGAAAAATGGGAAAATGATCATATCCATGCCTGGAGTACCGTTTGAGATGATGAGTATAATGGAAGATGAGGTGCTCTCTATTCTTAGAAAGCGTTTTATAAGCGATGTGATTGTACATCGCTCTATTATTACAGCAGGGGAAGGGGAGAGCTTCATTGCAGAAAAAATAAAAGACCTTGAAGAAGCATTGCCGACTTATATTAAGCTGGCTTATTTACCTGGTGCAGGCATGGTAAAACTAAGATTAACAGGAAAGGGTGCTAATGAATTGCAGTTGATAAAAGAAATAGCACTAAGGCAGGAAGAGATAGCAAACAGGCTGGAGGATATAGTAGTAGCACTCGATGATGTGCCCATGGAATATATTCTTGCGAAAGAATTTATTAACAGGGGTGCAACGCTTGGCCTTGCTGAAAGTTGTACTGGTGGGTTTATTGCACATCATATTACACAGATAATGGGGTCTGCAAACTATTTTATGGGCAGTATTGTCAGCTATGATCCACGTATAAAAGAGAATGTATTGCATGTGCAAAAGAGTACAATAAATAAATATGGTGTTGTGAGTGAACAAACTGCAATAGAGATGGTCAAAGGAGCTAGTCAATTACTGGGAGCAGATTATACATTATCAATTACCGGTATTTTAAGCCCGGACACTAATGATACAAACCCTGTTGGTACTGTTTGGATGGCAGTAACAGATAAACAAGATATAAAAACAAAAAAGTTTTTGTTTCATTATGATAGACCAAGGAATAAGGAAATAGCAGTTCAAATGGCTATGCTTATGCTATGGAAATTCATTAATAAAAAGCTATGACTCAAAAAATATTCCTTATTGGCATGCCCGGTTCGGGAAAAACATATTGGGGTTCAGTAATAGCAACACTAAAAGGAGTTCCTTTTATAGACTTAGACGCATATATAGAAGAGAAAGAACAAAAAACAATAGCTGATTTTTTCAGAGAACATGATGAAAAGGCTTTCCGTGAGATAGAAAATGCTTTTTTAGCAGATATTATTGAAAGTACCGAAGGCTGTTTGATAATAGCATGTGGCGGCGGAACCCCATGTTATAAAGATAATATGAACATGATGAAACAGAATGGTATTGTTATATATCTGAAAGCAGAGATATCTTTTATTGCAAAACGCTTAAAAAACAATAAGGACGGCAGGCCGCTTTTAGCCGGGTATGATGACTTGGAAACACGTTTAAAGCAGCTATTAGAAGATAGATCAACTGTGTATGAGCAGGCAGATCATATTTTACAAGCAGATTACGTTACAGCTACTACCTTTGATGAAATTTTAAAGCATGTATAAACCGGCATTAATAGCAGGAACTTTATTTGGTATATTGGCTGTAATACTTGGGGCATTTGGTGCGCATAGTCTTAAATCCATTATGCCACAAGAGCAATTACAAATATTTGAAAAGGGTGTCACTTATCAATACTATCATTGCTTTGCATTATTGGCAGCAGGAATCTTATTTTCTGCATTCCCATATCCTTCTATAAAGATAGCAACTGTATTCTTCATATTAGGTATTGTCTTTTTCAGCGGGTCATTATACTTATATTCTTATATGGATGCTAAGGCAATACAGGTTCCGAATATAGGAAGGTTAGCTACCCCTTTAGGTGGCTTGTGTTTTATTATTGGATGGGTAGCATTATTTTTAGCAATAATTAAAAGCAAATAATGAAAGCAGTTGCTTTGATACCTGCGCGGTTGGGCGCTACAAGATTTCCTAAAAAACTACTGGCTCCGATAAAAGGTAAGTCTGTAATTCGTCGTACTTATGAGTCTGCTGTAAATACAGGTTTGTTTTCTGATGTTGTTGTAGTTTCTGATAGCGATGAAATAATTGCAGAAATACAGCAAGCAGGTGGTATGGCTGTAAAAAGCAGAAGAGAATATGAGAGTGGCACAGACCGTATTGCAGAAGTGGCAGCTAATATGGATGCAGATGTATTTGTGAATGTACAAGGCGATGAACCTTTTGTGCAAAAACAACCGTTGGAGGCTTTACTGAAGGTGTTTGAAGGTGAAGAGGGTAAAAAAGTACAGGTAGGATCATTAGTGCAGGAACTGAAAGAGCAACAATTAATTGAAGATCCGAATTATGTTAAGGTAGCACTGGATCTAAATAATAATGCACTCTTCTTTTCAAGAAGTGTATTGCCTTATCCGAGGAATAAAGAAGCAACAATTATATATTATGAACACATTGGTGTTTATGCTTTTCGAAAACAGGCACTGCGTCAATTTACCAACTGGCCCTTAACCCCATTGGAAACCGCTGAAAAAATTGAATGTTTACGTTTCCTGGAACATGGAATTCCCATAAAAATGGTTGTTACTAAATATATGGGCGTCGAAATTGATATGCCGGAAGATATAGGAAGAGCAGAAGCTTTGATGGAAAAGAATGGCTGGCAGTAAATGTTTTGTAATTTTGCGTTTCTCAATTACTAGCACTAAATTATAAACAATAAGATATGGCTTTTCGCAATTTTAAAATGGTTGATTATGTGGTGTATGGACGTGGATGTTTTAATCAATTAGATGAGATTTTAGCTCCACGTCGTAAAGATGGGGCACCAATGATATTTTTATTGGATCATTATTTTACAAATAATACTGCATTTAAAAGCCGCATACCCTTAAAAGGAAACGATGAATTGATATTCGCAGACGTAACCCATGAGCCCAAAACAGGTTATATAGATGATATAGCTGACAGCTTGAAATCAAGACATGCAAAGATTTCAGGTATTGTAGGTATTGGCGGCGGTTCTACCATGGATATTGCCAAAGCAGTATCAAATATGATGACAAACCCGGGAAAAGCCCAGGATTACCAGGGTTGGGATCTTGTAAAAAATCCCGCTGTTTATAAGGTGGGTATTCCTACTTTGTCTGGTACCGGTGCAGAAGTTTCCCGTACTACCGTTCTCACAGGTCCAACAAAAAAGCTGGGGTTGAATTCTGATTACACACCTTTCAATCAAATTATTTTAGACCCCGAATTGATCAAAAATGCTCCTAAAAATCAGCGCTTCTATACTGGTATGGATTGTTATATACATTGTATAGAATCATTGGAAGGCACTTTTATCAATCAATTCAGCCGCTCATACGGAGAAAAGGCCTTACAGCTATGTCGCGAAGTATTTCTTCATAAAAATACCTGGGACGATGAAAGTGATGAGAAGCTAATGATGGCATCTTATGCAGGGGGAATGAGTATTGCGTACTCCCAGGTGGGTGTAGCGCATGCAGTGAGCTATGGATTAAGTTATTTGCTTGGAACCAAGCATGGAGTAGGGAATTGCATTGTGTTTAATCATTTGCAGGAGTATTACCCTGAAGGTGTAAAGGAGTTTCATCGTATGGTAGCTCAAAACGGCATTGATATTCCCAAGAATATTACAAAAGGTTTGAGCAATGAGGAGTTTGATATAATGATCAATGTTTCATTAGGCCTTGCACCACTATGGGAAAATGCACTCGGCAAAGACTGGCAAAAAGTGATGACAAAGGATAAATTGCGCGCTTTATATGAAAAGCTGTAAGTGATTGATTGTCATATATTTGCGAATTCGATTCTTTGGTTTATTCTGTCTAATCAAACCGGTTTAATATTATCTAAATATTATTTTGTTTTGTTTTACTAACAAAACAACTGTGTGCTGCGTCATACTTAGTAGAATAAAGGCCTCCATCATGAAGTTGCTACAAATTATTTCCCGCAGTTTTATTTCGCTTTACTGGCTTATTGTTTTAATCAAAAATTACCAAGTATGATGAAACAGTGGAAAGAGATACTGTTATTTATTGTATCATCACTTTTGTGGATAGATATTTTTGTATTCGTAAATAATGAAATGAAATTCTTCGTAATAATACCGATATCCTTTTTATTGGCTTTGTTACCCATCATGTTCAAAAAGAAAATACTGCACTGGTTTAAAATGTTATTTACCAGGAAGTCGCATACAAACAGAGCGCATGGATAGAGAGGCAGTTAGTGGTTTATAGTTTGATTGGTGATTAAATTTATGATTCCCAATCTCCGTTTAGCTTCAATACTTTTTCAATTACGTCCCGTACACAACCTTCCCCGCCTTTATAAGGAGAAATATACTTTGATATTTGTTTTATTTCAGCGATCGCATCATTAGGACAACATGGTAAGCCGCATATTTTCATCACGGCATGATCGGGTACGTCATCACCCATATATAATATTTGCTTGTAAGGTATATTTTGTTTTGTTGCTAATTGTTGCAAAAATTCTTTTTTATCCTTTACTCCATCGTAAGCATCAGTTATTCCAAGCCTGTTAAATCTCGCTTTGGCTGGGGCTGATGTGCTGCCAGAGATCGTCCATATTTTATAACCTTTTTTTATAGCCTGTTCCATAGCATAGCCATCTTTTATGTTCATGCTGCGCAACATCTGGTTATCTTCTGTCAGCAATAGCTGCCCGTTAGTAAGCACCCCATCTACATCAAATGCAAATGCGCGTATCGGGGTAAATAATTCAAGTATGTTCATGCGTTTGCACGTTAGTTTTGGTTATCACGCCATTCATACACCCAGCCCGATTGTATCATCTCTAAGTGCCCTTCATTACATTCTTCGCGCTTACCTGCAAAATTAGGTATTTGCAATACCCATTCTGCAAGGTCTGTGAAGCGTATACGATAAATCTTTCCTTCATCAAACTCATTGCCAAAGCGTTCATATAGCTTCATGGCAATGTCTTCATAATCGTTCCAATGTATGGGAGGTTCGTAATGAGTCATTTTATTTATTTAATCTCCGTGAATAGTTGATTGATCCGGTACCATTACTTCAATGTCGCCGCTGCTACTTTCTTCTAAAATACATTGACAACCTAATCTTGAATTGAGTCTTGGATTTCTTGCCCTGTCTATAAAATCTTCTTCCTTATCAGAGATCTCAGGCACAAATTCTTCTCCTTTTTCAAGATATATATGGCATGTGCTGCAAGCACAAACCATACCGCAATTATGGTGTATTTCTATATTATTATTCAATGCAACTTCAAGTATGCTGTCGCCCCCTTTCACATTTTCTAAGGTCACAGGTTCCAGTCCATGTTGTTCAAACTTGAATTTTATTCTATACATATGCTACTATCTGAATTTGCGCAAAGGTATAATAGTTAAAGCGTATGTGCTATAGATATATCTGTAGTATAAGAAATACTTATTGACCGTTATACATTTTTTCTATAGACATGCTTATACGCTCATATAGCTGTTGCCAATCAGTATGGTCGCTTAACAAGTCTATATGTTTTTGCATTGTTACAGTATCACCGCGTAAAGCAGGCCCTGTTTGCATTTCTATAGGAGGAAATTGTTTAATTCTATCGAAAGCTTGTTGAAGAATTGGCATTAGTATGGAGAAAGGTATTTTTTGTTCTTTGCATATTTGTTCACATATGGCCATCAGGTGGTTGATGAAATTGTTGCCAACAACAGCTGCAAGGTGCAGCCATTTTCTTTGATCTCCTTTTGCTTCGAGCGATATATCACTGATAGCTTGTATTACTGTCAGTATCTGTTGCTTAGCCTTTTCAGTAGATGCTTCCCAAACAAAAGGTATCTGTCGGTGCATGGGCAGGTCTGCCTTTAAGATGGAATATACTGGCCATATAACACCAACATTTTTACTTGCCGTCGTTAATATATTAATATCCATTGATCCCGCGGTATGTACCAGCACAGTGTCTGAAAAAGATATTTGTTGTACTATTTCTTCTATGATACTATCTGAAAGGGCGAGAATAAAAATAGCTGTATCGTTTTTTACATCAGATAGAGAGCCACAGTCTTTTGCATATACTTCTTTAGCTAAAGCGTTTGCTGCTCTGGCATTACGTCCATATATGCCTACACATGTATGTCCCGCTTCTTTTAGCCTTTTACCAAAGAACCATGCTACATTTCCTGTACCGATCAGTGTGTAATTCATGACTTGTTATTAGTAACATAATACTGTGCCATCAATGTGTGCACTTTTTCTTTCAGCATTGTAGCATCATCCAAAGTTAATCCTTCTGTAGGTATTGGTTCCAGAAAATGAAAACGGATAGGCATAGGGCGTGCCCAGAATTTTTTATTATTAGGTAATATTTTTTTGGTATTAAAAATGATCCCCGGTATAATAGGCTTTTGAGCCCTAATAGCTGCAATAAAAGCACCATCAAAAAATGGTTGTAAAGGTTGAGATGTTTTATTGCGGGTACCCTCAGGGTATAGGCACAAATGGATACCCTTTTCAAGTACCTCTTGCATTTTATTAAAGCTTTCCCTACGGCTGTCCGGGCTTTTTCTGTTTACCAGGATAGCGCCTGTTTTATAGATGATACTGCCAAAAATGGGAATTTTTACCATCTCTACTTTGCCAAGTGTTTTATTAGGTCCGGGTATCCACGGAGAAGAAACAGGAATATCAGCAAGAGAATTATGGTTAATGACAACTACATAATTTTCTCCCTTTTTAAAATTATGTTTTCCTTTTCTTATCACCGGGCAAAAAGCTAATGGCATAAAGGTTCCCATCCATATCCTGAATACCGGGTGTAAGGCTCTTGCTCTTGCCGGTTCAGGTAACAATGAAATGAACCAAACAGGTATCACAATGATAAGCATGGTAATAACAAACAGCAATATCCCATATAAAAAGAAAAGTCTACCTGCTATGTTACTGATGAATTTCATGTTTATCTTTTATTCAAGGTTCCAGTCTATTGCTTTTTCTCCGTGTTCTTGTAGCCATTTATTTGCTTTGCTAAATGGTTTGCTGCCAAAGAAACCATTATATGCCGACAATGGTGACGGGTGTGCAGATGTAATAACAAGATGTCTTGTTTTATCTATCAGTGCTTCTTTACTGCGTGCAAATGCTCCCCATAATATAAATACAACGTGTTCCCTATGTTGAGAAATATGCCCGATAACGGCATCTGTAAAATAATGCCAGCCTATTTTACCATGAGACATAGGTTTATTTGCTTCTACTGTAAGTGCTGCATTTAATAATAGTACGCCTTGTTCTGCCCATTTCTGCAAATTAGAATGATGTATGGTTATTCCAAGATCGTCATGTATTTCTTTAAAAATATTGATAAGAGAGGGTGGTGGTGCTATACCATCGGGTACAGAAAACGATAGTCCGTGCGCTTGTTTGGGGTTGTGGTAAGGATCTTGTCCCAGTATTACTACTTTCACTTTATTAAATGGTGTGAATGTAAATGCGTTGAAAATGAATGGCCCAGGAGGGTAAATAGTTTTGTTGGCAGCTTTTTCTGTTTTCAAAAAATTAACTATCTGTTCAAAATATGGCTTTTCAAATTCATCTTTCAATTCTGTTTTCCAGCTTGCTTCAATATTTACATCCATACAATGTCAGCATTATTTAGAGTTACTCGAATCTGCTTTTTTGTCCTTGTTGAGCTGCATAATTGTAAAGCTGGTGCATTTACTGCTACCTTTATTTTTTTGCGAAAGCATAAGTAGGTATAGATCATTGGTAGCAGGTGTAAATGAATACATAATACAGTTAGAATTATTATTAGAGGAATTGGGTGTTATTGTTTTGTCAGCAATTTTTTTATCTGCGCCGTCAAACAACTCCATTTTTATCTTAGAAGCGTCTTTACTACCTATAAATACGAACTGGTAAAGCGTCCCTTTTTTAAGTTCTACTTCAATTGGAAATGGTTCTTGAGAACTTAGCCGTACTGTCGCGTCCTTATATACGGTCATATTTTGTTTGGCAAAAGACAATTGCAGGTCTACAGCTTGCATTTTTATAGACTTATCGAGGCAGCCAATATTTGGTTGAGATTGTGCATAAGAAGCAATCGAAAATAAAAATGAAGAAACTATAAGGATCAGAAACTGTTTCATCCAAACATAATTATGGGGCGAAGATAGAAGAAATAACGTTTCCGTCTATCTAATGTCTACATGCAATAGTTTTTCGCCTTGCATGTAACCTTCCAGCTTGTCATATACATTTAATGGGCCTACGCCGGCTGGTGTACCGGTAAATATAATATCACCAATATTTAATGTAAAAAACTTTGACGCGTATTCTATGATCCGGTTGATGTTAAAGAGCATATCTTTTGTATTTCCACTTTGCACCGTGTTGTCATTCAGTTTCAATTCAAAATCAAGATGATTGATATTTATATTGTCTGTAATGGGTAGAAAAGTACCTACAGCAGCAGAAGCATCAAATGCTTTAGCAATTTCCCATGGCAATCCTTTTTTCTTCTGTTTTTCTTGCAGGTCACGGGCGGTAAAATCAAGACCTACACTTATTTCATTGTAATATTTGCTGGCAAATTTTTCCTGTATGTATTTGCCGTTTTTATTAAGCCGAACTACTACTTCACATTCATATTGAAGGTTATCAGTAAACTCAGGGTAATAAAGCGGTTTGCCGGTTAATAACAAGGCATTTTTAGGCTTAATAAAGATTATAGGCTCTTCGGGAACCTCGCTATGCATTTCTTTTGCGTGTTCGCTGTAATTTCGTCCTATACAAATAATTT
>Ga0207138_1181_pt1 | contig 10542 bp, 12 predicted proteins | sample Alteio_BWMinHeat_6_FD_153589 | JGI IMG/M metagenome (GOLD analysis project Ga0207138, IMG submission 153589) | Enriched cells from forest soil in Barre Woods Harvard Forest LTER site, Petersham, Massachusetts, United States -... | ecosystem: Environmental > Terrestrial > Soil > Temperate forest >...
ACGCATAGAGCCGCTTCCCAGAAAAGAGCGGGGACAAATCGCACTTTGGCTAACGGAGGCAGGCCTATCGCAGCGACAAGTCCACGATATTACTGGCGTAAGTCGCGACACGATCCGCAAGGCTGCCCGGCGCCAATCGGAGAAAAAGGGGAGCTAGCCGATGGCCGAGAAACAAAATTTTCTCCTTGGTTACGGCGAGCGACTGGTAGAGAAACTCGCACCGCCCCCGACAAATCCGTCCAAGGCCCATCCATACTCGCTCGAGGAAGCGCGCACGAGATTATCGCCGAAGGTCCTGTCGGCCTCCAAAGCGCTTGCCAGCCTGCCTCCGGAGGCTTGTCCGAACGACGAAGCAGTGGCGTTGCTTACCCTTCATCCAGCCTACTTGGCTAAGTCATATTTCCCGATTGAGCTGCTACGCGCGATCGGCGTCGAGGCGGTTGGCAGCAGGTCACGAGACGTTACTCCGCAAAAATGGACCAGAAAACAATCACCGAAATCAACCGTCACGGCTGAACTCTATGTTGCAGGTCCCCGTAGCAACTTTGCCGCACTTGGTCAGTTTGTCGCTCGGATCAGTGACGCGACTCCAGTCGCGGCCGATCTGATCAAGGTCGAGGATTTTCGCGCGCAAGCACCCAAGGATCGCCTAAAGGCACTGAATTCGGATGCGAAGGAGCCGCTGTTGGAGGTTGTGCTGCACGCAAAACCGATCCCCGCATTTGATTTTGTCATCGAAGGATTCGAGGAATACCTCGACCAGTTCAACGTCACGCTTGATCTGGACCGACGCATATACGCAGAGGGCCTATGTTTTCTGCCTGTTCGTGTTCCAGTAGACGTAGTCAACGAGGTGGTCAAATTCTCGTTTCTTCGAGTCGCTCGTGAAATGCCGCGTTTGCGGCAGTTCCAACCCATCACCCGAGCTGTACCGGGCTTCTCACCGTTTTCCTGCGATCTCCCAACCCAAGGCGCACTTGACCGAGAAACCCGTGTCGCTGTTTTTGACGGTGGTATTTCGAAAAATACGAATCTCGATCCCTGGGTTCACCGGCGCCGACCCCCGAAGATGTCAAAGAGTGTTGCAGAGTTTAGAAGGCACGGAACCGCGGTCACTTCCGCCCTTCTCTTTGGGCCCCTGGAAGATGGGCAGACTGCCCCTCGACCCTACGCAGCTGTCGATCACTACCGTGTCCTCGACGACAAAACTGAACAGGACAATCAAGAAGAGCTTTACTCCGTGCTGCTTCGAATCCGCGACGTGCTCCAGTCACGGCAGTATGAGTTCGTCAATCTAAGCATAGGTCCAGATCTGCCGATCGAGGACAACGAGGTACACGCATGGACCTCCGTTCTCGACCAGCTCTTAGCTAGTGGCCGAATCTTGGCAGCCATTGCCGTTGGCAACGGTGGCGAACGGGACAAGACTCTCGGTTATCACAGAATTCAGACACCCGCAGACTGCGTGAACGCTCTGTCGATCGGGGCGAGCAATCGGACCGGCACGACATGGCGACCGGCTAGCTACAGTTCAGTCGGTCCAGGCCGCTGCCCAGGCGTTGTGAAACCTGACGCTCTCGCCTTCGGTGGCTCAAGCCGCGAACCCTTCTGGGTGCTCGGCACCCAAAATCCGCCTTCAGCAGTCCCGGTGAGAGGTACCAGCTTCGCCGCTCCCAACGCACTCCGCACTGCACTCGCGATCCGCGCCCACTTTGGCCCGGTGCTGACCCCGCTAGCTCTCAAAGCTCTCCTTCTTCATAGCTGCGAGGACGGTAATCACACCCGAGCGGACATGGGCTGGGGCCGTATTCCCGCCGCTATCGAGGACATTGTTCTCAGCGACGAACAGACGGCTCAAATTGTTTATCAAGGAGAGCTTGCACCTAAGCAGTGGCTTCGCGTCCCGATACCCCTTCCGCTTGAAAAGTTACGGGGCAATGTGACACTGTCAGCGACGTTTTGCTTTGCGACGCCAACAGATCCGCAGGACCCGATCCACTACACCCGAGGCGGGCTTGAGGTCCGGTTTCGCCCTCATCACACAAAGCGGAAAGATCCCGATCAGGAGAACGCAGATTCGAGCTATTTCTTTCAAGCGAAAAGTCTGTATCCCACTGAGGTCGAACTTAGAGCTGACGCGCATAAATGGGAAACAACCCTTCACCAGTCGCGTACTTTGCGCTCTTCGAGCTTAAGCAGTCCCGCCTTTGACATCCACTACAACGCTCGTGCAGGTGGGCGCAATGCCACGAGCGCCTCGAATATTCCATATGCGCTCGTTATAACGGTCCACGCGCCACGGACCAAGGATCTATACAGCAAGGTAGTGCAGCGGTACAGGACGATCCTGGAACCCCTGCAACCGACAATCCGAATCCCAATTCGCCCCGTCTAAACGAATTCATCGAAGGAGACTCACCATGGCAGAAAATCAGACAAACAGCGCAGAACTCGCGGATGTCGTCGATCTCGAACAGCACGCGAAAGCCGATCGCAAACCGCCAGCGGCGAAACGCTATCGAATTCGCATCGACAAGAACTATTACGTCGTCGAGCAATCCTCCATGACTGGACGCGAGATCCTCGCGCTTGCGGGGAAGACGCCTGAGACGCACATGCTGTCTGAAAAGCTTCGTAGCGGCCAATCTATCCCGATTGAACCCGATCAGACCGTGGACTTCACTAAGCATGGAGTCGAGCGCTTTCAAACACTTCCGTTGGATCCTACAGAGGGGTAGTACATGCGGCGCCAGTTCAAGCTGCCAGAGGGCGACGAGATATGTCTCGACGCTCTCTGCCTTCCGTGGGAGACAATCGTCGAAGGGTCAGTCCAATGGCTCTTCGTGCACAATTTCAAGATCCCAGTTGGCTACAGCCACGAGCTCGCCATCGCAGCGTTGCGAATTCCACCCAACTACCCAGTTGAGCAGATCGATATGGTCTACTTTGACCCTCATCTAAGTCTAAAGAGCGGAAAGCGGATCAATGCCCTGTCGCCACTCGTGATCGATGGTCGTCAATTTCAACAGTGGTCACGCCACCGAACTGCCCAGAATCCGTGGCGCCCTGGTGAAGACGATGTATGCTCGCATCTCCTTCAAGCGACTTCGTGGCTTAAGCGCGAGCTTCCATAGTGCCAACGCCAAGATTCAAACTCCGCCTTACTGGATCCGAGCACCAGCAGCTAAAGAAACATCTTTTTCCCGGCGATGGTCTAGAGGCAGTGGCAGTGGCGCTTTGCGGCCGACGCGAAGGCGTGCCGGTCCAAATTCTGAACGTTCATCGGCTGGTTCCGATTCCCTACGACGAGTGCAAGATCCGGCGTGCTGACCGGGTCACTTGGTCTACGAAGCGCCTTGTCCCGCTGCTTGACGAAGCGCGAAAACGCAAGATGAGCATTCTTAAGATCCACAGCCACCCCACTGGGTATCCGCTTTTTTCCGACACGGATGACATCTCTGACCGCGATCTCTTTGAATCGATCATCTCTTGGACAGAATCTGATCTTCATGCCAGCTCCATCATGCTTCCTGATGGCGAAATGTTTGCGCGACGCGTATCGGATGGTGGAGAGTTCGAGCCGTTCGAAAGTGTGATGGTCGCAGGTGACGACATTAAATTTTGGTCGGAAGCTGCTCGTACCGGTCGGACGTCAGAGTTCGCAAGGCGGCACGCGCAGTTGTTTGGCGCTGGAACAACGGCAAAACTTCGCGAGCTCACCATCGGAGTCATCGGTTGCTCTGGTACGGGAAGCCCTCTCATAGAGCAGCTCGCTCGACTCGGGGTCGGCAAGTTGATCCTTGTGGACCCTGACAAAGTCGAGGAGAAGAATCTCAACCGAATCCTCAACGCTTCACACGAAGATGCGTACCTTGAGCGCTACAAGGTCGATGTAATGGCAAGCGCGATCGCGCGGATGGGATTTGGAACAGAACTCAAGCTGCTCAGGAACAATCTCTACGACGCGGGCGTTGTCACTGCGGTCGCCGAGTGCGACGTGCTTTTTGGCTGCGTTGATTCAATCGAAGGCCGCCATCTCTTGAATCGTCTCTCCGCCTTCTATCTAATCCCTTATTTTGACTTGGGCGTGAAGCTGGTTGCTGACGGCAACGGAGGCATTGACGAGGTGTGCGGTGCCGTCCATTACATTAGGCCCGATGGTTCCAGTCTTTTGAGCCGCCGCGTATACACGATGGCCCAGGTGACTGCGGATGGTTTGCGTCGCACTGATCCCACTGCATACCGTGACCAAGTAAAAGCTGGCTACATCACGGGCGTCCAAGAGGACCGCCCTGCGGTGATCAGCGTCAACATGCTTTTTGCGGCCCTTGGCGCAAACGAGTTCCTTGCACGTCTGCACCCGTACCGTCTCGACGACAACGCCGACTATGCCACCGTGCGTGCGAGTCTCATGCAAGGGGAGTTCTACCGCCAAGGTGATGGCGCCCCTTGTCCGGTCCTTAGGAAGTACATAGGCAGGGGCGACATTGACCCAGTCTTAGACATGCCGTCACTAAGTAATGTTCGACCACAATGATCGCTTGGATTCAAGGTCTATGGGCGGCAATACTGCGATGGTTTGGGCCCGACACTCGCCCACTACATACCGTAAAAGTGGAAGAACTCCCCGACGTACTTCAGTCTGACACGCTATATATCGCCGGACAGAACGAATATCTGTGGTTCGCCGCAATGCGCTGTCCTTGCGGTTGCGGCGACACTATTCAGCTTAACCTCATGCCGCAGGCAAACCCTTGCTGGAACATTGTTCTTCACGAAGATCAATCCGCTTCGCTTCGTCCTTCTGTCTGGCGACAGCAGGGTTGCAAGAGTCACTTTTGGGTAAGGCACGGACAAATTGACTGGTGTCCTCCAATGCGCCACTAGCAACAAATTTTCTCGCCGCAACGCACGCGCCAGGTTCCCTGTCACGCGGTTGCTAACCCTCGACGCGGGCCGCCGCGTCGTCCCTAAGAACTGAAAATCCGAAACGCGCCGCCCAGCGCGGCTTTGTAGCTACTCCCTTTCTTTCGCCCCTGTCCGTTGTGAAGGGGACGAAAGCGTGAGCAGCAGACAAGCCGCCAGTAGCTGGGCGGCTTAAGCATTTCCACATGAAACCTTCCCCCTCCCGTCCCCCAGGGGAGGCGAAGAGAACTCCGCATGAGCAGCAGTTTTTTTAACCAGCTCATAGGAGATGAAAATGTTGTTCAGAAACGAAGTTACTCAAGCAACCGATATTGATTTGCTCACCGTCATTCTCGGGAATCGCAAGACCGCCGGAATGCTACTGAAGAAGGTTGGCGGATCGCTTTTCAATTTGTTGCATGCTTTCCCTCACCAGAACGGGGACTTGTTTTGCGCCGAGGGCAAGAGTGCCTACGCGCCCGATCCGGTCATGAAGCTGCAGGCAGTACGAGAACTTGCAACGAGAGCAATGGCGGAGGACCTGCAGGGCCGGGATTGCCTCACGAACCCCGGCGCAGTACGCGACTTGCTCAAGCACAAGCTGGCCGGGTTACCCCACGAGGTATTTATATGCATCCAGCTCGATGCACAGCACCGGGTTATCGCCATCGAGGAGCTATTCCGGGGAACGTTGACGCAGACGAGCGTTTATCCCCGCGAAGTCGTGAAAGCCGCACTCAGAGCGAATGCAGCCGCTGTCATCTTTGCGCATAACCATCCTTCGGGTGCGCTGCAGCCGAGTCAGGCGGATGAGCTTCTGACACGCAACCTCAAGGAGGCCTTGGCAATGGTGGATGTGAAGGTTCTTGACCACTTCATTGTGGCCGGAACGGGTGCCTTGTCGTTTGCGGAACGAGGCCTTCTCTAGAGGCCAACACTTCGGGAGGCCTCTCGCGAGACGAGGGGCTCCTCCCCTCGTGCTCCCCGGTTTGTAGGAAAAGGGCCGTTTGGCCCACGAGTCTTAGGCGACCGGCGAGACTTCGTTTGGATTCAGGAACAGCCCTTCATAGACGAAAGCCCGTGAAACTGCCTCACAGTCTTTTTCTGACACACCCTCGCGGCGAAATGTTGCGTACCAACGGTCCTTGACCGTTGCTGCCATCGCATCGAAAAGGGCTGCTGCTTCCTCTTCGGGCAGCCGAAACGCTCCCGCCGCAGACACCAGGTTGGCTCGGTTCGCGTAGCGTCCGAACTTTCCAATCGTCATCGCGAGATCGCGCCGCTCCACACTGATGAGAGGTGTCGGGGTGATGTCGTATGCCGGCGAGAGTTCGAATGACTGTCCGGGCGCGATCAGGGCGTGGTTACGTGGGTGGTCGTCTACATTTGAGACCAATGCACTAAATACTACTCGGCGATAGAGCTCGCGAAGATCGTCATCGGGACGGTGGCTCCAGCGCTTCAGCTCGTCGGCGAGCAATGCGTAAGACCACCGTTCGCGATCGCGATGGGAGTCCTCTGTCCTGAGTACTGTCAGGCCGCTCACCATCCGATGCCGGAAGTAACCGCGATCTCTTTTCTCGCGGTCGAAGCGCTTGACCAGTAGCACATCGCGACCAGCCACGTTCTGGACCCTCGACTGCGCGACCTGGAGTCCGCACTCGCGGGCTAGGGCGAGCATCGCTCCCTCCACGCGCGTGTTGTTCCAGCGATCCTCCGGGTGCGGGAATTTCGCTACCCAAAGGCCGTCGTCGTCTTCGACGACGTTCTTTGGCCGCGCTCCGCCGAGCGACGTGCCTGGATTAACCAGTGCTTCGACCTGTTCCGCGACCGCGGCGTCCCCATTTTGCGCTGGCGCTGCATCGCGGATGTACCGGTCGGCCTCGCGCAGCAACACCTCGAGCTGCAGCACTCGATTGAAACGCCGAGCCGGTCCGGGAGGATCGACATGCAGCCCGAAGGAGAGGGCGCCCGCGCGATCCTCCGGCGAGTGAAGCAAATAGTCGATTTCGGACAGATCGGTGCGTTTGAGCTGCTTTTCGATCACGCTGCGTCCCCACGAATCCGGGGATGCGTCGCGCAGCGCACCGAAAATGCCGCGCATTTTGGCCGTCTCGAAAGTGCGCGGCACGATCGGCATATCGATCGGATCCAGAGGCACCGCCTTTGGATTTTCACGGTATGAACGGCCGTAAACGAACCTTCCTACCGGAACGCCATCTTGCGACTCAAGCTGATAGCGGCCGGCAGTGACGGTCTCGAACGTCTCGGGGAGCTGGATATAGACGAAGCATTCCTGGGGCTTAGAACTCATCGTTCAGGGCTCCGGTCTGTCCGCGCACACGCTTTGGCGTTAGGCGAGCTTCGAAGGCCTTGCCTTCCTCATCGCGTTCGGGCGCAAGGGGATTTGAGAGTTCGTCGAACAACCCAAGCACCCAGGCGCAGGCGAAGTAAGTCCCGATGCTGGTAGTCGGGGAGCCGCGCTCGACCGATTGCATCGTGACCTTCGAGATTCCCGCTTTGTCCGCGAGCTCGATTTGCTTTAGCCCCCGGCGCTTGCGGGCTCGAGCAATGTTCCGCCCAAACCGCTGCAAGGCGAGCGCGACTGAGTTTGGCAGTGTTTGGCTAGAGAGCTTCTGTTTGGGCATGATAGAACGTGCCTTAAGTATGTTTACGCACGTTCTATACTACTTATCATTGCTCGTAATGTCAAGGACAAAGCATAATAGACCATGTCTTAACCTCCTTAAGGCATGCTCTGTACCACTAAAGAACCTAAAAACGTCCCTTTCCTCCCTAAAGTCCCAAGAGAACCCACGGGAAGCGTCCCAGTCACGAAGAGCTGTGTCCTAGCCCCCATGGCACTCCTCCTCCCCCAAAGCACGCCTTGGAGACTAGGCATGTAGCAGAGTAGGAAGTGCTATTGGGTGACAAAGTATTGTGCCAAGGCTGTGATGGGGAACCCAGATGCACAAGATCACGCTTGTCTGTTCAGCGCACCGGGAGAACGGACTCTGCAACGCTGAAGAGTTGCTAAAGATTCTTCGAGCAATTAAACCTGAGGCTGTTTTCGAAGAAATTCGCCCATCGGACTTTGATTCCTACCGCAAGCACGGAACCAAACGGAGCCTGGAAGCCCAGGCAATAACAAGGTATCGCGAGTTCAAGTCATTCCAACGGGTCCCGGTCGATCGATATGACATGCCGGAAAATCTTTTGGCCGAAATCAAGCGAGACTTTGATTGTGTCTTTGATTGCGTGGCACAGGCCAGTCAAGAGTATCAACTACTCGATGGAAAAAACGACAATGGTGTGCACCGATGTGGTTTTCAGTATCTAAATAGTGTTGCCTTCGCAACATTGACGGCAAGAATGTCTGAAATTGAAGATGAGATAATCAGTAAAACTGGCAACCAAGATTTGAATCGTGGGCTCGAAAGGTGGCGCCAACTCAATCAGAGTCGAGAAATGGAAATGGTAGGCAATATCTATGAATACTGTCGAAAGAATGTTTTTGATACCGGAGTTTTTCTGGTAGGCGCCGCTCACAAAATGGGCATAGTCAGGGAAATAGAAAAATATGCCAATACGGAAGCAGATTTGATTAATTGGAACTTTGCCTATGATGGCCAAATCCCCTAGGGGCACCTAACTCAGTCCCTACGCCTAGCTCGCATCGACCACCATTGCTTCAATAAGCAGGATCAGCTCCGAGCGCGACTCGTCGCGTGACCGGGAGCTTAGAAATGACAAGAATCCTGGCAACCCCGAACGAGCACTCGAACCGCGGAATTCGTCCAGTCCCCCTATAACGGCGACCTCTCCGCTCTTCAAACCAAAGTTCGTCGTTAGGTCGCGCTTGAGTAGTGTCGGCGAAGAATTGACCCCGGTCGTCGTCGCCACAAACGACGACACCTGCTGCTGCAGGACCAGATAGATAGCCTCCTGCAGGACTTCGGCGTGCAGGTCAAGAATCACACCGCTGGACCGATACTCGACCGACTGCACCGGCTGGCCGGCGCTACTCAGCGAAACGGCCCCTAGCACTGGCACTTCTGATCCAACACTCAATTTCCCATGCTCACCGCTTCGAAGACGCAGGGTAGGGGAGCTAAGCACCTTAAAACGCGAATCGCTCAGCAGGACGGAGTACGCGGCCTCAATGCCGCCCAGCTTCACCCCGACGGAGTAGGGCAGGCTCGCCGCTGGCGTCGATCCGGTCAACCGCCCACCCAGCAGATTCAGCGCGAGCGATACCGCGGACCCGTCCGAAGCGGTCGATCCGACCTCAAATACGTAGGCTCGAATAACGACCTCACGCGCCGGCCGATCCAGTTCGGCAATGAGCCTTTCAACCTTGGCCACTTCCGCATCGACCCCTTCGAAAACCAATACGTCCTGAGACGCGAGGACAACGCCCTGGCCCGGCACTACTGAAGTCACCGCGCTTTGCGAATACGCTTGCACCGTTGATCCGGCCCCGGCCGGGCTTGCACCAACAATTCCGTTCGCACCCGAACCAGTGCTCGGGGTCGACACAGATCCGGGCGCAGCGCCGACACTGGACCCGGCGCCGGCAAACCGTCCGTGCGGCACGAAGGAGCGGATCGCGCCCTGCAGATAGGTCACCGACCGGAACTTCGGCCGGTAGACGAAGACGCGCTCAGGCTCGCTGGGGCGCTCAACGCGCTTCACAATCGTCACGCCGCCCTGGCGCTCGAGGATGAACCCGCGCGAACGGAGAAGGCCCTCAAGGAGCGCCCGTGCGCCTTGGGCGTCGATGTTCCGCACGTCCACCGTCGCCACGTCCTCCGCGGCGATTAAAGCGCCGTCCAGGACGTAACGCTCCTGCAGCAGCTCCCCGAGCACCACGCGGGCGAGCTGGTACAGCGATACCCGCTCCAGGCGAATATCTACGTCACTTGCCGAAGCTGTTAGCGCCGCCAGCGCGAGGAACGCTGCCGCTATAGCCCGTAGCCGCTTTGCCATCTACGCCCACCTTTACGTCAAGACCATCGATTCGAAATTCAGGCGAGTCGAAAATGAACCGGTATCGACCCTCCTGCTCCACTACGAAAACGTGCTGCGAACCGCGAGAGACCATGCCCACCGACCGCCAGTCCGATACAACGGGCGCCGGCACCACCGCGACGGCCGGCGACACCCGCGCCCCGCCTTTCGACTCGCTCACTGTTTCAGCCGGCTTTGGCGCCTTGCTCAAAGAAAAGAACCGGAAGACTCCCCAGATACCAAATGCAACCAGCGCCAGAGCGCAGGGCACACCGACTAGGAAAAGGGGCGACTTCCAGATGTTGAATCGCTTATCGACTTCGCGTTCATCGCCGCCCTTGCCCGCGTAGCTCGAATAGAACGGGAAAAAGCGCGGGTTGTATTTGCGCGCCAAGATCCGGACCCGCGCGTTGCCCGACACCTTGTAGCCGTTGAACATCTCGACCGAATAGCGTTTCTTGCTGCCGAAGGCCTTGTACTTCTCCATGCGGAAGTGCTTCTCGACTACCACGAGCACCTTGCGGTCGATGTCCTGGATCGACTGCGAGATCAGCACCACGTCGCAGGAGACGCCCTTCGCATCAACGTACTGGCGATGCATCCGGAAGAATTCGAACATGGCCTTGT
>Ga0207138_1182_pt1 | contig 10525 bp, 9 predicted proteins | sample Alteio_BWMinHeat_6_FD_153589 | JGI IMG/M metagenome (GOLD analysis project Ga0207138, IMG submission 153589) | Enriched cells from forest soil in Barre Woods Harvard Forest LTER site, Petersham, Massachusetts, United States -... | ecosystem: Environmental > Terrestrial > Soil > Temperate forest >...
TACCGGTAGCGAAAAGGAATATAAGGGGAAGAATGGGTATCCCGCCAAAGTAGAAACCACCGTGGACAAGCTGGACGTACGCAAGCTGGACGGCGTGGTGGTCCCTGGCGGCTGGGCGCCTGATTTCCTGCGCCGCTATCCCGAGGTCCTGAAGTTGGTCAAGGACATCGACCAGCAAGGCGGCGTGGTCGCGTCGATCTGTCATGGGCTCTGGGTCCTCGCCTCGGCCCGCGTACTGCGAGGCCGGACTGTTACTTGCTTCCACGCCATTAAAGATGACGTGATTCATGCCGGTGCCCACTATGTAGATAGGGAAGTCGTGGTGGACAAGAATATGATCACGTCACGCATGCCCGATGACCTGCCTGCCTTCTGCCGGGAAATCATTGGCGCACTGCAAAAAGTTACGGCGACTGTATAGCCAATTGCTTTCTTGGCAGCTAATGTACCTGACTCCTGACAACTGACAAGTATGTTACGAGTCTGGCGCGGCAAACAATTTTTGATTGAAATCGACCGTCACCAACGGGGACCCGATCGGGTGGGCTTCTTCTGGCCCAACTGCCCGGTCCATGGCCTGGGCGGGGGAGAAATACCGATGGATATCGAAGAATGGCAGGTGGATCGCTGTGTGCGGATCTTCAAGAACGCCCATCTGGTACGAAAAAGGGGTGAGTGGGTGGAGTTCAAGTACCATCGCATCGCGGATCCGATCGATCCCAAGAATTACCTGGATCATGAATGAGGCGCGACGGGCAGGGATGCTCGCCTTACCGTGAAATGATTTGCTGCCAGTCGCTCAGTGAAATGAAGGCCTTTGCCGGTCTTCCTCGATCGTGCGGCGTGCCTCGGCCTGGATGGCCTCGCAGATAGACCTTAGATCGCTATCGCCGTTGGACTCTGCCTTTTGCAAAATGGTCTGCAAGCCGGCAAAGAAGGATTTATCCAGCAGGTACAGGTTGGTTTGTAAGAGGGTGACGATCTCTTCGGCACTTTTACTGGCAAACAGGCGCCGAATGAATTCATAGGCCCAATCCAGGCGCACTTCATCCCGCTCGTACCCGTCGCACACCAGGATTTCTTCAAGCAAAGAGCGCAAGCCATAAACGACCCGCGGTGTGCGTAAATATTCAGCTTCCTCCTCACTCAATCCCTCGGAAAATTCCCGCCACGTCTGTTGAGAATTCTCTTTGATGGCCTGCCGTACCACTTCGTCCTTTTTGAACAATTTCTCCGGCATCGCGTAGATGAACAGCCGCTTTTCCATATCATGATAAATAAAAGGTATCGCAACATAGCTGCTGGTGTGGCATTTGGGGCAAATCACCACATTGATATCCCCGGCCAACAGTCGCTCCTTCAATTGCGGTTCCAGCGTGACATTGATCGACGCCCATAGTTCTGTAGAGAATTGGGTCTGGCATTTGGAACACACCAACCGGGCCGTTTGTCGAGCGGTCATGCGCGCAATTCTATCCGTATCTGCCCATGCGACCTTCTTAATTGAGTAAAGGCACGGTACCAGAAGTTGTCAGGCCTGGCAAGTGTGGACGTTGTGCGTCAAGGCGATTCAAGCGTGGCTTGAGGTCCCACGCCGATGCAGGCCGGCGAGACGATCGACGGGTGAATGGTTCCTGCCGCCACGGCCTTGCCCTCAGGCGAGCAACGACACTTCGGCAGCAGGATAGGCCTGGCGGTGACCGTCCTCAAATTGAACCATCACGTGCTGTTTGATGATCAGGTGATCGGTGATGATCCCGTCACTGCCTGCGGCCCGGACGTGGCTGCCCACCGGGGGGAGCAGCTGTTGGAGTTCGGCATAAGTGGGCAGTTCATACTTCAGGCAGCAAAATAAGCGGCCACACCCGCCCGTCAGCTTGCTGGCATTGGGGGCAAGCCCCTGATCAGTAGCCATTTTCATGTTGATCGGGGCGAGATCCTTTAACCATGTGGAACAACAGTATGTCTGCCCGCAGGGCCCCATGCCGCCCAGCAGCTTCGTTTCATCGCGCACGCCGATCTGGCGAAGCACAATGCGGGTATGGCGGAAAGTACTGGTCAGATCCCGCAACAACGCACGAAAGTCGACCCGACTGGGGGCCGTAAAATAGAAGGTGATCTTGGAAAAATCAAAGGTGTAAACGGCATCCACGACATGCATCGGCAGGCCATGCTGACGGATCTTGTCGCGAAACAAATTCCTGGCTTTCTTTTCTTCCGTTTCCTTATTGACCAGGCGCTCCCGATCGGCCGGAGTGGCAATCCGGATATATTTAATGACCTTACTGTCACCCCTTTCGATCAGGACGGCGGAAGGGATCAACGTCACCTTGGCACAGCCGAGTCCCTCCTCGTATTCGTAAATGATCCATTCTCCATAAGGCAGTACCAGGTCTTCCTGGGCCACCAGGCGCAATTCTCCGTGCCGGAGGCGGACTGCAGGTCGGGCCATCTTTATTGCTTTACCTCCGCGGCCACTTTGGCCAGGCGGGCCAGCGTAACTTCTAAGGTCAATTTGGGGCTGACAAAGTGTTGCAGGTCGGCAATGGCTCCCTCGCACAATTGCAGTGCTTCCAGGCCTGCCCAGGAGAGGCCCTCATTTTGGACACCCTTAGCATATAAGAGGCGCTGAAAGTGTTGTAAGCTGGCGACCAGCTCCTCTGGTGAACGCTGCAGCCATTTCTCGGCAAGGCGCGTGGCATCCAGTCTGCCTTCGGGCCAATCAGCAACATTATCCCCGGTAGAAGCGGCCGGTTCTTCGTTGCGGGCGCTGGCAATGGCCCAGCCAATTCGCCCCTGGGCCTTAACTGCCAGATCCTGCGCTTGCTCCCGGCCGCTGCCGAAGTGGGTCTGCAGTTCTCCGGCAATGGTGGCCGCCGGCACCAGGTGAAGCGGCACGAGTTGGCAACGGGAAAGGATAGTAGGCAAAATGCCCACCGTACTGGTGGCTACCAGCAGGTGAATGGTATGAGGAGCCGGCTCTTCAAGCGTCTTGAGAAAGCATTGGGCCGCCTCCAACTCCATTGCCTGCGCCTCGTTCACCTGCAGTACCTGGTACGGGGCTGCCAAAGGATGCTGGGCGCTCAGGCGTTGAATATGGCGAATCTGTTCGATCTTGATGGTGCGTTTCTTCTTCGTCGGGTCGGGTTCCCAAAGATGCCAGTCGGGGAAATAACCACCGGCCACCGCTCGACAGGATTCACAGGCGCCGCAGGGAGGATCATCGCGAAAGGAACAGCAGAGGGCCTGCACGAACAGCTGTGCGGCCAGGCGCTTGCCGGTGCGCGCAGGCCCCACCAGCAGATAAGCCTGCACGGGCCGACCGGCCGCGGCGTCCAGCAACCGAGCCGCCAGGGACTGGCCATAGAGGTGGGTGGCGATGGACATTGATCAGGACTGAGGACTGAGGACTGAGGACTGAGTCGCAAATGAGGACTGAGGACTGAGGACTGAGGACTGAGTCGCAAATGAGGACTGAGGACTGAGGACTGAGGACTGAGTGCCTCCGGCGACATGGCGGTTTTCGACCACCCCGAATTGCGCACTGGTACTTGATGAATCTACCTTTACCTCAGTCCTCAGCACTCAGTCCTCAGTCCTGTTTAGTCACTCAGTCCTCAGTCCTTACTTAGTTCGCTCTTCCGGCGCCTGCCAGAATTGCAGGCCTTCATTCTGGCTGGCGTAGCAGATCATGCGTTTACGACCGTCTTTGCGCGACAATTCCAGGCGGCGGGCTGCTAACTGGATCAGCGCCCGGGGCGAGGATGTTTCCATGGTGCTGCACATGCCGATGGTCGGCGAGAGCAGGGGATGAATTTCCAACAACTGGTTGGCCACCCGGTTGAGCACCTCCAGCAAGGCTTCCTGCTTGGTAAACGGGAAGTAAAAAAGGATCTCGCTGCCATCCCAATACACCACCCAGTCCGTCTGGCGAACGGCCCGGCGCAGCGTGGCCCCGACCTTGGCCAGCAAGGTGTGGTATTCGTCAGTTCCAATGACGCGGCTCAGCGCCCCCAGGTCGTCGAGTCCCATTAAGGCCACAGTTCCCGTTTCCTGGGAGCGGATCAGGCGTTCGCACTCTTCCCGAAAGCGCTCATTGAAATACATGCGATTCCATAAACCAGTAAGCTTATCCGTACTGGTGCGCTTTTCGACTTCAGAAGTCAACTGGGTGACCTGGCGGGCCATGCTGACATGAGTCTGGAGCACGTGAGCCAATGTTTGCAGCTGTTCCTGTGCCATTTCCGTCTTGGTCTTGATAAATAGTGCCCCCAGCGACTGGTTGCTGAAGAATAACCCGGTAATATAGCTGTTTTCCAACTCTGCAATCGGCACCAGGTCTGTCGTTTGGGGCAGATTGGCTCGAGTCAGCGTACCGGCATACGTTTTGAAAGCATCCGCGGAGCCCGCGCTGATGGCAAAGAAATGTTCCCCCTGAGACCAGAACGCCCCGACTTCCATATCGGGATAATACTTGTGCAACAGGTCTGCCAGATGCTCAGTATGCTGCTCCCAGTGAGCAGCCATGTTAATTTCCGTACTGAACTTCAGGAGCTTTCCGCTCTCGGCAGTGGCGGCAGGCGAACTCATGAATGATCTCCTCTCCCTCATCTCGGTTGCTGACCTTGACCGTTTGGCGTTACTGCTACCCGCGCACCAGGAATTGCTGCTAAATCCCGGCCGCTAGCTGCAACCAGGCGCATAATCCCACCCTGGTTGAATATTTCCGCAATTCCCGGTACCGGAGGCGCATTATTAGCAAGCTAATAATGCATTATCGGTCAAAGGATGAATTTGTCCGGACCTTTACTGAAATATTACCGCATACGCCTCCTACTTTTCAAGCATCAGTTGGAGATTGGCGCTGCAAGATTTAATGCTCCTGACATTTGACTGACATGGCCCCGAAAAACGGCTCATCTACCTTACAAGATGTGAAGGCGAAGAGGGGATCCAGATGGCTCCCGGTGTAGTTGCAGAAAGGAAGATCACCATGACAGCGATGACTTTGGCTAAGGCGCCGGTTCAGGGGCAGCACGGCAAACCAGCCAGTCGGGGCCGATTAGGTGAGATCCTGGTTTGGTTTGGCCGCATCGCCCGCCGGCAGCTCAGCCGGGCGCTGACCGAGCAGGCCTGCAGCGGGTTGCCGTTGGGACAGATACTGATCAGGCAGGGCCTCATATCCCCGCAGGAGCTCAACGCCGCCCTGGCCTGGCAGTCCGAGCAGGTAGACGTCACAACCATCGAAGCTAACTATCGCCTTGGTGAATTGTTGGTGGAACAAGGCTCCCTGTCCCGCAAGCAGCTCGATGCCGCCCTGAAGCTTCAACAACAGGAACGCCGGCCCCTGGGAGAGCTACTGATAGCCAGTGGTCTCTTGAGCCGGCTGGAAGTTCAGCGATTTTTGCACCTGCAACGCCGTTTGCGCTGGTCATTACTGGTCACGCTTACCCCAGTACTCCTGGCCGGCTGTGGCAGCACGGGCGCCGGTATCGCCAGTGCACCCGTCCAGGTTGCCCCGTCGCTACACAGCACCTCATCGGGGATCGCGGCCCAGGCAGCACCTGCCAGCCCGGCCCCCATACCAGCCAATTCCCAGGTAATTTCGGCCCGGCCCATCACCGGGGACGTGGGACCAACCGGGAACGTCACCATCAGTGTGCAATTTCCTCAGCAAATCGGTCCGACCGATGCGCCGCGGCAACGGTTGCAGCTGGTGCCAGATAATCAGCAATCCAGTCGCTAAGGTAGGTCGTGCATTCGCCTAGGTCTCACCGAGGAAGCGATAGGCCTTTAGCGAGATGCCCGCCTCATTTTCCAACAGCCCGATTTCCTCTGACTTTACGCGGTCCTGGAGGATTTCATAAAGAGCATCATTGATCAGGATGTGGCCGTCTTGACGACTGGCGGTGGCCAGAATGATAAGGACTTGCAGGAGTAAACCGGCCATGTTTCGTTGCTCGGAGCTTTCCTGATCCTGTTTATAGAAAAGACGCCCCATGCCGATGCCCATGGGCCGCGCCGCGCCGGAATGACCTTGCCGCAACGCACACGCCAACTGTAAGGCTGCCACTGCCTCGTCACGGGGTGGGAACGCCACTCCCAGGTAAACCAGGCGCACAAAGCGAGGATGACCATCCAGATAATCCCAGGAAATGGCTGCCTGAGAAGCCTGAGCTGCCTCAACTACTGCATCTCTTTCACCCTCAGCTACTTCAATGTGGATGACAGTAGCCGTTTCATAGTACCGGCGCACAGCAGGTTGGTCATGGCGAGGTACTCCCTTGTGGCCGACCACGGCAATCCGCTCAGCCATGGCATTCAGGGCGGGTTCGTCAGCATGCAGGTCCATGGATGTATTGTAGCGTATGCACTGCCAGACGGGGCTGTCATTTTGCCGTGGATATGATATTATAATGATATGTACATTTATTGATTAAGGAGTAGATCGATGTGGGAAGAATGGACCATAACGGAGACTGCAGCCGAACGACCATACTGGCTGGCGCTATCAACGTTAATGGGAATTCGCCGCATCAGCAATCTCATTGCCCATTACGGTTCACTCAGTGTTGCCTGGAGATCTTTATCCTGGGACGTGCTGCGACAGATTCCCCTGTTCAGCGACGAGCTTGCCCAGCAGGTGCTCAGATCAATGCGGACCCTGGAGCCGCGCACGATCGAGCAACAGTTGGTGAAGCAGGGCAGCCGCGTATTGATTCCGCCGGAACCCGACTATCCGGAGCTGCTGCGCCACGCACCGGGAGCGCCTGCTACTCTCTATATCCGGGGACATTACGACCCGACCTGGTTGGCGCGTTCGGTCGCGGTAGTGGGAACGCGCCAGCCCTCCGGCAACGGGGCCCATATTGCCCGGCAGCTGGCCGGGGATCTGGCGCGCAATGGCCTTACGGTAGTGAGCGGTATGGCCCTCGGCATCGATGCCGCCGCCCATCAGGGGGCCCTGGCTGTTCCCCAGGGACGAACCATTGCTGTGCTGGGATGTGGTACGGACATAGTGGCTCCGCCCTCCCATCGCTCCCTGTATGCGAAAATTTGCGAGCGGGGGTTGGTTGTATCTGAGTACCCTGATGGTACGCCGCCTGCACCCAGCCGCTTCCCCCCGCGTAATCGCATTATTAGCGGGCTGTCGGCGGGTGTAATTATCGTCGAAGCTCCTGAACAAAGCGGCGCTTTGATTACTGCCGATTTCGCGGCCGAACAGGGGCGGGAAGTGTTTGCCGTGCCGGGCTCGATCCTGGAGCGGCAGAGCCAGGGGGGCCATAAACTGCTGCGCGATGGCGCCCGCCTGGTCACTGGAGCGGCCGATGTCCTGGATGAGCTGGGCTGGGGAGCCCCCGTGCCCGCCCGGCAATCAAATTTGTCATTGCCTAGTTTGACGGCTGCGGAAGAAGGTCTATATAGCTTGCTCAACAATGACCCCCAAAGCGTAGAGCGGCTCATTGAAAGAACCCGCCTGCCAGCGGGTGAATTGGCCTCTGTATTAATTCAGCTGGAAGTCAAGGGAGTTGTCAGGAGGATGGCCGGAAGCAAGTATGTTCGGTCACATTGACATTCGTCAAAATTTCGCTATACTCAATTGCGATGCAGAAATAGAGGGCCGTAGAGCTTGAAAATCGTTTCGCCATCCTTGTCCGCCAGGACAGGGAGGGCATCTAGAAGAGGATACTAAGGTTGAGTAAGTCACTCGTGATTGTTGAATCGCCTGCCAAGGCTAAGACAATCAGTAAGTTCTTGGGGCGGGGCTATGCCGTGGAGGCTTCAGCCGGCCATATCCGCGATCTGCCGCCCAAAGCGCTGGGAGTCAATATTAAAGAAGGCTTTGCGCCACGCTACGAGATCATTGAAGATAAAGAACAGGTCGTAAAAAAGCTGAAAAAGGCTGCCATTGGGGTCGATCATATCCTGCTGGCCCCTGACCCCGATCGTGAGGGTGAAGCCATTGCCTGGCACCTGGCGTGGATCTTGAAGGATACAGGCGCCACCATCCAGCGCATCGAGTTCAATGAAATAACTCAAGAAGCAATCCAACGGGCCATTCTGGTTCCCCGCAATATCGATGCCCACCGGGTGGACGCACAGCAGGCCCGGCGCATCCTCGACCGATTGGTGGGCTACAAGCTCAGCCCCTTGCTCTGGCAGAACGTGCGTAAAGGCCTGAGCGCCGGCCGGGTACAATCGGTTGCGGTCCGCCTGATCTGTACGCGTGAGAGTGCCATCAAAGAGTTTGAACCCCAGGAATATTGGACGGTCACGGCTCACCTGCAGCAGCAACCCGCCGGGATTGCTTTTACCGCTGAACTGGTGAAGTACGAGGCCAAAAAGCCGGATATCACCCATGCCGATCAGGCGGCAGCCATCAAACTGGCCCTGGTGGATCAGCCGTTCCAGGTGGATGACATCAATACCCGTAAGCAATTGCGCCAGCCGCCGCTGCCTTTCATCACCAGCACCCTGCAACGGGAGGCGGCCAACCGCTTTAATTTCACGGTCAAGCAGACCATGCGCCTCGCCCAGCAACTCTACGAAGGCATCGAACTGCCAGGAGGCGCTACGGGTCTCATCACTTACATGCGAACTGATTCAACCCGCATCGCCCAACAGGCGCAAGACGAAGCAGCCGAACACATCAAGGCCAAATTCGGCGAGCCGTACCTCGGCCAGCCGGGGAAGCGAGCGGCTAAAAAGCCCGGTAAAGAGAAGGCCGGCGCCAAGATCCAGGATGCTCACGAAGCCATTCGCCCTTCCCATGTGGAACATACGCCTGAGGTGGTCAGGCCCCACATCACCGACGACCAGTATCGGCTCTACAAGCTCATCTGGGGACGCTTCCTGGCCAGCCAGATGAGCCCGGCGCAAATTGCGATCCGCACGGTCGAAATCAAATCGGGGCCGGGCCTGTGGCGCGCGTCGGACAGTAAGATTCTCTTCCCCGGCTTTCTGGCTATTTACGAGGAAGCCAAAGAAAGCGAAGTGGAAGAGGAAAAGCAACAGAAATTGCCGGACCTGACCGCCAAGGAAATACTCAAACTACTCAATATCGATCCCAAGCAGCATTTCACCCAACCACCCCCGCGCTTTACGGAGGCGACGCTGGTCAAGGCCTTGGAGGAGCAAGGGATTGGCCGCCCCAGTACCTATGCCCCGACCATCGCGACCATCATGGATAGGGAGTATGTCAAAAAGGAAGGGCGCGCCCTGATGCCTACCGAATTGGGCATGTTGGTGAACGATCTGCTGGTCAAGCACTTTCCCAATATAGTGGATCCGAGTTTCACCGCGCAGATGGAAGACCACCTGGACAAGATCGAGTCGGGCAAGCTTTCCTGGCAAGGAGTCCTGGAAGGATTTTATGGACCGTTCGCGCAGACGTTGCAGTTGGCCACCGTGGAAATGCAAAAGGCCCAGGTCGCGGAGGCCGATGCGACTTGTGAAAAATGCGGCAAGCCTATGGCACTGCGTTCCAGTCGCTATGGTCCTTTCCTGGGCTGTACCGGTTATCCCAAGTGCAAGAATCTTCGGTCCGTGGAGCGGGAGGGGGCGGCGCCGCCCGAAGACCGGCCCTCTGAAGAGCTCTGCCAGACTTGCAATGGCCCGATGGTCATCCGTACGGGCCGTTATGGCGACTACCTGGCCTGTACCAACGAAAGCTGTAAGGCCCGCCGGCCTCTGGTCAAGAAAACGGGCACCGCCTGTCCCCAATGCGGCGGGCAGATCGTCGAAAAGCGCAGTAAGAAGACCGGCAAGGTCTTCTACGGGTGTGACAAATACCCCACGTGTAATTTTATCCTGTGGGGCCGTCCAACAGGTACAAACTGTGGGCACTGCAGCAGTCCGATGATTGAGAATGTGTACAAGAAGGGCGCTGTTATTCGCTGCTCAAACAAGGCGTGCGGGGGGATGGAAGCGGGCAAGGACGGCGCAGAGCAGCCGCCCAAAGCGGCAGCCAAAGCCACCAAGAAGGCAAGACGGCCTAAAGACGAACCACCGGCCGGAGCCGCCAAGACGGCCAGCTGAAGGGAACGATTAATGATGAGTGACGCCTAGCGTCACTCATCATTTCGTTCAAGTGCTCCGCCCCCATCCACAAGGGACTCTTGGCGGAATTTTGTTCAGGGCAAGAGGCGGCTGCGGCTAAGCAATGCGAGCGGCAGGGTGAAAGAGAACGTAGAGCCTCTACCGACCTGGCTCTCTACCCAGATCTTGCCCCCCAATTGTTCCACCAGCTTACGAGCTATGGTTAGTCCCAACCCGGTGCCCTCGGCTTGCCGTTCGCGGCCACCGCGGTAAAAGCGGGCAAACAGTTTGGGCACTTCGGCGGCGGGAATCCCCGGCCCGTTATCGCTGATTGATATGGTCAGACGCTCGGGGCCGTTGACCTGTGCGCCCAGAGAAATCCGTCCTCCTTCGGGGGTGTACCGAACCGCATTGCCTAAAATGTTCAGCACAATCTGGCGCAAGCGGGCGGGATCGGCTAGCACCTGCGGTAGGCCTGCGGGGATGA
>Ga0207138_1184_pt1 | contig 10468 bp, 6 predicted proteins | sample Alteio_BWMinHeat_6_FD_153589 | JGI IMG/M metagenome (GOLD analysis project Ga0207138, IMG submission 153589) | Enriched cells from forest soil in Barre Woods Harvard Forest LTER site, Petersham, Massachusetts, United States -... | ecosystem: Environmental > Terrestrial > Soil > Temperate forest >...
GTTATCGTGCCCCCCGCGGAGCATCCGTAGATGCCAATGTTTTCAGGCTTATAATCTTTGAGCAACTCGCGATAAACAGCTGCGACATCCTCACTTGCTGCTGGAAACTTATTCTCAGGGAACATCCGATAATCAACGCTAACGACTTTATATCCTCCAAGCCCGGCGATCGGGACCGCTTCGGTTTGGTCGCCCAGCCCTCCTCCAACCATGAAGGCGCCGCCGTGTACAGCTATCAAGACGCGATTCTTGTTGTGTGGCGAAACGCCCTGTTTCGGTGTCACGATGTCGGTCCTGACGCCGCCGATCATCTTTGATTCTATGTCGACTGGGTATTGCGCCCTGTATCCTTCAAGAGTTGGCCGAAACAAAGTGTCATCGATCCATTTGCGGAATTCCGGGACAGACTTGATAGGAGGAAACGGGTGATCCTTCAGCTCGACATAGGCCTTCTTCGCTTCGGGAGATGCCAAATCTGAAAAAGGGATAGCAATATTCTGAAGCTGTGTTGTTCCGTCTGCATCGATGGTTACAGCGTTGGCTTTGTCCGCCGCTGCCGATGCGACGGGAGCATGGACGCACGCGAAGCCGACAAGCGCAGCAAGCGCCAGTTTTCCTCTCAACTTGACCATTCTGTTTTTCCCCAGTTCTTGAAATTGATGAAACGAGTATCGTCGGTTGCACGAAGGCCCGGGTTCCGTGGACGGTTATGTTGGCGCCAAAAAGCTGGGGGATTGGTTGAGGAAGGTTCCAACTTCCAAATCTCCACTCGCATATTGCGCGTACACAACGAAGATTGCCTGCCTCAGGCTCGATATGCGCCACATGTATAAGGGTATGGGACAGGGACGATTAGCGCAGCGACGGACATTCCAAGCTTGAATCGGACAAAATCCGCCGATGTGCTTATTCTTCGGTTCTCGAGGAGCCTCACCCTAGCTTAGGAGTGATTTGAGTGCGCGGTAGTCGATTTCCGCAGCTTCCAAGGCTGGAACTTCTACGAACGGCGGTTCCTGCTCCACAAACATATGCGTCACTCCGGCCTTGAGCCCCGCTTCAACGATCGGTTTGAAGTCAATGCTTCCGCGACCGACTTCCGTTGATGTCGGCAGGTCAGCGGACCGGGACATGATCGACCTGAACGTGGCGACTGGCTTCGTGATGTTCTTGAAATCCTTGATGTGCAGCATGACAAAGCGATCCCCGTGCCGCGTGAGATAGTCAATCGGATCTTTGCCGGCTACCTTCATCCATCCGCAATCCGCTTCGAATTTCACAAGCGATGGGTCTGTCTCCTGCAGCAGGATGTCGTAGCCTGTCATTCCGTCGCCCAGATCCCGGAATTCAAAGTTGTGATTGTGATAGGCGTACTTCAGGCTAGCTGACTTTGCCTTCTGACCGATTTCATTGGCCTTCGCAGCAATGCGCCGGAAATCGTCGGCGGACATGCTATCTACGTTCTTGAAGAAACCCTGCATCTCGTTGGGGGGAAGCAAGGAGCTGACGACATACTCCGCTCCTATTGTATTGGCATCATCCAGCAGTTTGCCGGTGTCCTGCGTTCCAAACCCGAGATGAGCGCTGGGCGCCCGCAATCCGGCATCTCGCAGCAAGTCACGGAATTGCGCGGCGGAAAGCTTTCCCAATCCCGCGGTTTCCACTTCGGAGTAGCCAATCTGCGCGATCTTCTTGAGAGTGCCGGCGGGATCTTTCGCGAGGTCGGCATTCACCATGTAGAGCTGAATGCCCACGGGAAATCCGTTGGCGGCTCGCGTCTGCCGGGCGAAGGCGACGGCGGAAAGCGCACCGCCAACTAAAGGGAAGAAACCGCGCCGAGAAATACCTATATTGCCGCGCATGAGCAAAGTCTCCTTTATAAACGGCTAGATTCTGAGTAAATATTTATTTGTACTGAAGGATTCCTTACCGGGAGACCGTTAATGCGCTGTACGATCAACGCATCTTGACCGCCGAGTTCTTCCGTACCGACCAGGTGCGGCAAAGCACTCGGCATTAGGTGGAGCCGCGAGGCTCCCTCCAAACGTTTGGCGGCAAGACAAACGGGATGGATTTTCATAGCAGGTCTCTTAGTCGTGAAAGATAGCGACGAATTTCGGTCAACCTGAATTGAATTCAGGCCAGCCAATGGCAGAGGGTTCAGTTCGCCGGTTTGGGAAGCGCCTCGTACTCGGTCCAGGCAAACTTCTTCGAGTCCGGCGCCCAGCCGCCGGTATTGCCCGCGCCCTGCCCACCGAAAAACCTGCTCACCGTCGTCAATTCCGCGCCCTTAGCGCCCACGCCGTTTTTGAGGCGCAGCAGCTTGATCTTCATGCCATCCCCGATATAGGTGTGGTTCGGGTGATCGATCGGGTAGGAGATGGTGTAGAGCCACTTGCCATCCGGGGAGACGTGCGGAAACCAGTCCTGCGTGTCCCCGCTGTTCGTGACCTTCTCGGCCAGCCCGTCGTCCGGCCCAGCGCCGTTGGCCGGCATGCGCCAACCATCCCATTTCCCTGACCGGTTGGAGCAGAAATATACCCACTTGCCATCGGCGGAGTACTCAGGGCCATCATCCAGCCCCTTGTTTGAGGTCATCTGCAACTCGCCGCTTCCGTCAGAGGCGATCCGGTAGATGTTGGAGATTTTGGGGTTGTCTGTTCGGGTATAAACGACGTCCTTGGCATCGGGTGACCAGCCATGGAGCCAGCCCGCGTGAACCTCGTGCACTGTGCTCCCGTCCATATTCATGATGAGGATCCCGTTGTGAATATCCGCCATGCTTCGAATCTTCGCCGGGAACGGTAGCGCCATACCGGTGATGGCGATCTGCTTGCCGTCCCACGATAGTGCGTGATCGTTGGTGAGCAGCATTTTTTCGCTCCCATAGATCTTCTCGGGTTTCCCGCTGTCGGCGCCGCTCACAGGAATGCGGTAGAGGGCGCCGCCCATGTCGGAGACGATGAACTTTCCATCGTGAGTCCAGTTGGGAGCATGCCACTCTCCCTCGATGGTGAAGAGGGTCGTCTGGATCTTCTTCCGCACCTCGTAGATCACAAAATGGGTGCGGTATTTCGCGGCCCCCAGACTGAAATGGGTTCTGCGCTGCAGCGCCGGCGGACGTGAAAAGCAGCCCCAAAGACAGGCTGGAAAGCAATATGAAACTCAAGCCTAGTGACTTCATGGTGAATCCCCTGGCAATTCGCCCTATTGTCGCGACCACCTTGCTCGCAATCGCGCGGTTGGCCTCCGCGCCCAGGCAATGCACTCGTCTGTTATTTCGTCCTGTCCCAGACTTCGAGAAACGTCACAGGCTCCTTTGCACCCGGCGGCGTGAACTGGCCGTGGCAGGTCATGATCTTGCCATCGGCCGAGAAGTCGCATTCGTCCTCGCCCTTGATGCCATTGGCCAAAGTATATTCATCGCGATAACTGGTCTTGGTGTGAAAGTAGGCCATCATTTGGCCATCGCTGGCCTTGTAGGACTTGCCGTCATAGGCGCCGTCGTGCGAGACGTGCGAGGGGGGCCGGTCGCCGACCGTGAAATTGTCCATGTATTGCACGTGGGTGCCATCGTCCTTCGTCACCTGCATGCGATGGTCGTGGACTGGCGGGAAGCCCGGCGGATATTTGGACTCGCCGACGTTGACGGCCCATTCGCCCTCAAAAGTCGAAGCAGCCTGTGCGGTGGTCGCGCCCGCCAAGAGTCCGGCCAGCACCAATGGGGCAATATTGCTCTGCATTGATCATCCTCTTTACGGAACACGAATTCCAACCGGCTGGGCGGTTAGGAATGACGTGAAGACGCTTGGTTCATGGAACGGGTCCCGGGTGCGCGGTGGGCCGCCGCACCCAGGCCATTCTCTCAACTAGGAAGTGGGTCCGCCGTCATAGACGATCTGGACGCGACGGTTTTGCGGCTCTTTCACGCCGTCGGCGGTTGGAACCAGCAGGTCCCGCTTGCCCTTGGCGACGATCTGGATCTCGGATGAGGCGATACCATCCTTCTCCAGCTGAGCCGCGACCGATTCCGCGCGGCGACGGCTGAGGCGCATGTTATAGGCGTCCGAACCCACGGTATCGGTGTGACCCGTCACCGTCAGCTGCGTGACCTTGGCCGGACCTGCATTGGCCGCCGCCTGGTTGACGATCGTTTGCGCCTGTGGGGTCAGATCGGATTTGTTGAAATCGAAGAAGACAAGATAGCTCCTCGGGGCCATGGCCGGCGCGGGCGCGACGGCCGGAGGCGGCGTGTAAGCGGCGGGCTCAGGGGATTCTTCGCTCGGTCCGCCGAAGCGGTATTTGACCGAGAAACCGAACATGCGTGGTTCGCCATAAGAGAAGCCATCAACCCCCAGAAAACCATAGAGTGGGACACCCCCGGTCGCGTAGGTGGTATCCAGCGCGTTCGTCATGAAAAACGCCACGTCGATCGGTTGCTCGAAAACATTTGTCCAATCGACCCGCAGGTTGAGCAAACTAAAGGACGGTATTTTTGTGACCAGCGGGTTCGCCTGCAGGTCATACAATTGTGCACCCGTCCAAGAATATGTCGCCGCGATGTCGAGGGAGCCAAGCGACGAGTCCCATGGAACATGGTAGCTACCCGTAACACCCCACTGAGTTCTCGGAAGGCCGAATGGCGGAGATGCTGTGTACGCGATGCCTGGCGGAAATTTGCTGTAATGACCGTCGGTATATGAGAAATGCGGCGAAATTGTAACGTTCTCTACCGGCAGAAAATCCCCCTTGAACTCTGCCCCATTCACAGTCGCGGTCGCAGCGTTCACCGTATATTGGCCAGTATACAGACTTCCATTTGGTAGCGGTGTCGTAAAGAATCCAGATTCCTGGATGGACTTATAGTCCGTATGATAGATATCGGCATTTACTCGCGATTTGATGCCCCAAAGGGTGAAATCCGCCTTTTCTCCAAGTTCAACGTCGGTCACATGCTCCGGCTGAAAGTGAGAAATGTCCGGCGGCGCGTTCAAAGTGACGCCCCCAGGCCGATAGGCGTTCCCGGATCTGAGATAAATGAGGACATCGGGCGTCAGTTGCTCGTCCAGGCCGACATTCCAGCCGTAAGCGCTGAAATGCTGGCTTACACCAGAAAAGCAGTTGTTATCGATGCCAAGGGCACTTTGGCAATTGGTTGGCGCGCCCGCCGCGTTCCGGGTCACATAGGGGACGGTGGTCGTCCCAGTCTCTTCGTCGGAGACATAATCCCAGGTGTAGCGATATCCGGCCGTCAACCGTAATCCATCAACTACAGAGTCAGATAGGTCGTAGACACCGTGCGCGAAAACTGCCTGGCTGCGGTCGGAATTCCTATACGCCGTGTAGTTTAAGCTTCCCAACGTGTTGCCACCCTCGAGCGTCGATCCGACCGGCCCGTCATATTCGAGATAGCCGCCTGCAACCCAGTTCAGCTTACCGTCCAGCGCTTTGCCTTGGACTTGGAATTCCTCCGTAAATCGGCCGTCATTGGTGTTCCAACCCCCGTTTGGCGAAAAGTTGATGATCTCGATCGGGACCCCGAGAGGGACGAAGTCCGAAGAGTAGACTTGCTTGTAGAAACGTGCTGCGGCAATGTTTTTTATGGTCAGGTTGTCATTGACGTCCCAGGTCGCGACATCGGTAAAACCATAGTAATAATATTTGGCTATGTCCTGATGATCACTGTTTCCGAGTTCGGTGCGAACGCCGAGCGCTTGTTGCTCTGCCGCGAGCGACGCGATCTGTGGATAAAACGCCAGGGAGGGCGTGCCGCCGGCCGCCTTGATCGCGAACAATTCACCGAACGTCGCGCCCGCCGTCGCCGGATTCTCGAGGGCTGATATCGGGAGGCCTTGGCCTAAAGTAAGCGGAACTTTGCCAAGAATGGGGAGCGAAATCTGAGAAAGAACGGCACCAGGATTGACGTATCTGACAATGGTCGAGCCACCATTCGAATCCTGCCAATAGCCGTCATAAAGAAAATAGTTTTCGAAATCGTCCGTCGGCCGCAGCGTGAGACCGACGCGCCATGAGAAGTAATTCCGGTTGTCGAGATCCTTACCGTTCGACAGGTCTTTGGTATAGCCATCCCGCTGCTGAGACTGGCCCGCGATACGGAGCAGGACTTTATCCTGGACGATGGGAATATTGACCGCGCCCTCGAATTCACGATCGCCGTAATTGCCGAAGGTCGCCTTCACATACCCTTCGAAATCGTTCATCGGGTGCTTGGGTTCGATCGAGATGAGTCCACCGATCGAGTTTTTGCCGAAGAGCGTTCCCTGCGGACCATTGATGACCTCCAGGTTGTCGAGATCGTAATAGAGGCCGTTCGAGAAGCCATACGCCTCAGTATTCGGACCTCCGAGCGGAACGTCGGCAAAATAGGCCACCGTGCCGGGAAGCCCGCGCAGACTGATCGTGAATGCGTGGGATCCAAGTGTATCCGACGTATTCGTCATTACTGCGAGGGACGGGACTTGTTTGGTCAAATCCGACACTTGCTGGATGTGCTGCTTTTCGATGTCGGTTTGCGTAAAGGCCGTGATGGCTAGCGGCACAGTCTGGATTTTTTCCTCACGCCGGCGCGCCGTAACCACGATCTCTTCAAGCTCGGAAGAAGAATCAGCAGAAGCAGCCTGCGCCGTTTGCTGCGCAGACGCTTGGTAGGCGGGAGCCAGCGCAATTAAGCTGACGGATGCGGTCAATATCGCGACTTGCCGAACGAGGCTCTGACGTTTTTGCACTGTAATCTTCCCCCTTAAGCTACTTGCCCCGGTCGTGGTCGGCATGACTCACAAGGCGTCGGGACCAAACAAAACATTCATTGTAAAATGCAACCAATTAGATCGGCGTACCACCCCATGTGTGCACACCCATCCCGTATGCAGTGCGCAGACCTAATCCCAAGAGGATTGACGCAGACCGTAACCCCGACGTTCCCGCCGGGCGAGCCTCAAACCGGAAATGGCTGCCCAAGGCAACTGCATGAAGGTTGGAACCCACCGGTACAGCACTGGTTTCCGAAAGCTCATAGGCAGTAGGTGGCGCGCCGGCCATCGCACCGGGGGCAAAACGATCGGTTACCCGGCTGCTGCAACCGCTTTCGTTGGCTGGCCGATCCGGGCGGCCTCCGATCGGGAAGTGACCAAATAGTCAGATAATTCGGGCTTCCGAAGAGCCTGCCAGTAGTGCAGGTTCGTCCATGGATAGCCAAGTACGACCCTGCCTGTGGCGTGTCGGTAATATCCATGGGCCGTGCCGTGATTGACCCATATGGTCTGGTCAAGTTCTTCGTAAAGCCGAGCACAATAGGATTGGCAGGCCTCGGGCTTGACCTCGACTGCCGCCAGATCCTCCTCGACCATCGTTTTTAAGGTCTCGACAATGTAGTGGGTCTGCTGTTCGCCGAGGGTCGTGTGCGACGCTGTGAGCGCAGAATTCGGCCCGGAGGTGATGAAGAGGTTGGGGAAGCCCGGTACCTCTAGTCCCATATACGCGAACGGATAAGGCCGCCAGGATGATTCGAGCGTCTGCCCACCGCGCCCGCGCACGTCAAATCCGGTCAGGAAGTCGAGGATGAAACCTGTCGCCAGGATCAGCACGTCGCATTCGATCCGTCGCCCGTCCTTCAGGGTGACCCCGGTCTGATCGCAAGCCGAGGGTTCGCCCTCGACAAGGTCGACATTGTCTCGCAGGAGGGTGTCGTAATAGCCGCAATCCAGGATCGGTCTCTTAGCAAAGAACGGAAAATCCGGAGTTACCTTGGCCCTCAGATCCGGGCGATCGACGAATTTGGCGCCAATGTAACCGAGGCAGAACTGACGAACACCGTCGTTTATTGCCGAGACGCCACCTGTCTGAGCGCGCCATTCATGATCGATCCGCGCCATCGAGACCGGCAGCGTGAGCAGCGTCGACAGGCTCTGAAAGCGCGTCCACTGAAGCACGAACGGGATGTTTTCGAGGGCCCATAGCTCGTCGGCGCCTACATGCTGCAAAACCTTCGGGTCCGGCAGCATGTAGTTCGGCTGCCGCTGGACGATGGTCAGATGGCCGGCCCGGGCAGCCGCAGCGGTCGCCAGTTGCGCCGCTGTAGCACCGGTCCCGACCACCACGACCTTCTTGCCTTCAAGCGCGACCGCATCGTCCCAGACAGCAGAATGCACGACTGGCCCGAGAAACGAGCCGAGGCCGGGCAAGTCCGGGTAGGATGGACGGCTGAGGAAGCCGCAGGCAATGAATACTGCATTTGCCTCATACACTTCTTCCCGGCCGGCGCGTTCGCAGGTCACGCGCCAAATCTGCCGGGACTCGTTCCAAGCGCAGGCCTTCATCGCGGTGTTGAAATCGATGCGCTCGGTGATGCCATACCTGTCGGCGACCTTCTTCAGATAGGCCAGGTATTCCGGACCTCGCGGATAATACTTTGTCCAGGATGGGTTGAGCTCGAAGGAATAGGAATATTGGACGCTGGGCGTGTCGACAGCCGCGTTCGGATAAGTGTTGATCGACCATGTGCCGCCGACTTCGCTGCGCCGTTCGACGATCCGGTAATTGAAGCCGGCAGCCTTGAGCTTGACCCCTGCATTGATGCCGACCATGCCGGCGCCGATGACGAGGACCTTGAAGTCTTCGGGCGGGACCCGTGTCGCTTCGAGCGCTCCCTCGTCCTGCGAGAAGCCGGCCTGCTCGCGCGCCATGTCACAGGCGGTCTGACCAAGCGGGAAACCCACGCAGAATTCGGCCATTTGCCGGAAGAGCGCCCGGCCCGGCCGGGTCAGCACCGGCTCGGGATTGGCCGACATGGCTCGCACCAGCAGATCGCGGATTTCGGCGACAACAGCGGGATCGGCGGCCTTCATGGTGGCGACCGGGCCGGCGAAGGTCGATTGCGGGCCACGTTGGGCGCCGTCGAAGGCGGGACCGAACCGGGTGAGCTGTGACCGATCGCCGGTCAGATGGACAAGGCACAGCCGCGCCACCACCGGATCGAGCGCGGCCACGGCGGCGCGCAATTGTGTGCTGTCAGCCGCAAGCGGCATTTGGCCCTGTAATGTTGTCATCCCCTTTCAGTCCCCTCTGGGCGCGCCGCCCTCCTCGATTAAACCAATTGCCGTTTCAACCAGTCGCAGACCTCAGACATCGCAAGGTTAACGCTGCGTACGTGGCCCACCCAATTGAAGAAGCCGTGCGGCATACCCGCGTAGCGCTGCATCTCGGTCGGGACGCCGGCTGCCAACAGCTTGGCGGCATACGCCTCACCGCTGTCGCGTGAGGCATCGCATTCGCCGGTGGCTACAAACGCCGACGGTAATCCACTATGACTCGCCGCTTCAGATGGACAGGCGTCAGGATCATGGCGATACTTCTCAACGTCCCCAAGATACTGTTGCCAATAGTAGAAACTGTCGTCGGCGGTCAGCATCGGCCCTTCGGCATACTCAATGAACGACCCGGATTCTGCATTCGGGTAATCGGGACTGGGATACATTAAGAGCTGCGCCCGGATATTCGGACCACCGCAGTCGCGAGCCCGTAACGTCACGGCTGCGGACAGGTTGGCGCCGGCGCTGTCGCCGCCGACGGCAAGTCGCCCGGAATCTGCCCCTAGCTTGGCTGCATGGATCGACGCCCAGAGCGTCGCTGCGTAGGCGTCGTCGTTCGGTATCGGGAAGGGGTGCTCGGGGGCCAGACGATAATCGACCGACATGACCACGCATTTGCCGCCATGGCTGAGCGCGCGGCAGATCGGGTCAGCGCTGTTCAGGTCACCGATGACATAGCCGCCGCCATGAAAATAGACGAGGATCGGAAAAGTGCCGATACCTTCCGGCGTGTAGACGCGGACAGGAATCTCGCCACCTGGGCCTGGGATGGTGCGATCGGCAATGCTCCGGAGCGCGACATCGAGTTTCGGCGCAGCCGCGGTGGCCCGGTTGACGGCCGCACGGAAAACGGCGACCGGTACCGAGCCTGCGCGGGGCATGGTGGGCATATGCCGGAGGATGGCGGCAATCTCAGGATCTAACGGCATGTCCTGTTCCTAAAAAAGTCCGAAGCATTTGCCCAGCCGGCGATTAGGACGCAGGCTACGAGGCCGGCGTGACTGCCGGTCCACTGGCGAGGGTGGTACGCGGACGCTGTCTCGATCGTCATGTCTGCTTCTCTCCCTATGTACGGCCGCCTTTGATCGACCGCTCATCCTTTGTACGCATGGAAGGACACCCAGGAGCATTCCTTTTGATTCTCGCCGCTGCTGATAGCGCGCATGCGAAACGGCACTTGAGGGCCACCGTTACGCAATGTCTGTACTCTCGATCCGACACCTAAAAGCCGTCCTCCCGGTCTCGTCGAATTGCGCAGACTAGGGTCGTCGATGGCGGATCGGGCGGACAACCCCAAATCTGCCCGGCAACCAGGGCAGCTTTGCGCGCTCATCTCGGCAACATGACGGTCTGTGGCCACCCTC
>Ga0207138_1185_pt1 | contig 10434 bp, 10 predicted proteins | sample Alteio_BWMinHeat_6_FD_153589 | JGI IMG/M metagenome (GOLD analysis project Ga0207138, IMG submission 153589) | Enriched cells from forest soil in Barre Woods Harvard Forest LTER site, Petersham, Massachusetts, United States -... | ecosystem: Environmental > Terrestrial > Soil > Temperate forest >...
ACCCTGTAGGCGGTCTTATAAAAGTAGAAAATTACCGGAATGATCTTAACATTGTAAATAAGTTTTGTCGAATTTAGTAATTAATTGGTAGACAGTGTAAAGTTTGTAACAGATAGGTAGCCGCCATAAATACCTTTGTTTTACCTTAACTTTAACACACCAAACAAAATAAATAATTGGCATATTATGGGCAAAATAATATATCATGCTGCAGATACAAGAGGACACGCAGACCATGGTTGGTTGAATGCACATCATAGCTTCAGCTTTGCAGGCTACTACGACCCGGAAAGGGTGCATTTTGGAGCATTAAGAGTATTAAATGATGATATTGTTGCAGGGGGAATGGGTTTCGGTACCCACCCGCATGACAACATGGAGATCATTACCATTCCATTAGAGGGGGCTTTGGAGCATAAAGACAGTATGGGCCATACGGGGGTTATACAGCCGGGAGAAGTGCAGGTAATGAGTGCCGGAACGGGGATCAGGCATAGCGAATACAATCACTATCCGGATAAAAATATCAACTTGTTGCAGATATGGATATTTCCTAACAAGAAAAATGTACAACCCCAATACGGGCAAGAAAAGTTTGATGTAAATGATCGTAAAAATAATTGGCAATTGTTGGTTTCACCTTTCGAAACAAATGATGCGGGGTTAAAGATTCATCAAAACGCCTGGATAAGCCGAACCGAACTGGAGAAAGGTGGCGTTATTACATACCACCTGCACAACGATAAGAATGGTGTGTATGTATTTGTAATTGATGGAATGATCACCACTGAAGATAAAAAATTGAATAAGCGCGATGCTCTGGGCATAAGTGAAACAACAAGTGTGCAAATGATTGCTGACGAGCGATCTGATGTTTTGATCCTGGAAGTACCTATGCATGTATAATAACTGGATATGCAGGAAAAATGCAGTTTGAACGAAAAAGAATATGCATCCTCAGAGGGATTATTTTGGAAACAATTACGCCCGTCAGTTCAGGAGTTTTTGAAAAAAACCAAACCGGATTGGAAGGGAAGTGACTTTATTTCTTACGATGCGCTGAATAGCGTGCTGAACACCTATATAATAGAGTTGATAGCCGAAGAGCAAAAAGCAGGGAAAGATATTGCCAAAAAGGTGCAGCACCAATTAAAAACAGATGAGGAGTTAAAGCCAATACATAAGCATACTCAGGAGGAAGCACTTACCTATGGACAGCGCCTGGCAGATAAAATAGCTGATTTCGGTGGCAGTTGGACATTCATTTTGATTTTTGTGTTTATCATTATTGTATGGATGGCTGTGAATATATATTACCTCAGTAATAAAGGGTTTGACCCATATCCATTCATCTTGCTCAATTTGGTCCTATCATGCCTGGCTGCATTGCAGGCACCTGTTATTATGATGAGCCAAAACCGGCAGGAAGATAAAGACAGACAACGTGCAGAGTATGATGTGAGTGTGAATGTAAAAGCAGAAAAAGAAGTAAGGCTCCTGCATGAGAAGCTGGATCACGTACTGCTACACCAACATCAAAATATAGTTGAGTTGTATCAACTCCACCTGGATCTTGTAAAACAAATGCAACAGCGACTAGACATACAAAATAAAAACCAATGAAAGCAGTAACTAAATATTATACAAATGGCGAAATAACAGTAGTTTGGGAAAATGCACTTTGCCAACACTCTACTATATGTTGGAAAGGATTGCTAGAAGTATTTGATCCGGGGCAAAGCCCCTGGATAAATATACATGCTGCAGAAACACAGAGAATTATAGAGCAAGTAAATAAATGCCCTTCGGGAGCGCTTTCGTATTTTGTAAATAATGAAAAGAACAGCGACTCATAGCTTTGGATATTACGAGTAAAATAAAAAGGATACAGCAGCAATTGAAGTTACCATTGCCTGGCCTTAAAGCACAGGAGCTAATGGCAGGTAGAGTTTTGCCAATGCAGGTAGATGTGCCGGACAATGCCCGTATAAGTGCTGTTTTATGTTTATTATACCCTGTACAATATGAGTTGAATGTGTTGCTTATGAAACGAATGACAGACAGCACGGCGCATAGCGGGCAGGTAAGTTTTCCGGGTGGTAGCAAAGAATATGCAGATAAGGATCTTATTACTACAGCACTGCGTGAAGCAAATGAAGAAGTGGGTATTGATGCTTCAGACATTTTAATATTAGGTGCACTCACGCCTTTATATATCCCCGTTAGTAATTTTATGGTGCATCCATTTGTCGGGTACGCTCAAAACAAGCCTTCTGTAAACCCCAGTAAAAAAGAGGTGGCACATATAATCGAAGTGCCACTCGAAAAATTATTTCACAGGGATACAAAAACTATTGCAGAAGTAATTTCGCCCGCAAGACCGAAAATGGTTCGTAAGGTAAATGCATATGTGCTGGATGATGGAACCGTTATATGGGGTGCCACAGCAATGATACTTTCGGAATTAGAAATGTTGATGAAGAATATTTAGGCTGCCGAAACGGTATTCCCTTCTTTTTCTTTTTCAGGAACAGTTTTAAATACAATATCCCAAAGCACGGAGCTTACACCAAACCCTTTATCATCAGATCTATAATGATGCAGATGATGATTGCGCCACAATGCCTTCAAAAACCTAGGTGGTGCATAAGCATGTATAGCAAAGTGCATAGATCCATATACCAGGTAGCCAAAGACAAACCCCGGAAAAAATGCAAATACATTTGCTCGCATAACACTATACATCATCGTAGATAGTATACACGCTAATATAAGGCTGGGTACAGGTGGCATAAACAACCTTTCTTTATCTCTCGGAAATTCATGATGCACGCCATGCAATCTATAGACTACCTTTTGCATCTTTGGGTTATGAGATATAAGATGGAATAAATACCGGTGCATCAAATACTCAAACAATGTCCAGAATATGATGCCACCAATAAATAATAATATCTCATTGCCAATTGGCAAACCCTTATAAGAAGTGCCAAAGTATAGCATGAAACAAATGATAGGAAGGTAAATACTGTAAATAACCAGCGGATGTGTCTTGGTCATTATTTCTAAATACTCACTTTCAAACAATCTCGCCTGGCCTTTGTTTTTGATTTTATCAAAATGCATATTTCCTGTCTCTTATTGTCTGCAAAACTAAATATAATTTTTTATGCTTTCCCATCAACCGATTCTATAGGCTCATTGTCTGCATCATCATCCAAAAGGAAATCGGCCGATTTATTCTTTTTAACAATTATTTTATCTACCCATAATAATAGTGCCGGCTGTAAAATTAAATTGGTAACCATGGCTAAAAATAAGGTCATAGAGGTTAGGTACCCCAAAGACTTAGTACCATCAAATTCGGATAGTATAAATACGGCGAATCCTACGATGAGTATGAGCGAAGTATATATGATACTTAGCCCTGTATCATATATAGTTCTGCGTACATTATTCGAAATACTGTCATCATGCCGGGCCATTTCCTGTTTAAAATTTACCAGGAACCTTATGGTTACGTCAATAGTTATACCCAATGCAACACTAAAAACCAGTACAGTAGAGGGCTTTATACGAATACCCAACCAACCCATCAGGCCTGCTGTTATTAACAATGGGATAATATTTACAACAATGGATATTAGCAATATTCTCCATGACTGGAATAGTACGATCATACATCCGAATATGATGATGAACGCCAATATAAGACTATCCCTTAAGCTATTAATAATAAACCGGCTACCCTCCAGGAAAACAATACTCGTTCCCGTAAAGGTAACATCGTATTTACTGCTGTCGAATAAGCGTTTAGTCTCAGGACGTATACTATCTAATAATATAGGTAATTGTTTAGACCCGATATCAGCCATGTTGATACTGATTCGGGCTTTGCGCGCATCACTGTCAACAAATGAACTGATCAGTTTTGTAAATAAACTGTTCTTATCTTTTCCCGAATGCATGAATGTGATCAGTTTTGTAGCAGGAAAAGATTCTGTTACAGCGTAGCTGTTCGTATCACCTCCAAAAGTGGCTTGTACTGCGAACTTGATACCGTCTGTTACAGCAAGTGTTTTGCCTATTGCGTCAAATCGTTGTAAAAATTGTTGCAATGTATCTATGCGCCACAATGCATCTCTTGTTGCCCCTTTTACCAAACCATATTTCTGTTTGGTATCAACCACAATTTCCAATGGCATTACCCCGCGAAAATTGCGTTCAAAAAATTTCAAGTCTGTGTATACCTTGTCAGATTTTGGCAAGTCATCTACAATATGTCCTTCACTTCTTAGTTTAAGCACACCCATAAGTGAAATAGCTGAAATAGCGATCGTAAAACCATATATCCAACTCCGGTGGCTAAACACCCAATTCGTAATAGCAGTTAATAAATTATTGATCCATTTTTTATTCAGATAACTGGTATGCCGTACATGGGGAGGGGGTAAAAAGCTAAACATGGCCGGAATAAAAATGAGCGAAATAAAGAACATGCCCATAATATTCAGCCCTGCTACCAGGCCAAATTCTTTCAATAAACTACTCTTGGTAAAAAAGAATACGCCAAAACCTATTGCAGCAGTTAAATTGGTAAACAAGGTTACAATGCCCATCCTGTCTACCATTCTTAACAACGATTTGGCCTTGTTCTCATGTTTGCTGTATTCTGAATGGTATTTATTTAAAAAATATACGCAATTAGGGATACCTATTACAACTATCAAAGGAGGTATCAATGCAGTAAGCAGCGTTATTTTATAACCTAGCAAGACAATAGTACCTATAGACCATATTACACCTGCGGCTACTACCATCATAGATGCCATTACCGCTGTAAATGAGCGAAAGAACAATACTAATATTACTGCAGTAAGTACAAAAGACATGATCAGGAACAACTTCATTTCCTTTTGCACCCTTGTAGCCATTACGGTGCGTATGAGTGGTAATCCTGAATAATGCATTTCAATATGATGCGCCATTCCAAATGAATCTGCCAGTTCCATCAACCTGTTTACTACGATCGTTCTTTTTTTAGAATTTAATACTTGTTTGTTGATGCGTACTGCCATCAGGTAAGCATGCGTAGCAGGATTATATAGAAAGCCCCTGTAAAACAGCATTCCTGCGAATGTTGTTCGTATGTTGTCAGTATTAGTTACGGGCAGGCTGTCAACGAGGCGCACCGTCATTAGTTTGCCGCTAACAGTATCGTTCACAAGATTGATAGCGCCCGGTATAGATAATACATTCTCTACGGGATCTATATTTACTCCATCTGTTTTTATAGAATCAATTCGGTCTATCCTATCGGCAAGCCTTGCATAATCATTAAAAAAACCGGGCGAAAAAAAGCTGTCCGTTTGTATGCCTATTACCATCAGGTTCCCATCTTCACCAAATTGTTTTCGGAAATTCTGATAATCTATATATATCGCATTATCAGTAGGAGTGGCAGCTGTAAACTCATAACTCAACTCAACCTTTGACGCAAAATAGCCCATAGCAACGGTAACTGCCAGCAGGAAAATGAGCAATGCAATACGAAACTTAATAATAAAAGCTGCTATACGATGCCACATGCGTTTTTGGGTAAGGCTTTATCCGTCTTGGCATTGACCAGGCGGGTGTCAAAAGTAGTAAAAATTGGGGTGTATTTGATTTGTAGACGTTTGTATTATTGTATGAGTTTTGGTTTATAATGAGATAAGCGAATTTGATAGAGGTTTAAAGGCTTATCCTTTGTTTTATGGTAAATTTGCAGCTGTTTCAAGTTAAGAAATGTTAAAATGGTTTTTATTATATAATATGAATAAGGGCTTGCAATTAAACGATCTGTACGAAAGGGCATTGAAATTTGACTTTTTGTCTGCTGAAGAAGGTGTTTTTCTTTTTGAACATGCACCGCTAAGTGAATTGATGTATGTAGCGAACGAATTGCGCAAAAAACAGGTACCTCATGGAAAGGTTACCTGGATCATAGACCGCAATATGAACACTACGAATGTGTGTATCGCTAATTGTAAGTTTTGCAATTTCTATCGTGTTCCCGGCCATCCTGAATCTTATATTACCGACATTGAAACATATAAAAGGAAAATTGAAGAAACATTTAGATACGGTGGCGAACAATTATTGTTGCAAGGTGGTCATCATCCGGAATTAGGTTTAGACTTTTACACTACGTTATTCAAGCAATTGAAGGACTTGTATCCTAATTTAAAATTGCATGCGCTCGGCCCCCCTGAAGTAGCGCATATCACAAAACTCGAAGGCGCTACACACAAGGAAATTTTAATGGCGCTGAAAGAAGCTGGTTTGGATAGTTTACCGGGTGCAGGCGCAGAAATACTGAACGACCGTGTGCGACGTCTTATCAGTAAAGGTAAATGTGGTGCGCAGGAATGGCTGAACATTATGCATGAGGCACATAAGCTGGGCCTTACAACCAGTGCTACTATGATGTTTGGACATGTAGAAACCATTTATGAACGTTTTGAACATTTGGTAAAACTGCGCGAAGTGCAGGCTAAAAAACCTAAAGATGCCAAGGGTTTTCTGGCGTTTATTCCCTGGACATTCCAGGATGTAGATACTTTGCTTCGTCGCATAAGGGGCACAAAAAATTTAACTACCGCAGAAGAGTACATTCGCATGATAGCTATGAGTCGTATCATGTTGCCTAACGTAAAGAATATACAAGCGAGCTGGCTTACTGTAGGAAAGCAAACAGCGCAAATATGTTTGCATGCAGGTGCAAATGATTTTGGTTCCATTATGATAGAAGAGAATGTAGTAAGTGCCGCTGGCGCACCGCATCGCTTCACTTATAAAAGTATACAGGCTGCCATACGGGAGGCAGGATTTGAGCCACAACTTCGTAACCAGCAATACGAGTTTCGCAAACTACCGGAACAAATAATTGAGCAAGTAATTGATTATTAAATTTTTTTAACACTGCTATTACCATATTATCAATTCTTTTTACAACGCATAAAAAAATATATTTTATTGCATTTAACCTTTCCGTACATTTGTCCGTCAATATACTATGGCAACACCTGAAACCATAGAATAAACCTATAAACATGAAATTGATACAAAAAACTGTCCGTTTTTTCAAGGACATATACTGGCTCATCGTTCACATAAGAAAAAACGACGGTATCCTATGAAACTCCTAAAACAAACCCTTCTATTCGTATTGTCATTCCTCCTTGGACTTGAAATTGTTTTATCATTTAATGTTGGTTCAAAATGGATAGTTGCTGTTCCTATAGCACTATGTATTGCTTTAGCAACATTGCTACTTCAGGAACCTGTATTAAACTTGTATAAAGGATTATCAGGCAAGCAACGTAAGCTTTCAAAGAGCAAAAGCAAGCATCATCGCCATTATAGTAAAAGCAGCAAGCATAAGCACCGCCATAGCCAAAGGCATACTGATGATCAACGGCATTTGAAAGAAGTGTCTTTATAGTTTTTACTATTTGCTTTATAGTATTCATCAAGCTTATCTATTAACTTGTTGCATAATTCTCATATTTTAATTGAGTTTTATGTTGTTGTTCTATCTCTGCTGCTTTGGGCTTTTGGCTGGCTTTATTGATGCCATTGTAGGTGGTGGCGGGCTTATACAATTACCTGCTTATTTTATTTTCTTCCCGCAGCTTTCATTAGTACAAACACTTGCCAGCAACAAAACAGGTTCTTTCCTGGGAACCTTAGTGGCTACTTTAAGATTCATAAAACGCGTAACAATTGACTGGAAGCATTTGATGCCCGCTATAATTGCCGCTTTTGCGGGTGCGTTCTCCGGGGCTTTGATGGTGAGCTATATTCATAAAGAACAGTTCATGCCATTCATTATTTGTTCTTTGGTTATAGTATTGGCATATACTGTTTTCAGGAAAAATTTGGGCTTGCACCACAATGTAAAAAAGCTGACAGCAACCCGTTATTATCTGTACGCGATCGGCACCGGCGGGCTTATTGGCTTATATGATGGCATGATAGGACCGGGGATAGGTAGTTTTCTCATTTTTGCTTTTATTGTTTTGTTCGGTTATGATTTTCTGCACGCTTCTGCTAATGGTAAGATCATTAACTGTGTTACAAATTTTTCTGCGTTGATATTTTTCTTTGTAAAAGGCGCTATTGTATGGCATATTGCTTTGCCAGTTGCAGCAGCTAATATGCTTGGTAATTATATGGGTTCTCATGTTGCATTAAAAAAAGGAAGCGGGTTTATACGTGTGTTCTTTATTCTTATTGTGCTTGCATTAATTATTAAATTGGGTTGGGATTATTGGGTGAAAAGGTAAAAGGTAAAATCAACTTAGTTTTCTTAGTCGTTCTACAGCCTCCATTAATGTATCTTCTTTTTTAGCAAAGCAAAAGCGTATGAGCTTATCATCTTTCTTGTTATTATAGAATGCGCTGACGGGAATAGTAGCCACACCATATTCTTTGGTAAGCCATTGCGCAAATTCCATATCGGGCATACTGTTGATACGCTCGTAGCTTGCTACCTGAAAGTAGCTGCCTGCAGCGGGCTTGTGAATAGTAAATGGTGTTTGCTTCATCAATTCTAAAAAGTAGTCGCGCTTTTTTTGCATCATGCTATGAAGCGGTTCTGCAGAATTGTTCATGATATAATGCGCGAGTGCATATTGCCCCGGTGTGTTTACCGTAAAGCTGAGAAACTGGTGTATACGGCGGAAGGCTATTGTAAAATCAGGCGGGGCTATGCAGTAGCCGATCTTCCAACCTGTGTTGTGGAACACTTTGCCGAAAGAAAATAAAGCAAAGCTTCTTTGCCTTAATTCAGGATGCTCGAGAACAGAATAATGTTTTTGCCCGTCGAAAATAATTTGTTCATACACTTCGTCGGAAAGGATGACAATATCAGTATTGCGTACGATACCTGCCAATGTATCCCAGTCTTGTTTTGTCCAAACTGCACCTGTGGGATTGTGAGGTGTATTTAAAATGAGCGCTTTCGTTTTTGGTGTGATGGCTGCTTTTATTGTATTCCAGTCAACATGAAAATCGGGTGCGACCAAAGAAACGGGAACAGCTTTTGCTCCGTTCATTTCTATATTAGGTATATAGCTATCGTAAGCAGGTTCTAAAATAATTGCTTCATCACCCGGTTGCAATACCGAGGTGAAAGCTGTATAGATACCGTAGGTTGCACCGGGAGTAATAGTGATCTCAGTATCTGCGTTGATATCTAAGTTGTAACGTTTTTTAAAATTATCGGCTACTGCTTGTCTTAGCAATGGCAAACCCGGCATAGGAGCATATTGGTTGAAGCCATTGTGTGCGGCCTCGTGCAAGAGTTTTGCTAATTGCTCATCTAATGGGAAATCAGGAAAACCCTGTGAGAGATTGATAACATTGTGCTGTGTAGCCAATGCGCTCATTACAGTAAATATGGTAGTGCCTGTAGCGGAATGTTTTTGTGGTAAATTCATTGTTGTGTAAAAGGTTCAATGGAAATAGTTCTAATGACATCCTCCCCCTGCCCCCTCCAAAGGGGGGCATGCGAATGAGCTATAAAAATTTATCACCCTTGTTGCGTTTCACTTCGGCTACATATTCTTTTATTTGCTGTTCACGGTTCCGCTCGCAGATAAGCAATACATCTTTAGTGTCTACAACAATAAAATTCTCCAGCCCTTGCACAACAATGAGCTTATCATTGGGCGCCTTTATCATACATTCGCTGGCATCAATCACCATTACATTATCTCCATACACTGCATTGCCGAGGTAGTCTTTTGACGAATTCTCGTAAGCAGATTCCCAGGTACCAAGGTCGCACCAACCGAAGTAAGAAGGTATAACAAATACATTCTTAGCTTTTTCCATAATGCCATAGTCAATAGAAATATTAGTGCACTGCGGATATAATTCACTTACCTTATCATGCTCTGCGGGTGTATTATACACGTCTTTTGCGAGTAAGAAAACTTCGTGCATTTCGGGCATGTATTTTTCCAGCGCTTCCATAATGGTATGTACATTCCAGATAAAAATGCCCGAGTTCCACAGAAAATCGCCGCTTTTTAAAAAAGTGCGCGCCAGTTCTAATGATGGTTTTTCAGTAAATGTTTTTACACGGTATACTTTGTCTATTTCATGGTTTGTATCGTATTGTATATAGCCATAACCTGTATCGGGGCGTGTAGGTTTTATACCCATGGTAAGCAGTGCATCGTGATTAGCAACAAAATCGAGCGCATCGTGCATAGTTTTTTCAAAAGCATGCTCATCCATAATAAGATGGTCTGCAGGTGACATGATGATATTCGCATTTGGATTCAATGACATCATTTTATGGGCAAAATAGGCAGCACAGGGTGCGGTATTTTTCCTGGAAGGTTCGCTGATGATATTATCATCATGTAGCTCTGGTATTTG
>Ga0207138_1186_pt1 | contig 10432 bp, 10 predicted proteins | sample Alteio_BWMinHeat_6_FD_153589 | JGI IMG/M metagenome (GOLD analysis project Ga0207138, IMG submission 153589) | Enriched cells from forest soil in Barre Woods Harvard Forest LTER site, Petersham, Massachusetts, United States -... | ecosystem: Environmental > Terrestrial > Soil > Temperate forest >...
GAATGGATGGAAGCCGCGCGAGCGGAGCCCATCAAAATTACGCGTAAAAGCGGCGAAGCCTTCGTTCTCCTGAACGCCGACGAATTCGAAAAAATGCAGGTGGAGCCAGCCGGCCTTCGCGGAGTCGCCACCGGACTGAGTGATTTGGCTCAGGGGCGGGTTCGCAAAGCCACGTCTGAATCGACTGGAACCGCCATTGAGAGAGCGAAAGCCAGAGTGAACGGTAAGCGATCGAAGAAAGCCGCTGGCTAGTGCCGAAGTATGAAGTGGACGAATCCGACCAGTTTCTCAAAGACATAGAAGAAGCTGCAGTTTGGATTCTCTTAAGCAATATTGAACAGTCCGAAACCTTGGCGGATGCGAAAGTCGGGGAGTTCGAAGCCGACATGAACTCGCTCAAAGAAAGGCTAAGGGATTTTCCTGAGTCCGGAGAGAGTGACGCGATTCAAGGACTGCGCAAATTTCCTATTTATGATGGACGTTTTTCCGCGAAATGGATCGTCAATCACGCGGCACGGTCGGTGGTTCTGATTACACTTTCGGATTCGAAATATCCTCGCCCGCTTCGGCAGTTTCAATTTGACTGATTTGCCGATTTTGGTGCTTCAAAAGCGGCGGCTTTGTTCAAGTCGCGTGCGGCCTATCAGATGTAGCGGCTCGAGTTCAGGAATAAGCTCGCACTGTGCCATCTACCTCTTACCGGTAAGCTGGCTCTTAAGCCCGGTAATTTTGCTAATCCTCCCCGGATCTCACATAATTGGGGAATGCTTAGAAGTCGTTTTTCCGAGCTGGGCGCCTCGCTCATCGAAACCATGGTGGCCGTAGGCATCTTAGGTGTAATCGCCTATTTTATCGTGGGGATGTTGCGCACCGGCACGCTGGGACAGAAAACTCTGTTAGCCCAGGACGACGCTCGCGTGCTCACCACCAATATGGCCTCACTCCTCGGCGATCCGATCGCCTGCGAGAATACGTTCGGGGGCGTGGCCGGGAGCCAACGAGAAATTTGTGTCTTGGCATCCATGCCGCTTCCGCCGATCATAATTTTCGAAAGCTTGAGGCTCTTATTCCCGTAAACGTCATTCAAGACGAACTGTGATTTGCCGTTGGCGTCTACAATGGCGGGAATAGATGTTCCTGTGACTGGATCGGCTGGAGCAACAAGAGGCTCCCGGCCAGCACCACGCCGATAACTGGCACGGCTTTCGTGGAGGTTCAATGGCAGCCGGCCGGCACCGGAGACAACAAATCCGGGCCGAGCATCTTATCTCGCTACTTCTTAGTTTCGGTATCGAAGATGTCAGGCAATACGATCCTAAAATGCACAGCGCAAGGGGGAGGCGCGAGCAAGAGTTTCTGGTCGATTACGGATAGTGAAAATATTTATAACAACAATCAAAATGGCATGGGCAACGTCGGCATCGGGACGACAAATCCAATGCATAAATTGCATATTGCTTCCCCCGGGCAGGACGGAATCATAATCGATGCGCCCATTAATCCCGAGATTAAATTTACCCGGTCGGGGGTAGCTAAAGGTTTCCTGGCTATTGCGGGCGCGGCAGGCGAATACTTTACCAACTCTAGCGCTAACTCTTTAATTCTTCGTTCTGAAGGTAGCGCCCTGCATTTTGGGAGTGCTGGCGCAAATGATATAACCATGACTCTTGCTGCGAACGGCAGCGTCGGGATCGGTACGACGAGCCCTGACTCGTTGCTTCACGTTAATAATACGGGGACCGGCCCGGGCGTGCGTCCACTGCTCCGCCTAAGCGACACAGCGGCCAGTCAAACTCTTGGCTATCCGTATATGGATTTCGGCACCAATGTCGGCGGAACCTTTACCAGAACGGGATTCATCGGTGATGGCTCTAGTGTGGAACAGGCGATTCAACTTTGGGGGGACACAGGCACTTCCTTGTCCTTCGGCACCAACTTCGCCGAGAGAATGCGTATCGATACTTCCGGCAATGTTGGCATCGGCATCATAAACCCATCCTACACACTCCATGTCGCAGGCACCGCAGGCCTCTCGACCGGCACCGCCTGGACGAACGCTTCTGACATTCGGCTCAAGGACCTCCACGGCGATTATGAGCACGGTCTGGATGAGGTTCTGAAGCTCCATACAGTCCGGTTTACCTACAAGAAGGATAACCCTTTGGGCCTGCCATCCGATCACCCCATGACAGGCTTTGTCGCTCAGGAAGTCGAAAAGGTGATTCCGGAAGCCGTCCATGAAAACAAGAATGGTTACCTTGAGCTGAACGTCGATCCGATCCATTGGGCTGTTGTGAACGCCGTCAAGGAACTGAAGAAGCTCATTGACGATATTTATGAGCGGCTATCGGGCCTTGACCAGGATATTGCCGTCGTGATGGCTGAGAACGTTGCCAAAGACCGAAAAATCAAGGCCGATTACGAAATGCTCAAACAGGAAAATATCGAACTCAAAGCTCGCATGGATCGAATCGAGCAGAAACTCAATCAATCCATCGACGACTGATGTCGGTCGGCGCGGGGATTGCCGGCTTCGATCTGCCTCTGGCTCGTGATCGCATCCGAGATGCTCAACAGTGGTACATCCCAGATCCGCAGATAGAAATGCGATGAATGTCCTGTTGATGTGCGCAGGGCAATACTTTAGCGCCGATTTGGTGACCCCGTTTTGTTCACCGGTTGGGTGATGAAGATTTGCCTCTATTTTTTCTTTTGCTAGAGTGTTTTTCATAGGAGAAAACTCATGCAGAAGCAGCCGTGGAAGCCGCAGGAATTCATCTACGAGTTTACGGACGAGGATCTGACCGCTTCGGCGGGGCTTGGGCCCCTGATCGATTTGTTTATTGCATCGCCCCAGTATGCAAAGCTTCACGAGTGCCTGCCTTCGAGGCGGAGCAATGCCTCCTTCGACACGACGCAGTTCGCCTTATCGCTCCTTAGTGGCTTCTGGTATGGGCACGATTGCCTCGATGACCTTGAGGAATTCGAAGGCGATCCTGGGGTCGAGGAAAAGCTAGAAAATTTGCCTTCCGCTCGCGCCGTTGGCGATTGGCTGCGGGATTTTACTCCAGAACACATCGGACGGCTGAACCGATTTCTCACCAAGCAGGCACTCTCTTGCCGCAAGCAGCTCTCCGCCGATGCTCCGCTCACGATTGACATAGATTCCACCGCACACGAACAGTGCGGGAAGAAGATGGAGGGCCTGGCCTTCAACTACGATGGAAAGTGGTGCCTCGACTCCCTAGTCAGCTTCGATGAGCTCGGGCTTAGCTACCGGATGGATCTTCGCCCTGGAAACACGTTCAGCTCGGTTGGGGCGCCGACAATGATTGATGCCATTTTCGCAAATCTCGATTTCAAAGCAGAAAAACACTTCCGCGCAGATTCCGCCTTCTGCAGTGAGGAAGTGATCCGCGCTTGCCTGGCCAAAGGCGCCAAATTCACCATCACGGCGCATGGAAATACAGGCTGGGAGAATCAAGTGCCGGGCATTACCTCTTGAGTGCCGTGGGCTTATTCAGCGGAAGAGCAAGAAGAGGCGGCCGGTAAAAAGCGATTTCTTCCGAAAATAGAGCTCGGCTCCTTCCTCTACCAACCGGGCTGGAGTGACAGCCTTCGCTTTTTCTGCGTCGTGAAGCGCACCTGGGTTGAGGGGATTGATCTCTTTGGAGCGGGCCACTGGAAGTACTACGCCGTGCTCACGAATCGTAATCTCCTCTACCAGAGCCCGCAGTCCGTGATGGAGCATCATGCAAAACGCGGGAATTCTGAAAATTTCATCCGTGAAGAAAAATACGGCTACGACCTGAAGCACTTTCCCTGCCAGAAATTATCGGCAAACCATGCCTACGGCCTATTCGCTCTTATCGCGCATAACTTTCTCCGAACCATTGCCCGGCTGCATAGGCCCGACAAGCCCCATTACTCCAAGAAACTTCGCCGCCAATTCATCTTCCTGCCTGGAAAACTTGTTAAACACGCTCGCCAGCTGATCATGAAGATTCCGCGGCGATTTCAAAAGGAGGTGCTACTTATTCGGGAATGGACGCGTGCGGCTACGTCTTCCACCGCAATGGCTCGCGGCACGTAGCTGCGAGTATCACGGATCTTTGACAACCAGGTTTCAGGGTCGGGAGTAGCCTCGGCGGAAATTTGGTGGCCAACAGATTCGAACCTACGACATCACGCTCAACCAAAATGGAAAATGTAAGGCACTGGTGCGCCTAAACTCACACCCGATGGGCCCTGCCGGGAGCACGTCTACTCGTAAATCCACTCCCGGGAAGCGGAAGTGATTCCAAAACGTCCCCTCGGCATAAATAAAATCTGCTGAGTAAAAAATGGGCATAAAAAAACCAGCCGGTTGGCTGGTGGGGGCCTCTGACGCGGGCCTATCTGCGGATCTGGGTTATTATTGAATGGTGGACGTTAACGGATTCGAACCGTTGACCCCCTGCTTGCAAAGCAGGTGCTCTACCAACTGAGCTAAACGCCCCTAGAAAAATTAGGAGGAATGCGGGAAAACTTTGGTCACGTTAGTCGAAATACCCGTCGACCGCAAGAGGCATCCCCCCGTATTTCCTAATGGAATGTATTTTCGGGGCGTTCGTGTTTTTGCAGCCAGTGAACGTACTCGGCCACGCCGCTCTCTAGGCTCAAAAATGGCTCTCTATAGCCCGTCGCGAGGGTATGGGTCATGGCGGCTTGGGTAAAATACTGGTAGGCCTTTCGGTACTGCTCCGGCGTGTCGATCCAGTTCACTTTCATGGGGCGTTCCAGTGTGTGGAAAATCGCTTCCATGAGGGATAGGAAAGTGCGCGCCTGGCCAGTTCCGCAGTTGTAGAGGCCTGATTCCGGCTTTGCCGTATAAAAATGGTCGACGAGCTTCACGATATCACTCACGTGGATGAAGTCGCGGCTCTGCTCTCCGTCTTGCACTTTGGGACTGTGAGAGCGGAAGAGTTTGCAGGTGCCTGTGCGGATGATGTGCCGGAAGGCATGGAGCACGGCGCTTGCCATCGGGCCCTTGTGGGATTCGCGTGATCCGTAGACGTTGAAAAATTTCAGCCCGTACCAGTGGGGCGGGGTGCGGCCGGCTTCCACTTCCTGCTTCGCCCATAAGTCGAAGTCCTGCTTGCTCTGGCCGTAGGGATTCAGGGGCTTGAGCTTCAGCGTGGTGGCCCAGTCGTCCTTGAAGCCTTGCTCGCCGGCGCCGTAGGTGGCACCGCTGCTCGCGTAAACGAGAGGCACTTTGTGCTTGGTGCACCATTGCCAAATAGATTTTGTGTATTCCACGTTCCACTGCGCAAGGTAGTCTTTGCGCTGTTCGGCGGTATCCGTGCAGGCGCCGAGGTGGATCACGCCTTCGATTCGCTCGCCGGGCGGGATCAACACGTTTTCTTTGGCTTGGGTATTTTTCGGATTGGGCAGGGGCCCGATTTTCTCCAAAACTTTTGGGAAGTAGGCGCGGTCGATGATCTTGTGGCGTGCGGGTTTACCGTCCATGCCGGCCGCGAAATCCCAGAGTGAGGCGGAGCCCGGATCGAAGTAGGGGCGTTCGCGGAAATAGGCGGGCTCGTCGACGAGAAGAAGGCTGGCGTTGTGGCCCGCAGGATTGGCGAAATGGTCTGCGACATGGCTGCCGATGAAGCCGGCCGATCCGGTGACGATGATCATTTACTGGCCAAGTACGTAGGCGAAAATCAGCGGTGCTACGATCGTGGCATCGCTTTCCACGATGAACTTCGGCGTCTCGATGCCGAGCTTGCCCCAGGTGATCTTTTCGTTCGGTACGGCGCCTGAGTAGGAGCCGTAGCTCGTGGTGGAGTCGGAGATCTGGGCGAAGTAGCCCCAGAGCGGCACGGATTCGAGTCCCATGTCCTGGTGTAGCATCGGAACAACGCAGATCGGGAAGTCGCCGGCGATACCGCCGCCGATTTGGAACATGCCGAGGCCGTTCTTGCCGCCGCTCTTGGCGAGGCCCTGATAAGTTTCCGAGAGCTGCACCATGTATTCGATGCCGGTGCGCACGGTATGCACGTTTTTCACGTCACCGCGCATGCAGGCGGCGGCGTACATATTGCCGAGGGTGGCGTCTTCCCAGCCGGGCACGATGATCGGGAGATTTTTTTCGGCCGCGGCCACCATCCAGGAATCCTTGGGGTCGATCTGGTAGTGCTTCTTGAGGTCGCCAGAGCGGATGGCTTGGAAGAAAAACTCGTGCGGGAAGTAGCGCTTGCCTTCTTTTTCCGCCTTCGTCCACAGGTCGATCATCACTTTTTCGATCCGGCGCATGGCTTCCCCTTCGGGGATGCACGTGTCGGTCACGCGATTCATGTGTTTTTCTAAAAGGGCTTGCTCGTCCTGCGCGGTGAGCGAGCGGTAGTGCGGAACGCGCTCGTAGTGGTCGTGAGCCACGAGGTTGAAGATGTCTTCCTCGAGGTTGGCGCCGGTGCAGGAGATGAGGTGGATTTTGTCCTGGCGGATCATTTCGGCCAGGGAAAGACCGAGCTCGGCCGTGCTCATTGCGCCCGCAAGCGTCACCATCATTTTGCCGCCTCCGTCGAGGTGCTTTTTGTAGCCTTCGGCGGTGTCAACTACGCTGGCGGCGTTGAAGTGGCGGTAGTGGTGCTTGATGAATTTTGAGATCGGTCCCATGAGCTGAAATCCTCTTGCGTTTGATTGACCCAAATTCACTCGGGCCATAGTGGCCCTCGCCCGGTGGGCTCATGCTTCGCATGAGTGAAATAATCGCGTCCTGCGATTATTTTCAGTAACGCAGGGTGGGGGGATGGTCAACCAGAAACAATAAGAGGAAGAGGCCAGAAGAGCGTCCTCGCGCGGCACGCTCTCCCGGTGGTGGTGAAGCTACGGGGCTTTTTACTTGGGACCGAAGAGCGCTGCAGCGCGCTTTTTCATTTCCGCGGGCGTTACGTCTTCGATGTGGGTGGAAATCGTCCAAGTATGGCCGTAGGGATCCTCAAAGGTGCCGCTGCGGTCGCCATAGAACTGGTCGGCCACGGGCTTCAGTTCCTTCATGCCGGCCTTGGTCGCTTGCTTGGCCACGAAGTCGACGTCTTCCACATAAACCATAAAGCTCACGGGCGAGCCGCCCAGGGTTTTCGGGCTTTTGAAGTTCATTTCGGGGAATTCATCCGCAAGCATAAGGTGGGAATTGCCGATCAAAATCTCGGCGTGAGCGATTTTTCCACTGGGATCTCCAAAGCGGGAAAGTTCTCTTGCGCCGAGGGATTTCTTGTAGAAGTCGATCGCTTTTCCGGCGTCTTTGCAAATTACGTAGGGGGTTACGGAGTGGTAGCCTTCGGGAATATGCCTGACGCTCTTCTGTTTGATATTTGTTGTTGTTGTTTTAGTTGTTGTCGTTTTTGTTTTTTTGTCTTTCGCGCTCATAGTGTCTCCTGGGATTGAACTTTGATAGTGGCTTGGTTTTACCATGAGGCCAGCGCTCGTGCATCGCTGCTCTGCGCGAGCGGCGAACAGGTAGATTTCTGGCTCATATTTCTCTAGTATCTGGCGGATGACGCAGAATCTCCCGCTGAAAAAAGCCTTTTTAGTGAACGCCGTTCTCACGGCCCTGGCTCTTGCGGGCTGCGTCGCCAAGCCGCTTACGCCGGAGCAAAGCCAAAAGGTAGACGTGGTTTCGGCTGTGAGCTTGCTCGGCAATGATTTTCATATCGACGCACTTTCCCGCCCCCTGCTTCGCCATAGTGAGAAATCTCTCGATGTATCGGCCTGGAAAATCGACGATACCTTTCGCGATCTGCTCCGTGAGGGATCGGTATCGCGGGGAAAAGAATTCCGCGTCTTGAATCTCGATCCGGTTGCGGTGGAAAAAATCCAGAAATCCCGGGAGAATCGCTGGAAAAAAGTGCTGGGCAAGCAGAATCAGGCTTTGATGGAACTCCTCTTTCGCCAGGCCGAAGCTCAGGGCGTTCCTTATTTTTTCCTGCTCACAAATCTCGAAAACCCGGAGCGTTTTCCGCTTCATCAGGGCCCGGCGGGTGTGTTTTGCAACGACCAAGATCCCAAAAATGCCCGTGCCTCCGTTTATTTCTCTTTCGATTTTTCCCTTTGGGACGTGGCCAAAAAGAAGAAAGTTTTTGAGCAAGTGGTCGATCCATCGGTGACCGAAGTGATGACGTTCGGGGACTGTAAAATCATCGCCGCGCTGGCTGATCCGGAAACGCAGCTGGAAGACCCGGTGAAAAAAACCATGGGGCTGCTGGTGGATGCGCTTCTGGATAAGATGGGGTGGAAAAAACCTGGCCAGCCTTAGCGTATTTCCGCTATAAGAAAGTCATGAGTGAACTTTCCCTGAACGACTGCAAAAAGACCATAACCGCCCAGAGAGCCAAAATAGAGGCTCTCGGGAGGTCGCTTTGACGTCGAAACCAAAGAGCGCCGTTTAAGCGAGATTCAGTCCCAAGAAGCCGATCCCTCCTTCTGGACGGATAACCGCAAGGCCCAGCAAATTCAGCGTGAAAAGGGCCAGCTCTCCACTACCTTGGGTGAGTTCAAAAAACTGCGCGGCAAAGTAGACGACGCGGGCGCCCTGCTCGAACTCGTGAGCGAAGATCCCTCCGACAAATCCCTGATGACGGAACTCAGCGCTGCTGTGATGGATGTGCAGCCCAAAGTGGATGAGATGGAAACGCGCACTCTTCTCTCGGGCGAAAACGATTCCCGCAATGCTTTCCTCAATATCAACTCAGGCGCAGGCGGCACCGAATCCCAGGACTGGGCCGAGATGCTTCTGCGCATGTACCGGCGCTGGTGCGATAAAAAAGGTTTCGCCAACGACATCGTCGACATTTCCACGGGCGAAGAGGCCGGCATCAAGAGCGCCACTATTCTGGTGAAGGGGCCCATGGCCTACGGATTGCTGCGGGCCGAGGTGGGCGTGCACCGCCTGGTGCGGATCTCACCCTACGATTCCAATAAGCGGCGGCACACGAGTTTTGCCTCCGTTTACGTTTCCCCCGAAGTCGACGACGACGTGGAGATTGAAGTGAAGGAAACCGATATCCGCGTGGACGTATTCCGGTCGGGCGGTTCGGGCGGACAGGGCGTAAACACCACCGATTCCGCCGTACGGATCACGCACTATCCTTCCGGGCTCGTGGTGGTTTGCCAAAACGAACGATCGCAAATCAAGAACCGCTCGACGGCGATGAAGGTGCTGAAGGCGCGTTTGTATGAGCGCCATTTGGAAGAAGAGCGCGCCAAGCAGGCATTGGTGGAAGCCGGCAAAAAGGCCGCGGAGTGGGGCTCACAGATCCGCTCTTACGTTTTGCATCCCTACCAGATGGTGAAGGACCACCGCACGGGCGAGGTGACTTCGCAAACCGACGACGTATTGAACGGCGATCTCGATGCCTTTATCCGCACCTTCCTCTTGTTCGACAAAGGCATGATCGAGCGGAAGACGAGTGCAGACGCGGATGATATTTAAGGGCCTACTTGGCCGGCTACTTATCGGGATTGGATGAGAAATCCCGCGTCCAAAATTCAATCATTATCGACTGTCTCCACAGGGAGACGCCCGACGGGAAATGCATCGCCTAAGTGCTTGATTTGCAGTGCCGTCTCCGCGAGGAATCGGCTTCGCAAGAAGCTGGATTTCTTAGGCAAGAATCCCCCTTAAGTCCCAGGCAAATATAGTCGATAAAAATGCTATGATATTACTGGGCCAGTGTTTGGTCCGGGGTGTAAGGAGCTATGGGTTTGGGCCTAATTTCCAAAGGCATTTGCCGCAACTTAATATTTGTTGTTGTTGTTGTTTTGGGCGCGCGAAATGCGTCGGTGATTTCACTCGCCCTCGCGGTGGGATTTGCTCCTCTGTCGTCGTCTAGCGCAATCGCAGCGGGATTTACCGGTCCTGGATTTACATCGCCGATCGGAAATGCCGGTGGGCAAGCGGGCGCGCAGGGCCAGGCGGCTGGCACCAATAGCTTGGCTGCGAATCTCGGCAAACTCACGAGCGTGCTTTCGATGGCCACTGGCGGATTGTACATGGCGAAAGGCGCCGAGCAGCTCAAGTGCTGCAGCTCGGGTTGCACCGGCAGCGGCGCCGCTTCCCAGAAATCAAAAAGCGATATCACCGAGCGGTCCAAGAAAGAAGGCAAGGCGGTGAGCGATTCCGTGAAACGCGCGCCTGATTTCTGGAAGCTTCGCTTTCCCGACGAGGCGAGCAACTGCCCTCGTGCGCGCGGGCCGGGCTTCGGAATGGTCTTCGAACTTCTGCTACTTGAACCTTTGCGCGCAGAAGCCAGCATTGGTTGCCTTGACGCCTTGCTCTCGCTGACCACGGGCGGCTTGATGCTCCTCCAGGGAATTATGGCTATGCAGGCGGCCAATCAGGCTGGCCAGATGGCCGACAATTCCTACCAGAATATGGGCGGGATGAACT
>Ga0207138_1187_pt1 | contig 10426 bp, 12 predicted proteins | sample Alteio_BWMinHeat_6_FD_153589 | JGI IMG/M metagenome (GOLD analysis project Ga0207138, IMG submission 153589) | Enriched cells from forest soil in Barre Woods Harvard Forest LTER site, Petersham, Massachusetts, United States -... | ecosystem: Environmental > Terrestrial > Soil > Temperate forest >...
ACTCGCGGCGGCCATGCTTGGCACGCAACTATTACGAATGAGTCTTGGCGGCAAAGAATTACAGGAACGAGCCGATCGAATCGCCTTCAGCATAAACCGGGCGAATAAGATGATCAAGAACCTCCTGGACGCCAATCGTATCCGCGCCGGGCAGAAGCTTCCCTTGCAGGTAGTTGCGGCCGACCTTTCCGTCATGCTGCGCGAGATGGTGGAGGAGCTCTCCCAGATCTATGGAAATCGTCTTGAGCTGCGGATGAGCGGCCCGGCCAACGGCTACTGGAATGCCGACGGATTGCGAAGAGTGGTGGAAAATCTGATCATCAATGGCATGAAATACGGGAAACGAAATGGGCCCGTGACTATTTCTCTCGAAACCGCAGATGACAAGGTGCGAATTTCGGTTCACAATGAAGGCGAACCGATTCCGGAAAGCGAGCAATCAGCGTTGTTTGAGCCCTTCCGGAGGACCAAATCCGCTGATGACGAATACCAGCCCGGCTGGGGCCTCGGATTGACGGTAGTGCGAGGAATTGTGGAAGCTCATGGTGGCACCGTGCGGGTAGTAAGCAAGCAAGGAGAGGGAACCACTTTCCTAGTGGAACTTCCCTGGGACGCGAGGCCGCGCGAAATTCCGGGCCCGGTGAATGATTAGTCTTGAGAGCCACGAAAACCGCGTTGAGGCCTGGCTGAAAGATGCCGCAAAAGGGCTCTCCTCTAAGCAGATTACGGATCTCGTGGAAGCGGCCATCAAGGCGCTTTGGGACCGTATCGAATTTTCCATCAACGCCGTGGCCATCCAAGCCATCCTCGACCGGGCCCTTTTCATCGCCTCCGAGCGCATACCCGAGCTCCGCCACCTGAAGGTAACGGAAGACGGACTGGACTTTACCGCCATCCGAGCCGCTACCCTAACTGAAGAAACATTGCTGGCCGCGTACAAGTGCCTGGTGGCCGAATTTATCTCCATTCTGGGAAATCTCACCGCCAACGTATTCACGGAAGCTCTCTATCAAGAGCTTACTCAGGTTAAGATCACCGCTAGGAATAAGGACAAAAAAAACGATGAATAAAAATCCTCAGCGTCATGAAAGGATAAAATCCGGCATTCGTAATTTCGACGAATTGCTTTTCGGCGGCCTACCCAAGGGTTCGGTTTCGGTGATCGGGGGAACGCCCGGCGCAGGGAAAACCACCATGGCGCTGCAAATGTGCTTTCAGCAGGCAACGGCCGGGAAAAAGGTCATCTACTTCCAGACCTTGTCGGAACCGGTTCCAAAAACGATCAAGAACATGAGCGCTTTTGATTTTTTTGACCCCTCCCAGATAGACAAGAAAATTTTCTTCTGCGATCTCGGCGGCATCATGCGCTCCCAGGGCCTTGCCACCGCATCGGCCAGCGTGGTCGAGCAGATGAAAAAAGTGAAGCCCGATTTCGTGGTGATCGACAGCTTCCGGGTCTTCGAAGACCTCGCCGGCTCCGACGAGGAGCTGCGGAAATTCACGTATGAGGTGGCTGTCAACCTCATGGCCTGGGAATGCACCGCTTTTTTGCTCGGCGAATATAACTCCAAAGAACTGGAGACGAATCCACTCTCATCGATCGTGGACGGCATCATTCTCCTGACAGCGGGCTTGGAAGGCGAAGAATTTCAGCGCTTCATCCGGATCGCCAAAATGCGCGGAACCAACCACGACCAGAACAGGTTCCCGCTCTCGATCAGCGATAAAGGCATAGAAGTTTATCCGCCGCGGGTCACGCTGAGGCGCGGACGGCTGGCCGAGGCAGGCGCCTCCGGAAAGTCCATTCGCACCAAGTTCGCCGTACCCAGCCTCGACAAATTGCTAGGCCCGGGCATTCCGTTAGGTTCCAGCGTATTGGTCGCGGGAGAAGCCGGCGTGGGGAAAACCACGTTATTGCTGGAAGCCATTTACCGGGGAGCCAAGGATCTGGGAGAGAAAGGGATTTTCTTTTCATTCTCCGACTCCACCGCGAGCCTCCTGGCCACGGCCCAAAGCCTTGGCTGGGATCTCGAACGCGAAATCAAGCGCGATCTTGTGGAAATCCACTTCGTACCAATGGACACCGTTCTGGTGGAGAGCAATCTGCTGATGATGAAGGACCGGATTGTGGAGTTCGCGCCCAAGCGAATCGCCATCGATTCCGTTTCGATCTTTCTGCATAAGCTCGAAAGTGCCATTGCCATGCGGGAAAAACTCTACCTTGTCACCACTCTCATAAAAGAAAGCCATGCTCTCGGCCTTCTTTCCTATGATATCCCGCTCGGCCACCAGCGGGTCACCCGCTTTGGAGTAGAAGAAGCCCTGGTTGACGGGGTGATCGTGCTCTCGAAAAACCTGGAAATCATCAAGCTGCGAAGCACCCTTCACGTGCGGGGCCCGCATGCGCTGAAGATCGGCAAGGGCGGGGTATCCGTGGGCGCCGCCGGGAAGCGAAAGCGCTAGCTCGCCCTGAGAATGGAAAAAGAGTGAAGCTCTGCGACGAGATCATGCAGCAGGCCTTTTGCCTCGGCGTGGGCTTTAGCGAGGTCGTCGCTTCTCGCAAGAAAAATCAACTTTTCCACTGAAGGTGGATACTTCAAAAGGTAAGCGTTGGAATGGCCCTCTATTCGGCGTGTTCGTATTGTTTCCATGAGGAGATCGACAACGTATCGCCGGCTCTGAGATTCATAGTTCATCGGCTGGGCAAGATCGTCGAGCAGCATGCCCAAAGCATAAGGAAGCACTAAGGCGATCGCGGCAGGCTGCGATAACCCGGCGAAATAGTCTTCAAACAGTAGGCGAGCCGCCTTTCCGCGAGCCGTAAGCTCTGGCCAGGCGGAGCGCTTGACACCCGCCACATGAGAAACAAGGTCGTGTGTGCCCCAAAAGACGATTCTCTTTTGTTCAAGAAGCCGGGAATATCTGATCGCATCTAGATTGATGAACTCCCACATGCTCCCCTGGTAATAGGATTTTTTCGGGTCAAAACCCCCGAAAACAGTATTAATGCCCCAGGGGCGCACGGAAACAAGCTCGACCCCTTCTAGCGCAGCGATTTTCGTGATGATTTCCGGGAAGAAAACGCATTGGAAAATGCGGCCATCTTCGGCAAAGGAAAATTCCGGATGAAGCAGGGTTCTTAAACCCCGTACTCGCAGATCGAGATCATCAAATCCCTCGGCCCAAATTCTGACTCCCGTGTAACCCCGATATTCTATCAGCTCCGAACGGAGCCTTTCGCGGGGAATTTTCTGGCCGGTTTTTCCATCAAATAAAAAAACGGAAAACTCGTCGTGAATCGTGCCGATTTCCTGCTGAATGCCCAGAGCCACGAGGAGCGAGAAAAATTTATGGTTCGAGGAAAGAGGAACGACTTCAGGTGTTCGTATGAACTCCTGCCGCAGCTCCTCCTTCTTCGCCATTGAAATGCTGATGGCCCTGTAGCTCATACTTATGACATTTGCTGGTATAGACTTTGAACTTCAGGCGCAAGAGTTTCCGACGCAACTTGGACAGGGTCAAAGGCAGCATGACCCCATTTGCATGTGGGAAAAATCTCCAGGTGCGAGGCCTCTATCGCTCTCAACTGTCCCTCACTCATTTGTGCTACGTGCCCCGGATTACCGGAAGCAGAGGTAATTACCTGCAGGGTCGTTGCGTCGGCCGTTCCCGTGCCGAGAGCGATAAGATTCACCCCGGTGATGGCTAAAGTTTTGTGTATGTTTTTCATTTCTAAATTTCCTTTCAAGTGTTGAATTCCAGCTGTGAAAGGTATTATCGGCTAATTCCCATCTATTAAAGAAACGATTTCGCAATGAACGTTTCGATAATGGAAATGTTGGGGATTTTCCTTGAAACAATTCACAGCAATTTACGAAATGGCGTATTCGGCTGCCTTTCCGCCAAGGGGGCGACTGACCACAACGCGCGCCAATATCCAGCTCACTACTTGTAGATGAATTTTTTTCACCGGCACCGCGGCGATTAGGCAGAACTAAAAATAGTTTATAATGGCTTCTTTTTCTGGGAGGCCAAAGATGTTTTCTGTTTTGCATAAATACGCCCTCGCGGCGGCGCGCACTTTCAAAACGGCGGAGTCAGAGCTCGTCGTATTGATTCAGAAGATCGACGACTGCCAGGGTTTTAGGGAGCTTGGCTATCCGAGCCTCTTCTCTTATGTGCATAAAGAGCTTGGCCTGTCAGAAGCCTGTACGCAGCAACTCATTACGGTCAGCCGAAAGTCGAAAACCGTTCCGGCACTTCAGGATGCCTTGGCATTGGGTGAGATCACTATTTCCAAAGCCAAGGCCGTCGTGGCCGTGCTTACGCCCGAAAATTCTGCCGAATGGCTGGAGACGGCGAGAACGAGCTCCACGCGTGAATTGGAAAAGGCCGTGGCAGAGGCCAGACCTGAAGTGCCAAAGCCCGAGAAGGTGCGCCCTCAAGGGAATGGCCTCAATAGGCTTGATCTCTCCGTAGATGAGGAGACTCTTGGAGCCTTGAAACGCGCCCAAGAGCTTCTTGCCCAGAAATTGGGGAAGAATATTTCTCTGGCTGAAGCCCTAAAATTTCTCTCGACAGAGTTCGTGCGCAAAGAGGATCCCGTGGCAAAGGCTGACCGGAATGTTCCGAGAATCCACCACGTGAAGGGTTCTACCCAAGCCAAGCATAAGGTTCATCACCGCGACCGCGGAACTTGCCAGTTCGTCTTAAGAAGCGGGGAGAAGTGCGGTGCCAAGCAATGGATCGACCTCCATCACATTAAACCAAAGAGCGAGGGCGGCCCCGATACACCAGAAAATCTCGTTACACTTTGCACCGCCCATCACCGGCAATTGCACGTGCATTAAACCCTGCAAACTGGAAAATGCCGCATGCGCCATCTCCCATGTCGCTGTGCTTAAAAAATCTGATTCAGCCAGCCCGTGTTCTTGGGATTTCTGGCAATAAGCCGGATTTTTTGAACACAAGAATAAGGGCAGCCGGAGATCTTCAGGTATTCCACCGGAAGAGTGTCACAGAAATAGGAAGGCAAGTATGCCATGGCCTTCCCGCTCACGACGAGCTCTTCCAAAATCTTCAGGCTAGACGTCAGATACTCCACTTTCCGGGGGAACTTATCGTCTCGCCAGCCATCCAGTGCCTGTTTCGCGCCCACCTTTCCCAGCATCGGGTTATCAGGGCTCACAAAGGCATGCTTCAATACATCCTCTACTGCCACCATCTTCTTGGACTTCGCCGCCGCAAAAAGCGGGTGCTTTTCACCCACAAAAGTCTGAAACTTTGCTTCTTCCAGCAGCGTTTTCGCAAAAAGCCCTTCCTTTAGTGCGATGTCTCCGCTTACCAGCGCCAGGTGAGCTTCTCCCCGGTCTACCTGCTCGATCGCCTCCTCTTCCTTGGCGGCGTGGAAATCGAAAACGGCCTTCGGGAATTTTCGTTTGATCGAAGCCCCAAGCTCAGTGCCTAGTTTTGCGAGCAGTATTTCCGGTCCCGCGATGACAACCTGAATGGTGCCCGGCAATCCCGCGACTTCAAGCTTCGTTGATTCCTCTAATTGTGCCATTTCAGAAGCACGCCTTTGCAGAAGCCGGCCTTGATCTGTGAGCTTGATATTCCGTCTTTCCCTATGAAAAAGACTTACCCCAAGCTCCGCCTCCAAGCGTCCCACAGCTTTGCTGAGAGAGGCTGTGGAAACGCCCAAGCTCTCGGATGCCTTGTGAATATTCTCGCATTTGGCGACGCCCAGAAAATACTTCAATTCATATAGTTCCATAAACGAAACATTAGCTTCAACATTGTTTCTTTTCAATGAACATAAATGGTCTATATTCGCGGCATGCCAATCGTCAATATTCGGTCGCTACCCCCAAAAGACTTAAACATCGTGCCAGCCATGATGGCGGAGATCCGTGACGAGGGCGCGAAGGCGCTGGGGTGCGAGACGAGCAATGTCTGGGTCACGTTTGAAAGCCTTGCGGCCTACCTGCCGGAAAACTCCCATCCCCCTATCGTTACCATCAAGGCGCAGGCCGGGCGGACAATGGAGCAGCGAACGAAGTTTGTTTCCGCCGTTGCAAATGGCGTAGCCCATGGGCTCTCGATACCAGCCAAAAATGTCTGGATTCACTATGAGGAGATGAGCCCCGAAGACATTTGGTTTAATAAAAGCTGGGGGCGGACCTGATTACATTTTATTCAAAAGCCGGCGCGTTTCCTCGGCAAGAAAGTCAACTTCTTCAATATCGCAATTGGCCTGACTTACGACCAGTAGGCGATGTTTTCCCGTCTCCAGGTTTTTTGACCCATTCGGAAAAATCTCAAGAAGATCATCCTGTCTTTTGGCGACGCGATCCGGAAGTACGGAAACCATGACCCCTGCAGCCGCTGATGCCCGGAGCGTCTCAAAGCTATCGCTTTGTATCGAGGGGCGAAGCCCACCCAGTTGTTTTAAAAATCGAGTGAAATACCGAGGCAGGCCGTCTTTTCCTGGCGACAAGCACCCAACTCCGAATCGTTTTGCAGCCTCCCACCCAAGATCCGCGATGGGATGCTTGGCCGATACATAAAATCCCAACCTGTCCAAATAGACTTCTTTGGCATAGAAGCGATTCAGGTCATCCACCTCAGTAATCAAGGCAGAACAGAGTTCCCCCTTTCGAACCATGCTGAGAAGATCTGCCGTACGGCTAATGCGAAGCCCAAGGCGAATATTGGGCATGGTAGATCGCAATCGGTGGATCAAACCGGGAAGAATATCAATGGCGATGCTTTCGTAAGTGCCAAAGTTGAGCCAGGTCATTTGAGGAGCTTGGATCTTATTCAAATCTTTTAGACGATCAAAAGCATCAAAGGCAGGTCTCACCACGGCCAGAATGGAAAGTGCGTCTTGGGTAGGCGTCACCTCACCCTTGTTTCGCACAAGAAGTGGCTTACCCACAGAGCGCTCCAAGGCACTAAGTGTCTGAGAAATGGCGGAAGGTGACACCTTTGCTTGAAGCGCCGCCTTCCGAAGGCTTCCCGAGCGGATGATCAGGTCCAGCACCCACAGCTTCTTGATCTGATCTACGTTGAGGTCTCTTTGCATAGACGAAAGCAATAACATCTTAAGCTGAATGGAACAAGCGGACCGCACATGTTCTCCTGTCGCGGCATAAATGAAGTTAAGCAATCCTTATCTAAGAGTTAAGGAGAACTTTTCTATCAATCGCCCCCTACGCTGGATATTGATGTCCCACGCCCCGTTTCCGGGACGCTATTTTAGGAGGTACCCATGACGAAGACAATCCTAGGAATTCTGGCCCTGGCTGCAACCGGCGCCATTCAGGCGAATGCGACTGAGACGCCTCCGATGATCGTGAACCAACTTTTGAAGTCAGCCAAAGTAGATTTGATGCATGACTACGCTACACTTCCCCTGCACCTTGGCCACATGAAAGACGGCCGTAAAGTTTGGTTCGTTCTCACCGACTCGAACGACGATGCTTCGGCAGACCGATTCGGCCTCGTCCACGCGGCCCAGCTGGGTGTCGCCTTGAACGCGAAGAGCAATCGCACCGCCACGATCGACGCGAAAGGAAATTTTACGTTCGACCGCGGCACAGTGGACTTCAGCCCAAAGCGCAGTCTCGTGCCGGGCGATGCTCCCAATTTCTTTCCGCCTAAATCCTTCCAGCCCGGCTCAGTGGGCGACATGGACTATAGCCCCCTGGTTCGAATCGCGGGCACGAACGTCATCTACAATGCGCCGATCGTAGCCTTCGACGTCGACGCTTCCGCGATCTCCTTCTGCCAAGGCAATGTGAATCACGACCTCGTTCTTGACCGGGTCGTGAAGATTTGCCCGGCCTCCATGGAAGTCTCTGTGCAGCTCGGCCACGGCTTCGCCGCCGGAGAAAAAGTGATCTACCTGAGCTTCGATTCGAACAATCCGCTTCCCGCCACGATGGAAGCCGGAACCTATACACCCGCAACGGCGGATTTGATCGCTACCGGTGCGAGCGAAACGCTCTTTGCCTTAGCTAATGGCCCCACCGGCATCAATAATCCTGAGCGCCAGGGCTTCAACAGCGCCCTGAGCGGGGAAGGCCCGTCGCTCAATATCCTCAACGGCCTCACCAATCACAGCCGCGGTTATACACCGTTGTGGGACGTGAACGTGGCTGTATGGACGAACCAAGCGATTGAAAACGGGCAGAGACGGCTGATCACCAGCGGCGATCAGGTAGACAACTTGGATCGCGCCATGGCGCTCACGAACCCGATGGGCGGCAGGGTAGGAAGCCTGGGGCTTTTAGTGAACTGCCCCGTGATCGGTTTTTTGAAATAGGATTTTCATATTAGAAGGTCGACCTCGCTCGGCACGAAAACAAAAAAACGACCCCAGGCTGTTGCTACCTGGGGTCGTCCCTCTACGCAATGTCTTGAAAGTTTTCGTCGTCAGTTCTCCTTTACTGCAGCTTCGTTGTCTTCACGACGATCGGACTCTTTTGGCTGACGCCGTTCGCGTCTGTAACCGTGACCTGAAGGCCTTCGACCAGATGCTGGAGACCACATTGACCAATGGCAAAACTCCCTTCGGCCAGGCCGTGCGCGAAGAAGCGCATAAGCTGCAGGACCAGGGCGGCAATAGCAATAAGTCGAACGAGAACAAGGGACACGGCCACAACTGAGACCCTCCCAACCCTTGAGCAACTGCGAATAGCTTCGACAAGCGTTTCCCCTCCGAGTCACCCCCGACAATCAACTGATTGCGCGAACTTACTTCCCCGAGCACCAGGGTATAAGCCTTGCGATGTTCCTCCATGAACACTTTTAACTGAATCCGGAGGGACACATGAATTTCTCAACGGTAAAGACCACTGCATTTTTTTCCCTTGTCCTCGTGGCCGGCTTTAGCGGAAAAGCTTTCGCTTCGGATGAGCGCGACCTGCGCGGCGGTCACGAGCCTCATTTGCACCATCAAAAAGGCGAAGGCCACTCCTCAAGATCCGGCGGCGGCTCGAGCGCGCTCCTCACCTACAGAGGCGGAAACGTTCTCCATGCCAATAAGACGATGGCGATTTTCTGGGGCTCCGAATGGTCGAACGCCTCTTTCGCCGGTGACAAGATTTCGGGACTGGATCAATTTTTTTCAGGTTTCTCGGGCTCCCGCTACGCGGGCACGGGTTCCGAGTACAGCGACCGGATGGCCTACGTATCGAATCAATCCACCTACCTTGGCAAAGTACTTGATCTCTCGGCCGCCCCCCGGCGCGCCCTCGGAGTGGCCGGGGCTATAGCTGAAGCATGCAAGATCACCAAAAATAGTCCCGACCCTAACGCCGTTTATTTTCTATATACGTCCACCGGCGCGGGAAATGTAAACTACTGCGCCTGGCATAGCTGGGGAAATTGCTCTAACGGTGCTCCCATTCAAGTAGCCTATATGCCCCGGCTCGATGGAATCGCCGGCTGCGATCCTCAAGACGGCACTACCGGTCACTCTGAAGGTCTCGCCGCTATCGCCAACGTAACAGCACACGAGCTGCTCGAGTCGATGACGGATCCCCGGGGAACCGGTTGGATGGACGCCTCCGGCTCCGAGAATGGCGACAAATGTGCCTGGAGTTTTCCCAGCGGCAACGGAGTATCGACTTTCGCGAATGGATCGCTGTGGAAGGTGCAAATGGAATGGTCGAACGCGGCCTACAAGGCGGGCACTGGACTGGCGAATCTCAACGGCCAGAAAGCCTGTATTTATTGATTCTCTTTCCGAAATGTCATCATGGCGGGCGTAGGATTAGCTAAATTTTCATAAGACGACGGCGCGGGCTTTTTCACCCCTCGCCGGCTGAATGACAAGGCCGCCAATTCCGCCGCTGTCGCCGTACGATATTCCGCGCTGGCCAGCGATGCGGGCCGCCTGGCGGGATGAAGCGGCATGTCCTGCAATTGATGCAACTGAATGGCCGAGGCGGAAGCGTAATCCGTTCTTTTCGGATCTGCCTGCAGCATCCGGCGCCGCCGCAGTTCACCGTAGTGTTCCTTGATCTCCGAGACGTCCAGCGCGACGGGCTGCGCGGGCTTCGGCTTCGCCACGACGATCTCGCGCAAGGGGATAGGCGGCGGCTCCGGCTCCCGATGAGTCCGCAGCGGCTCCACCACCGTAGGCGGTTTGGGCGCGTTGCTGCCGATCATATACTGATCAGAACTTGACGCCTGTTGCTGCAATTGCTCAAAAATCCCGACCTGATTTTCCACCGGAACGGGAACGACTTCGGAATTTGTGGGGCTCTGGTAGTAATAAAACGCGCACCCGATATCGATCATCACGAAAGCAAATCGCTTGAGCCAGCGAAACATGACTTCCCGCCCTCCTCGCGTGATGACTGCTCTGCGCCAGGCCGCGAACGCGTGGGACGGTTCCTGCTCCGTGGACATCGAGTGC
>Ga0207138_1188_pt1 | contig 10419 bp, 4 predicted proteins | sample Alteio_BWMinHeat_6_FD_153589 | JGI IMG/M metagenome (GOLD analysis project Ga0207138, IMG submission 153589) | Enriched cells from forest soil in Barre Woods Harvard Forest LTER site, Petersham, Massachusetts, United States -... | ecosystem: Environmental > Terrestrial > Soil > Temperate forest >...
TGCGACAAAAGCGCAGCATCGGATAATGCTTCGTGTTGTAAGGTTGAAGCCACCAATTATCCCCGAATGGATCTCGCACTGGCGCATCGGTTCTGCGGAAGAAAACTGTCGCTCGTACAGAATCTAACATCTCAAACATCTCTTCCTGGCGAATTACATCAACCAGATGGTCGATCGTAGGGACGCTCACATCGTCAATGATCAGTATGCCATCGGGGGCGATATGTGGATAGAAGAAATAGTATTCGAGTTCCGGGAATGGGTAACCGTGTGGACCATCGAGGAGAACGGCATCCAGCAATCCTGTGAAGGTATGTGCAGGCAAAGTACGTTGTGTTGGGCCTAACATAAAACGCACATGACTTCGGTTCAGGAGCGGGCTTTCCTGCACCCTGAGAAGAGAGTCCCCATCACCAGCGTCGTCACAGGTAAAGACTGTATGATCCTGGCTGAGATGGGAAAAAAGCAGCGTGCTCTTGCCGGTACCAGTTTCGGCAGAACGGTTGATCGAAGGCAGATGTTTAGTGATGGCCTTCAAAACCTCTGGGTTAAACGACCCTGAAGCGTGCCAATGCTTGGGAAGCCGAATAATATCGTTGAGCACCTCTGAAACAACCCCAGTTGGCAAACCCATGTCGCCCCTTCCCCTCTCTGCCGCCACCAGTATTTACGGACCTTCGATATTAACTAGCGAGAGTTATCTCGGGGCTCAAAAGCCACCTTTCGAACCTCGCCCTTCAGTGAGCGAGCGGTTGATCGGCCAAGGCAGGAGCACAAAGAGACCCTTGACGAGTTCGAATTGCTACAGAAATGCCCCGAAATAACCAGAACAAACTCGAAATTTGCCACACCAGAAGCGAATTCTCTGCAAAGCATTCGATTACAATTGCGATGCAGGCAGCAAAGAGTGCGTAGGATATCGCCCGTAAGTCTCGCGGACACTCCCGCAAGCGGCGGAAATCCCCACGAAATGCCAAGTACAATAGCGCAATAAAAGGCACCACACCCATTAGACCGGTTTCAGCTGCTTCTTCGATAAAAACATTGTGGGTCTCTCCCTGCGCATTGGGGTCGGCGATGAATACCACATCCTGATAGTTCCGCGAGCCGACGCCACGAAGCGGATGCTCAAGGAAAAGTAGATAGGCCGCATAGCGACCCTCGGCACGGCCTACAACCGTAGCCTGGTTGTCCGGATCGCTCAAGTCGAAACGTTGAATTGACGAAATCACAAAGGGTGCCGCAAACCCGCCCAGCAGCAGAAACCCAAATAAGGGCAAAACGAGCCGCGACATATTTTTACGCAGCAACACAACCAAGAAGGCTGAGGAGATTACAAAGGCCACTATCGGCGTTCTGGTGCTGGTCATAACAACGCCGAAGCCGAGCAAACAGTAGGCGAAAAGATACTTAAGCTGAAGTCTCTCCGATTCCAAATAATAACAAAGCGCGATCGGCGCCGCTAGATTAATGATGGCACCCAAGTAGCTTGGGTGTGCCCAGTTGGCTACCATCCGTCCCGGTTCAGCCCAGTGGTACACCCAGTATGTGTCCATCTCATCGTAGAGCAAGGGGATCAATCCATGAAGGTAATCGAGCAGCCAAAGCTGAACCAGCCCGAATAGCACCGTGACTACGACCACCACAACAACCAGTTTAAGCAACGAACGAAGTTGCGCTCGGTTCTGCAAGTACCCGTATCCAAGCAAGAAAAAACCGTACCCCAGTGAGGTTTCGAGCAGACCGCGCGCCCAGTGCATTTTGGATACGGCCGGGAAATACGACAACGCCACCGCGATCCAATACATCGAGAACGGGATCAGCAGCGGCAAACGGCGCCAATCCACATTCTGCCGTAGCAGGCCAAAACTTGTGATGACAATGCAGATGAACGCCACCACGAGGGTTGGCGCAATTCGCGTCCCCGCTCCTACCTTAAAAGTCCATATCACGCCGGCGAGAACCGCAGGTACGATGAGAGTACAAGCCATCCGCCACGTTTGGCTCAGCAACAGAGGTGCGACGAATCCCACTGCGACTGTGGCGAGGGAAACTACCCAGGCCCAGGTGCCGAGTTCGATTAAACCAAGCACCAGCAGTGCGGCGATCGTGGCAAAGACAAAGGGCATGAACCACCCTTGTGGCACCAATCCCGTCGGCAACGTTTCTTTGTGGCTAAAAGTCAAGAAATAACGCCAAAAAAACAATCCGATCCCAATTGAACGCCGAGTCACACTGCCTGAGGGCGGACACGAAGCCACCCGTTCACGAGACTTCGCTCATGCGGACTGAGTAGATGCGCCCATGCCACCCAACCCGTCAATGTTGCGACGACGCTCACGTATGCGAGCCGCAGCCAAAGTGAAGGCAAGAAGACGATCACTACCAACAGACAAGCGGCACCCAGCGTGACGCTCGATAAACGCCGCACGGGACCTCGGCTTGCGGGCAAGATGCGGTCAGTGGCCCATAAAAGCAGACACGCGTCAACTCCGGCGCGTAATAGCCATGCCACCGCCGCTCCTACAATGCCGTACCGGTGCAATAGCACCCATAAGGCAAACAAATAAAGCGGGAGTTCCAGGAGAAGGAATTTGGCAGTGAGATCGGGCCGTCCAGCTCCTTGCACTTGTGCAGAAGGGATATATGCCACGCCATTGAAGAAAACACCGATGCTCAGCAATTGCAGGACGCGTGTGCTGTTTTCGACGAATCCAGGACCGAGCCAGAGCCCTAGTCCTTCCCGACTGAAACCCACGAACAAAAGAACCGCTGGAAACAGAAACAAGATTATGCACTTTAGACCACGCTCGAACAGCACGACCATGCGCAGGGGCGCATGCACCAGCGACGCCGAGAATGCGGGAAAGAGCACTCCCACAATGGCGCCTGGAACGATCAAGAGGCGGGTCACTACTTCGAAGGGAGTGGCATAGTAAGCGACCGCCGCAATGGAAAGCATTGCACCAATGACGAAACGATCCAGCACAACCAGAATCGGGGCGATAAGATTGGTGACAGTCATCCAGCCACCCAGTCCGAACATTTCTCGTAGCGGAGCGCCCTTCGGCGAACGGTGAGAGTACAATGCAGGAAACGCGCGAAAACAGATCCAGAGATGCGCTGCCCATCCCAGCCATCGGCTCACTACTAGGACAATCATGACCGGCAACAAATGATGGGAGAACGGCAAGACCAGGAGAGGCCCAAGATAAGACGACAGGTTGACCGGGATCCTGACGGCATTGAGCAGGTCAAAGCGATGACACCCTTCCACAAAACCTCGCAGGGCGATCGTGCTAACTATGGACGGCATCGCGATCGCCAACAGGTAGAATGTGGCCAGCGTCTCTGGCCGAATTGCTAGCGGAATCTTCAGTACTCGATACACCAAGAACGGGGACAAAGCGGCCAGGATTAAACCTGCAGCGACGCCGAGCAGCAAGGTTAGCAGGAAAGAGGCCCAGAATAAGGAAGGAATGGTGTGTTCTTTTTGACCTCCGAACTGTTCCGCCACCAGTTTGGTTAGCGCCCGCCCCAAGCCCAAATCAAAAATATTGAGGTTGCCAATCACGACTGACGCCAGCGTCAATATGCCAAACTGGTCTGTACCCAGCCCACGAGTGAGAAACGGGATCGAGAACACCGCAACAATGGTGGGAAAAATAACCCCCCCGAAGTTCCACATCGTGTTCCGCACCAACCCTCTTCCGCTGATCCTGTCATGCACGGAGCCCGGCTGAGCAGTTGCCTCGGCCTCAGGATAGCTGGCGATTCCTGACAGGTCCTGGTTCACTGACCATTCCCCCCTCGATCGTTGGATGGTCGAAACCATCCGCGGGCTCCGTTAACAACGTCCTTCGGCAGATCATGCCTGCTGCCCCAGAGGCGTTGACAACTCGCCTTGAACGTCACAAATACCTCATGAGCAAACGCCTTCCTTGGGTCTAGGGGAGTCGTCATGTCCCAGTGCCACCGGGCTAACAACCAGGCGGCGGCCAAAAAGACCGACATGATCGTGCCCAATGTTATTAGCAAAAGACGCGGGGGAAAGGACTTCTTCTCCGGCACTTCGGCGTCGTCGAGCACCCTGACGGTGGCCGTCTGTTTGGCTTCCTCGAGCTTGGCCATTTCATATTGCTGCGTAAGAAGCGTGTACACTATTTCTTGAGTTTTTGCGCGGTGGTAAAGTTCGGTGTAACGTACACCCAGCAGTGGCAGTTGTCGGATTGAAGGATAGAGATCAGTAGGTGACACCTGCGAATTCGCGTTTGAGTTAGTTCCCCCAAGCCTCGCCAGTTGACGCTTGAGCTCTTCGATTCGTGCTTGTAGGGAGCGTACACGCACATTGTTGGTGGTGTAGATCTGCTCTAAGCCCTGGAGTTCCGACTGGGCTGCAATCAACTCCCCCTGCAGTACAGCAGCGCCCTCCACCATAGCCTTACCCTCGTCCGAGATGTCGAGGGTAGCGTTCTTGCTGGAAAACTCACTGAATTCCTTGGCCGCTTGGTCGAGATCCTGTTTGACCTCTCTTAGCCTCGCTTCCAGAAAGACGCGTTCGCGGCGAGCGGAAGAGGTACCGAGTTCGCCTACCAGGCGGCTCAATTCGTCGATGTAAGCGCGAGCCATCGCAGCCGCCCTTTGCGGGTCCCGATCGGTCACCGCGATCGTGACGATCCCAGTCTTTCGATCCTCGCTGATGTCGGTTTCGCTAGCCAGTTTCTTTCGCGCATTTGTGCGGTAGCGTGCCTTGTACAGACGCATGAGATCGAATCGGTCGACCAGCCGATCTTGAACCGTGCGGCTACCGAGAATCGCTGGATACGGCGGTCCCGAGCCCTTAATCCCCAGAAGATCTGCGGCGGTACCGCCAAGAGCGGAACCAAGGACGGAACCACCACCGCCACCTCCACCACCCATCACAGCCGATATAGCAGAGCCAATGCCCGCGCCAGCTGTATCCGGCTCCGGGGGCATGACCCGCGTGGTGGATTCATATTGCTTGGGCAAGAGAAAAGCTAACAACAACGACAAACACAAACCGATACCAGCCACCTTCACGAGGAATTGCCGCGCCTCCCACACCAAGCGCAGCCTAAAGAGCGCCGGCTTCTCCCCAGGGGGAGAAAGCAAGTCCGATTGGCCCGGAGGAGCTTCGATTTCCGCGACCGCTTGTAGATCAATAGGTGATCGTCGTTCTTGAGCTGTTCTCAAAATAGACTATTCCCTCCCCAACCTTGGGAAAATCACGCTCAGATATCGTCCGTTCCATGTGAAAACACCATACAACGAGCGGCGGGGCAAACACCTCTACGCCGCAAATTGTTTGCAAAAAGGGCACCGTTTCTTGCTAAGAGGGCACCAAGCACGTGTGGGCCATCACGGTTAAGTCTGCTCAACTCGTACGACGGACCGGAATATACTGCATTTAGCAAATCGATTCAGCGTGTACAAGGCAGGGTGCCATTTTGCTGCCTAGTGCGTCAAACCGTTATTTCACACGCCAGTGAGGATAGAACGTCATTTGAATGGACGCCGTTACGTCGGACTGTCTGGCTGGATTGAGGACTGGAAATCTCCATTGCTCGTACTGAAAGAGTCCCGAAACGGCGAGGTTTGCCCCTAACATAAATTCGCTTGCCGCTGAATAGTCGACTAGGCGACCCCCTTCAATGAACGCCGGAGACACGGTCTGCAGACGATAGCCCAACTGAAGCTTATTGCGAGGAGAGAGCCAGTAGGTCAGCCAGCCCTGCCCGCCACGGCCAGCTCTTCCGATCCAACTCGCCAGCAGATTTCCATCGTTAGTGTAGCCAGAACGATATCGGTCACCGTTGTAATAGACCCACCCAGGCGCGAAGGGTTGTTGCGCACTGTGGGTAGTGCGGCTCACGTTGAAGCCCTCCGCTCGAACCTCTAACTTGGGGACCTTCGGTGTTTGGGGCATGTAAATACCGGGGTTCACGGTGGCGCGGGTGGAACCGATGGGTGAGATTTCGTCCCACACCATCGAGTCCATATAAAAGGTTAACCAGTTCCTCAGACCTGGTACTCGGTAAGTAAGATCGGCAGCCGAAACCCGCTTGCCAGGATTTTTCGTCAGATTTGGCGTATGGACGTAGTAGGTACGGAAAAAATTGCCGAACGTGACCGGTAGACCAGGTCCGCCGAACATGGCCGTGACGCCCATGCCGAATTCAAGATTAGGAGTAGGTTTGAAGCTGATCTTTTCTCCGTGGATGAACGGCTGTGGTGCAATATTGGGACCAACCACACCCGGGTAACCGGGGTACGATTTGCAAGTCGGCACGGTACAAAGTTCCCAGTGCTGCCCGGAGAGTTGCCCAATAAAGAATTCTGTACGAAAAGGTCCGAGGATTCTTGAAAGTCCAGGGATATTGTGTGGCGCGACATCATCAATTTTGAAAGCTGGAAACGGCGCGGCGTTGTTGCTCATCAGCAACGAGCCTGCTTCGCCTGGGCCGAGCCACTGACCCTGGTTCCCAAAGGTAAACTGTACGTTATTTACATTAAATGAAACCGAGCTGTCGAGCAGTCGAAAACGGTTGACCTCAGCCATTCCGTTGGGCAAGGGGGGAGTAAAATCAGCAACTGCTGTTGCTGCTAGCACCTGAGGAGGGTCGGAGGGAATGACCGGGGTGCGTTGGTATTCGCCCCGAACATACAATGCCAATGGACCCATTTCCGCCTCTACAATGACACCAGTGGCGTTGTTGACACCAGTCCAATAGGGGCGTCCGTAATCGTTAATGATGGTTTGGCCGAAGTGGTAACCATCTCGGAGTGGAGTGCCAGATATCCCCGTAACGCGAGTGTAAACTGAGTCCACGCGTGCGCCCACATTTGCCGCTCCGTCCAGGCGCGCGATCTCGGTAGCGAACTCGCCGGTCAGCGTCCGGTATATCCTGCCCGCTTCCCCCGCTTCCATGCCATCATTCTGCAGTTTTTCTCCTGCCTCTTCGAGCATCCGCGCACAGGCCATGCGGGTCCAAGGACGCATCCCGAGTATGTTCGATTGCATGTAGCCCAAAGCGATCAGACGCTGTAATGAGGGATAGATCCAACTGTCGAGAGGTACGTAGGGTGAAGCCATGTAATTTGGGTTGCGAGGCTTCTCGCCGGTATTCTCCGGCAAAAGGTTGCCCCATGGCGCTCCACCCACTTCCGGATCGTGGTGGGCACGATAGACTTGGCGGCCGAAGTACCAGCCTAGCCCACTGCCAACGACTACGTCGGATGGGAAGTGTTGCTTCGCGGTCACGCGGGTTATGGTCACCACAGAGGCCAAACCATATGCGCCCAACTGACTGAGCCAACCTGGGTACTCATGGGCCCAGACACTCGCTATCGACCAGGCAATGGCAGAGTGTTCCGAAGTGAATGAAGCACCTCCCTTGAAAAAATCGCCATCACGGTTTCCCTCGAGAGGACGCTGCCTCTGAGTAATTTCTTTAAATAGGTAGGTCACGCCAGTGCTGTTGATTGCAGCCTCACCACTTAGAAGTCCAGCTTCTTGCATGTGATCATCGTGGATCATAGAACCAAAGAGGAAAGAAGCTCCGCCCAAACCAATCAGAGAATACGTGCCGTAATCTGAAACATTCAGGCTTGCTTGCATGTGACTTGGGTTTACCTGCCTCGACCACCAACTATCGCTGGCAATGAAAGCTGCCGCAATCCCGACGCCAGGCAGGATCCACTTGAGGTCTTTTGTGCGAAAGCGTGCGGGACTTGTCCAAAACCGCTTTTGATCGGAGGCGATATGTTTGAGGAACGGTGAAACCAATCGGTTCTTGGGATCCTCGCCGGGTTGAAGCCAGCCTCGATCGTTGTCGCGCGTAATTGTCCTGCCTTGGGTGAACGGCGGGCTTGAGGCAGTCGTTTGCTTTTTTTCACCGGCGACCTGCACGAAGGAGGAAACACGAGTATCAACCTGGCTTTGAAGGGTCGTTGCGCTTAACAGCATGATTGCCCATAAGCGCCATCTTTCTACACGCAGCATCAAGATTCAAGTCGCTTCAGAAGTGACGACCAGGGCCGCAATAGTCATCTAGTGAGTCGCATAGTAAGCAGCAACAGATATTGCGGTACCTATTGAGGAAGCAATCTGGGCCATCGCCAAAGTAGACTTAAACTTGGTACTGAAAGAGTAAATCAGTTCGGGAACCACCAACATGTCGCCTGGTCGCAACTCTACGCTCTCGGCGCCACCGCCGAATATGCCGCCAGATCCTCCCGCAACTGAGCCATCCGCCCGTACCACGAAAATACCCTTCCGATCTGCCATGGCCGTCGGTCCACCTGCTTGTTTCAGATACCAGCCAGCATTTTTCCCGGGCTTGTATGTGATCCCGGTAGGGTTATATACGGATCCATCGACTACAATGACATCCGGCCGCTTGGGGATGTAAATCGTATCTCCCGCGCGCACCTGAACATCGGCTGAAGTATTAGCCCAGCGCTTGGTGTCCAAAGAGACATGGATCACCAAGCGACCGGCGGGCGGGGAGTTTTCAAGGTTCTCGACAGTCTTCTTATACTGCAGAACTGTTGCCTTCGCCTGCACTTGATCATCTTGATCCATCTCAGGTACAAGTTTTATATTTTTTGCTTCAGCCATAATTCGCTGGATCAGATCGGCGCGATTCTTCTCTTCCATTTCCCGTAGTTCGACCCGCTCAAAAACCGCACCGTAGGGGTAAGCGTTGGAAAGGAAACCGCCTGCACGAGCGATGATTGAACTGAGACGCTCTCCTGGCTGTATGCCATAACTGCCAGGGTGTGCAACTTCTCCTTTAACTTGGATGGTCGCGCCGACATCATGCCATCCTGATAGCTGACGGATCGTCAGAACATCCCCATCATGCAGTCGCACGTCGGCGTCCGCTTCGTCGGCCATAGCCTTTGCGATGGGGACGGCCACGTGATCGCTCACAATCTTGGAGCCTTGCTGAACCTCGTAGCGAGTGAGATCGGCTTCGTCAGTGTAAGCACCGCGTTTGAAGCCGCCGGCAAGGCGAACCAGACTCGCCGCCGTCAAGTTCTCGCCCAATGGATACTTACCAGGACGACCGACTTCCCCCGCAATGGTCACCTGAGGCGGATCGAGCTTGTTGAGATCGCGGTGTATGAATACTCGGTCCTTGGGCTCAAGAAGGACGTTATTCTTATCATCGCCTTCCAGCGCTTTGGCCAGATTCACGCTGATCACGTCGAGTTTGCCATTGCTGGTTTTGCGGAAAATTTGAGCATCGTCCAGCAGAGCATCACGTGTGATCCCGCCAGCCAAGAAGACGGCATCGCGCAAGTGAGCGACTCCATTGGTGAAATGATCGCCGGGATCGCGAACTTCTCCCGTGATCGTAATGATCGGTGGATCTTCGAAATCGTATTTGCTGAAGATGCGCACCGTATCAAAAGGTTTCAGCAGCAGGTCCTGGTCTTTGCCTGCAAGTGCATCGCCCAAATTGAATGCAAGCACTTCAGGAGTGTAATCAGGCGAGGCCAACCGGATGATCTCAGCGTGGCTGGTGTAAGGCTCCGGCAAGAGATCCTTGTAGGACTGGATCAGGTCGGTCACCTTCATGCCTTCGCGGTAAGCGAACTTGCCCGGGTGCGAGACATAGCCGTCAAGATAAACTGTCTTATCGGCATAGGGCAGGATCGGAGTAATTTTGATTTTGTCGCCTTCTTGAACCTTGAAATCTTCGAGGGCCTGGGTCACTTGCTGTTGACTATTAGTCTCGGGAATGTCGAGGCGCAGCATGGTGCGGCTCTCGTGGCTCTCCATGCGTTCCACATCTACGTGGCGTAAGGTCCCGGACGGAAGAACCCCACCGGCCAGTTCGAGCACTTCGGCGAGACTCTTCTCGCCGTTCAACTCGTAGATCGCTGGGCGACGCACCATGCCTTCGATGGTGACTTCGCCGCTTACCGGCGGGACCTGGATTGTGTCTCCTGCTTGTAGTCTTTGCATGTTGCCGCGAACTCCGTGCAGCAGCAGGTCGTACGCATCGACGCGCTCAACCAGTTGCTGGCCCCGATAGTGGTTAAGAATCCGTATGGAACCGCCCGATGTCGGCCCGCCTGCAACGTAGAGAGCGTTCAACGGGGTTGAGAGTGAACTTACGTCGTAGGCTCCCGGACGCTCGACATCGCCGGTCACATAAACCCGAACTGTACGGATGCGGGAAAGAGAGACGTCGGCATCAACATCGCGGAACTGCAGGCGCAGAGTAGCCTGCATGAGATGCTGCACGTCACCCAGATTGCGGCCGGACACTTCGAGCGCTCCGACCTCGGGTAAAACAACTCGGCCTTCGCGGTCTACAACTCGCTGCAGGCGCTGCGAGATTCCTCCTGAGAGGTTGATGGTCAGGCCGTCACCGGGGCCGACCA
>Ga0207138_1189_pt1 | contig 10394 bp, 8 predicted proteins | sample Alteio_BWMinHeat_6_FD_153589 | JGI IMG/M metagenome (GOLD analysis project Ga0207138, IMG submission 153589) | Enriched cells from forest soil in Barre Woods Harvard Forest LTER site, Petersham, Massachusetts, United States -... | ecosystem: Environmental > Terrestrial > Soil > Temperate forest >...
CCTACTCAGTGGGTTTTGTACTGTATTTTTTTACCTGTTATCTTCTTTGCGGCCTTTTTTTCAGGAATTATAAAATGGCATTGGTGCTATTGTTGTTTAATATTTTATTTGCAACACACACATTCTACTGGATACAATCAGAAATGCCACAGGGGGTAGCAATCATGATCTTATTATGGGCATTTGCAGGCAGCGATAAAATGAATATGGCTAACCCTGTGCACCTGGCAATAGTTTTCTTATTATTAACTGTTGTAGTATTCGCACATGCATTAATGATTTTTATTGTGCTGTATAGCTGCATTTATTTTCTGTTAACTAACAGGTTTGAAAAGAAATTTTTGTTTGCAATGCTTGTATTTTTCATTGGGATAACCTGTATGAAAAAGCTTGCTATTCAAACAGCATATGACAATAGTGCTATGGGCAATGCATGGCATGGTATTCATGGCAAGTTGTTGCAATTATATTCACACAAAAGATTCCTGTTGAATTGTGTGAGCAGCTACTATTGGATACCTATATCCACTGTTAGCATTTGTATTTATTATGCCGTAAAGAGAAAATGGATGCTATTTTCCTTTTTCACAATATCTGTATTAGGATATATATTTCTTGTAAACATTTCTTATTCATCCAAAGATGTAGCAGAATTTTATGTTGAAAACTTGTATCTGCCACTCGGATTTTTTATTGCGATACCGATGGTATACGACCTATTACCCGCATTTAATAATAAAAAATTATCATCAGCATTTTTACTACTGATCGTTATTAGTTGTGGTATTCGTTTCTATACTACTCATGAAATCTATACAAGTCGTTTAAATTGGGAGCGTAATTTTTTAAATAAACACTCAAATGAAAAGCTGATAGTTGCAGAAAAAAACATACCACTTGATACATTAATAATGACGTGGGGAACCCCTTATGAATTCTGGTTATTATCTACCACTGAACAAAAGAAAACAGCCTCAATAATCATAAATAATCATATAGATTCAATTAGTTGGGAAATTGGTGTTAAAAACAACTTTGCAACCACATGGGGTATGTATTCATATAAAGAATTGCCTGCCAAATACTTTATCTTTTCTGATACAATAAGTGGATATAAGCTATATAAATAAAATGGAGTCGATTATATATTAAATATAAATATTTATGTAAAATACCCAACTTATACATAAAGAGTTCTGTCTTTAAGTATAGCCCTTTGGAATTTGAAACATAGATTTTATAATAAATAATACACCTATTGAACTTTTGCGGATTATAGCCCCTATGCTCCTATCTATCAGTTTCTTAAACCATATCCATATATGGCCTCCATTTGGGGGCTTTTTTTATTAGGGTATGTTGCAAAAAAATACCCCACAGAAGCAGGGTATTTATATATTATATAGCTACTATTAATGATGGTGGTGATGTGCAGCATGCGCATCAGGTAATTTGTAGAATTCCTCTTCACCCACTTGTTTTTCCTCAACATTGAATTTTGTTTCCAGAACAGTAAATAGCCTTTCGTATAATATTCTGCGATAGGTTTCATCAATGGTCTTTTCGTCTTTAGATATTTTAGCCATATAACTTTCCATCCAAGGGGCATCTTCTGAAGGCTGCATTCCGAAATACGCTAATACCTTTGCTTTAATATCATTCATCACTTCTTCCTGGCTTACCTGTACATTGTTTTGTTTTATCAGGTCATCAGATATTAAGGTCCAACGTAACTGGTGTTCAAAACTTCCGAATTCTGTTTCTACTTCAGCATCTGTTTTTTGTTTTTCTCCACCTTCTTTCAACCAGCGTTTTAAGAAAGGTACCGGTAATTGCATGTGTACATTATGTACCAGTAATTCATATATCTCATTATGCAACCGATCGCGGCTGATGCGTTCAAATTCTTTGCTGAGTTCTTCTTTAATGCGTTGTTTGAAATCTGCTTCATCTTTTACTTCTGCATTAGGAAATACCTGTGCAAACAATTCTGCATTCAGTTCGTGAGGAACAAGCAGACCAGTTTTAGTAAGGGTTAACTTATAATACTGATCGGCAGCCTCAGGACCTTGTTTTAAAGGGTCTTTCAGGAAGGCAGTTAATTCATCACCAGCAGCAACATCAGAAGGGCGAAATACAAGTGTATCCCCTGCTTTTTTGCCTATCACCATGCTTTGCATTTTCAAGGGAAGGTTTTCTAACCTTACAGTATCTTCTGTTTTTTGAGATTCTGCTGCTACATTTCCATCTGCATCGCAAGCTTCGTAAATAGTATAAATGATATCTTCTTTTGAACTTACTGTTTCATGCTCTTCTACTTTGCCATATCTGCGTGCTGTACGCAATGTTTCATCCTCTATCATCTTATCTGACACATCTACTTTATAACGAGTCAGTTTTGTTTTATTCTTCAGTGGTGTTACTTCAAAATCAGGTTTTAAACCCACTTCAAAGAAGAAATCAACATCGGCGGGATTATTCATATCCAGGTTCAAGGAGTCGAGGGGCATAGCCATAGGCTGAGCGAAAATGGCCAGCTTTTCTTTTCCCAGGTAGTCTTCTAATTTATGACCGGCAGCGTGTAGTACCTCATCTGTAAATAAAGATTGTCCGTACATTTTGCGCAACATAGAAGCTGGAACCATGCCTTTACGAAAGCCGGGAACATTAGCTGTTTTTGCGTACTGCTTTAATTTCTTTTCGAAACCGGGTAGATAATCTTCTTTGCTGAGTTGTACTTTTATTTTCTCATGCAATGTGCCAATACTTTCACGTGTAACCGTAGCCATATTATAGAATTTAATTTTATGAAAAACAGCCGATTTTCACCGGCTGAAAATACGTTGGTGCGGGTGGAGGGACTCGAACCCCCAAGCCTCGCGGCACCAGATCCTAAGTCTGGCGTGTCTGCCAATTTCACCACACCCGCTTTTGGGACGGCAAAGGTATTGAAAATTGAACATTCGACAATCAGTTTTCATGATAAAAACCGCGGCGCGGGTTTTGTATTGAATATTATTGTTATGGACTAATGGTAATGTCTTAATTTTATATCCGCATATGGCATTAAAAGAGAAAAAAGCATCCGTATTAGTAGTTGAAGACGAGGAAAGCCTGCGTGAAGCGTTGAAGCTGAACCTGGAGCTGGAAGGCTATGAGGTGACGACAGCAGATAACGGGCCTGCCGTGCTTAAAATTGTAAAGAATGAATATTTTGATCTGATCGTGCTGGATATTATGCTGCCCGATATGGATGGGCTTACCGTATGTGAAACCATAAGGATGCAGCATAATGATGTACCTATTCTTTTCCTGTCTGCCAGGAATAGCAGTGCAGACAGGGTACTTGGTTTGAAAAAGGGGGGTGATGATTACCTGACCAAACCATTCAACCTGGAAGAATTGCTGCTAAGGGTAGACAAACTGATAGTAAAGAATAAAAAAATAAAAGAACCACAGTCAGTAAGTGATACTTATGAATTTGACGGATGCGTGGTTGATTTTGCAGCGCATGAATGCACAGATATAAAAGGCAAGAAACAGGAATTGAGTAAGAAAGAAGCAGCCTTATTAAAGCTGCTTGTAGAGCATGAAGGTGATGTAGTGTCGCGGGAGCAGATATTGCAAATAGTATGGGGCTATAATGTATACCCAACTACCAGGACCATAGATAATTTTATACTTAACTTTCGCAAGTATTTTGAAAAAGATAGCCGCAATCCCAAACATTTCCATTCTATAAGGGGTATTGGCTATAAGTTTACTAAGTAACGATCACATCTGCACGATCCCGAGGATGTTGCCTTCTGTATCTTTGAACCAAGCAGCTTTTGCATTCCCTGTTGTTGCAATACCATCTTCGGTTTTAAGTCCCGGCATGTCATATTCTTCGAATGATACACCCTTTGACTTAAGGTCTGCAACTGCAGCATGAATATCTGAAACATTCCAGGTTGCTGTAGTAGCTTTATTCGTGCCTGCACCACCGGAAGGGTATACAAACAGCGTTGACGCATTACCACATTCAAACATTGTACCACCGGGTGTTTCCTGTTTCACTTTCAGCCCTAATGTGGATTCATAAAATTTTCTCGCACGTTGTACATCTGAAACAGGTATACAAGCGCTTACTGTTGATTTGCTGAGCATATAATATGTTTTTTGTTGAGAATAAATTTTATACTACCACTCGAGTTCGGGGTCTTTATTGGCTGCTTCTTTTTTTGTGGCTATCCTGCTTTGAATTTTTTGTAATTGTCTATCGTAAATCAATTTTGCAATTTTTTCCGCTACATCAGTTTCGTTCATTACGCCTGTGAGTTTTTTTTCAGAGATGTCAAGACGGTACATCAACTGAAAAAAATCTTCAGGGCCCTTTTCCAAAAAATATATGACGCGGTTAGTGAGTTGTTTTAAAATAGTTTCTTCAGATACAATATCCGGTATCTGAAGATCCCATTGCTGCTGCAATGCCTGTGCTGTTTGCTGAAGCTCTATGGCATTCATATGTAACCCAAAGGGGTTACCCAAGTTACGTTAAAAAGCCTGTATTTTTTGCATTACCAAATTCTTAACTTCAGACAATGCAATACGATCTTGCTGCATACTGTCGCGGTAACGTATTGTAACTGTTTGATCTTCTTTGGTTTGGTGATCTATGGTTATACAGAAAGGGGTGCCGAGGGCATCCATACGGCGGTAGCGCTTACCAATGCTGTCTTTTTCTTCGTAGAAGCATTTAAAATGTGGTTTACACTGGTCTATTAATTCTCTTGCAATTTCCGGCAGGCCATCTTTTTTTGTGAGTGGCAATACTGCCAATTTTATAGGTGCGAGCATTGTGGGTAATTTCAATACTACACGGCTATCTTGTTTTTCTGCTGTGCTTAGATCTTCTTCTTTGTATGCTTCACTGAGTACCATCATTACAGCACGATCGAGGCCGATAGAAGTTTCTACTACATAAGGGATGTAATGCTGATTAAGTTCTGTATCGAAATAGGTGAGTTTTTTACCACTGTATTGCTGGTGATTCTTTAAATCGAAATCGGTACGGCTGTGAATGCCTTCCACTTCTTTAAAACCCATTGGGAAATCGTATTCTATATCACAAGCTGCATCAGCATAGTGTGCGAGCTTAGCATGATCGTGAAAACGATACCTGTCTGCAGCTATGCCTAAGCTCAAATGCCATTTCATTCTTGCATCTTTCCAATATTCATACCATTCTTTTTGAGTGCCGGGGCGTATAAAGAATTGCATTTCCATTTGTTCAAATTCACGCATGCGAAATATAAAACCACGCGCTACTATCTCATTTCTAAATGCCTTGCCTGTTTGAGCAATACCAAATGGTATTTTCATGCGGCCTGTTTTTTGCACATTCAGAAAATTTACAAAAATACCCTGTGCTGTTTCGGGACGCAGGTACACCAGGTTTGCATCGTCTGCCACAGAACCCATTTCTGTTGAGAACATGAGATTGAACTGACGAACATCGGTCCAATTGCCTGTGCCACTGATACTGTCTTTTATTTTATTGTCTTCAATTAGTTTTTTTAGCCCGGTAAAGTCATTTGCTACGAGTAGCTCATCCATTTTCTGAAGCAAGGTGTCGCCTACTTCTTTAGATAATGTTTCAGCATGTGCTTCTATGAGGTGATCTACGCGATAACGTTTTTGGCTGTCTTTATTATCGATCATCGGATCACTGAAATTGTCCACATGACCGCTAGCTTTCCATACGGTTGGATGCATAAAAATAGCAGCGTCTATGCCTACAATATTCTCATGCATTTGTGTCATGCTCTTCCACCAATAGTCGCGGATATTCTTTTTCAGTTCAGAACCATATTGGCCATAATCATATACGGCGGCTAAACCGTCATAAATTTCACTGGAGGGGAATACAAAGCCATATTCCTTGCAATGGGATATAATATTTTGAAGTGTGGTATCATTTTTCATAACGGGGGCAAATTTAAGCGGATTAGTTGATTTTATATTAATGAGTTTTAATTGAGATACACCCTAACAAATGAGTATTTTTAGATGTCTTAATTAAAAAGATATTAATTGAAGGTGTCTTTGGTATTATAGTTTTAACAATCCTATTGTCTGCTTATTAAAACCCACTTTTATGAATTTTTATCTACGATTGACATTTGCTTTTCTTCTTTGCCTGAACATGCCGAACATTTCTGTTTTTGCACAAACAGTTACATATTATCAAACAGGGGAAGAATTCTCAGGCCCATTTACAAGCTGGAAAAATGTAAAAACTGATTTTGGTGCTAAAGGCGATGGTGTAACAGATGATGCACCTGCTATAAATGCAGCGTTGCTTGCAATGAAGAATACAGGCACAAACAATTATAATGTGCTGTTTTTTCCTGCAGGTACTTATCTTATTAATGATACTTTATATAATGTAAACAGGGTAGCCGGTGATGATTATTCTGGTGTGCAGATAATAGGTGAAGATCCTGCAACTACTACAATAAAATGGAACGGGCCTGCATTTGGGAAAATGCTGTACATCAATGGCTGGTATATGCGTGTAAGCCGTTTAACTTTTGACGGTAGCGGAACTGCGGGTTGGGGTATTTTTCATACCGGTGGCTTTTCTACTGGTTGTGAGTGGAGTGACCTTTGGTTTACCAATTTCAATCCAGTTTTTAGTGTTGGTATAGACTTTGGTGCCCCTACAAACGGCCAGGCCGAAAATGCAATTTTCCGTTGCAGGTTTACGGGTGTGAAGTATGGTATATCCAGTTGCAACTGGAACAGCCTTGACCAATGGGTATGGTATTGCTTGTTTGCAGATTGTTACGGAGGCCTTAATCAATGCGATGGGTATTGCCAGGCATATGGGAATGTTTTTTTAAGGTCCAAGTTGTGGGATATAAGCGGCTCGCCTTATAAGAATGCAATGGTCAATAATACTTCCATTAATTCTGTTTGTTTTCTTCAAACACAGGATGGTTATTTACGAGGCAACAAAATATACAGCAATGTCAACGATTCATTTCATATGAGCATAGGCTCTGTTTTATTGGATAATATCATTAGCTGCCCAAGCAATCAATGGCCAGTAGCCCGAGTAAGAAATGGCTCTAATATGGTGATAGGTAATACGCTTTCTAAAACTAATGCTATATGGAAATACTGGCCGATACAACCACCTTTTCAGCAATTTGATCATGGTATCGGGGGCTCTTATGCTGTAGGTAAAGAAATTGAAAAGGCTATTGACAATAATCCTGCAACCAGTTTTGCTTCACAAACAGCTGGCTTGGGTGGTATTAAATGGAATTGCCCTTTGGGAACCAGGAGAACAGTAAAAAAATATACATTATCTGCTCCGCCGAATGCTAATGGCAAGACAGCAGCTAATTTTATTTTACATGCTTCTAACGATTGGGGATATACCTGGACAACTCTTGATTCTGAAGTGGGGCAAGTGTTTACTGGAGGAGCTTCTCCAATAACCTATAATATCTCAAACACTACACCTTATGCTATTTACGAATTAAAAGAAACGGTTACGTTACCCTCGGGCTGGATAGAAGTAAATGAGTTTCATTTATTCGATTCTTTAGGTAGTGATCTTACTGCTGATAATAAAGGCTTGCTAACAGGCGCCGATGAGCCATGGGGTGTATATTATCCATTGGATAATAGCATTGTTGATTCTACAGCAATTACAGTTCCGACAACTGTTTCGTTACCGGGCACACCACAAAATATGCACCGTCAGATTTTTGAAGTGCAGCAAGGCACAGGGGATGATGCTTTAGCTATTCAGAATAAAATTGACTCTGCTGCTATGTTGCCTTTAGGAAGTAAACCAGTTGTACATTTTGCTAATGGGCAATACAATATTAAGCGTACCATCAATGTGCCCTCAGGCAGCGATATGCAACTAATAGGAGATGGTGTAGGGTCAGGAACAATTACGCGTCTTATGTGGGCAGGTCTTGCAACTGATACAGTGGGTCCGCTTATGAAGTGCGCCGGGCCAAGCCGCATTACTATAAAAGATATGCTGATTCGGGTGCCTACAACATTCCCCGGGGTTGAGGCGCTTGTTATTGAAAATGCAGACCAGGTGGGAGGCCGTATATATGGAGAAGAATTCCATGCGGGGGGCTGGGATGTGGTTCATGTGGCCGATGTGGGTATATATGCAGATGTATTCGAAAACAGCGATCTTACTCTTGTTTGTGGTGGTCCGGGTGAATGTTATAATGGTGCTATTAAAGTAAAAGGCGGCACAGTATTATCTGCGGGTGGCAATACAAATGGGCAGGTTTCTTGTTTGTCAGGTGCTTCAGGTGCTTCTCAGAATTTATTTAGTGTTGTTAATGGCGGTAGAATAACAGCAGAAGGTATGTGGTATGAAGGTGACCCTACTACCCGCACGAGTGGATTAATAGACCTTGAAAATTGTTCAGGAAAAATTTCGCTCGTGGCAATGGCCTGGTATTTGGACAATAGTACTTCTTATCCCATTGTACATACCAAAAATTTTAGTGGCACTCTAACTATGTTGCTCAACCATTTTAACCAGGTACCTCAAACTACTTGTTTGATGGAAGGTTCGGGCACTAATTATAATGTTCTAAGTGCTTATAATGATTGGGGGCAAGCAAATACCATTGGCGGAACGGCAGACTCTATATGGCTTGATCAAACATCACCCAATGCAAACGCTGCTTTTTTCAGGAGTACAGCGACAACCAACCTTCATTTTGTAGATGATGTAGTTGATAAGATACATAATGTTTTACCCGATACTAGTTCAGTTTTGAATGACCTTACTCAAATGCGTGCTGTTCGTACAGATCCCCCTATGGATAGGGCATCTGGTGTTACTGATGTAAAGCTGTTCAGGGTAAATGTAGCAGGTACGGGTAAAAATGCTTCGGCACATTTTATTGGTATTCCTACTATTGCTTCCGTTCCTAATATTGTGCCCGGTAGTAAAACAGATTTTGTTAAGCTATACCCAACACTTGTTCAACAAAGCTATACTGTGCAATATGATCTTCCTGTAGCCGGAGCAGTATATTTTACTGTTTATGATATCTATGGCCGAATCATCAGCATGAGTAATACGAAAGAAACAGAAGGGTTGCACCAATCTGTTTTTTCTGTTGCCGGTTTGAGTAACGGAATGTATTATATGAAATTGCAGTCAGGTTTCATTTCAGAAACTAAGAGGTTTATTGTTGTACATTAGAAAAGAATTATCATAATTTGGTTTCTAAATCGACTTATGAAAAAGCTATTCCTTGTTTGTATCTGCATGTATTCTTTTCAAACTGCATTTTGTCAAACCAAAGACGAACTAGCCATCCGCAATATGTTGTCAGCACAGGCGGTGCAATGGAATGCAGGCAATATACCCGGCTTTATGAAAGGATATTGGGAGAATGACAGTCTTGTATTTATTGGTAAAAACGGACCGACTTACGGATACCAACCTACATTAGAACGATATAAGAAATCTTACCCTGATGCTGCGCATATGGGCAAACTCACTTCTACGATTGTCAGCATGAAAAAACTTTCTGCTGAATACTATTTTGTTATTGGTAAATGGGCATTAAAACGGGATGCGGGCGATGTGGGCGGTTCTTATACTTTATTGATAAGAAAGATAAAAGGGGAGTGGGTTATTGTTTGTGATCATAGTTCATAAAAAAAGCAACCACAAAGGTGGTTGCTATATTAATATTAGTTAGTAAGTCTTATTTGTTCATGGTAGCCAGGAACTCTTCGTTGCTCTTGGTACCTTTCATTTGCTGCAATAAGAAATTCATAGCTTCATCGGTATTCATGTCTGCAATATGATTGCGGAGCAACCACATTTTGTTTTGAACGTCTTTATCCAGCAGTAAGTCGTCACGGCGGGTAGATGAAGAAGTAATATCAATAGCAGGAAATACGCGCTTATTAGATAACTTACGATCGAGCTGCAATTCCATATTACCGGTACCTTTAAATTCTTCAAAGATCACTTCGTCCATTTTAGAGCCTGTGTCGATCAAAGCTGTTGCCAGTATAGTCAGCGAACCACCATTTTCTATTTTACGCGCAGCACCAAAGAATTGTTTTGGTTTTTGCATAGCGTTTGCTTCCACACCACCACTTAATACTTTACCGCTTGCAGGTGCTACGGTATTGTGAGCGCGAGCCAAACGAGTAATAGAGTCGAGTAGGATAACCACATCGTGACCTACTTCTACCAGGCGTTTTGCTTTTTGCAATGCAATTGTTGAAACTTTTACGTGTTTTTCTGCAGGTTCGTCGAATGTAGATGCTATTACTTCTGCACGTACACTACGTTGCATATCTGTTACCTCTTCCGGGCGCTCATCCACCAATAC
>Ga0207138_1190_pt1 | contig 10361 bp, 9 predicted proteins | sample Alteio_BWMinHeat_6_FD_153589 | JGI IMG/M metagenome (GOLD analysis project Ga0207138, IMG submission 153589) | Enriched cells from forest soil in Barre Woods Harvard Forest LTER site, Petersham, Massachusetts, United States -... | ecosystem: Environmental > Terrestrial > Soil > Temperate forest >...
CAATGGCCATGCCAAAGGTAAGGGCAACAAAGGGAAGGAAGAATCCGATGCCAAACTTCGCGCCCGTGGCAGCGTAGGAGAGCATGCTGGGTCCATCGTTCTCTCCCAGCATAACCAGGACTCCGGGACCAACGAGCAACCACAGCAGGCGCGTCCGGGAGAAAAAGCCACGTTGGGCGCGGGCTGCAAATACCCGGACGCGATCATGGGCGCGGTCCACGTCTTCATGAGTGATGACGATAGCTTCGTCTGCGATTTGCTTCGTCGGTGGGGGTAGTGGACCTGCGCTCATAGCCGAATTAGTAGAGCCAGTATATACCAGCAGGTAAACTATGGTTAATTATTTTGGAAGACGAAAGTGTCCTGCATTCCGCAGCCACAAGGAACTCGGCTTCGCCTAGCGCAGACTCCGCTACACGAGGTGTGAGTTGTGATGGGTTTCCTGGTAAGGGCCACGGTGTCCTCGTGATTGATCAGGACACTACCGCGAGGGACGCCTAACGCGGCCCGCGCTGACCCAGACGCGCTTGGCAGCGGCGCGGCCGATGGCAACGGCCCCGGCATCGGTGCTTAGAGTCAGGGCTTGCTTGTGGTCGCGTCCCTTTACTTGAATATGGGCCCCGGGGCGGACGCCGCAACCATCCAGAAATTCGAGCAAATGGCGGTTGCGTTCGTAAATGCCACTGACGACATATTTCTTTCCGGGCTCCGCCTCCGCCAAAAGGAGGAGGCCACGGCTGCGGCGGCTGTCGGGGGTTTCGCCTTCGCTGAAGTTGCCGTGAGGGCAGGGGCCTGTATGGCCTAAGCGGGCCAGCAAACGTTCTTCGAAGGCGGGAGAGACGCCGTGTTCGAGGCGTTCGGCTTCATCGTGCACGCGGTACCACTCCATGCCGAAGACTTCCGAGAGCATGCGTTCGATGAGGTGATGGCGGAGGGCGAGCTTGCTGGCGATCCTGCGGCCGGAAGGCGTGAGGCTGAGGAGACGGCCGTGCACACGGACCAGACCGTCTCGAACCAGGCGCTGCAAGGCCATGCTTACCGCTGGCCGCGAAACGGAGAGCCAGCGGGCCAGCCTGGTTGAGATGACGGGCTCGCCTTCGCTTTCGGCTTCGAGGATGGCTTTGAGATAATCTTCTTTGGAGACGGTGATCATCGGGATTAATTATACGAGGAGAGTTTATCCTAGTTAAGGGCAAGTCGCCACGGGGCTGGGTCCTGCGACGATTTGAGCGCTCGATGGATAGAAGCGGCGCTGACCGAAGGCGGGGCTTCCTCGGGGGGCCAGCGCCAACCCAGGTTCCTGGTCGCTTCCTTCTTGGAACGACAGAGGATAGCGATTTGCTCTTTGCGTGATTGAGTGCATTGGTTTGACATCGGTGTCTCCTGCTCCTAACCTGTTTATCCCGAGTTATGAAGCTCCTGGTGATTGGAGGTGGCGGACGCGAGCATGCGCTGGCGTGGAAGTTACGCCAGTCGGCGCGCGTGTCGCAGGTCTATTGCGCACCGGGGAATGCCGGGATTGCCGCGGACGCGACTTGCCTGGCCGCCGACGTGAAGAATGTTCAATCGCTGCTGGCGCTGGCCGGGCAAATCAAGCCGGATCTCACAGTGGTGGGTCCGGAACTACCTTTGCAATTGGGGGTGGCGGACGAGTTTGTGCGGCACGGGTTCAGGATTTTCGGGCCCACGGCGGCGGCGGCGCAACTGGAATCGAGCAAGAGCTTCGCCAAAGAGTTCATGCAGCGGCACCATATTCCGACGGCCCACTATTCGATTTGCAATTCTCCGGATGAGGTGCGGGATGCCTTGCCGCTTTTTCATATGCCGGTCGTGGTCAAGGCGGACGGGTTGGCCGCAGGGAAAGGGGTCGTGATCTGCAAGACCAAAGAAGAAACCCTGACCGTGGCTGGAGAAATGCTCAGCGGAAAAATGGTGGGCGAAGCAGGGGCGCGAGTGGTGCTAGAAGAATGCATGCGCGGAGAGGAACTTTCTTTTTTGGTGTTGAGCGACGGCGAGCGGGTCGCGGCACTGGCTGCGGCCCAAGATCACAAGCGTGTGGGAGATGGTGACACCGGCGGGAATACGGGGGGGATGGGCGCGTACTCCACCGTAGGCATGGTGGATGAGCAGATGCAGAATTGGATTCTGCAGCACATTGCGCGGCCAGTGGTGGCGGGTATGAAGGCCGAAGGCGCGGAATATAAAGGTGTGCTCTACTGTGGGCTGATGATGACGGCGCGCGGGCCCATGGTGTTGGAGTTCAATTGCCGCTTTGGCGATCCGGAGGCGCAGCCCATCCTGATGCGGCTGGAAAGCGATCTGGTAGAGGCGCTGGAAGCTGCGATCGAGGGCCGAGTAAGTGAGGGGGATTGCCGCTGGTCGGAGGATGCGTCGGCGTGCGTGGTGATGGCTTCGGGCGGTTATCCTGGCGCGTTTGAGGTGGGAAAGCGAATCAGCGGGATTGAGGACGCGGAGAAGATTGCGGGTGTGAAAGTATTTCACTCCGGAACTACCCACCACGACGATGCTTACTTCACCGCAGGCGGACGGGTGTTAGGAGTCACAGCCCGAGGCGCGGATTTGAATACTGCGGTGATCCGCGCTTATGAGGCGGTGGAGAAGATCAGTTTTGGCGGGGTACATTATCGCAAGGACATTGCAGCGCGGGCGTTGAAGAAATAGGTTTAGCATTCTGAGCGAAGCGAAGAATCTTATGTCCTTCAGGCGCAATGTTAGGTCCTTCGCTTCGCTCAGGATGACAGCTAAATTGAAAAGGGAGATAAATGGGCAAGCCATTGGTTTCGATTGTGATGGGGAGTGATTCCGATCTGGAGATCATGCGTGAAGCGGGGAAGGTGCTGGAGGAGTTCGGCATTGCATACGAGATGGATGTGACCTCCGCACACCGCTCGCCGGACCGTACGGCTGAATTCGCGCGCAAAGCTTCGGGACGCGGGATCCGAGTGATCATTGCGGGTGCGGGAGGCGCGGCGCATCTGGCGGGAGTGATTGCGGCGCATACGACTCTGCCGGTGATTGGCGTGCCCATTCCATCTACTTCGCTGAATGGGATGGATTCATTGTTGGCGACAGTACAGATGCCGGCGGGGATTCCGGTGGCGACGGTCGCGATTGGAAAACCGGGCGCAACCAATGCGGGGATTCTGGCGGCGCAAATTCTGGGGCTGGCCAGTGCAGGGATTTCCAAGAAGCTGGACGCTCACAAAGAAAAACTGGCGAACGGGGTGGAAGAGAAATCGAGGAAGCTGAGGATCACGCTGGGGGCGTGATTTCCCAGGGCAGAGGCAGTCCCCGCGTGATTTTAGAGCTTCAATCCCTTTAAGTATTCGCGGAAAGGGCCGCCCAGGTCTTCGCGCTTTAACGCGAACTCGACCGTAGCTTTTAAGAAGCCAAGCTTGTCGCCGGCGTCGTGGCGTTTGCCCTCGAACACATAGGCGTACATCTTTTCTTTCTTGAGCAGGGCGCGCAAACCATCGGTGAGTTGTAGTTCACCGCCTACTCCAGCCTGAATTCCTGCCAGAGTTTCAAAGACTCCCGGCGTAAGGACGTAACGGCCAATCACGGCGAGATTCGATGGCGCATCTTTGAGTTTGGGCTTCTCCACCATATTGTGGATTTCGTAGAGGCGGCCACCAAATTTTCCTTCCACTGGCTTTACGTCGAGAACGCCATAAGCGGAGATGGATTCGCCTTCGACGATCTGTGTGGCGATGACCGAGCACTGAGTCTGGTTGAAAACGTCAATCAACTGCTTCAGGCAGGGCGGATCGGCGTCAATGATGTCATCGGCCAGAAGCACGGCGAAGGGTTCATTGCCCACCATTTCACGCGCCATCAGGACGGCGTGGCCCAGGCCGAGGGCCTCTTTCTGACGGACGTAGGAGGTGTGGATCATGTCCGAAATGTGGCGCACGATCTTGAGCAGGTCGATTTTCTTGCGTTCCTCCAGCATTTTTTCCAGTTCGTAACTGACGTCGAAGTGGTCTTCAATGGCTTGCTTGCCGCGGCCGGTGACGATAATGATCTGGTCACATCCCGAGGCGAGCGCTTCTTCGACACCGTATTGAATGATGGGCTTGTCTACTAGCGGCAGCATTTCTTTCGGTTGAGCTTTGGTGGCGGGCAGGAAGCGCGTGCCCAGTCCGGCTGCGGGAAAAACGGCTTTGCGCACTCTCATGGTCATGGGTGGTCCGAGGTCAGCGGTCGTTATCTGCTTCGATGGGAACCAAGGTAGAGATTGTACCGGATTGTGATGGTTGGCTGGCGCGCTTGTAAAAAATGGGCGTGGGTCAGTTTCCGAGCACCCGGCAACCCGTAGAAGCCAACGCGCCTTTGAAACTTCCCAATCCTTCAAAAAAAAATACGATCCATGTCGATCTCGCGATCCCACGTTCGACGAGTAAGTATAGGCAAGAAAGATCTCCTCAGAGGAGGATAGGGCAATGCAACAGACATTCTTAGGGCGTGTTAAATCAATCGCAGGAGCGGCCCTCGCCGGACTCGGCCTTTTTATTTCCTATGAGAATCTTGATCGGGCCGCAACCGAGTTGAGCCACTTCCTCGGCACTATTTCTGGAGGGGCGCTAGGGGCGCTGCCCACGATCATCCTGGCGGTGGCCCGAGTTCTGCAGGCCTGTGCTGCCGATCATCAGCGGTTTCTGCATAGTTTCCTTCAGCACATGTTGGCATCATCCTGGCCGCTGCTGCTTGTCATGGCCGGAATGGCACTGTCGCGGGACACCCATACGGGCAATGCCAAACCACTTCTGAAAAAAATTGTGGACTTGTCGATCTGACCGCCGGCCGTTCGACGTTAAAGTAGAGGTCAAGTTAATCCCCAACTTCAAAAGGAGATATAGCAATGCGATGCATGGTGATCGTCAAGGCCAACAAGGACTCGGAGGCAGGTGTTCTCCCGAGCAAGGAGCTTTTCACCCAGATGGGGAAGTTCAACGAAGAGCTAGTGAAAGCCGGCGTGCTGCTGGCCGCTGATTGGCTCCAGTCCAGCTCGAAAGGCAAGCACGTCCGGTTCTCGGGAGAGAAACGGGCCGTGGTCGATGGGCCGTTCGCCGAGACCAAGGAGCTGATCGCGGGCTTCTGGCTATGGCAGGTGAGGTCCATGGAAGAGGCCGTCGAGTGGGTCAAGCGATGTCCCAATCCTTGCGAAGGGGAATCCGAGATTGAGATTCGCCAAGTCTTTGAGGCGGAAGATTTCTGTGCCGAGTTGACTCCCGAACTGAGGAAGCGGGAAGAGCGTTTGCGCGAACCGGTCGCCACCAGGAAGTAGTGGCTCGCGGGCATGAGGATGTTCGCAACAAAAGAATCATCCACCACAATCGAGTTGCGATCGCTGGTTCGACGTATCAATAGAGCTAGGCTTCGTCGGGCCGAAACCGTCGGAAGCCCAGCTCCCAACTCAATCACTATTTAAGGAGAAACACGATGCGATTCATGATGATTATCAAGCACACTGAGAAGCAGGGCCATCCGCCCAAGGAGCTCATGGATGCGATTGCGAAGGCCGCCCAACAGGAAACTAAGAGCGGCACGATGCTCGGGAGCGGGGGGCTTGGGTCAACCGCACTTGGCGCTCGCGTCCGGCTATCTGGAGGGAAGGTGACCGTGACCGACGGGCCTTTCACCGAGGCCAAGGAGGTTATCGGCGGCTATGCCCAGTTTGAGTTGAAATCGAAGGAAGAGGCGGTCGAATCGGCGGTCCAGTTCATGGAACTTCACAAGAAATACTGGCCAGGTTGGGAGGGCGAGACCGAGGTCCGCCAGATGTTAGAACTGGGGGAATGCGGACCCAAGGCATAGGAGTGGTCGCCGGCAGCGGGCAGGGCGAGGAGCGCTATTCATGACGCGTAGCGTGGATCCCTAGGCTTCCCCTTCGGCTCCGCTCAGGGCTTCGGCAAGAATGGGATTTCGGCAGCAGGCTCCCGCGGAGCTTGTCTTGAGCGCAGTCGAAGTGCTCACGCCCGCTAAACGCCTCAACTTGCGCTGACCGACTAAAGCGTGATGTCATCGGTAGCTGTGACTGCTACCGATACACATCGCGCCATCGACGCGATCTGGAGGATCGAGTCGCCGAGGCTCATCGCGGGCCTGGCGCGGATCGTGCGCGACATCGGCCTGGCAGAGGACCTCGCGCAGGATGCTCTTGTCGCCGCACTCGAACAGTGGCCGGCGGCGGGCATTCCGGACAACCCGGGGGCCTGGCTCATGGCCACAGCCAAGCATCGTGCCATTGATCACTTCCGCCGCAACACGCGGATTGAACGCAAGCACGAAGAACTCGGGCGCGAGCTCGAAAAGAAAGAGATGGCCGTGCCCGATTTTGATGCGGCTCTCGATGACGACGTTGGCGACGACCTGCTGCGCCTCATATTCACGGCCTGTCATCCGGTACTTCCGACCGAGGCGCGGGTTGCGCTGACGCTCCGCTTGCTCGGAGGCCTGACGACCCAGGAAATTGCGCGTGCTTTCCTTGTCCCGGAACCGACTGTCGCCCAGCGCATCGTGCGTTCCAAGCGCACGCTTGTCGAAAAACGCGTTCCCTTCGAGGTCCCGCGTGGGGCTGAGCTTAGCGCCCGCCTGTCGTCGGTGCTTGAGGTCATCTATCTCATCTTCAATGAGGGCTATTCCGCGACTGCCGGCGACGACTGGATGCGGCCCGCGCTCTGCGAGGATGCGCTGCGGCTGGGGCGCATATTGGCCGAGCTCTCCCCGCAATCGCCCGAGGTCCACGGCCTGGTCGCACTCATGGAGATTCAGGCGTCGCGTTCAAAGGCGCGCGTGGGTCCGTCGGGCGAACCCATCCTGCTCTTCTATCAAAACCGCGCACACTGGGACCAGCTTCTCATCCGCCGCGGGCTTGCGGCGCTGGGCCATGCCGAAAAGCTAGGCGCCGCGCAAGGGCCATACGTTTTGCAGGCTAAGATCGCAGCCTGTCATGCGCGTGCCCGCACCCCGGAGGAAACCGACTGGCCCCGAATTGTAACCCTCTACGGAGCGCTTGCCCAGATCGCGCCATCTCCTATCGTGGAGTTGAATCGTGCGGTCGCGGTCGCGATGGCGTTCGGTCCAGCAGCCGGGCTTGAGATCGTGGATGCCCTGGCTGCAGAAGGCTCACTCGAGAAGTACCACCTCTTGCCCAGCGTACGCGGCGATCTCCTCAAAAAACTAAGCCGCCCCGGCGAAGCCCGCGTAGAGTTCGAGCGCGCTGCGGCGCTGACCCGAAACGCGCGAGAGCGCGAACTGCTTCTCGAGCGTGCCCGAGCGTGCGCGGCGGGTTCAACGCTGCCCGAGCCGCAGTGATGAAAACGACCCATCACGGCACTTGCGCGTTCCTCGTGGGTGAAATGCGGCTAGTGTGTGGTTAACACTATCGTGGGGCCTCGATGATCCGCGCGAAGGCCGGGTTTCCGTTCTTCGAAGTAGCCTTCGTTTGCGACTGGCTAATGAGAATTTTCTAATCTCTTCGCTTTGACTGCCAGGCATTCATTCCCGATGGCGTTGAAGACGGAGCAGTATTCAGCCGATTAGAATGTCATGCATCGAGCTTGGATTGAGATTGGTCAAAGACGTACGACTTTCCGCCGAGCACTGCCTAACCGACTGATTCTCTTTTCACTATTTTGTTTTACCTTGGCCGGGCGACCTTTGCTTCTTACAGCCCAGACTGCGTCCACTCTGCGCGGAACTGTCACGGACCAGCAACATCTGCCAATTGTGAGTGCTGCTATCACATTGAGCGGTCCGATGCTAGCCAGCGAAATCGAAGCCACAAGTGACTCCATGGGATCGTATCGCATCCCGGGGTTGCAAGCCGGAACCTACAGCCTACAAGTGGCGCAGCCTGGTTTTGCCATCAAGATCTACGAGAATCTGACCATAACTGTGAATCGTTTGCTTATTCTCGATGTCGTGCTGGGCATCAGCACGGTGCAAGAGGTGATCACGGTTTCGGGCAATCCGCCGCTGCTCGAGACCGCCGTCTCCTCCTCCGGCGCCACCATCCTGCCCCAACAGATCGAGCAAATGCCGATCAACGGGCGGAATTATCTCGACCTCATGCAGTTGGTTCCGGGCGTTACGATCAATCGGCAAGCCGACACGGGGAGCGACGTAGCCGCACCCGTCCTCGGGGAGCGAGGTGGGAATGCGATCTTCCTTATTGATGGCATGCCAAACAGTGATGTCGTCGACGGCGGGCCCGCAGCGGCCTTCAGCCAGGACTCCATTCTGGAGTTTCAAGTACTGACGGCGGGTTACAACGCTGAGTTTGGCCACGGTTCGGGCGGAGTCGTGAACGTAGTGAGCAAGGGCGGGACTAGCCAATGGCACGGACTGATCTCTGCTTTCCATCGCAACAGCGCACTAGATTCCTCCGATGTTTCTGGGAAGAGCACACCCTTCCTGTTGCGCTGGGATCCGAGCGCGAATATGGGAGGGCCAATCCTGCACGACCGAGTTTTCGTTTTTGGGTCATTGGAGCGCATCAGGGAAAGCCGCCAGCTTAACTTCAGCTTTCCTCCGAACACGCCAGATTTTTTGCAGACCCGGGAAGAATCTTTCGATCAACGCAACCAGACCTTTGAGACCCGAGGCTTTCTCAAACTCGACGAGCAACTGGGACGACATCACGTCACCGAACAAATGAACCTCGTCAACGGTCACGTCACCAACTTCCTGCCGCTTTCAGAAGCGATCAACCTGCCTTCCACCCGCACCGATTCCGACGCGCGGCATCTCATGTTGGGTTTCCACGATACCGCGACTCTGGGCAACCAGGGCAACCCATGGCTGTTGAGCGCCTACATGCAGTATCGCGGTGGGACGTTCGGTGAGCGAGCGGCGCATCCCGAGGCCAGCCCCGCCACGACCTTGTTTAATCTGTTCAGTGGATTAAATACTGGCGGACTGGGCGGCGATCTGGGGCAAGTAGAGTTCGGAGCAGGATTTACGCCGCTGCTTCTCCAGCCGCAATACACCTCGACCGGCACCCACCTCGACAAAGTAGTGCACCAGCACGAAATCAAGTTTGGCTGGGACTTCCAGCACACGCACGTGGACGGTGTGGAGGCCGGCAATCTGCTCAATCAGCTATTCGCCACGACTTCCGATTTCGACCAATTCGGCCCGGTCAACTCGGGAGTCTATGTTCTGTCCACGGTGGCCGGGCCAACGCCGCGGGACAACCTGATTCGTTTGCGCAACAACTACAATGGGTTGTTCGCGCAGGATGACTGGAAAATTGCAAAGACTTTGACGGTGAACCTGGGCGCGCGCTGGGACTATGATTCCCGCTTCCCCAATCACACCAATTTTTCTCCGCGGCTGGGGCTCGCCTGGTCGCCAACTCCCAAGACCGTATTCAGCGCCAGTTGGGGGACCTACGCTGACAACTTCCGGATTGGATTGGCGCGCGACATCCCCAGTTTCGGTGGCGCAAACCTTTTCAGCGATCAGACGATTTCCTTTCCGAGATTGTTTTACGGCGATCCCTCCATCCTTCCCCAACTGTTCGGATTGTGCCCCTCGCCGGTCCTGACCGATGCCCAGATTACAGCGTCGGGTGCGACGTGCCCTACCGCGGGTCTGCCTCTTGTCGGAGTCGATCATTTGAACCGCGTAGTCGCGCCGGGCCATGCCGCAATCCCGCTCAACGCCGTGGTGAGTCAGAGTAATGTACAAGCCCTGACTGGCCTCAGCGCGCAGCAATTCGCCGACGCAGCTAGCGCTGCCGTCGGCCAGCAGCCAGGATTTTTCTTCTGGGGCGGTTTCGGCAACCTCACCATGAACTTCCCAATTCCGCAAGTCTTCTCAGTTCCGGTTACAGTGGATCCAGGCTTCAAGACGCCCTATACCAGCGCTTTTCATTTCGGGGTGCAAAGGGAAATCGCCAGCGACAGCCTAATTCAGGCCGACTATTACCATCGCGATATACGCAACATCCTGGGTGTCAGAACCACGAATCTGGCCTTTGAAGCCCGCATCCCGGGTCACAGTGGCGAACTCCAACCCGGCACCGGAACCAAACCCATCCTCAGTTATGGTCCATGGTTTCAGGGGCGGTACGACGCGATCAGCGTCGGGATTCGCAAGCGCATGAGCAGGCGCTTCACGACTGAAGCTTTCTACACTTGGACCAACGCTGTCGATAACGCTCTGCACTCCAGTTTCGTAAGTGAAGTACAGACCGGCCTGGGAGCAGGCGTTCTCGGAGCAAACGGCCCCACCGACAGTTTTGTCGGCATCCCGTCGCTAGTCACCGATCCTAAGACTGGGAAGACCAACGCAAATGGCTCGTTTATCGCGAGCAATGGCAATCCAGTGCC
>Ga0207138_1191_pt1 | contig 10315 bp, 12 predicted proteins | sample Alteio_BWMinHeat_6_FD_153589 | JGI IMG/M metagenome (GOLD analysis project Ga0207138, IMG submission 153589) | Enriched cells from forest soil in Barre Woods Harvard Forest LTER site, Petersham, Massachusetts, United States -... | ecosystem: Environmental > Terrestrial > Soil > Temperate forest >...
CGGGTCAGCGATGTTGACGGATTCCGACAAAGATAGCCTTAGAAAGCTCGTACAAGATGCGCGCGCCAAAAGAACCATCGATCAGGTAACCGTGGCGGCATGGTCCGACAATGCACTTCCACGCCAAGGGCAAAAGCTTTCGGACGCAGACCGCGAACTAGCGATGAACCGGGCTGATGCGATCAAAGACTATCTCAAAACCGCCACCGAAGTGTCGAATGTAGACACCTACAATATGGCCGAATCCTCCAACTGGATGGCCAGAACTTTCAATACCAAAGATGCGGAGCTTAAATCCGTCTTTGGAAAAACGGGAGCCGAAATTCCCGTGACCAGAGACGAATTCCAGGTCATCCGGAAAGAAGGAGGTCTCTCTAAAGCCGTAGTCACGGTGGCGTTCAAAGCGCCGGAAAAAGCGGCTCCCATGCCGAATTTTTAGGGAAAATCGCCATGAATCTAATCAATAGAAAGCAAGCCGGCCTCCTGCTCAGCGAACGTATACTGGAGATCCCGCTCCACGATCCGCTCGTTCTCGCGCTCCCCCGCGGGGGCGTGCCGGTGGCTTTCGAGGTGGCCAAGGCTCTGGGCGCCCCCATGGATGTGTTGATCGTCAGGAAAGTCGGCGCCCCCAAACATGAAGAGTTTGGAATCGGCGCCGTTACTGAAAACAATCACTATTGGATCGATCCCCAGGCGATGCAATATGCGGGCGCTCATGCCGTCGACGTGGAACAGATCCTGGGCCGGGAGCGAGAGGAAGTGCAGAGAAGGATCAAGCTCTATCGCCAGGATCGCCCGCTTCCGCGGATCCAAGGGCGAAGTATCGTGGTGGTGGACGACGGCCTGGCTACGGGCGTAACGGCTCGGGTGGCTTGCGCCTATCTCCGCCAGCAAGGGGCGGCGGAGGTGATCCTCGCGGTGCCGGTCTGCTCGCCGCAAACGGCTGCTGTTGTGCGAACGGAGGTCGACCAGCTCGTTTGCCTCGACGAGCCGGAAATGTTCTTCGCGGTCGGACAATTTTATCAGGAATTTAACCAGCTCGAAGACCAGGAAGTGATGGATCTTCTCCGGCAAGCCAAGATCGAAGGCGAACAGCCGCCCGAGACCCGTGATGTGACACTCAAGGAGGGCACGGTGGAACTGGGCGGCATCCTCTCCATCCCGGAAAATCCCAAAGGACTCGTGATCTTCGCGCACGGAAGCGGAAGCAGCCGCTTCAGCCCGCGGAACCAAGAGGTGGCGCGAACTCTGAACACCGCAGGATTGGGAACTTTGCTGTTTGATCTTCTCACCCCGGAAGAATCCGGTGATCGCGGCAATGTATTCAATATTCCTCTCCTGGGGCAGCGTCTTTTGCTGGCTACGAGGTGGGTGGATCGGCAAGAGGAAATCGCCGCCCTTCCGATCGGATTTTTCGGCGCGAGCACGGGAGGCGGCGCCGCTCTGTGGGCCGCGGCCGAATTGGGCAGCAAGGTTTCCGCCGTGGTATCGCGCGGCGGCCGGCCGGATCTCACGGGCCCTCGCCTCAAGGAAGTTACGGCTCCGACTCTTTTGCTCGTGGGCGGCCGGGATGAGCCCGTGATTCAGATGAATCGCATGGCGCTCGCGGAGCTGAGAAATGGCGATCTCAAAATCATTCCAGGTGCCACGCACCTTTTCGAAGAACCGGGAACGATGATTCAGGTCGAGAGGGAAGCCACAGGATGGTTCCTCGCGCATTTTGCCAAAGGAGGAGGCCGTGCGGTTGCGTGAAGTAGGAAATCCCGACGACGAAAACCTGGTTCAGGAAACGCTGAAAAGGGCCGTACCCTTCGAGACGTCCCTTGACCTGAAACCGCTGGTCGACCAATTGGCGCAGGCGCGGGTCGTGATGCTCGGCGAGGCGTCTCATGGCACGCATGAGTTCTACGACTGGCGAAGAGTTCTTTCACAGGAGCTCATCCTTAACCATGGTTTTCGTTTCATAGCCGTGGAGGGAGACTGGCCGCCTTGCTGGAAACTCAATGACTTTGTGCACGGCGCGGGGAATAGCCATGCTCGGGATGCCTTAAGGCATTTCCGGCGCTGGCCCACGTGGATGTGGGCCAATACCGAAATCATCGAGCTCGCAGAGTGGCTGCGCTCTTACAATGCAGTGGCCCTCGGCTCGGAACGCGTGGGATTTTACGGGCTCGACGTCTATTCGCTTTTTGAGTCCATTGATTCGACCCTCGAACAACTCCATCGAATCAGCCCTTTCCTGGCGAGAAGAATGAAATCCCGGTTTGCGTGTTTCGATCCGTTCCATCGGGACGAAAAAAATTATGCAAAATCACTCCTGAATTATCCCGCCGGATGCCAGGAGGAGGTGGCCAAAAATCTCAAGGAGATTTTGGAACATCGCCTGGCCCAGACCACCAATGTTAACTCCCCCAAGCTTCCCTTCGGCGACGCCCTCTTCGATGCCCAGCAGAACGCGCGGATCGTGGCGAACGCGGAAAATTACTATCGCACGATGATTCACGGGAACGAAGACTCATGGAACGTACGTGACCGCCATATGTTCGAGACTCTCGGCGTGCTACTCGATCGCTACGGCACGCATTCGAAAGGCATCGTCTGGGCCCACAATACCCATATCGGCGATTACCGCGCGACCGATATGGCCCTCCAGGGACAGATCAATATCGGCGGCTTGGTGCGCGAAGCGATGGGAGAAAAAAACGTAGCCCTTGTAGGCTTCGGTACCTTTGAGGGCGAAGTCGTCGCTTCCCACGCCTGGGACGGCCCGACCGAAACCTTGCCTGTGCCGCGCGGGCGCCCGGGAAGCTATGAGGCCGCTTTTCACAAGGCATCCGACACCTTGGGTAAAAATGCATTCTATTTAGACCTGCGGAACAAAAAAGTGCGGGAAGGAGCGCTTTCCCAAACCCGCGGGCACCGCGCGATCGGCGTGGTATACCAGCCGCGCGTTGAAGCACTCGGAAATTACGTTCCCACTTCCCTCGCCTACCGTTATGATGCCTTCCTGTTTTTCGATCAGACTACGGGCGTGGACCCGCTGAAGCAGGAATTTGACCAGGCCGAGTTTCCGGAGACCTGGCCCCAGGGGATGTAGAAAGGAATGTTAGCGCATGAGAACGGCAAAGAGACCCAAGACCCGTAAGACAAAAGAGACGAGAAACCCCAAGCCCCCGTCTACGAGGCAAGAGCCTCATCCCTCACCCACCCCGGAAGAGCTGTCGCTACAGGTGCGCCGGCAAATAAGCTAGAGGAGGTTTCCATGGATCGTTCAAATCAACAAACTCCAACGAAAGGATGGATAAACGCGGGAATATTCACCGTAGGCCTCGCACTGGGCGCTGGCCTTATGTATATGCTCGATCCAAGCGTCGGGCGTAGAAGGCGCGCCCATATATTGGAAAAAGGAAATAGGGCTAAAAACCTTTCGCTGCATACCAGCGAAAAATTGGCGCGGCACCTGAAAAACCGCGCCATCGGATTACTGGCAGTGATCAGGCCCTCACATCTGAAAAAAGACATTGACGATTTGACTCTCCGCGACCGAATCCGCTCACGGATCGGCCGAAAAGTAAGGCATCCGGGAGCGATTAAAATCACTGTGGCCAATGGCGAGGCCACTCTTTGCGGGCCCGTGCTGGCAGACGAAGTGGAAAGCCTGCTGGCGCTCACTGAATCGGTCATCGGAATCAAGCACGTCAAGAATCTTCTCGATGTGCACGAAAACGCGGACAAGATCTCTAGCCTGCAAGGTAGCGGGAAGCGCTATCTGCAGGAGCGGGGAGTCGTGTAGGACACACCTCGAAAACAGGCACCTTCACGAAGAACTCGCCTAAATAGGAGAGAAACTCAATTCTGCTCGCAAGCGGAAGCTCTGCATCGATCACGATGCAAAACAAAGTCTGCATTTCCTCGATCATCTGGCGGGCGGCAGAACACGAGGAGGCAAACGCCACCTTGTGGCCGCCAGACTTAATTCGTTTCAATACGCGATTTTGATCGTTTCCGAACTCGCCCACCACAAGTACGTTCACTTAGATTCTCGCAATCGATTTAGCCGAAGGCTAATCTATAAATGACAGGAATAATTTCCAAAACCCTGCCTCACGAAACCTGAATCTGAAAGGTCGAAGCTGCCACACATTTTTTGGCTAGCTCTTAATCGCTAGCGGGGGCGCCCATCAATACGCGATCCGCGAAGGGCGCCTCCGCGAGGTCCAATACCTTGAGATTTATACCTAATTTTATGTTGACTATTTTAGTATGTTATTATAAAAGAGAGCCATTACATGCGTAAAAACAAAATGGAAAACCTATGAAATCCCTCTCTTTTTTAGTGCTTATCCTTGGCTTCGTTTCGTTGAATGCTTCCGCAAAAAGTTGTCAAATTCAGGACTCTGACATGCTTCGTGTTGTTGAAAACAATATTGGCGGATCCATAAAACTCGACCGGGAAATGATCCTTTGGAACGGGATTGGATTCCAAGGAAATCATCTTGTAGAAATGGACGATCTAGATAATTTGCCCGTCGGCACTCGCGTCGAAATCCAAGAGCGCTTGTCGGTAGATTACGAAGACGGACCAGTCTATAGGGTTTCGGTAACGAAAGGCAGTCTGTTCAGCCGCAAGACGCAAATCGGCTTGCTCGTTTTTCCCTGCACGAATCCTATGCGTGGTGGCGATACCGGCTGATCGTCTGCGCCTCGATCTGTGGCCTGTGTATTCGGCACCTTTGTAAGGTTCTGTTTCCTCCGACGTCGGATGTAAGAAAATATTAGCTGGCTTGCGCGATCTAACGTTTCTAGAAAAGAGACTGCGGAGATTGAAATGAACGGCACACTCCCAATAGCCTTCTTGCTTCTATTGACGCAAGCAAGCTCTGTGGCACTGGCAAAGCCTAAAACTGTTTTCGAGGCTCTCGAGGGTTTTAAGGGGAAATGGAATATTCAGGCTGGAGGCAAATCACTTCCCATTGAAATGACGTACGACGAGGGGTCAAAGGACTCAATTGTGACCGAGCAGTTCGGCAAAGAACTATCTGTATTTTATCGAGATGGAAAAAATATTCTAATGACACACTTTTGTAATGCCGGGAATCAGCCGCGACTAAAGCTAAATGATAGTAATGAGCCGGGAAAATTTGAGTTCGTTACGTTTGATGTCACCAATCTAAAGAACGCGGATGACCCTCATGTCCGGAGGATCATTTATCGTGTCCGTAATGAGAAACAGATTGAGCTTGAGCTAGTTTGGAAGAAGGGCAAGTCGGAAGAATCCGAAAAATATGTACTTAGCAAGAAGTAAGCATCGATCCCTACTGCTTGATCCAGCCGCTAAGGCAACACACTCTTCAAAGCCCGGCCCAATTTCTTCCAGGTCTTCTTGTCAAAGCTAAAATCCACCTGCGCGCCGACCATCGATCCATTCCAGCCTTCTACCCGTCCGTCGTACCGCAGAGGCTGATCCACCGGGCGAAGCATATGTAGGCGAACGTCCAGGGGGCGATCATTTTTCCGGAAAATCCTCACCCGCAGCTCGGGCGCGGGAAGTGACTGATCATCTTCTCGCGTAACTTCGACCACCTTCTTTTCGCGATCGATGCGCACGGAGAATTTTCCCTGAGCCGCATTGATCGTGTCGCTGAGAATGCTGGGATCGCTCCCCAAATCTTCCGACATTGCTTCCAAGGGGAGGAGGGCGATCAGCAATAAAATTTTCAGAAATATGTAGTTCATAACGAATAACACTGCAAGGTCGCGGCCAATCGTGCTCCCTCGGCTGCCTTCAGAGCAATCCAGGTAGCTGAGACTTTCCGTCCCAAAAGCGGGACGCCATGCCTCACTGGCCTACGCAAGCTTCTGGCGCCGATGCAGCTCCACTTGCTTCTGCCGATTGGCAACTTCCGCCAGGGCCGAAAGCTCGCCCGCCAGCAGATTCATCACGTCTTCGAGCGCGATGATGCCTACCAGTTCGTGATCTTTTCCGACCAAGGGAACCCTCTTCACGCCACGTTTTTTCATCAGGTCGATGAGCTGATTCAGGCTTTCCCCCTCCTGGATCGTAACGAGCTCCGTAGTCATCAGATCACCAGCCGTGAGCGGCGATACGGGCGCACCGAGGGCGATCGTGGCCATTACGATATCGCGATCGGTCAGGATTCCGATCGGAACGGCTTTTCCGTTTTTCGACTTCACCACGACAACGTCGCCTACGTGGTTCTCCCGCATCAGGCGAGCAGCGTCCTCTAAGGGCGTATCCGCCAATACGGTGACCACTCGTTGATTGCCGATTTTTTTCAAGTCCATAGGATGCCTCCCCGTTAAGCATCCCTGGCTTTCACGCCGTGGCCTAACGCAATCACGCCGCAGGACCGGACCCTTTAAAAATCGCCGCGGCTTCCGGGACGGTCGAATAGGAAGGCCCGAAAGAGCCGGTCGCTGTCTTGATTCTCCCGCCCCAGAATGGTCCGCGCTTCGTCAAAGGCGCTGAGCATACGGTTGGTTTTTTTCCTGTCGAGATCGAGAATCCGCTTCTTGAGATTGGCGATTTCGGCCTCGTCTGATTTGGGGTCGAGAAGATCTTTGAAGAACACCATTTTCAATCTACTTTCTTCACGCCGGAATCCCGTCATTTCTCCCGCCATGCGGTCGTGCAGAGAGAGTAGCTTGTCTTTCTGATCCTGCGTGAGAGCAGGCGACTCCGTGATGAGCTTTCGGCTCTCCGCCGCGAGGGGGCGGCCCAACCCAACGGCCGGCTGGCTCTCTAGTTCCTGGTTCACTTTGCGGTCGACCGACTTCTGGTGGGAGCATCCCGCCAGATTGAGCGCCAAAGCGAGGGCGATAAAGATCGCATATTGATTGATTGCTTTCATAGGTACTTCCTTTTTCTTTCGATTCATTACGAAGAGCTAAGCCTTCACACGCTTTCCCGTTTTCGTTTTCACGCCTTAGGCTGCACAGCACAGCACACATTAGAGCAATGGATGTGCCAGGTCGGTATTCAGTAGGCAGTATCCGGTAGACTGTATTCAATGGGCCATAGTCAATGAGCTGTATTCAGAATGCTGATTCCTGAATACCGGATACCGGATACTGAATACTGAATACCGAATACCGCTTTCCCCAACGGGACATTTCGGCCAGATGGGGCGGAGAAAATGTCTCATGCTACGATAAGAAATGAACTCATCCAGCCTGTTCCAAAATCTGAGCTCCTCCGAGATAGCCATCAGGGTATCCACTGGCGTGCTTTCGGGCACACTGATCGGCCTGGAACGGCTCTGGCACCATAAAGTTGCAGGCCTGAAGACCAATACATTGGTTTGCCTCGGCGCCACGATCTTCGGCATGATCTCCACAAATTCACAGTACATGCAAAATTGGTCCGGCTCCCAGTTCGCCATTGGCGTGATCACCGGCGTGGGATTTCTCGGCAGCGGTATCATCCTCCAAGGGTCGGGGCATATTCAGGGAGTGAATTCCGCCGCCACAATCTGGGTAGCTTCGGGCGTGGGCCTCGCTGTAGGTATGGGCGAATATGGGCTAGGCCTGATTTCGCTCGCCGCGATCCTGATCGTACAGTTCACACATAAGACGATCGAGAGCAGAGTGGATACTTATAATTCTCAAGAGGAGCCGAAGCGCTGATGATACCAATCAATTCGTAGGTCAAATTTTAGCGGGCCTCTGTATGGCCTGCGCCTGACATAAATTCGTAATCAGCTTGTCCATTTTACGTTTTTGAACATATTCGAGTGGCTGCAGCCTAATTCCAATCGACCTCGTTACCCGCCGTTCGCCGTCTTGCTCCTGCTCAATCACGGACATATTCCGGATTTCACCGGAAACATTCTCCAGGGAAATATCGGCGTTTGTCAGCAGGTCAAAATGAACGACCATGCCAACCCGGACGTCTTTCAAATCGTCTCCGATGATTTCGACCCGAATACCGTCCAAGGTGAAATTCAGAACAGAAACGAAACTCTCTCCACCCAAAACTCGGATGAAGCACATATTGAAAACAGGAAGGTCCAGAGCCAGCGCATCTTTCACTGAAATTCGGGGAAATTTCCGCACCCACTCCGGAAATCCGCCCTCCAGTTCCATGCGCTGACGGAGAATTATTCGCTGGGCTTCCCCTAGTTCCTGGAATCGAACTTCATAGCCAGTGCCGAGATCCGTATAATTCCTGACAAGGAGCCCCTCGGCAGCCACATCGCCAATCTGGATCTTGATCAAATGCCCAAAAGCCGTGTCAATAAAGGGAGGAGGCCTGGAGAGAATACTGACTTTCGTAATTCCATAGTCGGAGACGAGGCCGCTGAGCTCAAATACCTGGCCCTGATTTTCCAACTGAAAATTGCTCCGGAAAAACTTTGCTTTATTTGTTTCAGCCATTTATTAGTCAGCTTAGCTGCCTTTGCAGCGACAGTCTATTCACGGATTCAAACTCATCGCGCGGAATTTTTTCCACCACAAATACCGCCGACGGATGATTTTTCTCGGGCAGTCTTTCTTTGAGAATCGTCAATAACTCCGGCTCGGAGATGGCTTTTTGCTCAATGACCACCGCGCAAGCCAAGCTCCGCTCGCCCTCTTTTCCGATATGTACAAAGCCCGCCGCATCGACAATCCCGGGCAGATTCTTTCCCGCCTCATCAATGGGCCGCGGCGAGAGATACTCGCCCGAGGAGTTAACCATATCGGAAGCTTTCCCGAGCACCGCGACGGTGAGTTCGTCACCCTCACCTTCCAAACGCGCGATCTCTCCGGTATAGAACCAGGTTCCGCGCATTTTATTTCGTGTGGCTTTAGCCGCTACATCCTTGTCGGGATGAAAATAGGCAGTGAACAAGGATTCGCCCATCACGGCCAATGGTCCCACTCTCGGCCCCGGCCCAGGGGCTTCGTCGCCTTCCGCATTCAGTACCTTAAATTTCATGCCCGGCCCGGGACGGCTCTTGGCGCTTTCAATTTCGAGCCCTGCTTCAATATTGTCCATCGCCAGCGACCAGATCGCCTCGGTTCGTCCATAGCAGCGAAGGATGGGAATATTCAGCAGTTTGAAGGTTTTTCGCAAGGCGAGCGAAAGAGAGCCCAATCCCACGGTGATGCTTTTTATTCCGGGCAGCTTGTATTTGGCGGCTGCGCAGCGGGAAAGCAAATCCAGATAAAATTTCGGCGGCCCCACAAATCGCGTGATTCTCTCTTTGGCCAAATACTCTATGAATTCTTCGATAGTCGGAGACTGCGGATCAACAGCGCAGGTGGCTCCGGTAAAAAGCGGAAGCAACATTCCGTGGGTTAACGCAAAAGGATGGCTCCAATTCATCGTGGTCATGAGCCGGTCATTGGCGGTAAGACGATAAAATCGCTTTACGGAAACAGTGGCTGCCACAAGTTTTTTGTGGGGGAAAAAAACATATTTACGTTCCTCGCCGTATTCTTCCTGACGCAGAATCAGAACCGAGTCGGTATCCTTGAGCGGGCGATCGGGCGGGGGCATAAAGGAGGGATCATACTCCCCTCCTTTTTTCTTTTCGATTTCTACGGGATTGAGCGCCAGGCCCGACATGCGGCGAATATTTTCCAGTCTGGAAGATTGATCCGAAGTGATGAGAATGGTCAAAATGCCGAGAGTCTTCAGATCCTGTACGATGCTCTCGTCCGAGTCTTTCGGATTCAAGAAGAGAACAGGGTTGCCAATATTGGAAAGGGAAAAAAAAGTTTGCACCACGGCCAGACCATTGCTGGCCAGCATCGCTACCGGTTCGTTTGCCGGAAGCTCAGATTGATAAAGATAGCTGAGCTGGCCTATCCGTTTTTTCAGGTCCCCATAAGATGTGGACACGCCGAGATCCAATACGGCCGGAGTGCTGAGTTTTTTTAGCGCAGCCTCATGGAAGGCCTGAGATAAAAGCATATATAAATACTAACTAGCTAGAATGCTTTTATACAAGGCAATCAGCTGGGGGCGGAAATTAGCTAGTTCGCAATCTGGCGTGTAGCTAAGCGTCCGCTTTTTTCAAAATTCCCGTCACCTGGTGGGCCATACCGTCGTCGTGCAACGAAAGCACCTCAGCTCGGGCATTCGTATTCCCGTCCACGGTGAAATGCACTTCGCCGCGCGAAACCGAATGCGGATTTTTCACGATAATATGATATTCGGACTTGCCGAAACGGTAGCGCAACTCGAACCCCGGCCACTCTGGAGGAATACTGGGCGAGAGCCGAAGCTCAGTGCCACGCAACTGAAGCCCGAGAATATTCTCGATACCCGCGCGGTACATCCAGCCGCAGGAACCGGTATACCAGC
>Ga0207138_1192_pt1 | contig 10254 bp, 12 predicted proteins | sample Alteio_BWMinHeat_6_FD_153589 | JGI IMG/M metagenome (GOLD analysis project Ga0207138, IMG submission 153589) | Enriched cells from forest soil in Barre Woods Harvard Forest LTER site, Petersham, Massachusetts, United States -... | ecosystem: Environmental > Terrestrial > Soil > Temperate forest >...
GCGGTGCACCGTCTGTTATGTCCCCGGCAGCTAGGCGGTCGTGCAGTGACCGAAAGAGCCCTCAGGATCATGAGGAAATGACAATGGGTTTACCGGTGTGCGAGCCTCAGAAAAACCGGGTTGGTGCTGCGACCGTGTACCGCAGACTCTTCGGGACAATGGGGATAAGAGGGGTCTGGCGTGAGTCTCGTTCTAGGATCATTCCACCGGACCAGACTTACACGGAAATGGATTAGGAGAAAATGGTATGTCAGGACGAAGAATGAATGTTAGAAAATGTAGAGACGGCAGCAGTCGTGTCCGCTTCTACCATGTCCATGATGATCAGTTGGAAACGATTGGCCGTGCACTAGCGCAAGCCCGGGCAGATGGTGAAAGTGACTTTGATTCGGTCGCGTTGGACAGGATTTGCATGGCTTATCTTGCGACGCTTCCCATAGCAAAAAGCGAGTAAGCAATGTCACCAGCGCCACATTTCCTATTGGCCGCGCCGAGTCGTCGGGCACTTCTCCGCCGCAGACAAGTGGCGGAAATTCTGGGTCTAACTGTGTCCGCGCTCGAAAAATGGGCGGAGAAAGGAACGGGACCGCGATTTTATCGCCGGGGATTCTCCCCCCGCTCGCCAGCCCTTTATCGCATTGAGGACCTAGAACATTACGTGCGCGACCAGGGTGGAGAGGAAGTTTTAGCAACCCTCGTAACCGGATGGTAAGCATTAATTGCATCTCTCTAGGGGTCTTTCATGAGCGGAACAAATCCGAACAAACCCGATGTATTTGACCGGCTGTCACGCCCGCAGATCAATAGCCTCGTGGGTCACCAAGTCCCCGAAGCAATGACAATCGAATGACAAATTTCTAGCAACGGAGGACATCATGGCTTCATGGGAAATCAAGAATCTAGAGTTCATAAATGCGCTGGAAGGTTTTGAGGACACGCTTCCTGAGTTGTTGGAGAAGAATCTAGGCGATACTTCAAAGGAACAGCGCGAGCTGTTGGCCTGTCTTGTTGTCAGCGCGTTCGAATGTCTGCGTTCGGCAATAACGGTAAACGGATCAGATCGACTAGCTGCCGTTAAGCTCGTACTGCAATTGAGTGGCCTGATGAAAGATCAGCCCAAATTGTCGAAGCCGCCAAAGACGCCGCCTGCGTCTGGGGTCCCCGCGTCCAACACAGTAGAGTCCTTGCAGGAGTAGAGGATCGTGACATTGCAGTGGGCTTCCGCGACAGTGTTACGGTACTGGGTGACTCAATCGGTAACCATATGTTGCTGATTTACTTGACTCCAGCGGGTAAGCTATCGGAGGCCGGGACAAACGGCGACAGTGACGGTCAATGACAATTGCATGTAACGATGCGATGTCATCGCGGGCTCACGCGTTGTGCCGCACGGAAATAATGCAGACCAACTGGTATCGTTCAACCGTGAGTAAGAAACGTGACTTCGCGGCGACGATAGATAAGAACGGGAAACTGTCCAACGACGTTTTACATGAGCAGATGACCCAAGGGGTTGACGATTACGATCTTCGGATGAAATCGCGAGCGAAACTACTCGCTGCGGGCGTGCCGGTTGCCGCTCTCGATAGTGTTCTGCCAGATAAGCCTCGAACGTAAGCGCGGTGGGGCTGAATCGAACTTCACAATTCGCCTACGGGTTCTGACCTAAAGCCGTCCATACGATCATCTGACTTCAACTTGTCGGGTTGTCGTAGGCGACTGTGATCATCCTCACGTATCGCTGGTGAACCGTCTCATGCGGGGGTTCGCCTGGAGAGCGGTCGCCACCAATGCCAGGCGGATTAGACGCTTCATTTACAGAAGTACCTCAATCCCCAATTCTCCATCTTAGGGACTGGTTTGTTCAGCCATACCTGATAATTCTCAGTATCATGGACCTGGGCATATGCGGCGAGGACCGTCCGGTAGGCCATACAGTACTGCTGGAACTCAATACCCTCATCGGCTACCGGGCGAGGACCGTGGTGGTATGCGACTAGCCACTGCTTCTCAGCGAACTCGTAATCGTCCACGAAATGATTGATGAAAAGACCCTCCCGGACCGCCTTCTCAGCCTTCGCCACATCCTCGGGTGATAGCTTGCGCATAGGTTCAGTGGATAGCGGCGCCTCGGCCTTAAGCACCGCTTCAGCTCCAGGGGTGAGGACCACCGCATTTGTCTCTCCGTCGTGCTGGATGGCGTAGATGCTGGCCATTGCGACGAAGCCGATCAGGCCGAGGGTCACTTTGTATCCTTTACTCATCGCGGCACTCATGGCTTATTCCGCATGATCTCTACCAGCATCCGGTCGCAGTCTCTCCTAGACACCGCGTACTCAGCGCACTGGTCGTGCAGCTTGGTGACTGGGTCCACGTCACCGGCTGGCACGTCGTTGATGTGCAGGGCGATGTAGCCGAATTCTAAGGCCACCCCAGCAGCCACGACTGCCAGTGCTGTCATCTTGATGTTAATTCGCTTCGCCATTTGAGTCTCCGTGCTATTCGAAGTGCTTAGCTATGTGCCGTGCGGAACCGAATGCCGTGGCTGTGATGGATGTCGTTTTCAGCCACTGATAAATATCGGGAAATCAGATAATCCAGAATACGGATTAATTAGTTGTGCTCCACGACCTGGAGCACGTTTTGAGAAGTATTCGCAGTTTGGCGCACCGAGCACTGATTACGGCTTTGCGGGATGCCCGAAAACAAGCTGGTTTGAGCCAAGCGGAAGTCGCCAGGAGGCTTAGACGGCCTCAGAGTTTCGTTAGCGCCTACGAGTCCGGCGACCGAAAGATCGACGTTCTGGAGTTCTTACGCATCGCGAAGGCGGTACGAATCGACCCGTGCGAGCTACTGAGGCGTGTGATGTAGGTCGCATGCGCCCCGCCTGGTACCGCGCGCGGCTCGCGAGACTCGCCTTCGGGTTTGAGATTGCATACCGGGCGAGGGAGCTTACGCCGCCGCGAAAGGGTGCAGAGGCTTCCGATCTTGACTCGGGGCAGGATAAGGTCTGCAATCACCGATAGATTCCAGCCTCCATCGGACTGACTCGCCGAGCCCTATGTCGCCCGAAGACAAAAGCAAGCCGCGGATCATCAAGTATGCCCAGGTTCGTGTTGAGTCCGGCCAACCGATCAGCATATCGGACGAAAGCGATTCGTCTGATCCCTTTCCAGACGATCCACTGGGTGCTGCGGTCTCGTTAACGCTCAAGGCGTATCGAGAGGCTGCCAAGGAACTCGTAGCCACCAAATTCAGTGCGGACCGCGAGCGCGTGCCCGTACAGTGGCGCCGCCCGTGCGACATCTGGGTTATCTCATGTCCTGATGGAATTATCGTTCGCTACGACGAGATTGCATTGGGAGGCGAGCCAAAAGTTCGGCATGTCGTATGGCCCAAGCCTCTACGCGACACCGCGTCGGGATGGTCGGCAGAGACCGTTTACTTTCCTGACAATATTGAGTCCTTTATTCCACCGGAGCTGGGCCCCGGCTTCATTCTTCAAAAGTCCGACGCTGCAGGTTCACGTCAGGATTTTCTACAGCTTCGTCCACGCGTCGTGGCTCCGACGCAGCTGCCGCCGGGCTTTACCGTTCCAGCACCACCGGCGCCACCACCGCGACTCGTGTCGATATCGTCAGAGTTCAGGGTACAAATGCATGGCGTGCTAACTGACTCGACTCCCATCGGCGCGGTAAAGCCCCCTGAAGATCACTTCATCGCAGACAGTCCGCTCAAACTTTTATCGGGTTGGCTTGCCTTCGAGGTCTATCCCATTCTTCCTGTGGATCACTGGCGTCCTGAGTATGCGCACCTATGGGCAGACATTGAGCTAACGAATTCAGTCGCACAAAGCATGGCACGTGAAGCCGAGCTAATAAAGATCGACGGTGCGACCACACGACGCGAGGAATGCGAGCGAATGCTTCAGGAGTTTGAGGAACTGTTGCGCGGAGATCGGGAGGAGCCAGTTCACCAGTTCTTAAAGCGACATCCCCTGTTGCTGTCTCCAACGCATGACTGCTTCTGGTCTAAGGAAGAATTTGGAGGTCATATCAGTGATTTCGTATTCCGCGAGCCACACAACGATTATGTTCTCGTCGAAATTGAGGCCCCGCATAAAGAGCTGTTCAGGAAAGACGGACAACAGCGCGCGGAGCTAACTACCCCAATTAATCAAATCGCCGACTGGCTGACGTATATTCAAGATAATCGCCAGAGGCTAGAGACCGAGCAGGGACTCACTGCTATTTCCACCTCCCCGCGGATGCTCGTCGTCATTGGTCGCTCTTTAGGCCTGACTGAGGGGAACCGAAAGAAACTCCAGGCTCTTGAGAGCATGCATCCTCGGCTACGCATCCGCACATATGACGAGATACTGACTGACGCGCAAAACATCTTTCGGCAGACACTCGGGCCGGTGTCCGCGTTGGTTGCTACAAACGCAAAGGTGTACTGGTTCCGCCCAGCACCCGCGGAATAAACCGAGGTATAACTAGGTGGTGCCGTCGGCGGCAACCGTCGCCGACCGGCCAAAACCGGCTGTACAAGCGTGTGGGATGATCGGCATATAGCCGACGTTCGCTTGTCACGACTAAGTCGTTATCGAGCGCGCCAGGTGAGGCGCCCTCTAAATACTGCTGAAGAGGCTCAACCAATCTACTGGCGCGCCATCGCCACCTTGAAACGATCTTCTGCAGAGATCAGGTGATCGTGACTGTCCTGCTCCAAGTCGATCTGCACCCAGTTAACCTCGCCGCTGAACTCATTGTGTTTCGGGTCATAGTCCGGTGAGACCGCTGAGCCGGTTCCCTTGCCGACATCGCAGGTTTCGTCTGCCGAGAATATCATCGGCACCGTTATCTCCACCCGACCTTCACCGACCTTCTTGCCGTCCAAGTAAAGCAATGCGTTGCCGCCCTTCGCCAGGCCACCGCCATCGTATTTGAACTCCAGCCGGACCTGGTGCTGACCCGCAGGAATCGCCTGATCTGAGTCGGCGTAGAACTGCTTGATCCCGAGGAGGTTGTAGCAATATTTGAGTCTGCCGTCCTTGGCGTAGAGGCTCCAGCCGTTGAAGGCGCCACCCTGCGCGATAATGACGCCTTTGGCCCCTGACTTCGGGACGATGACCTCGGCGGTGACCGAGTAGGACTTGTTCTTGATGTTGATGAGGGAATTTTCGGTGAGGCGACCCATTCCACCGAATAGGACCTGAGTCTTGCCCTTGACGAGCTGGGGTCTCCCGGCAAGGTCAGGATTGAGGCGCTCGATCCGCCGGTCATCGAGTGGAAGAACGCTGTACTTGGTGGCCTCGATCAGCCAGAGCCGTTGCAACTCCCGCAGCTTCTGCGGATGGTCTTTGGCGATATCGCGCGCCTGCGTCCAGTCCTTGTTGGTGTCGTAGAGTTCCCAGACATCGTCGTCAAAGGCGGGTAGCGCCTTCGTGGTATCCCAGGGCGTGCTGTGTCGGGTCACCGCAGTCCATCCCTTGTGGTAGATGCCGCGGTTGCAGAACATCTCGAAATACTGGGTCTCGTGTCGTTCGGCGGCCTTGGCGTTGTCGAAGGTATACAGCATGCTGACACCCTCCAGGGGCGCCTGCTGCACACTGTTGACGATGGTGGGTGCCGGTAGCCCCGCGGCTTCCAGAATCGTCGGCGCTACGTCGATGACATGATGGAACTGCGAGCGGACTTCTCCTTTCGCCTTGATCCCCCTCGGCCAGTGCACGATTGTGCCGTTGCGCGTGCCGCCCCAGTGCGAGGCGATCTGCTTGGTCCACTGATACGGGGTGTCCATCGCATGCGCCCAGCCGACGGCATAATGGTTGTAGGCCTTCGGTCCACCGAAGTCGTCGATTTTGCTCTTCAGGAACTCGACCGTCTCGACCGCGGCCATACCGTTCAACATCGCCGCCTCGTTGAAGGTGCCGTTCAGGCTTCCTTCGGCTGAGGCGCCGTTGTCGCCGATGATGTAGAAGACCAGCGTGTCATCGAGTACACCTAAGTCCTTCAACGCATCGACGAGCCGTCCCAAGTGGTGGTCGGTATGTTCGAGAAAGGCCGCATAGATTTCCATTTGCCGCGCAAGGATGGGCTTGAGTTCTTTCGGCATCTGGTCCCAGGCGGGGATTTCCTCGGGTCGCTTGGTGAGCTCGGCATCGCGCGGGACGACTCCGAGCTCCTTCTGGCGGACCAAAATCTGCTCACGCAGCTTGTCCCAGCCTTGATCGAATTTGCCCTTGTACTTGTCGATCCATTCCTTGGGTACGTGGTGCGGAGCATGGCAGGCGCCCGGCGCAAAGTACATGAAGAAGGGCTTGTCCGGCATCAGCGCCTTTTGCTGGCGCATCCATTTGATTGCCTTGTTGGTCATGTCCTCGGTGAAGTGATAGCCCTCCTCGGGAGTCTTGTCGGGCTCGATGGGGGTGGTGCCCTCATAAATGGCCGGGTAAAACTGATTGGTCTCTCCTCCAAGGAAGCCGTAGAAGTATTCAAAGCCGCCGCCGCCGGTCGGCCATTGATCGAAGGGTCCCAGGGGGCTCGTTTCCCACACCGGCACCTCGTGACACTTGCCGAACTGTGCAGTGGAATAGCCATTGAGCTTGAGCGTCGTCGCCAGCGGAGCCTTGTCCTTCGGCAGTAGCGAGGTATAGCCGGGAGCCGAAGTCGCGATCTCGCAGATGCCGCCCATGTTCACCGAATGGTGATTGCGCCCGGTCAACATCGCTTGGCGTGTCGGCGAGCAGAGTGCCGTCGTATGGAAGCGGTTGAACTTCAATCCACCCTTCGCCAAGCGTTCCGCCGTCGGTGTGCTGATGACGCCACCGAAGGCGCTGGAAGCGGCGAAACCCACGTCGTCTAGCAGCACGATCAGCACGTTGGGCGCACCCTTCGGCGGGCGCAGCGGCTCGATGGGCGGAAACTTCGTGTCCGGGTCCTTCGCGTCATAAGTCGTCAGCCCCACATACTGAGGATCGCCAATGGGCAGGATGGTGCGCGACAACTTATCGGATTCATTGGCCACAAAATTTCTCCTTTGCGCTACTCAAACGTCTGTCTGGCTCGACCTGGGCGAACACCCATACTCGCGCTGAGCTTTTGATCTTCGTTATTGGCCTTTGGTCATCTTGACACCGACGGGGGTTGCAGGATGGCTCGATGCGGTCAGGGCAGCGGCGAGCGATGAGAATGCAGGCTCAATCCCGGAAGCGGATTGACTGAAACCAGTGGACAAAGGTCCTATTAGGTTGCCGGTTAGCCGTCAGTGGTGCGGTTAATTTTTGCAATCAGTTGCACAAGTACGTCCATCAACCGTCGCTGTTCCACCCCAAGGGGCCTGGTTGTGGAGTGATTTTACTTGACGGTCAAAGCCCGATTATGGCTGGTTCCGGCAAACTGAATCGCTGAGGTAAGCCGATGCACATGCCCGTATCGTGTTGTCGTGTACATCGAGAACCTTCCGCAGAGGGCTCTGGTAGCCGCCCGCGAGATTCCAGGCAATCGGAATTCCCAATTCCTGTGCCGTCTCGAACACCAGCCGGTCACGCTCCGCCAATTGCTCGGTGGTGAGCCACCCGCCGAGGGGGTCGTCGATGTGCGGGTCGGCACCAGCTTGGTACAGGACCACGTCACAGTCGCTCATTGAAGCTACCAATTCTGGAATCTGCTGCAAGAACTCGGATGCCTGAGACTCGGAGTGATAATACGCGCCTGCGCTGTAGTGCGTGACGGAGTCGATGCCAAGTGTTTCGATGATGTCGTCGGTGCCGTCGCCGTAGTGCTGATCGAAATCCAAGATGCCCACGCGCTCGACGAGTCCCGCCGCCTTGATTGACAGCGCGGAAACCATCAACCCGTTGAAGGTGCAGAATCCCGCAACCTCGGAATGACCCGCATGATGGAACCCCGAGGTTGGTGCTACGGCTACTTGGCCATTGCGGATTGCTTCCGTCGCCGCCGACAGCATCGCCCGGCTGGTGTAGGGAAGGGAGGCCGCGACAGTCGCAGCGCGTGTGCCAAAACCAACAGCAGAGCCGAGGCAGACTGAGCGCGACTTCTGATCCCGTTGCCTGTGCGATTAATGCAGTTGGTGGCCTGTGGTGCGAACGGGTTGTGCAGCTTTACGGCTGCGAGACTGGACGCTGAACCATTCGCTCGCTGAGCGCCACTTACGCAGAACCCCTGAGCCCGTCTGCTACTCGTTTGTGAGGCGTGTCACAGTTTTTTTGTCCGCATTCTCAAGAATGTTGACAGAACGGCCAGCCACGAGCAGACTTCTGGCCATGGGCACGCTATCGAAAGCGACCGCAGTCGCCTACTACCGGACCAGCTCGGCGACCAATTGCGGAGACGACAAAGACTCGCTGAAGCGCCAGCAAGACGCTGTGCGCTCCTACGCCAAGGCGCAGGGCCTCGAAGTCGTCCACGAGTATTACGATGCCGCCGTGAGTGGTGCTGATCCCGTCGAGGCTCGGCCCGGCTTCAGTGAGATGCTGGCCTACATGCTCGGCAATGGAGCCCGCATTGTGCTGGTCGAGAACGCCTCTCGCTTCGCCCGCGATATCCTGGTCCAGCTCCTCGGCCACGAACTGCTGAAGAAGCACGGCATTGCGCTAGTCCCCGTCGACGCACCTGCGCATTTTACCGAGGAGACGCCCACCGGCACGATGCTCCGCACGATCCTCGGCGCCGTCAGCCAATTCGAGAAAGAGGCGTTGGTCCTGAAGCTGCGAACGGCGCGTGATCGCAAGCGCCGCGAAACGGGTCGATGCGAAGGGAACCCGAATTGGAAGCCCGCGCCTACGACGCACGTAAAGGCCGCCAGAGCGGCGCAGCGGCGCGGGGGGTCATTGCGTGCTATCGCCGCGCAACTTGCTGAGCGCGGCTACCTGAGCCCATCAGGAAAGGTCTACGGCCCCGAGAGCATCAAGCGGATGCTGGCGCAACCCGGACCTCGCTGAAGCGACTGCTGGGTTATCTGCGTGACTTGTACTCACGCAATTAAGAGGAAATTTAGCGTTTTCCACCTTTACCGGGCTGGCGGCTATGCTGCCTTCGGCTCGCGGACTCTCTCCAACAGTCGGATGAATTCATTGGCGGCGGCCATTGTTTTCGGTGCGGTGAGGACGTAACCGATTTGCGTCGTTGTGTTGTGCTCATCCGCCATCACTGCCCCGTACAGCGACATGCGCCAGATGGTGAATTGTTCGACATCCTTGGCCTGTGCGCCTTCGTAGACGAAAGCTCTGCCGAGTTGGCTGGTGACGCGCCGCCGAGCATTGTGGGTAAATATTGGGTTGAAGATTGCCGTCCCCTCTGGCGACGCGAACCATCCGTAGACGTTCACGGTCTCCGGGGGAAGCAGCAGCAGCCAGTGGTGCCATGCAAGGCCGCGGGCAATCATCTCGTACAGCTCGCGGAGCTGTTCAGAATCGAACGGCGCCGTCATTGATGCGTGGCCCGACGAATCCAGGGGTGGGGCATATTCGATGCCCGCGGCAATCTCACGAGTCAACTTGAGATTACCACGCAGGCGCTTCGGGCCCATCGACACTAGCGACTCGGTTGCTCCAGCGTGACGACCACCGAACAGCATCACCGTGGTGAGGTATCGTTCTAGTGCTCCCTTATGGTTGTTACATTTCTTGCACGCTGGCACTTTCGGAAGTTCGCCGCGGTGCCGCTCAAGGAAAAATTGGCGGCACACAACGTGGTCGCCGTCCTCGGAGCACTCAGGGACAGCGCAGTAGGTGCAAGTCTTGCCGTTGAATCTGTTTTTCATCGCCTCCGCCGCATCAAATCTACGCGGGTGGTTCACGCCCTTTATGCGGACTCGTCATCGACGATTTGTCGCCTGACGTGCCCTCGCCTCTTGACTCATCGGCGCGCTTTCAGAAGCGTTGCCGATGGTGACGCGGTAGTCAGCGGGCGTGCTCGGGATGATTACTCGCTGGCCGAGTTCCAAAGGCGTCACGGCCTCCAGCACAGCCTCAATGTAATTCGAGACGCTTCGAGTATCCGCCTTAGCAGCCGCTTCGATGCGCTCGATGAGACTAGGCCGCAAGTAGACTGACAACGGCCGCTTAGTTTCCATCAAATTCTCCAGTTGCTTGATTAGACATATTCTAGCACACTGTTTCACCGGTTAAACACCAGTGAAACAATGGGCCCTTTCCTAACAGTTGCGGCGCGCTGGGTCTGGTATTCTGGGACCGGGGTTCGTTAGCCGAAGGGTCCATTTATTCGCTTA
>Ga0207138_1193_pt1 | contig 10203 bp, 9 predicted proteins | sample Alteio_BWMinHeat_6_FD_153589 | JGI IMG/M metagenome (GOLD analysis project Ga0207138, IMG submission 153589) | Enriched cells from forest soil in Barre Woods Harvard Forest LTER site, Petersham, Massachusetts, United States -... | ecosystem: Environmental > Terrestrial > Soil > Temperate forest >...
GCGAGCGGCCGGGAGGCAGGCGCAGCAGGGGAGCAAGTCGGACTGCAGGGCTCGGCATGGAAATGGCTTGTGCCACCTGCCCGCAGTGCTCGGCAAAGCATTCCGGGCAATCTCGACACTGAGTGCAGGTAATGTTGCGCTTCGGGTCCTGCCGCGGCTCAGCGATATGGGGTTGCGGCTCGGGGGCTTCCAGCAAGCCGGAGATGAAGCCGTGCAGGACACCGAGCACACCGCCGATCGCCGCGCCGTACTCAGTACCGATACACAGCCCAAAAAAGGTGCCCGCCGGGCCAACGATCACCCCGGAAGCGATGGAAACCGCCGCCACCATGCCGGCCCCGATCGTCGATCCCACAGTAGCCTCCTGGGCGGCGCGTTTACAGGCGCCTGACCACGCCTTGGTACCGGCCGCACCGGCTGCTTCATGATGAGGAGCCGGTTGCCGCCGCCCGCCATCTTGCAATTTTCGAGTCATTTTTGTCATCCCCCCAATCAGGTGCGAATGGATATGGCTACAAGCCCGGAGCCGACCAGGAAGTCCCAAAACGACAGGTCGTTCGCCCCTCCTGCTTCTCTTGTAGCAGAGAATTATCAAGCAAGAATAAAGATGGGTGCCAATTATGCCTTGGGGGGCGAACCGGCCGGTGGCGCCAGCGGCAGGCGTACCTGAAAGACACTACCGCGCCCTCGCATGCTTTGCACCGCGACCTGACCACCCATCGCCATGACCGTGTGCCGGACAATCGATAACCCCAGGCCAGTACCGCCCAGTTCGCGGGAACGAGCCCGATCCACGCGGTAAAAGCGCTCGAAGATGCGACTTTGGAAGTGGGGTTCGATGCCAATGCCTGTATCTTCCACGTCCAGCTGGGCATCCGGCGCGTCAAGTACCAGGCGCAGATCGACCCGACCGCCGGCCGGTGTGTACTTGATGGCATTGTCCAGCAGGTTGTCTACCACCTGACGCAGCGCTTCCCGATCCCCGGCCACCGGCACGGGGGTATCGGGAACCTGGATGTTGACGCTGACTTCCCTGGCGTCGGCCATAGGGGCCAGGGCCTGGACGGATTCGGCCACAGGGTCCCGCAGGTCGATTAATTCCTGGCGCAACGAGTCCGGCTGAGATTCCAGGCGCGACAGCGCCAGGATATCCGTGATGAGGTTGGTCAGGCGCACCGTCTGGGACTGGACCTTGAGCAGAAACCGCCCTTGTGTAGCGCGGTCCATATCCGGCTCGTCGATCAGAGTTTCTACCAGGCCATGGATGGCCGTCAGCGGGGTCTTCAGCTCATGGGAAACATTGGCCAGGAAATCGCGTCGCACCGCCTCCAGGCGCCGCAGCTCGCTGACATCGTAGAGGACGGCCATGGCCCCGAATTGCGCACCTCCACCGACATGCAACGGCCTGGTAGTGATTTCAATGGTGAGTTCGCGGCCGTGCAGCCCGAACGGGGCCTCCATGGTTACGGGAGTACTGCTCTGTAGTGTCTTCAGCATGGCTTCGTAGAAGGGTCGCAGCCTGGTGACACCTGCCAGCGACAGGCCGATGCTGTCAGCGGCCGCGATGCCCAGCAGGTCCGCCGCGGCCTCATTAATATGGAGAATCCGTTCCTGTTGATCAACGGCGATGACTCCCTCTCTCATACTGGCAAATATCGCCAGTAACTGGTTACGATCGGCAGTAACGTCCTGGACACGCTGTTGCAACTGCTTCGCCGTCAACCTGGCCGCAGGCGCCGGTGCTCCGCTTTCATGCTCCATAACGCTTACCCATTATTCCTGGGAGTCGCGAAAGCGGTAGCCAACGGCCCTGATGGTCTGGATCAGATCGCGATAAGGCCCAAGCTTTTTGCGGATAGCCCCGACGTGTACGTCAATATTGCGATCGAGGACGAGTGTATCGTCGCTCATGACCTGGTTGACCAACTGATCGCGGGTAAAAACGCGGCCGGGATGAATGGCCAGGTAATGCAACAACCGCAGCTCGGTGGCGGTAAAGACTACTGGGTGATTATTCACCAGCACTTCGTGGCGGCCCTTATCGATGACGATGCCGTCTCTGACCAACCGCTCGCCGTCGCTGCCGTCCACTGGTGCGCGGCCCCGGCGCAACACCGCCCTCACCCGGGCGACCAATGCCTTGGGACCGAACGGCTTGGTGATATAGTCATCGGCGCCGGCATCCAGGCCCGTCACCACATCCCGTTCTTCACCTTTGGCCGTGACCATGATGATAGGGATCCGGCGCGTGTGCGGGTCGGCTTTGAGTTGCCGGCAAACATCCAGGCCATCCATCCCCGGTAACATCAGGTCCAGGAGGACCAGGTCGGGCAGTGCCTCCCCGATCAAATGGAAGCCGGCCTCCCCGTCCCGGGCACTCAGGACGCGGAATTTCTCCCGCGTTAAGTTATAGACGATAACCTCCAGGATATCCGGTTCGTCTTCGATGACAACGACCGCTTCTGCCATTCGTTCAGCCAACCTCCAGGTATTCCCCCTGCCGCGCCGCCCTGCGCAGATCCGTAGCTTTCAGTTTAACCGGTAGCATGAACACACAAGAACTGCAGCGCTGGAACGTGCCCTGGTTTCCATTTCAGACGCTGCTGCAAATATGCTCCTGGTAAGATCAGCTCTGGTTCAGCGGCTCAATGCAATCGGCAGCATCATGGCGGGCGCTATTGACGGCAGTACCCACCGGATAAGCAACGATCTGGTCGGCCGGGTAGGGGCGTAACAACGCCTGGAGCTGTTCCGTATCGCGTACGGTCGGGTCCAACCACAGCGCGAAATCTTCAGGAGCGAGTATGACCGGCATCCGTTCATGCACCGGGCGGACTACGTCATTTGCGGAAGTTGTCAGGATCGTGCAGGAATCGATACTGCGCTGCTGCTCATCCTCCCAGTGCTCCCACAGGCCGGCAAAAGCAAACGGCTGGCCGTCGCGGCGGCGAAAGTAGAAAGGCTGTTTGCGGCCTTCCACCTGTCCCCATTCGTAGAACCCGTCGGCCGGAATCAGGCAGCGCCTGCTTTTAAAGGCCGCCCGGAAAGATGGCTTCTCGATAACAGTTTCCGAACGAGCGTTGATCAACTTCGATCCCATAGCGGGATCTTTGGCCCACGCAGGGACTAAGCCCCATTGCAACCTCACCAGTTCCCTCGCCGCCTTCCCCCTGGAGACACGAACGGCCGGGATCTCTTGCGTCGGCGCGATATTGTAACGAACCTCAATTTCCGGCACATCGGTCAGCTCAAACAGCCTGACCAGCGTCTGCGTGGACGTACTGAGCGTAAATCTGCCGCACATAATGGAATCCTAACATGATCAATTCGTCATGGGATCACAGTGCTAACCGGTAACTAAGTAAGATGACGACCACTGGGCGAATGGCCCCCAAACGATGCAAGGTTTGTTCCAATGCCTTGGAAGCGATCCGATCGATAGTTGATAGCAGGGGAAGAACTTATGACAGCTTCCAGGGTCGTCTGGGCCTTCACCATTGTGATCATTGCATGTTGACGCAACAATTCAGCACATGATACGCTCGGATTGTCAGGGCTGAGGCGTCCATTCCAAATGGGCGCTTTTGTCATTTTTGGGCTTATGGCGATTTCACAGCGGGTCCCTGGGTCGCTTTTTGTATCTACGCTTCCTGTACCGTTTGGCGAAGGAACTGAAGTGGCTATGACAGTAGATGAGATCAAACAGTACATCTCCATCTCCAGAGGAAAAGCAGCGTGCGTGGATATATCGTTGCTTCCCGAATTTCCAGGTATGATCAGGGAAATCTTCTTCTGGGATGGGCATAGGGTACGGATCAATTTTGAGTCATATGGCTACCACGAAGGGGGAGCTTACTTCACAGGAGACTTCAAATCACTTGAGGCTGCCGTCGCTGCAATAGAGGAGTACCTTGGGCAAGAATGCAGTCAGTGGGAGAACTTCACTCGCACCGGTAGATATCCAGAACGACCCGACTGGGACGATTTCGAGTCAGGCGGGATCAAACTTAAGCAAGCCATTCTTTCGTGTACACTTCGGCTTCCAAGTGAAGGGAATTTTCATATCTTCCAAGAGAGTTGGTGGGTGAAACCTGAGGCATAGCGAGGCATAGCAATGTATTCAGTGCTACCTATGCCAAACACGGGTCAAGAAAAGTGCCTGTATCCCGGTCAGCCAAGCAGTAGGGATTCAATCAAGATTGGTATTCGCATCATGGGAAGGCAAAAGTAACTGCTAACCCGCTTCTCCCCTATTCTCGCCTACGCTCACGCGATACTCGGTCGAGCCCCACCCGAGTGGCAGACGAGACTCGATCAATTCTCGACCAAGACTCACCCGATATCCAGTCGGTATACGTAAATCGATCACAGACCAATCAGCGGACTACCCATTAATATTCGCGGTAATCCATTGGGTGAGTCTCGGTCGAGAGAAGGAGGAGAACCAGTCATGCAAGCCAGCGAGCTCGCAACTAAGTTAGGTGTCCACCTGACTACCCTACGTACTTGGGAGCGCACTTTGGGCGTTCAGGTGCCGCGGGATCGGCTCGGTAACCGGGTTTATGAAGAAGCTGTCGTATCGCTTTTCGAACAGGTGGCCCAGCTGCGTCAAGAGGAGAAAGCATTAGACCAGATCCGCGAAGATCTAAAGGAGGATATCGCCGCATTCTCGGGCGAGACTCGGGGAGACGGTGAGATCTCGGGGGGCGATGCATCGATCGAGACTCGGGCGAGCGTAGGCCAGTTCTCGACCGAGATCCATCCAGAGCTTCTGGGTCGCTTTCTTGACACGACCAAGCATCTCGCCGATCAGATGACCTCAATGGCGCTACACAACCAGAAATTACTGGAAGAGATCAAGAATGCGTACCACCAGGTGGGCACTTTGCAGGAACGTGAGAAGAACCTGCAGTTATCGCTCGACTGGAAGGAGCGTATTCTCTCGGAAAAAACTGAAGAAATTCAGCGCAAGGACGAGATCATTACCGAACTCAAACTCCTGATGCCACCGAAGATCTCGATCGAGGAGCCTAAAGATCTCGCTCTGACAACGCGAGAAGCACCCGAGGACTCGCGCGATACTCGATTGACGTGGTGGGAAAGGCTCTTTAAGATCAGGAGATTGAGAGAAGGAGTTGCCCAAAACTAAAGTGTAGCGTGCATCACAACCGTTAGCATAGGACTGATTCTTCTCCAAAAGGAAAAGCACAGTCCCGAAGGCCTGCGCTCCATTATTATTGCATCTTTGAGCATAGGTCGTAGGGATGGTATTTGTCAAGGAGTCGTACCACCATGGCCACTGCTCAAATGAAGCGCAGCGTTATTGCGCAACCATTCACACCACTCACCGATGCCGAGTTTTTTTTCTTCACCCGACTCGGCCGCGAAGATTTACTGGCAGCCTATATCGAGCTGAAACGCCACTGCTGGACCGGCAAGAACCTCTGCTGGCCCTCCGCCGAACGCCAGGCCGAGGAGACCGGTCGCAAGCTCGCCACGGTTCGCCGGCGCCTCATAGATCTGGAGCTACTGGGAGTGATTCGTGTAATTCGCTCCTCCCAATCCAAGCAACGGACGAACCGGTACATTCTTACCCCTGCGAATGAATGGCAATTGCCTGCGGCATTACAGATCAAGAAAACCCCGGATCGCCCACGATCATTGGATTCTGATCGTCGACGCGCGGCAGAACATGATCGCCGGCGATCCCCTAAACAGATCGATCCCCCTAAACCTGATCAAGAGAAAACAAACAAACAGGTTCTGATCACACAGCTAGATTCAATTGCCGCGCACGCTGGCCAACCCAGACACCAGGATGTTGTTGTTCCTCAGGAAGTTTCTGAGCAGCTCCGGAGTCGCCTGCAGGCCCTGGGTGTTGTGCCAGGTCCCTCGATAACCATAACGATGGGTAAATACAACAGCACGGCACTGGAGCGTGCTACAGACTGCCTGGAAGCAGCGCGGAAGTTAGACAATCCCTCGGGATATTTCCTGGCCGCTCTAAGAAATAACTGGTCCCCTCCCGTAAGCTTCACTGAAGTGCGGACGCGCAAGCAAGCACAAGATGAAATTCGCCAACGGCAGGCTGCTATCGACTCCCTGGCCCGTGTCTGGGGACTGCGGCCCGGTTTGGCCCTGGTAGAACTGGCCGGAGAAATACAACGTGAGTTCGATCGCTACCGGCAGCCGATTACCGAGCGAATTCACGAATGGACCACCCTCGGCCGCTCGCCAGAGAAAGCTGAGCAGTGCGAACTGGAACATGATGCGCGCATACAAAGCTCAATTTTAGCTACTCACAACGCCAGCTTTCAGGAACTGCTAGCGAATGCTGGTGTCACCTTGTAAAGAGGGTCAAGAGACAGTAAACGACTTGATCACAGACCCCCTGACGGATCTCACTTTATATTCGCAGTAAACCATCGGGTTAAGTATCCGTCGAGGGAAGAAGGAGAACTGGTCATGCAAGCCGGCGAGCTAGCAGCAAAGTTAGGGGTGCATCTGAACACTCTACGTACCTGGGAGCGCTTGTTAGGCGTCCAGGTGCCACGAGATCGGCTCGGCAATCGGGTCTACGAAGAATCAGTCGTAGCGCTATTCGAGCAGGTGGCTCAACTGAGGCAGGACGAGAAACCCTTGGACCAGATCCGCGATGAGCTGAAAGAAGATATCGCAGCATTCTCGACTGAAATCCCGGAACTGCTGGGTCGTTTCAATGACACGACCAGGCACCTCGCCGACCAGATGGCCGCGCTGGCGCTCCACAACCAGAAATTACTCGAAGAAATCAAGCATTCTTACAGTCAGGTGGACTCTTTGCAGGAACGCGAGAAAAACCTGATGGCGTCGCTCGATCGGCAGAAAAAGCAGGGAGTGTCGAAACAGCGCATGATGAGCAGGTCGGCAACGTCATAACGGCTAGGGTTGCTGTCCTGCTATAAGAATTTCCGGCTCTACTCACTCCAAGTCAGCGTTCTGATGCGATCCCTCAAATCTGCTTCGTCAGGCGCGCTGGGGGCATATTTCAGGTAGAGTTCGTATTCCTGAATAGCCTCCTTTTTCTTTCCCTGGGCCAGCAGTAGATCTCCCATATTGTAATGAGCCATGGCATAGACAGGATTGAGTTTCAACGCTTCTCGCAGTTGTCCTTCGGCTTCTTCATATTGTTTGATTGCTGAGAGGGCTTCGCCCAGGTTGGCGTGGGCTACGGCACTCATGGGATCGGTGCGCAATGTCTCCCGGTATTCGGCTATGGCCTCGTTGAAGCGGCCGAGGTTGTACCAGGCATTCCCCAGGCTGTTGTGGGCTCTAGCATCATGGGGATTGATGCTTAGCGCTTCCTTGTATTCCGCGACAGCCTCGTCATAGCGATTGATATTGGCCAGGGCCACGCCCCGTTCGATGTGGGCGGCCAGCAGATCGGGTTGCAATTCCAGGGCTTTGCGAATGTAGGCGTGATCGGGATCGAGCGTGCCGGCGGCCATCCACAACTCGTACCAGGACTCGCCGTCGTTGGCGTTCAGTTCCAGCGCTCGTTGCGCCTCCGCCTCGCGGCCGGGCTTGCCCAGGTTGCCTATCGCCCGCCCAAAGGCCCGATGGGCTGCCGCCAACTCCGAATTCAATGCCAGTGCCTTCTGCGCGGCAGGATACGCTTGTTCGTATTCCGTCTGGTTGGGTTCGCCATCTTGCGATTTCAGATACGCCCAGGCATCCCAGGCTTCTGCCAGGCCCGTATAAGCAAGCGCATATTGGGGATCTGCCTCGATCGCGTGCTGATACGATTGGGTGGCCTCTTGGAAACCCTGTCTGGTCCCAAGCAGATAGGACGCCCGGCCCTGGAGGTAGGCATCATAAGCTTTCAGGTTGCTGGTCGCTTTCAGGATCTTGTCCATACGTTGCTGTTGGGCAGGTGTTACTGTTAGCTGACGAGCCTGCAGAAGCAGCCCTACCAACTGATCTTGGAGTTCGAACAGGTTGGCCAGAGGTCCAGTGAGCTGCTGAAGATCCCTGATCTGGCCGGTCTGCACGTCGGCAACACTCGCCGCGATTGTGATACTATTGCCTGCTGCCTGTATGGCACCGGAGATCACCAGCTGAGCACCCAGCAGCCGGCCGATCTTGACGGCTGTATCCTCGTCCAGCATGCCTTTCCCTGCCAGATGTTGTGCCTCCATGCTGCGCTGGATGTGACTGCCGGCGATCATGATGAACTGGGGGACGTTTTGCAGTCCCATCGTCAGGCTATCCGCCAGGCCTGCTCCGTAGAGCTGCAGATCCGGAGCCTGGGCTGGTACGCTGAAGGGAAGAACGGCCACCCTCATGCGGCCGATGATGTTGGCATTGGGATCGGAAAAATGTGAAGTAGGCTGTGCCACGGGTTTCTTCTGCTGGATCAGCCCGATCGCGTGGCTGGGAACGGCCCAGAGCAATGACAGGAGCACGATTGCCAGGCGCAGGATCAGCCTCCTGGTCATCGGCGGATGGCCGGGATAGGCGCTGGCGGTGACATCGCTATGATTCATCAGTAGTCAGCTTCAGCGCTACCGAATTGATGCAGTAGCGGAGGTTGGTCGGCTGGGGGCCATCATTGAAGACATGGCCGAGGTGGGCGTTGCACTGGCTGCAGAGTACTTCGGTCCGCTGCATCATCCAACCGTTATCTGATTCAGTTGTTACGTTCTCGGCGGCGATGGGCGCCCAGAAACTGGGCCAGCCGCTGCCTGAATCGTACTTGGTGTCCGAGCTGAATAGCTCATTGCCACAGCAACTGCAGTGATAAACCCCCTTGTCCTTGCAATCATAGTACTCGCCGGTGAAAGCTCGCTCCGTCCCTTTCTGCCGGCACACGTTGAATTGCTCGGGGCTAAGCTCTTGTCGCCACTCTTGATCCGACTTCTTTACCTGTTCGGCCATATCTATCACCTCTTCAGTCAAGGACTTATCCTCACTCCTGGATTTTACTCGCAGGCGAACTATCTTTGCCAGTCACTACCAACAGTGACAACAGGGACCGCAGGGACAGCAAAGTCCGGTTAGAACTCATTGCGCGGATCATCGGCGCCATAGAGCGTCTTGGTTGTGGGGTCATACAGGATGGCATTTACATCGCCCATGGGAGGTCTGACCACGACCTTATAACCCATGGTCGTCAGGCGATCGATTACATCCGCGGCCAGGCCGTTCTTTTCTATACGCAATTCATCAGGCAGCCACTGCAAATGGACGCGTGGTTCATCGACCGCCTCGCGTATGTTCATGTCGTAATCGATTACATTCAGCACTACCTGTAGGACAGTGGTGATGATGCGAGCGCCGCCCGGGCTGCCCACGACCATGAATAGTTGTTTGCCCCGTAGTATGATCGTGGGGCACATGGAACTGAGCGGCCGCTTATAGGGCTCGATCGCGTTAGCGCTGCCGCCGATCATGCCGAAGAGGTTGGGTACGCCCGGCTTGATAGAAAAGTCATCCATTTCGTTGTTGAGCAGGAACCCGGCGCCGTTGACGGCGGCGCCCGAACCATAATAGTCATTGAGGGTATACGTCAGGGAAACAGCATTGCCCCATTTATCCACGATCGAGTAATGGGTGGTGGTCGTTCCTTCGTGCAGGGGTTGTTGTCCGGGCTTGACGCGGCTGCTGGGAGTAGCGTGCAGGGGATCGATCCGGCTGCGGATCTGGGCGGCATATTCTTTGGAGGTCAGGTCTATCCCCGGTGCTTTGACAAAATCGCGATCGCCCAGGTACACGGAGCGATCGGCGTAGGCATAGCGCATGGCTTCGGCCATTAGGTGCACGGTCGCCGATGAATTGGGCCCCATGTTCGCCAGGTTGTAGCCTTCCAGGACATTGAGAATCTCGATCAAATGGGTGCCGCCGGAGCTGGGCGGGGACATCGAGTAAATGTCGTAGCCCCGGTAGGTGCCATGGATCGGCACTCTCCAGATCGGCTTATAAAGGGCCAGATCCTGGCGCGTCATGATGCCGCCATTGGCGGCCATGTCTTTAGCAATGAGATCCGCGATTTCACCCTGATAAAAAACGTCCGGGCCCTGGCCGGCAATCAGGCGGAGGGTATGGGCCAGCTCCTTCTGGATAAACACTTCGCCCTGGCGGTAAGGAGTACCGTCCGCATGAAGAAAGTACTTGCGCGATGACGCGAATTTAGCCAGGCGGGGGGCATATTCCTTGAAAGTCTCG
>Ga0207138_1194_pt1 | contig 10197 bp, 5 predicted proteins | sample Alteio_BWMinHeat_6_FD_153589 | JGI IMG/M metagenome (GOLD analysis project Ga0207138, IMG submission 153589) | Enriched cells from forest soil in Barre Woods Harvard Forest LTER site, Petersham, Massachusetts, United States -... | ecosystem: Environmental > Terrestrial > Soil > Temperate forest >...
AGGTGTACCCGTTCCCCATAGCTCTACAGATGGCGCATTATTTTTTTTTGCCATAATGAATTTTCTGAGTATAGCAGGTAAAACATGAGAGTTTGCCAGGTCGTAATGATCATTAGGGCCGTATAGATTGGCAGGCATGGCTGAGATAAAATTGCACCCATACTGAAAACGGAAAGAATCGCAAAGTTTTATGCCTGCTATTTTAGCAATAGCATAAGGTTCATTTGTAGGTTCAAGAGCGCCCGTAAGTAAATACTCTTCCTTAATGGGCTGGTCACTTAGTTTTGGATAAATACATGATGAACCAAGAAAGAGTAATTTTTTTATGCTATGTTTGTAAGATGCATATATAACATTAGCCTCTATCATGATGTTATCATAGATAAAATCAGCTTTGTAAACATTGTTGGCATTGATACCTCCTACTTTTGCAGCAGCCAAAAAAACGTATTCCGGTTTTTCTGTGTCAAAAAAGGTATTTACTTGTTGCTGGTTGCGTAAGTCCAGCTCCTTAGATTTTCGGGTAATAATATTTATATAGCCATCCTGTTTTAATTTTCTAACAATAGCGCTTCCTACCATACCATTATGGCCCGCTACATATATTCTGGAGTTCTTTTCCATATCAAACAAGGCTATTTTGATTCGTCTTAAAATATTCTTTATACCAATCGTAAGTCCTTTTTACTCCCTCCATCAAAGACACTTTTGGTGTGTAACCAATAGTCGACATTTTAGTAATATCCGGACATCTGCGTTTTACAGAACCCGCAGTAAGAGGAGTGGTTACTATTTTATAGGGGTTTTGAGTATTTGCGAATACGGCATCAACTACATTCAAAATCGTTACTTCTTCGGGATTGCCAATATGGTATATTTCCCTGTGACCACCATTTAAATACATGGTTTCCAACCCTGTTATAAGGTCATCTATATAGCAAAATGCACGGGTTTCAAGGCCATCGCCCTGAATTTCGAAATTGATAGTAGTGTCATCAGATGTCTTCAATTTTTCGAGTAATCGGAGTACAAACTGTGGTATTACATGCTTTGTGCCCATATCGGGACCATATATATTATGAGGGCGGAAAATCTGTAGTTTATTAAAATGCTCTCTATAGCAATCAAACGCTATCACTTCGGATATTAATTTACTTGCACCATAAGAATAGCGTGGATTTGTGGGGTCGGGTACTTTTAACGTTACAGTTTCGGGAGTAGGTATGGTCTCTGAATCCTGATAAGCCTCTGCACTGCTGGCTATTATCAACTCTTTTATATTATTTTGGTAACAAGCATCCATTACGTTAAACATTCCCTTTACACCTACTTCCAAAATTTTATCAGGTATTTTATAAAAGTTCTCTGTACCATTTATTGCAGCAAGGTGAAATATTGCTTTGCATCCTGACGTTGCCTCAACAAGTTGCATAGCATTGCATATGTCAACGTTTTTTGTTTCAACATGTCCTTTTATGTTTTCTAATCTGGAAGGAACACCTCTGATAAAATTATCTATTGCTACCACATGATACCCATTCGCGGCAAATTTTTTTACAAGGTGTGAGCCAATAAACCCTGCGCCTCCTGTAATTGCAATTTTATTATTCACAAACCTTTATTTATTATTAAGTGAGTATTGTTGATGATTGCCCAAAGCTATATACCTGCTTTTATAATCTTCTATATCAAAAGAATTAAAATTATTCCAGCAGTCGTATAGAACCATTGACGACTTTGCTTTTTCAAAAATAACAGCTAGTGTAAGTTTCTTAAAAGACGGATGGTTGTTGGTAATAACCAACAAGTCCTTATCGTGCAGTTCAATTGGTAGATTATTAATATAGGTCAAGCCAAGTTTTTCAATTGTTTCACGTGTTAGTTGCGGATCGTAACCATAGTATTCTGCTTTGGGAAATGTGTGCTTTAATTCTTGTAATACCTTCAATGCCATTGAGCCCCTGGTATCATCTGTTTCGGGATATCCTTTAAAAGTAATACCTGCAAGTACAATTTTTTTTGGTATAGATGGGGCATGCAACTTTTGTAAAAAGCTGGCGATCTCTTTTGGTTGCCTTTCATTTATTTTTCTGGAAGCAGGTGTAACATCAAGTTCTATTCCGAATGGTACTACACTTTGAGCCAGGATATGAGGGTCTTTTTCAAGGCAAGGCCCGCCTACTAGCCCTGGTAGTGCTACGTTTGTTCTTGTATAGCCAAGTTTACCACCATTGATTACCTCATAAGCGTTTACTCCGATAGCATCAGATATTCTTGCAACTTCATTCCCAAATGCAAATATCACATCTCTGTATGTATTGTCCACCAATTTTATAAGTTCTGCAGTTTCAAGAGAAGATACTTTAATAGTTGTTGGTGTTAGACGGCCGAATAATATAGAGCATCTTTCTCGTGTCTCCATATCATCAGCACCAATTATTTGTGGTAAGTAATGTAATTCAGTAAGTGCAGAACCTTCAAGTGTCCTTTCGGGGCAAACTGCGATCTGATATTTTATACTTTTATTATTCAGAATCGGCATTATAATATTACGCGCAGTAGAAATGCGTACAGTAGATCGAAGTATTACAAGATCACCCTCGGATAATAAAGAATATATTTCTCTTGTCGCATTCTCAATCATGTCAACGCGAATTTTACCTTCTGCATCAAGAGGAGTACCAACAGTAATAATAAAAACTGATGGTTTGAATGGAATGTTTGCAAGATTGTTTGAAAAGGAAAATGTCCCCTTTTTTAAAGCTAATTTTAATTCTGATTCGAGTCCACTTTCATAAAATGTAGGTTCACCGTTTTTCAATTTATCCAATACATCATTTCTTACTTCAATTCCATGCACTTTATATCCTACATTTGCCAATGAAACAGCTAAAGTAAGCCCAACATAGCCAAGCCCTATCACACATATATGCTCCTCGCCGTTTCTTATATTATTATACATGTAATGTATTTTTTAAGTCGCTAAATTAAGTTAAATATGCTTTGGAATTAAAATTTTATCCTTTTGCTATAAATAAGATAATTATTTTTATTAATCATTAACACATCATATACTCCTTTTTTGATTTGTTATAAAATGAAAAACCTACTTACCTAAAATGGGCATTGTTTTCCGGCAATCTGTAAAAACAACAATAGTAACGTTTACGGGTGCTTTGTTAGGTGCTTTTGTCGTTTACTTGTCTACCCATTTTATTCCTAAACAACAATTGGGTTTTACAAGAAATCTTACTAACCAGGCATTGGTGCTGGGCCAGGTATTTGCCTTTGGCTTACATGGGACACTTGCGATATATATTCACAAATATGATGATGACGCACGTAAAAGAAAAACACTAATAGGGTTATGTTTAGTAGTACCACTATTTTTGTTGGCCCTGTTTTCAGTAGTGTATTTTTTGTGCAACAATTGGTTGTTACATCATTTTCAGGCACAGGACATACCATTTTTAAAAAGGTATTTCTTTTGGTTACCCCTTTTTAGTCTCTTTTTTATTTATCAAATTATTGTGGAACAATTTCTGATCTCGCAATTTAAAGTTGCGTTATCTACCTTTTTAAGAGAGATAGTATTACGTGTTCTCAACATTTTTTTAATTATTCTTTTCGGGTTTAATTATATCAATTTTGATACACTGGTTGCCGGTACAGTATTAATATATTTTGTACCTGTTTTCTTCTTATTCTTCTTCTCAATAAAACAAAAGTCGTTTGGAATTGCCATTGATATCAAAGCATTTTCACGAAAAGAATATAGGGATATATTGCACTTTACCTGGTATCATGCCTTGCTAGGCATATCGGTAAATCTGCTGGGTTATTTAGACCAATTAATGTTGGCACCATTAGATAAAAGGGGATTAAGTTCTTTGGCTGTTTATAATGTAGCAGTATACATTATATCGGTTTTATTGATACCATATAAATCTATGATGACAACAACTTACCCTGTTCTCACGCGTGCATTCAAAGAAAACGATAAAGTAAGGATCAATGATGTTTTTGTACGTTCCTGCCTTAATATACTTATAGTAACTGTGATAGTTGCTGTTCTGATAATTTGTAATCTTCATAATGCCACCGCAATAATAAAAAACGGTTATGATGATATTACACCGATAGTGTTAATATTACTTATTGGCCGTATGATAGATATTTCCACTGGAATGAATGATTTGCTGCTGTCAATATCCAACTATTACAAAGCGAATTTTTACTTTTCCATAGGGCTGGTGATATTCATTTTATTCTTCAATAGATTACTTATTCCCCATTATGGCATATATGGAGCGGCATGGAGTACCTCTATTGCCCTTAGTGTATATAACATTGTCAAGTATATATTTGTATGGAAAAAATTAGGACTACAACCCTTTTCCATAAATACAATATATGTTGTATTTGCAGGCATAATAGCATTTATTGCCGGTAACCTATTATCATATATGCGTAATTCATATGTAGATGTTTTATTACGGAGCCTTATCATAATTATTATTTATGCATTAGTATTATTATGGCTCAAACCTTCCACAGATTTGCAAGAATACATTGCATCAGTAAAAAAGCATAAAAAACTATATTAGTCACAAAAATATATATGATGTATTATTTAATACATTCAATTATATTTTTTAATATATAGTATGAAACTTTAAGATTTTTAACATTATAATCTTATCTTTGATTGGGTTAATTATTTTTAATTAAAGAGTTTAAGACTAACGATTTGTAACATACATACGTCTAATGATATAGCTACCATGTTCCTTTAAAAAAATGCTTTAAAACCCTTTAGTATTATACCTGTTTATGAGGAAAAGTTTGTTCATCTCACTTCGACTAACCCTTTCAATAGTTGCGCTATTATCATGCTGTAATGTTTCTAAAGCATCTCATCTTTTTGGAGCAGACTTTTATTATACATGGGTAAGCGGGAATACATATACATTCACAGTAGTAGCATATGGTGATTGTAGCGGATCTTCTTTCCCGAGCCTATCAAGTTCTACACCACATATAATTATATTCAACGGAGCTTCTGCAGTAGACTCATTTTACCTTGCGTTGCAGGCACCGACAGCAGGTGTAGAAGTTACTCCGGTATGCGCAGCATATAGAGATAGCACCTGGTGTACTAATACCAGTTACTCTACCCCAGGCATAAAAAAATTTGTATACCAAGCAAACCACACGTTGAGTGGCACATCTGCAAACTGGAAGTTTTTTTGGAATGGTAATATGGGTAGCGGGGCTACAGCAGGAAGAAGCGGTGCAATAACGAATATACCTACACCCCCTCCATATACTGTAACGGGGTTGATAGCTACTTTAAATAATAGCAGCGCACCTAATTCGTCTGCTACTTATACTACTATTCCAACACCTTTCTTTTGCATTCATGAACCTTCTAATTATAACCCCGGAGCTGTAGACCCCAATGGTGATAGCCTTGCATTTGGTTTGATCACCGCTCTTGATGCAACAACAGGTATTAGTGGAACTGTAACCTATAACGCGGGATATTCTGCAACAGCACCATTGCATACCAGTGCCGGAACATTTGCTTTTTCACGAACGACTGGGCAAGTGAGCTTTACGCCGGATATTCTTCAAAAATCATTGATGGTTGAACGTGATTCTGAGTTTCGGGGCGGTGTACTTGTTGGAACCAGTATGCGCGAAATTGTAGTAGTAGTGTTAAATTGTACAAGTGCACCACCGAAGGGTAAGATCAGCAATAACTCTGCAGGTACAATAGTTGATAGCACCGATTTTAAGATTTGCCATTCAGTAGACAGTTTTTCATTTCATGTGGATCCCTTTTCTCCTGATAGCGCAAAAATATTTGTTACTTCCGCTGGCCTTCCAGCTGGATCAAATTTTACAATCACATCTAATGGTACAAAATACCCTAAGGGGTTGTTTACATGGAGAGTAACAAATGTACTTGCAGGCAACTATACTTTTTTTCTTACTTTCCAGGATAGCGCTTGTCCCTTGTCTAGCAGACAAACATTTGCCTATACAATTACCATATTGCCTGATCCTGTAATAGGCTTTCAGCTATTGTCAGCTGCTATGTGCACGCAGAAGGCCATTTTTAGGATCACGCCGGGTATCGGTACCCCATGGACATATAAAGTATTTCAGGGAGCTACTACAGTACATAGTATTACAGGTATTACAACAGCATTTAGTGATAGTCTCGATCCGGGTACTTATACGTTTCAGCTTACTAATACTAATACTTGCTTTCATGATACTACTATTACAATTGACCCACCACCGGCAGTGCATGCAGCAGTTTCTATGACAACGCCAACATGTGTAGGCGGGTCAGATGGAAGTATTACTATTTCTGGTACCAGCGGCAAATCACCATATCTCTATGCTAAAGGTGGGGGAGCACTTTCAGGAACAAACACTTTTGGTAGCCTTACAGCGGGAACATATACATTACATGTCAAAGACTCTAATAATTGTACCTTAGATACAAACGTTAATTTGTCTGATCCAAACCTTATACTTGCAAACATCACATTTACAAAACCTCCGTGTAATCATTTTAATAATGGAGCCATAACTGTGTCTGCATATAATAGCGTTTCTCCTTATCAATATGCGCTGGGGGCTGGCTCATATGGTACAAGTGGTAATTTCACAGGCTTGTATTCGGGTACTTATACTGTGCATATTAAAAATTCTCTTGGTTGCATAAGAGATACGGTGGTTACAGTGCCTGATTCTGTGAAAATTCATGCATCTCTCACGCTGTCAAATATTTTATGCAATGGTGACAGCACGGGTGTTATTGCAGTAACTGCATTTGGAGCCTTTGGCCCTCCATTTATATATGCACTAAATACAGGTTCTTATGTAGGTACAAGTACATTTACTGCATTGCCTGCCGGTACATATGCTGTACATGTTCGTGATACAGAACAATGTTATTGGGATAGTACGATTGCACTTACACAGCCAAACCTGATAATACCTAATCATACAGTAACTAATGTAGATTGTTATAATAACGCAACAGGTAAGATAGTTGAGTCTGTTATCGGGGGTGTTTCACCATATTCTTACAATGTCAATGGAGGTGCATACGGTGCATCCGGAACATTTACAGGTCTTATTGCAGGTACGTATCATATTGGTGTAAAAGATGCTAACAACTGTTTAAAATATGATACGGTAGTTGTTACACAACCTGCCTTACTTATTATCTCAGCTATTACATCAGTATCACCTTCTTGCTACGGCTCATCAGATGGTTCATATACAATTACAGCTTCAGGAGGTACGACGCCATATAGTTATGCAATAGATGCAGGTACTTTTGGGTCATCAAGCACTTTGTCTGGTATTTCTGCAGGTACACATACTTTGCATCTGAAAGATGGCAACCTCTGTACGCGTGATAGTGTTGTAACGCTTACTCAACCGGCACCTATTGTGCCATCAGCGCAAGTAGCTAAATCAACTTGCAAAACACTTGCTAATGGTAAGGTGATCATTGCAGGAGTAGGGGGTACAACCCCATATACATATGCTGTTGGCGTCGGTACTTATTCCGCTTCTTCAACATTTACACCATTAGCGGCTGGTACTTATACTTTTCACATTAAAGACAACCACGGCTGTATAAAGGATACTACGATCACATTGACAGACTCACTTCGTATTTCAGAAACAAGTGTTATCAATAATGCATTGTGTTATAATCAAAACAGTGGTAGTATTATAGTTACGCCTGCAGGAGGCACAAACCCATATACATTTGCTATAGGCTCGGGTGGTTACAGTAGTAACGACACTTTTAAATCGCTTTTAGCCGGAACATATACTATACATGTAAAAGATAATAACGGTTGCATTAACGATACAGTTGTTACAGTAGGCCAGCCAACAAATATCCTTCCTGCAGTTACTATTAATCGCCCTTCATGTTTCGGTTTCTCAGATGGTGTGCTTACACTGAGTGCTACCGGTGGTACTCCGGTTTATACTTATGCAAAAAGTACGGGCACATTTGGTGCGTCCGGAACGTTTACTGGAATTCCGGCGGGCATTGATACCTTACATGTGAAGGACAATAATGGTTGCCTGCACGATACCATCATTACAGTAACACAGCCAACACCACTGGTCTACGATAGTGTAAAAATATCAAACGTAAAATGTTATGGTGATAGTTCTGGTTTTGTGATTGTTTATGCCAATGGCGCTACCCCACCTTATAAATATGCTGCAAATTCAGGTACATATCAAACGAGCAGTACCATCACTAATTTAAAAGTAGGTATATCAATCATACATTTGAAAGATAGCCTCGGGTGTTTACATGATACCAGCGTAACGCTTACTCAACCTACACCACTTCAAATTCATATAGACACTATCAAGAACCCTACATGCGAAGGATATAAAGATGGTTATGTAATATTTAATGGTGTAGGTGGCACGCCGCCATATAGCTATGCTATGGATGCAGGTGCTTTTGATACTGCCAGGCTATTCCCGAATTTACCAGAGACTACCTATACACTGCATGTAAAAGATGGTAATGGCTGTCTGCACGATACCAGTGTACAATTAATAGGCTATCCGCATATTCATATTAACAGTACATCTGTAAACGGTGCTACCTGCTTTAGTTATCGCAACGGTTCTGCAGCAATAGGTGCAACAGGTGGTGTGCAACCACTTGTTTATCAGTTGGCCGGAGACTTATATCCACCCCATTTCTTATGGGATACTTCTGTAATTACTCCTGTTAGTGTTTGGGATAGCCTTATTGCAGGTAAATATATTGTGATAGTGACTGATAGTAAGAACTGTAAAAAGGACACTACATTGAATGTACCTCAACCTGATAAAATGGTACTCACTGAAACTATAAATCCTAATGAGTGTGTGGGCCCAGATACCAGTGGATTAGTTAGGATAGATGTCGCCGGCGGCACACCGCCATATTCTTATTTCTGGAGTACTAATCCACCGCAAACAAGCGCACAGGTATATAGGCTGGAGAATGGTAAATATATGGCATGGGTAAAAGATATGAATGATTGTAACGACTCTGTTTTAGCTGTTGTAGCATATGACGATTGTTGTAAGCCATTTGTTCCCAATGCCTTTACTCCTAATGGAGATGGTCTTAATGACATTTTCCGTGTGCGTTTTAAAGGAGATATGATACTGGAAGAATTTTCAGTATACAATCGTTTCGGAACAAGGGTGTATTATACTACTATTATAGATCAGGGCTGGGATGGTAATTGGAATAGTGTTCCGCAGGAATTAGGCACCTATTTTTACTATATTAAAGCGATTTGCGGGAACAAAGGTGATCATGAAATAGAATTAAAAGGCGATGTAACCCTTATCAGGTAAAATTCTATTACATAAAGTATATTTCTGAAGCAGAAATCACTTTAAATCCTTTATTTTTGTCCCCTTCAAACTAATTATGGAATATAGGGAAATTGTTTCAGTGACCGGGTTAGGGGGTCTGTATCAGCTCCTAGCTACTAAAAGTGATGGTGCTATTGTCAGAGATCTTTCTGATAAGTCCACAAAATTCATTTCATCGCGCTTGCATAACGTTACACCTTTGGAAAGTATAGAAGTATATACTACCGCAGACAATGTGCGCCTCCATAATGTATTTATGGCTATGGAGGAAAAAAGCACAGATGTACAAAAGCCTGACCCAAAGAGTGCGGATAGTAAGTCTATAAAAAAATATTTTAAAACTATTTTCCCCGATTTTGATGAGGAACGTGTATATATCAGCGATATGAAAAAAATGCTTAAGTGGCATGATGTATTAAAGGCGAACGATCTGTTGAAGTTTGAAGCTGAAAAAGCAGAAGACGCAAATACAGAAGAAAGCACAAACGAAAAAGCTGAATAATATCTTTTACCTGATTGAATAGGTATTTGATATTGATATAACAGCACAGGAATAAATATACATATCAGTAATTTTATGTTCCTGTATATTATATTTATCCCATGTTTCGTGTTTTTGCCATTTCCTTTATTTTTTTGGTTCTTTTCTGTTCAAACGTTTGCACAATCCCCTAAGCGTGAATTTCGTGCAGCTTGGGTAGCTACTGTTGCAAATATTGATTGGCCTTCCAAACCCGGACTTTCCTCCATTCAACA
>Ga0207138_1074_pt2 | contig 10178 bp, 10 predicted proteins | sample Alteio_BWMinHeat_6_FD_153589 | JGI IMG/M metagenome (GOLD analysis project Ga0207138, IMG submission 153589) | Enriched cells from forest soil in Barre Woods Harvard Forest LTER site, Petersham, Massachusetts, United States -... | ecosystem: Environmental > Terrestrial > Soil > Temperate forest >...
ACACGGTGTCGTTGGCAATAGCCCGTGCGGTCCGCCTCGTCGCGTCCCGCTCGATCCGCCGGGGCTGGACTAGGCGGTTTCAGCCGAGCCGTGTCTCGCGGTCGCATGCGATGCCGCCTGCCGGATTTAGGCGGCTGGCCCGGCTTGTCTTGATCAATCTCGGAAGACAACGAGTCGCCACTCACAACCACGACGGAATCTGGAGCGACGGACGTCACCCGCATCTTTCCGGGCCAGGCTCTCACCCTAGAGCGCCGCGCGACGACACGTCGCTCAACCAGCCGAAAAAGCGCGACAGCGGCGGCTCGCCGGGCCAGCGGCAGACGGCGTAGAAGCTTCAGCCGCTTAGTCCGGCAAACAACAGGAATGGCAGCCAGAGGGCGACGAGCGGCGACAGGCGGCCGGATGATGCCAGGGTCCCGCCGAACTGGAGAAGATGGTTGTAGACCACCAGCAGCACGGCGCCGACGATCAGCTGGGCGCCGCGGCGAGTGCGGCGCGAGCCGATCCCGAGCGGGAAGGCCAGGGCCGGCAGGAACAGGAAGGAGGCGATCCGCACCAGCCGGCCGTTGAACTCGGCGGTGAACTTGGTCGCGGAAAGCTTCGGGCTTCCGTCATGTCGCCAGAGTTCCAGCAGCGTGAGGTCGCGAGTGTTGTCTCCGCGGCTGTCGGGGGCGCCGCCGCGGCGTCGGGCTCGAGCGGCAGATCGAATTGCTCGAAGCTCACCACCTTCGCCTGGCGGTGGCTCTCGACATCGACCCGCATGCCGTGCAGCAGATGCAGGATGTGGCCGGGCGAGTCGACCGATTGAAAGACGGTTCCCGTCTGCGCCGTGGTGGTGACCGAGCCGCCATCCGGCCTCGGCTCGTAGATGAAGATGCCGGACAGCTTGCGATCGCTGCCGGAGATGTGGTCGACAAGGATTGTCTTGCCGCCGAAGCCGGTGAAGAAGTCCCCGCGTTCCAGGGTGGCGTCCCAGACAGTGTGGGTCACCAGATAGACGAGGCTGTGATAGGAATAGAAGGCGCGAGGCTGCAGAAAGCCGATAATGATGAAACCGCCGACCATCATGACGATGGCGACCGCCATGATCGGCAGCATCAGGCGGGCGAGCCCGACACCGGCGGCCTGTATCGCGTCGAGCTCGCTGTCGCCGCTGAGCCGGAGCGCCGCCAGCAGGACGCCGGTAAACAAGGCCGCGGGCAATGCCAGGCCGAGATAGGGCGGTATCAGGTTGGCCATCATCTCCAGCAGCAGGACGAAGGGGCCACCCTTATTGACCACCAGATCCAGCACATGGACCAGCTTGTCGAGGAGCATCGCCAGGAGCGCAATGCTGACGGCTGCGGCGAGCGGCAAGCTCGTCTTCTTGACGATATAGAGGTCGAGGGTCTTCACCGCGAGCGGCCACGGAAGGTCTGCTCGCCGAACCGCGAACGGCCCACCAACGCCGACTGGAGGGCGACGACACCCATGACGGGGCGATCGACCGAGATCGAGAGCCGCGTTCGACGGTCTCATCGCGCGCCAAGCGACAACGAGCACGAGTCGTTGGCGGTCGTGCCCCAGGTCAAGGCCCTACTATGAGCCAGCAAATCGGGTCGGCGCGATGCAGGCGTCATGTCGGGCGACAGTGACGAGGAAAGCTGACGACAACCTGAGCCGTCGTGAGCGCCGACTTTCGACCGGCGAACCCAGTCAGTCTTCCGTTGATTTGCCCCGGGCAGCGTCGCAGGGCGGAAGGCTCTTGGAAGGCTCTCCGTCAGCTTGACGTCATCGGGCCCTGAAAGATTGTCGGCTCGCATGTCGCGGCGGCGGGACACTGGCACTGTTGAATGCACGAGGCCATTCCCAATCGATGAACTATTCCATCATCGTTCCAACCCTCAATGAAGTCGACAACATCGACTCCCTGATCACTCGGCTGCTGGCCCTGCCGGGCTTCGCCGAGATGGGCGAGCTCATCTTCGTCGACGATGGCTCGACCGACAGCACGATCGAGAAGCTGCAACGCTGGTGCGACCAAGCGCCGGTCCGCCTGGTGCAGCGGTCCGGTACGCCCGACCTGACCCGGGCGGTCTGCGACGGCGTCGCCGTGGCCCGCCATGATGCGATCGTCGTGATGGACGCCGACCTCAGCCATCCGCCGGAGCGCGTTGCCGATCTGCTGGCGCCGCTGGCCGCCGGCACCCATGACATCGTCGTCGGCAGCCGCTATGTGGCGGGCGGCGCCGTGATCGACTGGCCCTTGCACCGGCGCCTGCTGTCGCGCCTCGCCGGCCTTCTCGCCTGGCCGATTTGCGATCTGTCGGATCCGACCTCCGGATTCTTCGCGGCGCGGCGGACGTTCTTCGAGCGGTTGAGTCCGCAAGCTGCCGGCTACAAGGTCGCGCTGGAGCTGGTCGTGGCCGCCGACGGCACGGCCCGCATCGCGGAGATCCCGATCACGTTTCGCGACCGCGTCGCCGGCCGGTCCAAATTATCGATCCGCGCCGATCTCCTTTATCTGACCCGGTTGGTGGCCTTGGCCGGCAGCCGGCTGTCGGCGGGGGACGTCGGCCGCTGTGCTACCGTCGGCTTGGTCGGGGCCGCCCTCGATGGCACCGTGTTCTGGCTTCTGTGGCACAGCGGCGCGGAAGTGGCGGTCGCCCAGATCGCCGGCTTCGTTGCCGCGATCGCGGCCACTATCCTGCTCCATACCGGCCAGTTCGTGGCGAAATCGTCGCCGGCTTCCGGCGCCTCGATCGGCCGCTCGCTGCGGTTCCTCCTCGTAGCGCTGCTGGGCCTGGCGCTGCGCTGCTGTGTCCTCGCCTGGGCGGCGCCCGACTTCGGCCTGCCGATCGGATTCGCCATTGCCGGCGCCATCCTCGCGACTGGGGTCGTCATTTGTCTCGGCTCGATCTTCTACGTCTTCACGAATCCAACGGCAGCCGATGGCGGCGAGACGCGCTGGCGCGTCATGTCCATCGGCCTTATCGCCTACGTCTTCGTTCTGCGCCTCGCCTATTTCGGCCTGCCGCAGCTCAGCGGCAATGAAGCCTATTACTGGGCCTACGCCCAACATCCGTCGCTCAGCTATCTCGACCATCCGCCAATGGTCGCCTGGTTGATTTGGCTCGGCACTCACCTGGTCGATCATTCGGAGCTCGGCGTACGCCTCGGCGCGCCGGTCTGCTGGCTCATCGCCGTGATCTTCACCTTCCATCTCACCCGCGACCTGTTCGGCAAATCGGCGGCGATCCGCGCGGCCTTGCTGATGGCGGTGATGCCCTACTTTTACCGTATCGGCGTCAGCATGACGCCCGATACGCCGCTCGTAGCCTGTTGGGCGGCGGCGCTGTTCTTCCTGTCGCGCCTGCTGATCTTCGGCGACCGGCGAGCCTGGCTCGGTCTGGCTCTCGCCTTCGGCCTCGGGCTGCTGTCGAAATACAGCATCCCTCTCCTGGCTCTCGCCGCCTTCGTCTTCCTGATGGTCGATGCCAATGCCCGTCGCTGGCTGCGGCGACCCGAACCCTATTGGGCCATCGTCCTGGCGGCTGTCTTGTTCACGCCGGTATTGGTCTGGAACGCCGAAAACGGGTGGGCTTCGTTCCTCTTCCAGTCGATCCGCCGGCTGGAGGGCGAAAAGGCCTCCTCCGGATCGGTCGGTGCCTGGGGCTTGCTCGTGGTTCTGGCGGCTCCGACCGTGATCGCCGCCATCGCTCTTTCCTTCTTCCGTCCCGACATCGGCGCCGTCAGCCGGGGGGCGGACGGAGTCGCAAGGCCGGGCCGGCGGTTTCTGCGGATAGCCCTCCTCATTCCGCTCGGCGCGTTCCTGGCCTTGAGCTTCTATAGCCCGGTCAAACCCCACTGGATGGGCCCGCCTCTGCTCGCCGGGCTGCCCTTGGCTGCGGAGATTATGCGGATCCCGGCTCTTCGGACGTGGCGGGCGGCTCGGGTTCTCGACTGGGCATGGGCGCCCACAATCGTGATCCTCGCGCTCGTTTTCGGATTTGGCTTTCCCTATTGGGCGATCGGATTGCCGCTCGTCCCTGGCCCTCCCGGAGCCACGAAATGGCGGGAGATCGCGTCGGCAGTCGACGGAATCGAACATCAGGTGGAGCAGCAGACCGGGATCATACCCTGGACCGTGGCCATGGACTCCCATGCTCTGGCAAGCGAACTGAGCTTCTACGATCCCGATGGCGAGATCTCCGACATCACCACCCAACACATCTTTGGTCGCAAGGGTCTGATGTACGCCTATTGGCTGCCGGCAAGCGAGGCCGTCGGCCGCCCGCTCATTCTTGTCGGAGAGGATCCGACGCTGATGTCGGGGGCTGGTATTGACGAATTCCTCGACACGCCACAGTCGATTCAAGAAATTGCAACCGGACAAACGAAATCACGTCGAAGGTTTTACTATCGAGTCGCCCGCGGTCTTGTCATCAGCGAAGTCACGACAGACTCCAGTAAGGAATGATTTGCAGCAGTTGTGGCGGATCGATCGTGTGCATGACCGCCGACCGCCGAAGGCTGTCGTTATGGACATGGACAGCAGCGTGAGCCCCACCTTCGGTGACCAGGAGGGAACCGAGGAGTGGGTCTGAATGATGAGGAAGGACGCCGGAAGCGTCCTGGACGCCGTCTTTCGGCTTCTGATAGCGTTCACGCCGATCCTTGGTCAACTGGGGCATGGCAGTCGCGATCTGGCGAGCCCAGGTACAGCACTACCAGCCTCTGATCGCGCGGATAATCGAGGAGAGCGAGCGTCGGGTGCTGGGTGGTGAGGCGGTGCCGGCATGTCAGAAGCTGGTAAGCCTGTTCGAGCCGCACGCCGACATCATCGTCAAGGGCAGCCGCGAGCCTTGATACGGCCATAAGCTCAATCTGACCAGCGGCAGAGCGGCCTGATCCTCGACCGGGTGATCGAGACAGGCAACCCGGCCGACATCGAGCACTTCCTGCCCATGCTGGATCGTCACATCGCGCTCCATGGCAGCCCGCGTAGCCGCGCGCTCGATCAGCATAAGTCCCTACAATCCGGCATTCGCCAGTGCAACGCTAGGCTCGCAGCAAGACAAAAGAACCACAATCTCCCTCTATCGGCCCTCAAACCAGACTCATTGCTATTGCAGAATCTGATCGAAGAATGCTACAAATAGCTTCGTTTATGGACAGACACTAGCTAGAGCGTGTCTCGCCGAGACGGGTGCTGCACAAGCGGTGTATCCGGAGCCATTGCAACTTGCCGGCGCCCTCTGGATTTTCTACGTCGGCGCGAAACCCCAGTTCCTCCACGTGGCGCATGATGTCGCCAAGCGAGTGCCGCCAATTCGATTTTCTCCACATTTGCATCCGAGGACGGGGGATCACAAGCAAGCACAGCGTTTTATCACCGGCCAGGCTCAAAAGATTGGCAAGGAACCTGCGCAGTTCGAACGACGGAACGTGGTGGATGACCGAGCGACAGAAAACGAAATCAGGGCGTAGCTTCGCAACGTTCCCCAGCGTTTCGGGAGAGATGATCTCGAAGCGAGGTCGCTTCCTAGCGACGAGTGCCGGATCGATCCGCTCCAGCCCGGCCAGGTAGAACATATCGGTAATGTCGAGGCCGATGTACCGGTGCGATTCCAAGTAGTCAATGAGCGGCTCTGCGAATCGTAGGGAGCCGCATCCGTAATCAACCAGGGTGTGATGCGGTTCAAGGCCGTAGCGAAGTAGGGCGGCCATCACGCCCCTTACGGTCCTCCCCTGGTCGGGCCGCAGGACGCGACCCAGGCTCTTGTGCATTCCTTTACATTCGATCCTTCTCAGTGTTTTCGCGAGATACCAGTCGCGATAGCTCGACTGTGGATGCTTCATTTGCCACGGCAGATAGCGCCACATCTGGCGTGGATGCCTGAGCAGCCCGCCTGCCTCGACCATTTCGTTGGTGATCAAGTACCGTGCGAATAGAAGAAAGCCGATGCCATAGGTGCTTATAAACAGGAGGTTACAAAGTTGTTCGGCACCCCCGATGAGGGCGTCTGGAATATGCGGGATCGTGAACGGGTCGCCGTCAGCCAGGTCGCCTAACGCCCCGACCATCTGAAGAGCGAAGCCGATGTAGAGAAATCGCCGTGATATGAGAGCCAGCCGATCGAAGTGAAGGATCAGCACGAGACCCAGTCCCGTGAGCGCAAGTCCGACGAGGGTCGAAAAATCATACGGCTCGCTGGCCGGTGGATCGCCACGCACAAGCGTAGCAATTTTCGCGAAGGCGACGCTGACGAGCAACGCCGCCGCAACGAGCCACACAGCCCGGAAACTACGCCATGATCGGAATACGCCGAACAGCAGAGCCAAACCGCCCACCAGTATCCCCACGTAACCGGCTTCGAGAAACTCGACCGGGCCTATTTCGGTCGTGAGCGGTGGTCCATACAGGAATTGGAGTCCCGCAGTTATGCCGGCAAATGTCCCAAACGACATCAGGAGCAGGGGAAGTGGTCCATAAGCTCGCAATCGCCTCTCCTTTGCTTTCAAGTTGAGGCTGCTCGCCGTTTCAATCCGTGTCAGACTCTTGCGAAACAGAACAGACGGCGGTCCAAGGCGCCGGCAAGCGTCGCGCCTTTCGCCGGCCTCGTGCGGTCGCCCGGTAATAGGGAAACGGGCGGCGCGACACCTCGCCCGGACGATAGGTTATAGGGCCCGGCCGAGGGCCGTCCAATCTTCTCGTGCTATCTGACGGGACGCTTACGGAGCGCCCGCCGTCGCGGCGCAGGGAATCACCACGGCCGGCGTTTCACCGTAGGACGGGCGCTAACCTGCCAGGGATCGCCCGTACGAGTTCCAAGAAACTCAGCCCCGCGCCGGCGGGGCCTTCTTTTCTCGGCGCAAGCGCAAGGTCGTATCGACATAGCCGCAAAGCGAGGTGGTCCACCTCCAAATGTCTTGCACTGGCCCCTCATGCTCGACCAGGACGCCGCTCTGCGTCCATCTCTCGCCATGGCAAGCCACAACGCTGTTCGCCGGCTTCGTCGCTATCCACGTCACAGTCTGGACGCTCATACCTATCTTCCTCGACCACGCGGGGCCGGTGGACGTGCTCGAGGGCCTTGCCTGGGGTCGGGAATGGCAGCTCGGCTACTACAAGCATCCACCGCTCCAGGCCTGGCTTTTGGAATCCGTGAGCTGGCTCTTCGGCCGCCGGCTTTGGGCCTGTTTCCTGCTCAGCCAAGTCGCGGTTGCCGTCAGCTTCTGGGCGGTTTGGCGACTCGCGAGTTTGATCGTGCGTCCGCTAGGCGCCCTGATCGCGGTGCTGCTCCTCGAGGGCATTGCTTACTTCACTCGAATCAGCCCCGAGTTCAATCCGAACGTCTTGCAGCTGCCATTCTGGGCCTTGGCAGCCTGGTCGTTCTATCGCGCAATCCGATCTGGTGGGGTGCGCGACTGGGCACTGCTTGGCCTCTGGCTGGCGCTTGCCGCCTACAGCAAGTACTCCTCGGTGTTTCTCGCTCTGGCGATGATCGGCTTTCTGGTCCTCGACTCCCAGGCTCGGAGCAGCTGGCGAACGCCGGGTCCTTATCTCTGTGCCGCGGTCTGCACCATCCTGCTGACGCCGCACCTCTGGTGGATGGCGCAGAATGGCTTCGTCACCCTCCGCTATCCGCTGGGCGAGACGACGCGCGCTGCCGACGTCTGGGACCGCCTGTTCTTCGCCCTCGACTTCGCCCGTGGGCAGCTCATCCGCATGCTGCCGGCCGTCCTTCTCGTGCTGGCTCTATGCTGGCGCCGAGCGACCGGGGGCGAGATCTCGCTCGCCGACGGCGAGACTGCATTCGCCCGACGCTTCGTCTTCGCCTTGGCTCTCGGACCGTTCCTCCTGGTCGTGGCTAGTTCAACCGTCGCCGGGCTCAGCCTTCACAACCATTGGGGCTACCCTCTATGGTGCTTCATTGGCTTGTTTGCCGTCCTTTTGCTGTCGCCGTCGACCGGCGTCAACGCCTTCAGGCGATTCCTACTTCTTTGGGGAGCAGTGTTCGCCGCCGTTCCGCTTGTCAGCGCCGTGGGATTGGCGACGTCACCGTATGTGCGCGCCGCAGGCTGGGTGGGCGCGGACCAATTTATGTCAAGATCGCTGCTTTACCCACTCCTGTTTGAGCGATTTCCGGGCGAGGCCCTTGCACGGGAGGTCACCGCCCAATGGCATAAGAAGGTCGGCGGCCGCATTGCGTACGTCGTCGGCGACACTTGGATAGCCGGCAACATTGCCTTCCATTCACCCGATCGCCGGGAAGTATCCGGTTGACGTACCAGAACAGGATCGTTACCAATGGCCGAGACAGGCCGGCGTTCTGACAGCGAGACGGAGATTGAGGTGACGCCCGAGATGATCGAGGCGGCAATGAGGGATTACGGCTCGAGGTGGCTTGGACTTCGCGACGCCGACGACGCGGTAGCGCGGGAGATGCTTGAGGCGGCTTATCGTTCTATGCATCGACTTCGGCCTTGACCCGAGCATCAATTTTTAGGAATCGAGTTATATGCCGCTCTATCGCGATCGCCAGTTTCGCAACATTCTTCGACGGCACATTTACCAACTCAGAGCGCAATTTCTTTCTGGCGCTTATTTCTAATCGATGAGGGCTGTTCTTAGCCCATATCAGCCAAGGGTCGTGGATCATTCTGTTTCTTTGTTCTGCCAGGCCGGCGGTGTCTTTCGCAAACTCATTTAGCTCGCCGATGATTTTCTTGGCTCCGCGAAACTGTGCGACCGAGATGTAGCCATCGAGCTTTCTTGCGGAGCCAGCAATTTGGGCGGTGAAGCACAGACCCGAGTTTGATGTGATCTGCGCGAGTTGGAGCGCGTGAAGGTCGATGGTCATCTCAAACGATGCCCATGCCGAGGCAACGACGCCTAGTGCCCAGAAGTGGCTTTTCATTTCGTTAATTTGTGCTTCGGTTGGCCAAAATACTTCATGTCCAGCCGGTCTTTCCATGCTATCCTCCCTGGCATGCGCGAACAGGGAAGCGATGATGACCAGCGCCGTGACGAACTATTGCTGCGGCTGCTGAAAACGCCCCCCCAGCCGCGCCCGAAACGGGAGCGCGGCAAGGGAAAGCCTACCCGGAATCCTGCTTCGCGCGCCAGCGCAGGAAAGCGCGAGCCTTCTGCTTAATCGTTGTCGGCTTAGTTAGGCTGTCGGTAGAGCAGCCGCTTGCCCTTGGCGCTGGTCAGGATGGCATCGGCCCGCTCGCCATCCGTCATGCCGCGCCGGTTGGCCCTGAAATCGAACTCGGCCAAATAGCGATGCAGGTGGGCCTCGCTGATGGCGTGGAAGGTGCCATAGACACCGCGCTTGAACAGGGCGAAGTGGCTCTCGATCGTGTTAGTATGGTGGAAGCCGCCTGTCCGTACATATTCCTCGGCACTGTGGTTGACGGTGCCATGGCCGGCGAACTCGTCGCCGATCTTCGGGTAGACGGTGCTTTCATCTGTCATCAGGTATGACTTGCGGCTGGCCGTCTTGACCATGAGTGGGCGCAGGGTAGCGGCGTTGACGTTGGCGACGTGGAAGGATTTGACCTCGCCGCCACGCTCGACCAGCGCAAACACTGCGGCCTTCTTCGGCGGCGGTCCAAAGGCTTTGTTCTTCGCCTTGCCGCCTACGTATGTCTCGTCCGCCTCCACAACCTTGTTCTCGCCGCCGAGCGGGCCGGTGGTTGCGTCCTTCGTGCATTTCCCGCAGACGATGAAACAGGAACCAAGCCGTTTCGTAATTCGTGCCAAGCAGTCGGTGCAGCTGGTGAGCGCTCATGCCCTTCTTGCTTGACGCCATCAGGTGCGAGGCGAACACCCACTTGTGCAGCGGAACGTGGCTGCGTTCCATGACGGTGCCGACCGTGACGCTAAAGGGCTTGCGGCAATCCTTGCACTTGTACACGCCTGGCCGCGTGGACTTGCCGGCGAGTTTGGTAATCCGGTCGCCCATGACACCGCAGCGCGGGCAGTTCGGGCCATTCGGCCAGAGCAACTTTTCCAAGTGCGCACGCGCCGCGTCGTCGTCGTTATAGATCGGGTCTTTCAGATTGAGTTTGCTCTTGGCCATGGCGTCCACCGTTGTTCGGTAAGAGCAATATAGGGACTGAGCCATGGTACGTCAACCACAGTGCCGAGGAATATGTACGGACAGGCGGCTTCCACCATACTAACA
>Ga0207138_1183_pt2 | contig 10176 bp, 9 predicted proteins | sample Alteio_BWMinHeat_6_FD_153589 | JGI IMG/M metagenome (GOLD analysis project Ga0207138, IMG submission 153589) | Enriched cells from forest soil in Barre Woods Harvard Forest LTER site, Petersham, Massachusetts, United States -... | ecosystem: Environmental > Terrestrial > Soil > Temperate forest >...
GATTGAAGCCGCCGAGACCCGGCTGCGGCCCATTCTCATGACCACCACTGCCACGGTCATGGGGCATTTCCCGTTGGTACTCGCGAAAGGCCCTGGAGCCGGAGCGCGTAACAGCATCGGGATCATGCTGGTCAGTGGCATGATTATTGGCACGATATTCACGTTGTTCGTGGTGCCCTCGATCTACATGCTGGTGGCGCGCAGACACGTGGCTGCATCGGTTGAGGAAGCCGACCCGCAAGGGCTGAACCCAGGACTGGCGACCGCCGACTAGGAATAGAGGAATAGCGCAACCCGCAATCAAGGTTGAAGTTGAAACCGGCACGTGACCTTATAATCACAGCCATGGTCACGCAGCCTCATGCGACTAGTGCGCTCCGCTCGGGCTATGAGCCAGTGATCGGGCTGGAGGTGCATGTCCAGCTGCTGACCACGACCAAGATTTTCTGTTCCTGCTCTACGCGCTTTGGCGCTCCTCCCAATACCAATGTGTGCCCGGTTTGCCTGGGTCTGCCGGGCGCTTTGCCGGTGCTGAATCGTAAGGCGGTAGAGTTTGCGGTGCTGGCGGCAATGGCGCTGAACTGCAGGATCAACCAGACATCGATTTTCGCTCGCAAGAACTATTTTTATCCGGACCTGCCGAAGGGTTATCAGATTTCACAGTACGACCGGCCGCTGGCGGAGTTTGGAGGGGTTGAAATTCCGAGCGGCGGCGCAAGCAAGAAGATCGGCATCACCCGGCTGCACTTGGAGGAGGATGCGGGTAAGAGCCTGCACGACGGCTTCCCTGGTTCGTCGGAGAGCACGGCGATTGATTTGAACCGCAGCGGCGTGCCCCTGATTGAGATCGTCAGCGAACCCGGCCTTACCTCCGCTGATGAAGCCCACGAATACCTCACTCGGCTGAAAGAAATCATCTTGTACACCGGGGTCAGCGATTGCAACATGGAAGAGGGATCACTGCGCTGCGATGCTAATGTCAGCGTGCGTCCGCGGGGCCAGAAGGAATTTGGCACCAAGACGGAAATCAAGAACGTGAATTCGTTCCGCTTTATCCGGCAGGCGCTAGAGTACGAAATTGACCGGCACATTGCGGTCATCGAATCGGGCGGCACAATTACGCAAGAGACCCGCCTTTACAATTCGACCGAGGGTAAGACCTACAGCATGCGCTCCAAAGAGGAAGCCCACGACTACCGTTATTTTCCTGAGCCCGATCTTCTGCCACTGGTGGTGAATGAAGCCTGGAAAGAAGAAATTCGCAGCCATCTGCCCGAACTGCCGGAAGCGCGGCGCAAACGTTTAGTCGCTGACTACGGCATCACGAACTATGACGCCCAAGTGCTGACCTTCAACAGGACACTGGCGGACCAATTCGAAGAGGCAGCTAAATCGGCCAAGAACCCCAAACGTGTCGCCAACCTGGTACAAAGCGAGTTGCTGGGCCGACTGAAAGCTCGCGGACTGGAGGTGTGTCAGTCTCCTGTTTCGATGAAAGGCGTAGGCATGTCGGCAGACCTGGTGGAGAGCGGGGCCATCTCAGGCAAGATGCTCAAAGATCTTTACGACCTGTGTTTCGAGCGCGGCGAGGATTTCTCGGCCGTGTATGACCAGGAGAAACCGCAGCAGATCACGGATTCAACCACGATTGAAAACATCGTGGATCAGTTGATGGCGGCCAATCCTAAGCAGGTGGAGCAGTATCGGGCGGGCAAAAAGACCGTCCTTGGTTTTTTTGTCGGCCAGGTCATGAAGTTGTCTAAAGGACACGCCAATCCGCAGTTGGTGAACGACCTTTTAGCGAAGAAGCTCGAGGGCTGAGTATCGGGAGCAAGGCCGGATTTTATTTTTCAATGGGCAGCGGCACGCCCTTCCAAGGGATAGTAATCGCTAGGTGGTTACTTTCAGTTTGTCCGCACAGGTCAAGAGGACATCAAATCACTATTGTCTTGTCAATGAGGGTGTGAAAACATTGGGGGCGCCAACTTCACCCACAGCCCGGTAGTGGGAGTTTGGCGCGCTACTTTGCCCCAGATCTATGGATAGCCTTGCCATCACGGTGGTTGTAGTTCCCGGTCTCGTGGCATTGCTGTTGTTCCTGCTGTTTACCTATCTATACGAACAAAGCCGGCACCAATACTTCCGCGCATGGCAACTGGGTTGGGCGGCGTACACGCTGCACTATGCACTGGACGCATGGCCGGTGCTGCGGTCGCCTTCGGCGCTGGTGTCGTTTTTTAGTTCCTTGTTGCTGATGGCGATGGCGCTGTGCATCTTCGTCTCCACCCGGCTGATGACGCGACAAAGATTCCGCCTGCGATGGTATGACGTGGCAGTGGGTGTTAGCGGGGTCGCGCTGGCCTTTTGGAACCTGCGCACTCAGGCATTGAATGGCATGGTAACGCCGGAGAGACTGACCAACCCGCACCTTCCGTTGGATGTTGGTTTAGGTGTAGTGCTCTTGTACTGCTCTTTCTATTTTTACCGGTACGCTCACCGCAAAAATTCGGTGGCGTTCACATTCCTGGCGGTTTCTCTGGCCTTGTGGGCGGTGCTGATGATTTTCGGGGAGCTGCGCAATCCCTTTGTCACAGTGCTAGGGACCGCAGGACACTTTCTGGGACCGGTCCCACAGATGCTGCTGGGCATCGCGATGGTGATGGTTCTCTTTGAGAATGAGCGCAACGCGGTGCAGGAAAACGCGCTGGCGTTTTCGACTCTGGGTGTGGATCCCACGCGGTTGCTTTCAGCGGAAGAGCTTACGCCCAGTTTGCAGAATATCCTGGACCGCCTAGTGTCACCACTGCCCACGACCCGCGCGGTGATCTGTATATCGGAACGCTGGCGTGCGATTCTTCCCTCCGTGCAACGCGGGTTTTCGCCGGAGCTGATCAGCAAGCTGGAAAAGGACGGGGCCGGAGAATACATTGCAGAACTGGCCTACCGACGAGGCGGGTTCGTTACCTTCCACAATGTCGCCGAAATGTGGGAGCCGCTGCCGGCATTCCCTGGCGCTCGGTTTGAGCAGTTCCGACAGGTGCTGGTAGAAGAGAACATCCGCAACATCACGGCCGTCAGCCTGCAAACGCGAGAACACAATTTTGGAGTGATTCTGTTTCCGCATGCGGAGCGGCGGATGTTTGGCGCCTCCAACCTGCGCCTGTTGATTGGGCTGGCTTTGCAGATTGGTTTGACGATCGAGAACTACGTGGTCATGCATGATGCCCAGCGGCGCACCAAGGAGTACGAGCTTTTAACGCAGCTCGGCCAGGCCATCAGCTCGCGCCTGGATCAGGACGAGATTTTGCGGACTGTGCACAAGGAATTGGGACAAATCTTTGACACCTCGGATTTCTACGTTGCCTTTCAGGAGGGCGAGCAGATCCGATTCGAGTTTGAATGCGACAAGGGCAAAGTATCGGCCAAGCACACACGAAAGGTGGACAACGGGCTGACGGAGTACATTCTGCGCACGGGGCAGCCATTATTGATCCGGGCGGACCTGGAAAAGGCGCGGGAACGGCTGGGTACGACCCATGTTCCGCCGCGTCCTGCCAAGTGTTTTTGCGGTGCCCCCATCATTTTGGGCGGGAAACCAGCCGGAGTCATGGTAGCGCTGAATACGGAGAGGGAATATGTGTTCGAGCAGCGCGATCTGGAAGTGATGCAGACGGCGGCGGGACAGGTCTCGGTAGCGGTAGAAAACGCTCGCTTGTTTGCCGAGGAACAGCGCCGGGCACGGCAGTTCGCGTTCTTAAACAATATTTCAAAAACCGCGATCTCAAGCGAGGACGCGGAGCAGATGCTGCTGGAGATCGTGGGCCACATCCAGAAAAACTTCCGCTTCGATCATATTGGGATCGGTATTTTCGACTACGTCCGAAAAGACATTGAGATTAAAGCGGAGGCGGGAACGACAGCCCACGCTCTAGGCCGGCGCATCCCTCTGGGCACGGGAATTCTAGGACGGGTGGCGCGCACGGGAGAGAGCGCACTGGTGCAGACCATGGGCAACGCACCCATCCAGGGAGTACTGCCAGATCCACGTTCCGTACTTTGCATTCCGATCAGTTACAGCGAAACCCTGCTGGGCGTGCTTAACGTAGAAAGCCGGCAAGAGGACGCGTTCTCGCCAGAAGATGTGCTCATCATGAATACGCTAGCGGACCTGCTGGCGACGGCGCTGCACAATTCGTTTGTGTTCCAGAAGCTGCAACAGCAATCCATCACCGACGGATTGACCGGCATTAAGACACGGCGCTTCTTCTGGGAAGCGCTGAGCTCGGAATGGAAGCGGGCTTCACGTTCGGGCCGGCCTTTCTCCGTGGTGCTGATTGACCTGGATAAATTCAAGGCTGTGAACGACACTCTGGGGCACTTAGAGGGAGATCTGGTGCTGGCCCGGGTCGGCCGCTTGTTGGAGCAGAAGTGCCGTCAGTCCAATGTGGTGGCGCGCTACGGCGGTGACGAGTTCATTATTCTGATGCCGGAAACCGGCGTCGAGCAAGCCCAGGCCCTAGCCGAGCGGCTGCGCCTGTGGCTTTCAACCGATCCTATGCTGCAGGAGCACCTAATCACCGGAAGTTTTGGCGTAGCCAGCTTCCCAGTACACGGCTTCACCGCGGAGGAGATCATACGGATAGCCGATGAGGGTATGTATGTTTCCAAGCACGCGGGCGGGGACCGGGTTTCAATCAGCGATGAGCCTGGCGAGCATGCCGGAGGCGCCGTACAGCGGCAGCTCATCTCGGGATACATTGAAGGTTTTCTGCAACGGGATAACACCGGGCCCGAGCATCTGGAAGGACTTCTCAGCACCCTCAAGAAGTTGAGCAGCGGCGAAGACGGCGAAGAACAGGGCAGCGTACAACTGCTTCGGGAGGCCATCGAGGCGTTGTCCCGCTCGGCGGAATTGCGAGAGCTAAGCGGCGCAGGCCATGGTGAAATGGTGCAGCGCTACAGCGAACTGATGGCGCGCGCCCTGGGACTGTCTCCCGAAGAAATTGATGACCTGGCCTATGTCGCGCGAGTGCACGACGTGGGCAAAATTTTTGTGCCGGAACGTGTGCTCAACAAGAATGGGCCGCTTACCGACGAGGAATTTTATGTGGTGAAGATGCACGCGCACGTGGGGGCCGAAATCGTAAGTACGCTGCCGGAAGGCGAGAAGCTGCGCCAGGCAGTGGAACATCATCATGAATCTGTAGATGGGAGCGGCTATCCCGCGGGACTGAGGGGCGAGCAGATCCCGCTGTGGGCACGCATTCTGGCGGTGGCGGATGCTTATGTCAATATGACTACGGACCGCACTTTCGCCTCGGCCAAGAGCTGCGGCCAGGCACTGGCGGAACTGGAGCGGCTGAGCGGCATTCGCTACGACGGAATGCTGGTGAGGGTCCTGCTGCGCGAAATGAAGACCGAAAGAGCTTCCCCCAGTTTGGGGAATTGATCTGTTCCTGCTTCCATTCATGACTTGCAACTCCTTTATGAAAATTAGAAACTAGGCAGCATGCCTGTAACGCTTAATCTCGACAACAAAGTTGCTCTGATTACGGGCGGTTCGCGAGGCATTGGCGCGGCCGCAGTGCGTATGTTCGTGGCGGCGGGTGCGCGGGTGATGTTTAACTACGCCCAGGCCAAACAGAAAGCGGACCAGTTAATTCAGGAGCTGGGTGCCGATAAGTGCGCGGCTGTGCCTTGCAATCTTTCTGGCACGGAGACCGCCGGAGAACTCGTAGCCGCCACAATGAGCAGATTTGGACGGCTCGACATTCTGGTCGCCAATCACGGCGTATGGCCTTCTGAGGATGTGGCCATCGACCAGATGCCCGACTCACAGTGGCGCAATACCCTTGGGACCAATCTGGACAGCGTGTTCTCGCTGGTGAAGCATTCCGTGGCGCAAATGAAAAAGCAGGCGCGATCAGAGGGCGCGGCGGGGCATATTATACTCGTCAGCTCCACTGCGGGACAGCGAGGAGAAGCTTTTCACTGCGACTACGCTGCCAGCAAAGGCGCGCTCATCAGCATGGTCAAGGGACTGTCCACGGAACTGGCGCGTGATGGAATTTACGTGAATTGCATCGCTCCAGGATGGGTGGACACGGACATGTCCACGTCTTCTTTAGAGGACGCCAGAACCCGCGCGAAGATTCTGTCGGTCATTCCACTGGGACGCGTGGGGAAGCCGGAGGAAATCGCCGCACCCATATTATTCCTGTGTACGCCGCATGCCGGGTTCATCACGGGGGAGGTATTCAACGTGAATGGAGGCGCGGTACTGGCGGGGTAGGGCGGAAAAACAGGCAGATTTCATCGGGCTGCATGGTCTTGCGCAGGCAGCTACAATAAGGGTTTCGGCGTCTAACCACAGGAAGCATGAAGTCTCTTCTATCCGCTGTTTTCCTGATCACGCTGGCCTTCGGGCAGGCGAATCCTGCCACAACAGCTGCCCCAGCGCAATCTGGTCCGGTTGAGCAGGACAGCGCCCGCAGGGCAAAGACGCTGCTGGACCAGATGATCCAGGCCCTGGGCGGCGAGGCTTATCTGAATATCCAGGATGTCAGTCTGGAAGGCCGTAGTTACGGCTTTCATCTCGGCCTGCCCGACGGCGTGGGCGTGGTGTTCTGGCGCTTCTACAAATACCCAGACAGGGAACGGATCGAACTTACCAAGAAGCGAGACGTCGTGTACGTGTACCGCGGCGACAAAGGTTTTGAGATCACCTACAAAGGGACACGCTGGGATGATCCTAAGAACGTGAGTGACCTCCTTCGGAGGCGGGCCAATTCACTGGACTGGGTGCTGCGCAAGTGGCTGCTGCAATCGGGTACGGCGCTGTTTTACGAGGGACACGCCGTAGCCGCGCAGAAAGACACCGAACAGGTCAGCATCATGAACGCCAGCAATCAAAGCGTCACGTTGTACATTGACGTGAAGACCCATTTGCCGGTCAAGAAAAGTTATTCCTGGCGTGATCCCACCGACAAACAACGCAACTATGAAGACGAAGTGTATGACAACTACCGCTTGGTGCAAGGCATCATGACTCCGTTTGACGTGACACGCTTCTACAATGGAGACATGTCGAACCAGCGTTTCTTAAAGTCGGTCAGTTACAACCAGGGATTGAACGATATCTTGTTCAATGCCGATGTCACCTACGATCCATACTCCTCGACACCAAAAAAGTAACGCCCTAGATTCTGGTCATTACCGTGGTAAATGCCTGCCATAGCGGGCGTTAGCCTCATAGATCGGTTCCGAATCGGCAAAAAGGCGCGATTATGTGGCTAAATTGCCACAGTCAAGATTGGCGTGCAACCGGTAATCTCAACATCAAACAGCAGATAGTAGGGGGAGCCTGAAGCACGAACAAACAATTCGTGAAGCAGTGGAGCGCGCCGGCGTAGGCTTGCATAGCGGCGCTCCGGTGAAACTGCGAATCTTGCCGGCCCCGCCCGGTTCGGGAATCGTGTTTCGCCGGGTGGATCTCGACGGTTTTGAAGTCGAAGCCGTCAGTAGAAATGTCGCGCGCGTCAGTTACGCCACCAGTCTGATGAAGAAAGGCGTGCTAATTTCGACCACGGAGCATTTGCTTTCGGCCTTCATCGGAACGGGCATTGATAACGCGATCGTCGAGCTCGACAATCTGGAACTTCCCATCCTGGACGGGAGCGCGCGGCCGTTTGTGGAGTTGATTCACCAGGCAGGAATCCGGAAGCAACGGCGGGCACGGACTTACTTGCGCATTCGACAGGCGATCGAGTTGCGCGAAGGTAACAAGTTTATTGCGGTGTATCCGGCAGACAATTATTCGGTTTCCTACACCATTAACTTTCCCCACCGATTGATCGGTAAGGAAGCATTCCGCCTGGAGCTAGCAAACGGAGAGTATCTTCGCGAAGTGGCACCAGCGCGTACGTTTGGTTCTCGTGAAGACGAACAGACGTTGCGCAACATGGGATTGATCCGTGGGGCCTCGCGTGATAACTGCGTGGTACTGACGAAAGAGGGGGTAGAGAATCCTCCTCTGCGATTTGCTGACGAATTCGTTCGGCACAAGGTGCTCGACCTGATTGGAGATTTGGCGCTCTTAGGGAAACAGATCCTGGGCAATGTGGTGGCGGACCGCGCCGGCCATGCGATGCATACGGCGCTGGTGTCGCGCCTGCTGCGCGATCGAACCTTGTGGGAAGAGACGACCCTCGAGGACGAACCTACTCCGGTCGCGGTTCATGTGCGAGCTATGGCTGGGCAGATGGCCTGAGGTAAGTCTGCGCTTATGTACTCCTGGCTGAAATCTTGTATTTCTAGTCCGCGGCTTGTGGAGTGCGATCGTTCGCGTCCCAGTAGGGTCCTTCTTCCAGCAACCTTTCCAGCTCGGCGCGAGCGTGCGCGGTTAATTGTGCGGCATAGTCTTTAGCCGACTGCTGGCGTTCGGGAGTGAGATTGGCAACGCGGGCCGCCAACAGCGGGGCATCTTCTTCCAACCGACGAAGCAAGCGTTGAGTACGGTCAATTTTGGCGTTAATCGAAAGCATTGAAATCATTCCTCGGTTGAGACTCCTCTAAGCGTGCCGGGGAAAACGGGGTGGTGCAAGTCTTAATCTGGATACCTCGGCCTGTGCTCGACTGCCCCGCTTATTATTAGTATTGGCAACTCCCATGCGCACTCTTGTCTATCTCTCGCTCGGTTCGAATGTTGGTGACAGGGTGGGTAATTTGAAGACGGCCGTGGATCAGTTGGAGGCATTGGGCAGGGTAACGGCGGTTTCAAGTTTTTACGAAACTGAGCCAGTGGAATTCACAGCGCAGCCTTGGTTTCTGAACTGCGCCGTTGCATTGAAGACGGACAATACGCCTCAGAAACTACTTGCTGGAATTCTGGAAATCGAGAAAAAAATGGGGAGACAGCGAGACGGGCAGCAGAAAGGTCCCCGCATTCTCGATATTGATATTGTTTTGTTTGGCGACGTTGTGGTGGCAACGGACGGCCTGACCATTCCCCATCCGGCGATGCACCAGCGCCGCTTTGTGCTGGAGCCTCTAGCGGAAATTGCGCCGGAGGCGTTTCACCCAGTGCTTAAGCTTACAGTCCGCGAACTACGCGATGCGTTGCCTGCGGGGCAGGCAGTGCGCAAGAAAGCTACGGAGCGATGATTCTGCTCTCAGCTTCATCGGGTGTTACCACGGCTGGTTGCTTTTCGGGAAACTGGGACACAACGAAATCGACGAAGGCGCGTGACTTGGGCCTGCCCGAAGTGCGGGCATAACCCATACGCAACAGGAAGACGAAGGCCCGTAACACATCCGACTCGCGCAGCCGGCTGTAGCCGATATGTTTTTGTTCCGCTTCACGATATTCTTTCAACATCTTTTGCAATCCTGCCACGATCTCGCGTTGCGACAAACTGGTGATCGGAGTCTCGTAGTGCAAGCCTGAGTTGACCAGAGTTTCTTGTTTTCTAGTGAGCACAGCCAGCGCGGCAATCAGGTCAGAGTCCTTCATTTCACGGTCCGCTCGCGCGGACTGCGCCAGGGCGAAACTGAGTCCCAGAATCAGATGCTCCTGTTCGTAGAGAAATTGGTCGGGGACCTCCACTTGCGAAAATAGTTCGACGGCGTCCAAGTCGTACAAAGGGCGTGGACGTTCATGCTCGCGGGCCTGCTGCAGGTAGGCGCAGTTGCTGGGGCAATCGAGGGTGACCTCGCGTTGCTCACCGCAACATTGTGGGCAGATCCGCCCATGGATGGCGGGGCAAAAGCGTTTTTCTTTGCGCTTCTCGCAGATTGCACAACTCAAGAATGCGTCTCCTTGATAAGGATGATAAGGATTATGACACGTGCTGAGCACACGCCAGGGAAAGATGAAGGCTCAAAGGCAGACGGAGGAGTGAGGTTTCCGAAGGCGCTGAATCATGCTTACAGGCAGGGTTTCGAGGTGCGGAATCAGGGGAAGGGCTGTTTTTGTGGGCTTTTTTGGTTCCTAAATGAAAAAAACCGCATAAAATGCGGCTACGGCGCTATTTTTCCACAGCGAACCTGGTATAAGATGGCTCCTATCGCAGGCAAATCAGAGTTTCACAACGAGGAGGATTCATGGCATCAGGCATGACCAAAACACAATTGGTCCGCCATCTGGCGGAAAAACTTGAGAGCAACAACAAGCACGCG
>Ga0207138_1196_pt1 | contig 10047 bp, 13 predicted proteins | sample Alteio_BWMinHeat_6_FD_153589 | JGI IMG/M metagenome (GOLD analysis project Ga0207138, IMG submission 153589) | Enriched cells from forest soil in Barre Woods Harvard Forest LTER site, Petersham, Massachusetts, United States -... | ecosystem: Environmental > Terrestrial > Soil > Temperate forest >...
AGCTGCAGATGATCCGCCTGCTGAAAGGGGATATCGAAGTTCTCGTTGGCGTAGCGAACCGTCAGATTGAGGTTCGTCAACGGGCTCAGCGCACGGCCCCAGCTGAAAGCACCGCCGACGGCAGTATCGGTTTCCCCCGTCTGAAAGACGTCGCGGTCCTGCCAATAGCCGCCAAGATCGAAGATGTTGCGTCCATCGACGACATGAAAGCCGAGGTTGAAATTCCGTTGCCGAAAGGCGTTTGCCTGAAGGCCGAAATTGGTGCTCGCCAAAGAGAAGAGCTGTTGCGTCCGGGAATCGATGAAATTTCCGAACTGGTCCGTCGTCAGGAACGAAAGATTGGTGGAAAACAGCGATTGGGACGAGGTGTAGACTTGGTCCGTGTAGCTCGCCTCGATTCGGCTTTGGCCACCCAGCAAATAGGTTCCGCTGCCGGTGACAAAGTTGGAATTGTAGCGATGATTGAAGTTCAGGACGATCGAGGTGCGCGGCCCCGGCGTGTATTTGACGCCGACGCTTCCGATCGGTCCATCCGGTTCCGGCTCCGGAGCGAATGTAGGATCGGAGATCCGCTCATAGCCGACGCTCGCCAGCAAGCCCACTTCGCGATCCAGGCGATATTCCCCGCTCGCTTGTAGGAGGCGGCTGAATGTGTCGGGGCTGCTTCCGGCGAAAGAGGTGTTGTCTGCGTCTGCCACAACGGTCCAAAGCAGCCGGGTGAAATCGCTTCCGCTGACCAAGGTCTCCGTCAGACGATTGGATGTTCCATTGGAGAGTTGATTCGTTTGACCAGGAGGTCCGGTCGACGATCCTCCGGTAAGCACTTGATTGAAGGTATATCGAAATTCTGAATCGGCGAAGTTTCCGATGTGATTCTTCATATACGGACTGATATTGTAGGTCCCGACGGTTTCCAGGTTCGTCGAGGCAGCAAGCGGCGAGCTCGAGACAGGTAGCTGACCATTGGTCGGGACCTGCTGAACGGAGGCAGCGCCATCGATAAACAAGAGCTCGGGAACGAGGGTCAGCGTGCTGACGAAATTCAGGTTATTGCGTAGCTGGTCCAGATCCGGATTGTCGATATAGGCGATAGCCGCCAGGGAGTAGTCGAAGTTCAGCTTCAGACGCGAGGTATCGCCGCGGATATCGACCGCCGGCACCAGGGTGGTGAAGAAGTCCGGATTGCCCTGGCCGAGGGGATTCAGACTCGCATTCGATGTATATGATTCGTACAGGGAAACGCTTGGCGTGATCGTCCAGTCATCGCCCCGGCACGGCGTGCCCCATAGCATCAGGGCAATGGCGACCAAGAGCTTCGTCCTCATCCGCCGAGCGCAGCCACCCCGCCCGGTGTCGGGGCCAGAGCACTGGAGAAACCCCTCCGCGATGGAAATATCGCGACGTCTGTTGGCTCTGATATAGCGCACCGACGCCCCCGGGAACTGCTATTCCAGGAGAGGCGGTCCGCCCGGTCGCTGGCTCAAGGCGATCTCCCGGCGGTCTCGCCGCTCCGGCGGATGTCGGGCCAGGCCGATAGGTCGTGAGACCCTTCCCCCCTCCCGCATTCAGAACCAGCTCTGAGGAATCACCAGAATATCCCCCGGTCTCATTTGGACATTGGCGGAAATATCACCATCCTTGAGCAGACTGTCGAGTTTGACAGGCAATTGTTCCGTGTGATTGCCCACCCTGCGCACAATCAGGGCTCGATTGCCGGCGGCGAACTGCGTCAGCCCTCCCGCCGCTATCATGACGTCGAGCACCGACATCCGGGCCCGGTAGGGAATCGCCTGAGGCTTTATCGCTTCGCCGACGACACGCACTTGCTCGGAGTACGGCCCCACAAATTCCGTAACGATGACAGTGACTTCCGGCTGCTTGATAAATTCCGAAAGGCCCGTCTTGATCTCTTGCGCCACTTGCGGTGGCGTCTTCTGCGCGGCCACCACGTCCTGCAGGAGCGGAACCGAGATTCTTCCATCCGGCCTGACGGGAACAGTGACGCTCAAATCTGGGTTCTCCCAGACAAATACCCTCAAAAGGTCTCCAGGCCCAATGACGTATTCGCTCGCTTCGTCTGTCGCGCTATCGACCGGCTGAGCCTTCGGAGTCGGAGCGTTCGAGCAGGAAAAGAGAATGGGCGCGCAGATCAGCATGGCGGCCAGCGCACGACAGCGGCCGGCGCGATGCTGTAGGCATGGGTACATGGCTTTCCCCTGGACGACTCCCCCGAACTTGCTGCGAGGTTACGCTCGCATTGCATCTTTGACTAGTATGATCGGCGGTCGATTTAGCTCCCAAGGCAAGCCGGTTTTTGGAGCGCCGCCGCCCGAAGCATCGATTGACGGGCCTGATCAAGTGAAGCCTGCTCCCCGGAGGGGTAATAGAGCGCCGCCTCGCCGCGATCCTGGCAGCCGACGTAGTCGGTTACAGCCTGCTGATGGAGCAGGACGAGGCTGGCACCCTGGCCAAGCTCAAAGATCGGCGAGGCGAGATACTGGCCCCGCTAGTTGCTCATTACCGAGGCCGAATCGTTAAGGTCATGGGAGACGGAGTGCTGGTAGAGCTCGCCAGCGCCGTCAATGCGCTGGACTGTGCCGTGGAGTTGCAGACGAGCATGATTGCCGTCGCCGCCTGAAAGCCGGAGGATCGGCGCCGCATCGCGCATGATCAACCGGCTATTCAAGCAAGTCGGAGCAAGCAGGACGGATCTGTTCGCACAAGTCGAGCCCGCCCGCGACACCGCGCCACCCGGAAGCACTTGATAGGCGCCGCGTACGTCCTTAGACCAAGTTGAATACACGCCTTGGTCGCCTTACGTCCGATCATCGCTCACCAATCGGAGGTATACTTGCGGCGTGCTCTACTTTATTTCCAAGGAATTCTGGCTGATCGCACAGCCTCCTCATCTCTTGATTCTGCTGGTTTGCCTGGGGATGGTCTTGTTTTTCACCCGCCGGCGACGCTTCGGTCTCGGACTTGTCGCGCTCGATGCACTGTTGATTTTGATTGTGGCCGTGTTGCCGGTGGGAAGCTGGTTCATAGCGCCGCTGGAGAAACGCTTCCCGCCCCTCACACTGATGCCCCCACACGTGGACGGCGTCATCATGCTTGGTGGCAATGAAGACGTCGCATTTACCGACCTCGCGCAGAGATATCCGAACGCCAAGCTCGTCTTCACTGGTGGATCCGAGCTGGCGAATGGTGCCTTTCTCAAGCCCGACGCGGCGCGAAATGGCTCGCGGTGGATGGGCATTGACACGAGCCGCATCACCTTCGTGCGGGAGTCGCGGAATACCTTCGAGGACGCCTTGAACGCCAAGGCTATTGTGCACCCGACCCCGGGTGAGGTCTGGATTCTTGTCACTTCGGCCTTTCACATGCCTCGCTCGGTTGGCCTATTCCGCGCTCAGGGCTGGCGCGTGGTAGCTGACCCCGTGGACTATCGCACCGGCTTCCGTGCCGGCAAGACTCCCCCTCCCCTAGACTTCACGTGGAACCTCACCTTGCTGTCGGTTGCTCTCAAGGAATGGATCGGGATGTGCACCAACTGGCTGCTCGGGCACAGTGAGAGCTTGTTTCCCGGTCCCACGTAGCGAACTGTGTGCACAAAAGTGCAGCATGAGCGGATACTCAACGCTAAGCATCCCCCTTGACGTTATCAGCTTTGTCTCTCCATTGACGGTCGGAGGGGAACGTTGAGGTTAATGTCCCGCTCAGTCGATACTATCCTTGAAACGCTTGATCGGGAATCTAGGAGACGAGCCCCAACGCGAATCATCGGTCGTTCTACGTATCTATACAGGAGGCCGGAGCTGAAGAGAGTGAGTACGATCGCTGGAACGCCAATGATCCCTAACGCCTCGATCCTCGTAAAGTGCTGCAATGGAAGCAATAGATAGTAGAGTGTTTGGATTATCGGATAGTGAACGAGGTAGGTCGAATAGGATCTGACGCCCAGGGTGTTTGATAATTTCGACTCAAATGCGGCGTCGCCAATGCGATCGACAATCCGATCTGCCCAATTGAAACTACCGGGCCGCCGCGCGAGAAATACCAGGAAAGCGAACCACAGACCGATCTCCTTGACGCCCATCAACAGCCCGAGCGCGCCGAGCGCGAGAATTAAGGCGGCAGGCGGAAGGGCCTTCCGCAAGAGATCGGCAAATACGAGCCGGCTTGCGACGCCGATGAGAAAGTAAGGACCTGCGCCGAAGAACACACTGGGCAAAGCATGTTCGCCGAACAGGCCCCAATTGTAGAACACCGCGCCACCCACTATGCTCGCAATGGCAAAGATGCTCCACGTAGGGCGTCTCAGCGCGGCGAACAGCACCGGTGCGATCAGATAAAACTGCCATTCGAGCGACAGACTCCAGGCCGGCGGAAGAAAGGCGAATTCCGAATTTGCCAGCAAGTTGTTTGGGATGACACCTTGCAGTAACAGGGCATGGAGGATCGTGTGGGTCCAGGGTGAGGCCTCCACACTACTTACAAGTCCAAGTGTGAACTCGTTGGGCCCTACCGCTGAATGATCCATCCAGCTCAGATGGGTGAGCGCGTCACGCGCAATTGGCATGCTTGCGGCGGCGCACGCCAATACGACCAGATATGTCGGAAAAATACGGAAGCAGCGCCGGATTATGTAGCGCAGCCAGGACTCTTTTCGCTCCATCAGCATGCCTACGATGACGAAACCACATATGATCATAAACATGCGAACCGCCGAGTCGCCGGCCACGCGGACCAAGCCCCACAGATAACTGTTAGAATCCAATCCGGTGAAATAGACGAGGTGCGCTGCCACGACGGTCCAGGCGAGCCATGCTCGCAAGCCGTCGATAGCGACGATATTTCCGATTTTCGCCGGACTGTTTGCTGAATCCACCACCGGGCGTGGCTAGGGTCCCAGGTCGGCTTGCAGCATCGAGGCAGTAGCCGGATTCAGCACCATCTCAGCGATCTCAACCGCCAGAATGCGATGGCCAGCGGCGTTCAGATGACCGAAGTCGACGAAGACATCCTCGGTCTTGTGGCAGAATCCCGATGAAAGGTCGATGGCCTCCACGCCTTTCTGCCGCAGCGCGGCGCTCTCCGCAGCCAGCGCCTGCTGCACACTGCCGGCGATTGCCCCCAGGCCAAACGTTCCGGAATCGGTCAGATCATGCACGTAGGCGATATCGTGGGTCGGATGGTCGAAGGCCGAGCTGTAGGGCGTGGGCTGCAGGATTGAGATGAACCGCGCACCTCCAGCCTTCGAGAGCGCGGACATGGCGAGCTCATTGTCGTACCAGACCGTCGCCGTCGAGACCGTGAGATCGGCAACCCGCGCCGGCGTTAGCAGATATGGGGGTGCCTGCTTGGCGCGACTGGCCTCCGCCGCCCAGGCGCGGGCCATGAGCCAGTGATAGATGTTAAGGGGTAGGACACCCCTGAGGCCACTATGGGCAACGAGGAAAAGGCCGGCGGCACCGGGCCTCGCCTTGTAAACGCCATCAAGGATATCTATACCGCCGCTAAAGGAGATGACGATATCCGGCTTCAGCCCTCGATCTAATTCATAGGCCAGGCGGTCGCGCTCCTGCGTCGAATCAGCAGCGAAGACACCGGCATTATAGATGACATAGCTATGCGCTGGATCACGCTCATTCAGCCTTGCCGAGAGCAGGCTCGCGAGCGTCAGATTATCCGGTACAAAAGGACCATAGACAGTCGATGGGCCCAACAGCAGAACCGTCACCTTCGGCTTGGTCACGGGCGGATTTATCGTGCGACGGTAAAGATTGTTGGTCGGGCCTAACCGATCGACATTGAAATAGCGGCCATGATAGTCCGACGGCGCCAGCAAGCTGGTCCAGTCTATCTTGTGCCATTCGCCCGGCTCGCGCGCCGCCTCTGCGAGAAAATCGGGCGAAATGTAAGGCTGCCCATGAAAGGCCGGCACACGGGTGGCGTCGGTCGTTACTGGAGCAGTAAAAGGACCGACCGCCAAATCGGCGGCGACATAGAGACCTATCGTCACCGCCAGGACGATAGTCGCACGCAGAACCAGCCGCATAGCCTATAATCCCCAACCATCGCGTCCCGGTGGGACTCCGAAGCCGCGGAGAGCGCCATACAAGAGGTGGGACCCTCCAGCTGCTTTTATCTTCGCAAGCCGCCTCCCGATGTCTCGCAAGGCTAAAAAGGGGGCAACCGACTTCGAAGGCCCGATTTGACGTGGCCCAATCGTATAGCTTCGACACGCGACTAAAATCTGCCCATTGGGCGACCCGGGTCTGTACGAACGTTGTATCGCAAAAGGTGAACCCGCCGGGTGAACTTGAGGCCGGCCGGTGCATGAAGTACCGGCGTGGGAAGAAGTGTGGGGTGTGTCCGGAGAGCGATGCGAGGATCCCTCAGGTCCCGCAGATCGCCATTTATTCCCGAATAGTTGACATGAAAGTAAACACGCGCCCAACGATTCAAACCTCGCCATGGCCCCTCAATACACCTAGAGGTGTAGGTGGTGTGCCTTTTCGGGGATATTGAGGTACTGTCGCCACTAGCTGACCATTTGACACCGCTAGCGATCCCACCCTCCCGACCATTGCGCTCTAGAGCGGTAGAGCGCAGGACGACAGGGGGACCGATTGAACGACAAGGCAACGATACGCGCCACAATTGTGGAGAAGGGGGATGGATATGCGGTAACCGTGATGCTTACGGAAAACGGTCAAACTCATCAATTAATCGAGACGATAGTCCTCAGCCCGTTCGAGGCTGAAGCTATCACGAGGGCACATGCGGCCTTCCACAACATTGTTTGGAATAAGGTCGAAGTTATTTCTCAGTAGCTCGGGGGATTAGCAGAGGTCGCTGGGGCGCCATGCAGGCGAGCTGAGCGAGCTGATAGTCACAGACCTACTCGTTCTAGTGCAGTTGCTGCTTCCGTTGCCGCGGAGCACCCCACACATCGATAGCCGTGCGCTGTTTCAGAGGGGGTAGTTGCCGATGAAGACGCGAATGCTCCTGTCCTTATTGAAAACTAGATTCGAGCGTAGCGGTGATGGAGGCCGGCGACCATGGGCTCGGCAATGATCAGACCAAACGGCTCGATAGAACGGGCGGCCGGTGTGTCCTTCTCGAGTGCCAGGTGCGTGCGGGCCTGGTTGTAGTAAACGGCGTACCTGGACATGATCCGGCGAAGGTGCGTCTCGCCGAGCACGATCACATGGTCGAGGCACTCGCGTCGGACCGAGCCGCTCTGGGCTCCAAACACTGTCCAATGGCTAGACGGCGGTGGCGGGAAACTTAGCGTGCAGCAAACTATCAAGGGACGGATTGACGGGAACGGCGTGGCGATTGAGAACGAATGCCACATCGGACGCGCGGCGGATGACCTGGCTCGCGAGATCGATAAGATTGCCCACCTTCTTCAGTTCCTCGTCAGTCAGTTCGTAGCGCGCGAGTGACCGCACATTCCGCAGCGCGTCAAAGAGACGGCTCCAGGCGTCGGGTAGGCCGTTGAACGAGAGATATGCTGGAAGGACTTGGCTAAGCGCCTCTAAGCATTGCCGGTCACACCATTCCCGCACCAGCTTGTTCAGAACTGCGAATGGCTCTTCGCTGCGGAGGGGTTGGACCAGCTGGGCCATGGCACGGATTGTATCAGATCAACGACACCCCACAGCCTCCGCCAATCGACGTAATCAAGACGTTCGGCTGCCGGTGACCACCCAGCAGCGAGGACATTCTGGAGGCGGTCACCCTGCCGCCGAAGGCGGGCCGTAATAATTTCTTTGGCCGAGCGAACGATGAGGCAGATCGTTTCCAATTCCCCTTCCGTCAACTCGTCGTGCGCAAAGGTCCGCGCATTGCGCACTGCGGCGCAGAGCATGCTCCAGCCGTCGATGCGCCCATTAAAGGAGAGGTAGGCTGGCAGCACATATTTTAGCGCATTCAGGCACCGCCGGTCACACCATGCTTCGATCAGATCGCGCAGACCTGGTACTTGCTCGGCGCTCTTGGTCAACTCGGCCATCGCGGATTTTAACAGCAGCTAGGCTGGCCGCCGGAATTGGCTAATGGACGTACCGGCGTCCAGCGCGCCGGAGAGGTAGCGGACGGGGACATCGATGCGCGCGTTAGCTGATGCCAACTAAGCATCCCATGCGGTTCGCCGGCCCCTCCTCCCGCAACACGCAACGTGCAACACATACGAGACCGCCTATGGCACGCCCGCAGGCCACGGCCCGCTCGCGCGCGCGTGACAGGGGATGTGAGCGAACGCGGACGAAAGCGGGAAAACGACCCGTGCTTACCTCTCGCTTACCTCTCGCTTACCTCTCGCTTACTCGAACCAGCACGCCCTTGCGGGCAACAGATTTTGTGGACGGAGATTTCCGGCAAATAACCGGGCCGAATTGCGATGGGGAGGTCCAGACAATGGGAAACCATGCATTTCAAATGGCTCGGGATCCAAGCCACATACTGTTTAATATAGTTGCAGATATTTGTGGACTCGGAGCTTAAATCTACAAACACTATATTCACCTCTTTGACAAATTCATTTGATTTATCATACCTCTACACCTATCTAATAGTATATCACTCAACATGGAGGATGCGGTGAGTAAGGTCAAAGAGGGTATGCGCGGGTTACTCAGGATCAGTGAGGAAGTATTGGCCAAGGCTAGGAAACTTGGAATGTACGGGGATTCCGACCTCGCAGCGCAGCGGTTGCGCACCCTTGCCCGGACGTCCATTCTCGCGGCACATGGCGAATTTAATTTCCGCAACGATGTGTGGTTTTTTCGGATTCACGATAACCGGATACTGGACCTGAATCTTCTAACCCCAGATGACAGGCTTCGATCCGACACGGACACTTATCGTCAAACGCGGTCACAACTGTCGCGGGAAAGTTAGACCAGATGCCGGACAACTTGTATCGAGTAGGAAAGACTTGGTACGCTAGAGTCCAGGTCAATGGGCGCCGTCACAAAAAGAGCCTCAAAACCGCTTCGCTGGTCGAGGCAAAGGTGCGGCGCGATAAATGGCTCGAGCTATTGAAACAAAGTGCGTTCTACAAACAGATAACCAGCGAGTCCGGGAGGCCCCCCAGCGTGCAGCAGCGCTTCCAGGCCGAAACGCCTTCCCGACATGCCGGGGCCGGTGACCCCAAGCATCAAATATCGCTAGAGAGCGAGAATGCGCAGCTAAGAGAGTTATTGGCAGACGTAATGCTAGATAACCAGGCTCTCAGGCAGCTCCTGTCAAAAAAACTACAGGAGCCTTAAGCGCTGGTGAGCAGTGGGTTGGTCCTTCAATCAGGCCAGACATACTTCATTTCCGCCTCGGCGTCTCTCAGAGAGGCGATTGGTTCACTCAACCTGTCGATTGTCGCACCCTATCTGGGACTTCTTGGATCGCTGGCAGCCACTTGTCTGGCGCGCCACAACGCGCGCCCCCTTCCCGGTGCGGGTTTGCTTCCAGACCGACGCATGCTGATCACCAAGCTTATTTATCCGATACGTCGACCTGCCGTTCGCCAAAGTCGAAAAGATGACCGCGGACCAGATTCGCCGGTGGAACGAGCGGCATCTGGGGGACTTTGCCTTTCTGAACCCGACGAAGGCGAAGGCATCTTCGGTGCGCTACACGGTCAGTCATGAACCACATCTCGCCGGCGCTACTCAGTCGCAAGCAGGCAGCCGCCCTTTGCAACGTCTCTCAGTCTCTGTTCGACCGGGAAGTGAAGAAGCAAGCAGCCTTGCCGCCCGAAGAGAGAGAGCTTTGGGTTGTACCTTTCGGCGGCCGTAAGCTATTTGATCCGGTCGAGCTCAAGGCCTGGCTGGACAGGAAGAAAGGGGTACGGCAGAGTTCGCCGTCTCCGGAGAACGCTGAGTATTGGCTGAGCAAGTTGGATGAAAAAGATTGACGTCAAGGACATCCATCGCGTCACGGCGAAAGGCCGCGTCTATCTGTATCATCGGCCCACGAAAACCAGAATCCTCTCCCCCGAAGGGTCGCCGGAGTTCCTAGCGCAGCTCGCTGCGATCGGCC
>Ga0207138_1020_pt1 | contig 9966 bp, 7 predicted proteins | sample Alteio_BWMinHeat_6_FD_153589 | JGI IMG/M metagenome (GOLD analysis project Ga0207138, IMG submission 153589) | Enriched cells from forest soil in Barre Woods Harvard Forest LTER site, Petersham, Massachusetts, United States -... | ecosystem: Environmental > Terrestrial > Soil > Temperate forest >...
TGACAGCCATAGGTTCCAAGGTGTATGTCCGATAGCACCACCACATCCACTTCGCGTTTTGACATGTTTTAGCTTCTGAGAAGCATTTTGGTTATACAAAGTGACAACATTTGTATAACCCTAATATTACGCCGACATTAAGTTAATGTTAAGCGGAAGGTTTTATCTATTTATTAACAAGCTGCAGAAGTATAGCTCGTACTAAGCATTGACCATTTCGGGATGTGGGCGCGGCTCGTATTGTTTCATGCTATCTGCTATAGCCTTTATGTGATCGGGGGTAGTACCACAGCAACCACCTACAATATTTATCCAACCATCTTTTGCAAATTCCGAAACAATACTTGTCATATGTTCGGGTGTTTCATCATATTCGCCCATTGCATTTGGCAAGCCAGCATTCGGATATGAGCTTACATAACAATTAGCAATGCGAGATAATTCTTCGATATGCGGCCGCATTTCTGTAGCACCCAATGCGCAATTCAAACCGATGCTGATCGGTTCGGCATGCATTACTGATATATAGAACGCCTCCAGTGTTTGCCCGCTGAGTGTGCGGCCTGAAGCATCTGTAATAGTGCCGGAAATCATTAATGGCAATTTTTCTTTTTTAGTATCGCGGAAATATTTATTGACAGCAAAAATTGCTGCTTTCGCATTCAGCGTATCGAATATTGTTTCAATCAATAAAACATCTACGCCACCATCTATGAGCCCCTTTATTTGTTCATAGTATGCCGCAACCGCATCATCAAATGTCATTGCACGGTACCCTGGGTCATTCACATTAGGTGAAAGTGATAATGTTTTGTTCATGGGACCAATAGCACCAGCAACAAAAGCCTGTTTACCTGATTCTTTAACTGCTTGTTTTGCAATTTTAGCTGCTGCTACATTTATTTCATACGCCAGCGATTGCATATCATAGTCTGCCAAAGAAATTGCATTGGCATTGAATGTATTTGTTTCAAGTATATCAGCCCCGGCATCCAAGTATTGTTTGTGTATATCTTTAATAATATCAGGCTGTGTCAAACATAAAAGGTCGTTATTACCTTTTACATCTTTATGCCAGCTCTTAAAACGATCACCACGATAATCTGCCTCTTGCGGTTTATGGCGTTGTATCATAGTACCCATAGCGCCATCTATAATAACAATACGCTTATCCAATAAGTCTCGCAGGTGTTTTTCGGTTGTTGTCATTTGCCAAAGTTAAGGAATGTTATAATGACACAATTAAGTATATATAAAATCGAACATAGAATTTATTGATAGGCGGCCTGCAAAAAATGATACTATTTAAGCCCTCTCTAAGAATCTTATATATGTCAATTTATCTTTTCAATTATCGCTTTCACTTTATCGCCAATTATATCCCTTATTTTCCTGAAATCATCTTCATTCATATCACGGGGGTCGGGAATATCCCAGTCATCACGATGCTTTGCTCTTACATAGGGGCATGCATCTCCGCATCCCATAGTAATAGCATATTCAAAATCCTCATTGGGTAGGTCATCAATAGATTTAGATTGGTGAGCAGAAAGATCATAACCCAGCTCCTTCATTGCTGCAATAGCTTTCGGGTTTATTTTTCCTGATGGACGCGAACCCGCACTATATGCAATTACTTTTCCTTTACCATATATATTAGCAAAGGCCTGGGCCATTTGACTGCGATTGCTATTCTCTATACAAACAAAAAGAATGTTTTTCATTCTTTTTCTCTTACCAATGCATACACAATTGCCGCTACAATACCACCTAATATTGGACCGGCCATATACACCCAGATAGAAGCCATATGCCCGCTTACTACTGCAGGTGCCAGCGAACGGGCCGGATTCATAGATGCTCCTGAAATAGGTCCTCCAAAAATCGCGTCCAAAGTAATAGTGCCACCAATCGCAATTGCCGGTACTACCCAATTGGGGCTGAATTTGTCTGTGCTGTTGAGTATTACAAAAACAAGAAAGAATGTCATGATGGCTTCTAAAATAAGTGATTGCATTTCGCTGCCTGATGGTGCACAAGTGCCGAGCATTGCGTTTTCGGGAAACAATGCTTTTAAGGCACCGCTTGCTATAAATGCACCAATACATTGTGCAATGATATAGGGAGCTACTTCTTTCCATTCAAATCTTTTTGCTACCGCTGCCCCAATGGTTACAGCCGGGTTGAAGTGTGCACCTGATACACGACCAACTGCAAATATCATGATCATAATAGCTAGTCCAAATGTTGCGGCTATGCCTACATGGGTGATAACACCATTCGTTTGCTGGTTTACTATAATGGCACCGGTACCGGCAAATACTAATGTGAACGTACCGACTATTTCTGCAATGAGTTTTTTCAACATAAAAGAGTAGTTATGATTGTTGTAAATAATCTGATTTTCGCGAAAAAGTAATACAATTTTTTTTCTTCTCATAATAAAAAATCCCGTCCTGCAAATGCAGGACGGGACAACTTACTGCTGTCTTTTGCCATGACGCTTTCTATCTCACCAGCAGTACTTCTCCTTTCTTTTCATAATTCTTTCCGTTTGCACAAGTATAGCTGATAAAATAAAAATACGTGTCCATATCCTGGCTCTTGCCATTAAAGGTTCCATCCCATCCTTGTTTTATATCGGTTGTTTCAAACATTTTTTGTCCCCACCTGTCAATGATCGTAAATGTTTTTACTTTCTGATTAGCCACTGTTATAGGCCTGAATACGTCGTTCTTGCCATCGCCATTAGGTGTAAATGCATTAGGAAAGTATACATCACAGCAAGGTTTTGCATTTACAAGCGTACTATCTTTTGCAGTGCAACCATATTCAGAAGTTACCTGCAGATATACATAACCCGGTTGTGCAATGTATCCATAAACCGTTGATAGGTTTGTTATATTTCCAAAATAACCGGCAGGTAACCATTGATATAAATAACCGGGGTTATACCTTTCTGCAGTAAATGCAACGCTGTCTCCTGCGCAAATATTATTATCACTCACACTGCCAATACCTGCATCCGGCAGCGGGTGAATATTTATTGTGTCTGTAATAGTAACAGAAGGGCATCCATTTGTAACAGCTGTTAAACCTACTATGTAAGTACCTGTCAGGCTCCAGCTTACGCCGTAAGGCCCTCCTTCACTTCCGTATTTTACATTACCACCGTCAAAATTCCAGCTGTACTGATCTATCATTTCGTTTGCATAGCCTATAGATATATTCACTACTTCGTTTTGACAAGCATCTTTTTTTATAACAACAGGTACATTTGGCAATTGCTGCACTTTTACAACATAAGTGGTAAGCGGGCTTTTACAACCATTGTTATCCACTGTCAACCTAACAGCTTGCTGTCCTGCCTGGTCGAAACGGAGCACAAGCGGCCCTTGTCCAGAACCACTTACAAGTGATGTGCCGGGAGGGAATGACCAATTATAAACTGATGTTGCACTCGCATTTCCAAAATATGAAAAACTCATAGTATCGTGCTGACAAACCTGCGGTACACTTGCTACTATCAAAGCGTTGGGTGTGAAATTCACTGTCACCATTATCTGTGCTCTATCACTTTCGCAACCATTTATAGTTTGTGTAACATAATAGTAGGATATACCCGCATAGCTGGTGACAGGAGTAGGTGAAATAGTACTACCTATTCCTCCGGATGAAGTCAGATACCATTGTAAATTATTTCCGCTTGCTTGTAATGGCAGCGCAATACTATTTTGACAATAGCTGATATTATTTTTTACAGAAGGCATAGGTGGTTTAGCAATTACATTTACCGTAATTACTTTTCTGTCGCTTTCGCAACCATTTACTGTTTGTGAAACATAATAATTAGTTGATCCCGGAACTCCTGTAGAAGGTGTGGGAGTAACAGCGCTGCCTACCCCACCGGTAGGTGTTGTATACCATAACAAATTAGCGCCGATGGCTGCCAGTGGTGTTGCGTCATTGCCCTGGCAATAATTATAAACATCCGGGCTGGCATAAGGAACAGGTGGTTTATTATTTATAACAATAGTTACGCTTGAAGGACCTGACGTTAGTCCACCCGATGTAACAGTTGCTGTATAAACCCCGTTCATCGCATTTGTAGCGCCGGGAATAGTAAGTGTTGCTCCTGAAAAGCTGCCTGCTATAGCGGGGCCCGTCCATGTATATGTTGGCGCTGCTGCCGGTGAAGATGCCGTTAAACTAATGGTTTGGCCTTCGCAATAAATTGTACTTCCGCTTATGGTTGGCGCAGCAGGTTGGGCAATTGCGCTGCCCGCAAATAACATGCTTACAAGAAGTTGTGTAATTTTTTTTGTCATGGCTACTATTTTTAATGTCTTCGAAAAGCTTGTATTATCCTAGTATGTAGACAGTAATATTCGTGCCATCGTTAGCCAGAAATTTGTGAGAATTTCGTTAAAACTTTTAACAGTCCTCATAAAGCAGCAGTGGTGCGCCGCTAGCCGGCGCACCACTTACTTATTATCAATCAGTTATACTGTTATTTATCTTACCAGTGTCACATCACCCTTCTGTTCCAGTTCCTTGCCATTGCAGTCATATACAAATACATAGAAGTACGTATCCATGTCCTGCGGTACCCCGAACATCGTCCCGTCCCAGCCCTTGGTCTCATCATTGCTCTCAAACACTATCTGGCCATACCTGTTGGCTATCTTGAAGTGCTTGATATGATGATGCCCTACCGTGATCGGCTTGAATACATCATTCCTTCCATCACCGTTCGGCGTGAACGCACTCGGGAACGATACCGTACAACATACTTTCGCATTCACAAACAAAGTATCTGTCTTGCTGCATTTATACTGGTCCGTCACTTTTACATACACATTCTCACTCTGCGGTATCGTGATCAATGTCTGGCTGCCCTGGCTGCCTTTGATCGCGATCTGGCCCTGTGGGCCCCAGCTATAACTGTAGTTCGGATACAGGTCGGCTATAAAGCTTACCGTATCTCCCTCACATATATCACTATGCCCCATACCCGATATATTACTTACCGGCAGGTCATGAACCGTTACATCATATTCCACTGGTGCATGAATGCAATGCTCATAGCTCACTGTCAGCAATACTGATTTATTACCCGAACTGTTATAAGAGGTACGGTATACACCTGAACTCAGGTTACCGCCGATAATGCTGGAACCCGGACCAAAATCCCAGGCCAGGTTCGTAGCGCCTACCAGGCTGTATTCTGCCACTATCGCCGTAACCGTATCATGGATACAAATGTCCTTTGGCATATTAAATGCTACCGGTGGTGTCGTATATACCGGCAACGTGTCTATAACGGTCGATACACATCTCCAGTTCTGGGCTGTCAGCTTTACCAGCTTCACGCCCGCTGTATCCCACCTGATCGTATACGGCCCTTTGCTCTTCCACGTCGCATCTCCCTGAACCGTTACCCCGTTGGCAAAATCCCAGGTGAAGAAACTGTTCGTATCCGGGGCATGGCCTGCAAAGTTCAGTACCAGCGTGTCTCCTGTACATACTGCGCTCTTATCAGTTCCTATTTTTGCAAACAGGTTGTCTACCAGCACATTCGTCGTGGCGATCTGCGTAGGACAGCCCGGCAATGAATCAATTACTTTATACAAACCCGAGTCTGCTGCTGCTACACTTATATTAACAGGGTTCTGCAAATTGCTCTTGAACCCGTTGGGGCCGCTCCAGTAATACCTTGATCCCGGGATCGTCGTGGCATTGAGCTGTAACTGCTCATGCAAACACAAAGATCCGTTATTACCTGCTGTCAGTAACGGCGGTGGCGGGTTCACGATCACTACGATCGGTACACGGTCACTCTCACAGCCTCTTACCGTTGAGGTTACATAATACGTATAGGTAGCTGCCGTAGTGGTCGGCGGTACCGGCGGGTAAGAACGTCCTGTATCTGCAGGGTTGCTCGTATACCACTTCAGGTTCCTGCCTGTCGCTTTTAAACTATCGGGCGCTCCGAAGAACTGGCAATAATATACCGGCGATACCACCTTCGGCGGTACTGCCAGTGTAGGTGTGATCACGATATGCAATGTGTCAGTAGCACAACCGGGGGAAGTACCAATAGCTATAAGTAACACTTTACCGGTATCCACTACCACATTTATGGCAGTACCCGTAGTAGGTGCTATATAATTACCCGTAGGGCAGGTCCATGTCCATGACAGGTAACCCGCATTGATCAGGTTCATCGGGATGATCGCATTCTTACACACCGCCGCAGTATCACCGGATATATAGGCCGTTGTATCACCATAATCGGTCCACTTCGGCTTGGTTGATAAAAATGCGGAGTCTATATCCTGTTGACGCAAGATATAAGCATAAGCAAAATTCACACTGTCGTGTGGATTCAGATCGCCCAGCTTAAATACAAGGCCTATACCTTCATCTTGTGTTTCTTCTTCACCTTGGTGCATCAACAGATTTACTGTATCTCCACCGCTTGCAGGCCCCTCTCCAACACTGGAAGCCCCGGTGTATTTTCCATATAGGCTATCCATGAATTCATGGGGAGTAGAAAATCCACTGGGTGTATTTGGAGGGAACAAACCACCTACATGGATGATATATGCTTTTGCGCGGCAATCGAGCGTACCTAATCCCAGATATGCTTTAGGTTGAGGAGTACTTCCAAGCAAACCAATAGCAGAAACCAATACACGGTTTTGTGGATTAGGTAACTGGTAATCTACAGTATTAAAAGTTGAATAACTACCTGCACTATCCACAGCTGTATTATCCGGATCCAATGTTCTTTGATAATATACACCCCTTCTTATACTTGTATTCGCTGTATTTACAAGAGAAACATAAACGGTAAAAAACACCTTACTCGTATCCATCAAGGTTACCTGTGTTATACGTATACTGTCCCACAAACCTTGCCATACAGAAGTAATATACCTGCCACTGGTACTATAGCTTAAATTAGCTCCGCTACCAGTTCCATAAATAGACGCCGTTGTACAACCCCAGCCATTAAAATTATCTACCTGGTTGTTATCTGCTTCAATGCTCCAGCCTTCCTGCGGTGTACCAGGTAAAAAATAATCGCCAATAAATTTCCATGGAGTACCTACGCCCCAACCATCTTTATCGGGGTCTGCTACGAAGCCTAATCCGTACTGGCTGTTGCTACACGTAGTAGAGGGGCAACCTGTAACACCGCTATTCGCAACTTTACCTATACCGGGACTTGGGTGATATCCTGTTCCACAATAGCCGGTATCAGGAGGATACACGCTTGAACCATAAGCGCCATTAAAATTTATGCCTATTTCTATATGGCTTCCTTGCATAAAAACATTACAGCTATCGAATTGCGCATACGTGTTTTGCACAAAACCAAAAAGCAGTAAGACTATTAAAATTTTGAGTGGGTTAAGGTGTTTCATACAATCTGTTTTATGTGGGTTTTTTATAAAAATGAGTTTTAATTACCGGAATGTATTTGTGACGTTTCTGCTTGCTTTTGAAAATTTATTGTCTTCACTACCTTACTGTCTGGCCCGTAAATTTCCATTTTATAATTTCCTGTTGGGAAATTGCTGATATCAAAATTGTGTGTGTATTGCTTTTTTGTTTGTTCGGGCATCCAATTAGCTACGAGCTCGCTGTTGATCGTAAATATTTTTACGCTCATCATCATGGGTTCCCATATAGCAAGAGATAAATTTAGGTTGTTTGTAAATGTTTCAGGAGATAGTGTATAGCCAACCAAAACACCTTCGGGGCCATGGCCCTTATTTACTGTAACAAAAAAATTCCCTGAGTTGGGCGGGGAAGATTGCCTGGCAGTTTGAGCGTAGTTGAGTGTACAGGCTATACAAAAAACCAGGGATAGTACTGTTTTTTTCATAAGGTTTTGTTTTAAAATTAATGATGACACGCCGGGTAGAGCGTGCGGTTTGGTAATGTCAATTTACTACTTTTTTTACAATTATATATCTTGAATTTTGATGATTTTAGTCTATTGTACTTCTTTATCCTAAGACAGTTTTTTATATACTATTCGTTGGTAAAAGGCTTTTCTATTTCTTAATACAATTTTTAAGGCACATGCACACATAGGTTTATCTATATGCGCATATGCCTTATAACTATCTTTTATCTTACCAGTGTCACATCACCCTTCTGTTCCAGTTCCTTGCCATTGCAGTCATATACAAATACATAGAAGTACGTATCCATGTCCTGCGGTACCCCGAACATCGTCCCGTCCCAGCCCTTGGTCTCATCATTGCTCTCAAACACTATCTGGCCATACCTGTTGGCTATCTTGAAGTGCTTGATATGATGATGCCCTACCGTGATCGGCTTGAATACATCATTCCTTCCATCACCGTTCGGCGTGAACGCACTCGGGAACGATACCGTACAACATACTTTCGCATTCACAAACAAAGTATCTGTCTTGCTGCATTTATACTGGTCCGTCACTTTTACATACACATTCTCACTCTGCGGTATCGTGATCAATGTCTGGCTGCCCTGGCTGCCTTTGATCGCGATCTGGCCCTGTGGGCCCCAGCTATAACTGTAGTTCGGATACAGGTCGGCTATAAAGCTTACCGTATCTCCCTCACATATATCACTATGCCCCATACCCGATATATTACTTACCGGCAGGTCATGAACCGTTACATCATATTCCACTGGTGCATGAATGCAATGCTCATAGCTCACTGTCAGCAATACTGATTTATTACCCGAACTGTTATAAGAGGTACGGTATACACCTGAACTCAGGTTACCGCCGATAATGCTGGAACCCGGACCAAAATCCCAGGCCAGGTTCGTAGCGCCTACCAGGCTGTATTCTGCCACTATCGCCGTAACCGTATCATGGATACAAATGTCCTTTGGCATATTAAATGCTACCGGTGGTGTCGTATATACCGGCAACGTGTCTATAACGGTCGATACACATCTCCAGTTCTGGGCTGTCAGCTTTACCAGCTTCACGCCCGCTGTATCCCACCTGATCGTATACGGCCCTTTGCTCTTCCACGTCGCATCTCCCTGAACCGTTACCCCGTTGGCAAAATCCCAGGTGAAGAAACTGTTCGTATCCGGGGCATGGCCTGCAAAGTTCAGTACCAGCGTGTCTCCTGTACATACTGCGCTCTTATCAGTTCCTATTTTTGCAAACAGGTTGTCTACCAGCACATTCGTCGTGGCGATCTGCGTAGGACAGCCCGGCAATGAATCAATTACTTTATACAAACCCGAGTCTGCTGCTGCTACACTTATATTAACAGGGTTCTGCAAATTGCTCTTGAACCCGTTGGGGCCGCTCCAGTAATACCTTGATCCCGGGATCGTCGTGGCATTGAGCTGTAACTGCTCATGCAAACACAAAGATCCGTTATTACCTGCTGTCAGTAACGGCGGTGGCGGGTTCACGATCACTACGATCGGTACACGGTCACTCTCACAGCCTCTTACCGTTGAGGTTACATAATACGTATAGGTAGCTGCCGTAGTGGTCGGCGGTACCGGCGGGTAAGAACGTCCTGTATCTGCAGGGTTGCTCGTATACCACTTCAGGTTCCTGCCTGTCGCTTTTAAACTATCGGGCGCTCCGAAGAACTGGCAATAATATACCGGCGATACCACCTTCGGCGGTACTGCCAGTGTAGGTGTGATCACGATATGCAATGTGTCAGTAGCACAACCGGGGGAAGTACCAATAGCTATAAGTAACACTTTACCGGTATCCACTACCACATTTATGGCAGTACCCGTAGTAGGTGCTATATAATTACCCGTAGGGCAGGTCCATGTCCATGACAGGTAACCCGCATTGATCAGGTTCATCGGGATGATCGCATTCTTACACACCGCCGCAGTATCACCGGATATATAGGCCGTTGTATCACCATAATCGGTCCACTTCGGCTTGGTTGATAAAAATGCGGAGTCTAT
>Ga0207138_1199_pt1 | contig 9964 bp, 7 predicted proteins | sample Alteio_BWMinHeat_6_FD_153589 | JGI IMG/M metagenome (GOLD analysis project Ga0207138, IMG submission 153589) | Enriched cells from forest soil in Barre Woods Harvard Forest LTER site, Petersham, Massachusetts, United States -... | ecosystem: Environmental > Terrestrial > Soil > Temperate forest >...
TTAAGGATAAAATAAGAAAAATGACAGCTAAAGTGATATATACGGGAAACCTGAGAACTGTATGCACACATCTACACTCGGGCAGCACGATTGAAACGGATGCACCTACTGATAATCATGGTAAGGGAGAAAGGTTTTCTCCTACTGACCTGGTAGCTACGGCATTGGCTACTTGCATTGTAACCACTATAGGTATAAAAACAAGGGATATGCACGTGAATATAAATGGGCTAACATGTGAGGTGCAAAAAATAATGACCACGGACCCGAGAAGAATAGCCGAAATAAAAATACACATGGTGTTTCCTAAGACTGAAAATTATAGTGATAAGGAAAAAACGATCATGGAACGTGTTGCACATACATGCCCTGTGGCTATGAGTTTGCATCCTGATCTGAAACAGACACTGAGTTTTGAGTATTAATGATGTGATATGGAAATTTAATTGAATTAATATTAATTTTATTATATAAACTAAATACTATTAGTATGAAAAAATATTCCATTCTCTTTTTCTTAGTTGCTATTAGTAGTGTAGTTGATGCACAAATACCTTCGTATGTGCCGATATCTAATCTTATAGCCTGGTATCCATTTTCAGGTAATACTATTGATAGTAGCGGACATGGACATGATGGTACTAATAATGGTGCTGTATTGACAACTGATAGATTTGGCAATACTAACAGTGCTTACCTGTTCGATGGGATGACTTCTAATATTTCAACATCATTATTACCACCTACAGGTAATGCTGCGCGTACTATAACATGTTGGTTTCAATATAATTCGCTTCCTGCTTCATGTAATACTGACTTAGTAATAGCAGGGTATGGTGCCAGTAGTGCAGGCTGTTTTCAGGTTGCGATGAATTTTTCTTTAGAAATAGACTATACTGGTTCTCCGCCTAAAGCCCGCGTAGATGGTGTGTGTGTGGCTACAGGTGCAACGCAAATTGCAGATACATTAACGAATGGCTGGCATTTTTTTGCTGCATTATATGATACCTCATTTGGCCCGGATTATGATTCAATCAAAATATATGTTGATGGCGCTTTTAAGACGACAAGTACTGTTGTTTTTTCATCGCCCATTACTGTAAATACCGGTAACCTCAGTAATTTTCTGATTGGTAAGGGGCATTATGCTTGCCCAAGATATTTTGCGGGTAAAATTGATGATGTCGGGATATGGGACAGGGCATTATCTTCCTGTGAACTTCATAGCCTTTACTTAGGAGGGCGGGTATCGTCTATAACAGCCAACCCTATAAATGATACAGTATTACCGGGAGGAATTGGGGCATTTTCTATAGCGTCTACCGGAGGGGGTGTAGGCCAATGGCAGCTAAACCGAGGTTTTGGATTTATGAATTTAAGTAATGCAGCACCATATTATGGAGTTAACACACAGAATTTATTTGTAGATCCAGTAACAAAAGCGATGAATGGTTACCGATATCGTTGCATACAAAATAATGGTGGGTGCTTTGATACATCAAGTGCTGCAAGCCTGAAGATAATAACTACGGATATTAATACAATTGGAAAAAAAGAAGAGGTGCATATATTCCCTAATCCTGCAAAGAATTTAATAAATATTGAAGCTGCATTTTTGATCAATAAAATTGATATTGTAAGCCTTGTCGGGCAAAGGCTCTTTTCGGAAAAATATAACAGTAGCCAGGTGGTTGTAGATGTTAATTCTTTTCCTGAAGGAATATATATTGTCAGAGTGAATGATCTATATATTTACAGGGTAGTTAAACAATAAACGGCGAATACTAAGTTTGCTTTATAATACTTAGACCGATGCTGCATTCTGTGCAGCGTTTGGAGGAGCAGTAATTATTCCATAATTGGATGAGCGCTTGTGATTGTGCTGCGTTTTCAGCTTTCCAACCTGTTGTTTCCCACATACCTACTATTTTATTCTTTTCGGCAGGTACTGATTCTAATAGCTGCAGTGCTTTTTCCTGTTGTTTTGTTGTGCCTTGTTGCTGTGCATACAAGAATTGTATGGGTGCAACGGTGTTGATAATTATATTCTGAACGGATGCAATGCCTACATGTTTTTTTGAGTGCCTGGTTTTAGGTTCGTCAAAACGAAAATGAGTATCCCAATAGCCACCGGCAGTAATGTCAAGTAAAGGGTTGATCTCTTTTATTGTACCAGTTTCGATGATCTTTGAAAATAAGTGTATTGATTGATGTACCAGGGTTGCGAATTGGGCAATGCGTATGGTTGGAAAGTTTGCAGGCCGCAGTCGCATAAATTTCCATAGATGAACAGGTATAGGAGTGAGTTTATATTTCTTTTGCAGGAAGGTATACTCCCTTTGTAAAGCTACAGGATAAGGGTCTTCATATTTTTTGTTCAACATTCCGGCCTGGCCAAAGAGCAATGCTTCTATTTGTAATAAGTTTTCTCTGTGTTTTGCTATAACGTTCAGGGGAATGGATTGAGCCAATAATAGGAAAGGTGAAGAGTTTGTTTTGAATCCGAAGTTTGCTGCAGTGCGCCAATACAATAATTGGCTCCAATCGCCTGCGGTCTTATCGAGTAGCTCTTTCCAGTCGCCTAATTTATCTTCCCATCTTTCTGCAAGCATGCGACTGAGCCAGCTATGTTTGGTAATGTCCTTTACAGTATGCAGCTGTTTAGCGCAGGGAATAGTTGTTTTTGCATAGATGAGATGCTGGTATTGCTTTAGTATATGAGCAGGAATATGGCCCTGAAGCTCTAATGTGGGTGCATTTGTATCAACGGTTTTATCATTCTTGTATACTACATGCAGGATAATATTTTTATAAGCCGGATCATTTTGATGCTTGTGTTTTATCCAGTCGCTACTATTGATATGCATTTCAATATGCCCGACCAGCAATGTTTTGCCTACTCTCACTTTTGCTTCCAAAAAGTCAGGACCTGCATCTGTATTGCGTTTGCCTGCGAAGGATACTGTTACAGACTCTCCGTCAGTGGTTTTAAGTTCAGTGGTATTATACAGGCTATGTTGCCAAATTAGCTGGAGCAGGGCTTCGTTCATAGTAAATGGAATTTATAGATAGGCAGACATTTCTTGTTGATATTCCCGAGCTGCTTTGCCGGCTTGTTCTGCAAAAGACATATCGTTTGCGGCATAAATGACTGCACGGGAAACATTTATTAATATGCCGCCATCTTTGTTCATAGCATTTTCACAGACAGTTGGTACATCACCGCCTTGTATGCCCACCCCCGGTATCAGGAAAAAATGTTCGGGCAACATTTCGCGCACGTGCTTTAATTGTTCTTTGCGTGTGGCCCCGATAACAAACATAGTATTTGAAGGAGTACCCCAACCGGATACTGTTTGTAATACTTTTTCATACAATAATTCGTTGCCTGATTGTTGCAGTTGAAAATCTGCACTACCTGCATTTGAGGTCAGGCCGAGTACAATAGCCCACTTACCGGGATGCTGCATAAAAGGTTTCACACTGTCGGCGCCCATATAAGGAGCTACTGTAACACTATCGAAAGGGTATGTATCAAAAAAAGTTTTTGCATATTGTTCGGCGGTATTTCCAATATCCCCCCGTTTTGCGTCTGCTATTGTAAAAATATCTTTTGGAATATAGTCCAATGTTTTGTCAAGGCTTAACCAGCCGGTCACTCCCTGTGCTTCGTAAAAGGCAGTATTTATCTTATAAGCAATAGTATATTCTTTGGTAGCATCTATAATGGCTTTGTTAAAAGCAAAAACAGGATCCTCCTCAGAAAGAAGATGTTTTGGAATTTTTTGCAAATCAGTATCAAGACCTACACAAAGTAAGGATCTTTTATTGCGAATTGATGCTACTAAATGGGAACGGTCCATGGGGTAAAAATAACCACGATTTGCATGATTTTAACTATGATTAGCAAGATTTTATAAAGATTTGCCAGCGCATTAATAGATTATATGAAAGCATGTTAATACTGCTATTAGTAATCATTTAAGTATTGTTATATTGGACTTTACACTTAAATTGCAGGCTCAAAAAACAAAGCAAATGAAAAAGATTTTACTTTCTTTATTAGCAATCGGGGCTTTTTGTTATGCAGATGCGCAAGGCCTTAAATTACCGGCACTAAGTCCGGGTGCTAAGATCAGCCAGGATTTTTCTACGTCAAGTATAGAAATATCATACAGCCGTCCATCTATGAGGGGCCGTGTTATTTTTGGCGATCTTGTTCCTTATGATAAAGTATGGCGCACAGGTGCTAACTCTGCTACCAAAATAAAGATCGGTGAGGACATGGAAATTGGTGGCCAGCAAATAAAAGCAGGAGAATATGCATTGTATACTATTCCGGGTAAAACAGAATGGGAAATAATACTGAATAAAGGTACAGGTAACTGGGGTGCATATGGTTACAGTAATAGCGACGATGTGGCTCGCTTTAAAGTGAAATCGAAAATGCTGGATAAAAATGTTCAAACGTTTACAATGAGCATAACAAATATTACCTACAATAACTGTAAACTGGAAATGGAATGGGAAAAAACGAAGGTTGTTATACCTATTGTAGCGCATAATGAAGAGCGTATAAGTACTTCAATTGATAAGGCGATCAATAATCCTGACATACCTTATTTCCAGGCTGCTAATTATTATTACGAGACCAACCAAAACCTCGATAAGGCTAAAACGTATGTTGATAAGTCTGTAGACGCTACTCCTAAGGCATATTATATGTGGCTGCTGAAAGCAAGAATAGAAAAGAAATTAGGCCACAAAGAAGATGCTAAAATGGCCGCTAATAAAGCTATAGAAGCTGCTAAGGGTTCTGCTGCTGAAGAAGAATATAAGCACCAGGGCGAGGAGCTGATAGGTTCGCTATAGTATAGCCTCAGTCAACCCTTCTAACAGGAGGGGATATAAGGCAATAAAAAATTACTATTCATATCTGGCTACAGATAAATAATAAACCGCTTACTTTTATCCACCGAATTCATTCGGGGGATTTTTATTTTATATACGATGAGAAAGTTATCATTGCTGTTTGCCTTATTAGGTTGCACCACATTAGCACATGCACAACAAGTGCGACCTGAGAACTCTGCTAAGATCTATCATGAAATAGCTCAGTTAAAACATTTGGTGAATGTGCTGTATGTGGCAGCACACCCCGATGATGAGAATACAAGGCTGCTTGCATGGCTTGTGAATGAAAAAAATGTGCGTACGGGATATTTGTCTTTAACAAGAGGTGATGGCGGACAAAATATTTTGGGAAGTGAGCAGGGTGAAGCACTTGGACTGATAAGAACTCATGAACTGCTGGAAGCGAGAAAGATAGACGGAGCTGAACAATATTTTTCGAGCGCCGTAGATTTTGGATTTTCTAAAAGCTCTGCTGAAACATTTAAGCATTGGTATAAGGATGATATTGTATTTGATGCTGCATATGTAATGAGAAGATTCAGACCCGATGTCGTGATATGCCGTTTTCCGCCGGATGCAAGAGCAGGGCACGGACAACATGCAGCTTCTGCTATAATAGCTGCTGATGCATATAAAATGGCGAATAATGGTAAGTATGTAATTACTTCTTATGTTGATAATAAGTACAAGAATGGCAAGGGAACTGATGCTTTAACAATTTATAAACCTTGTGAAAGCAAAAGGCTACTTTTTAATGCGTTCCGCTTTGGAAGTTTTAATACAACCAGCGAGGATATGTATAAAGTAGAAGTGGGGCAATATATGCCAGGCTTTGGTATGGGCGCAGGAGAAATGGCAGGCATTAGCCGTAGTGTGCATAAAAGCCAGGGAGCCGGAACACCTCAAATGCCGGGTACACAGTATGAGTACTTTAAGTTGGTTGATGGTGATACATTGACAAATAGTTTGTTTGATGGTATAGATATAACATGGGGAAGGGTTGGCAGAAAAGATATAGGAAAGTATATACAGGCTGTGTTAGAAGGTTTTGATTTTAATCACCCTGATGCAAGTTTGCCTGCGCTTTTAGAGATACGTAAAAAGATAGCATCAGTGGACGGTTATTGGGGCTATGAGAAGATGCAGGAGCTAGATAAGCTGATATTGGATTGCAGTGGATTATTAGTAGAAGTTGTTGCGAAGCAGCCACAAGCAATAGCAGGGGCTAGTTTGCCCTTTAAGTTAAATATTATAGCAAGGTCAGAAACACCAGTGAAACTGAAAAGTATTAAGTGGGGTAATAGTGATACCAGCATGAACCTGAACATTGGGAATGATAGCTTGTTCTCATTTGACCATACTATTACCATACCTGTAAATACTCCTATTACAGGACCTTATTGGTTATCTGAGCCCAGCAGTGATCCGAGTGTATATGCTATTCCGAATGATAGCTTAATAGGATTGGCTGAAACGCCCAATAATTTGAATGCTGTTGTGAAATTGAAAATAGGAGATGAAAATTTTGATGTAAAAGTGCCGCTATCTTATAAGAAGTTAGATCCTGTGAAAGGGGATGTTGTGGAGCAATTGAGAATTGTGCCGGATGTGACGATAGAATTTGTGAATAATTTATTGATAGCAAATAGTAATGGCGAAATTTCCGGAAGTATAAGAATTCACGCCAATAAGGATATAAGTGGGGATATTGTTATTACCGATGGTAATGGGATATCAACAAAGAAGATTTCAACAGTAAATAATCAGATTTTAACACAGGGGTCGGATACCAGATCGAGCTTTTTGATAACGGATATTGCAGGAGATAACCACACGCTAACCGCATCTTTTAAAAGTAATGGTGCTAACTATACAAAGTCTCAACATATTATTCAATACAGTCACTTACCTACATTGCAATATTTTACCGATGCGACAGCCAAAGTGTTGCATAAAGACTGGAAATGTACCATAAAGAAAATAGGCTATATAGATGGCGCGGGTGATCTGGTAGCAGGCTTTTTAAGACAGGCAGGATTGGAAGTGGACGTGCTAAAAGAAAGCGAACTGAATGATGCTAATAAACTGAAGCAATACGATGCTATTGTAACAGGAGTACGAGCTGTGAACGTAGAAAAGAGGATGAAGAATTGGATACCTGCTCTTTTAAAGTATGTGCAAAACGGAGGCACGCTTGTAATGCAGTATAATAACCTGCAGGATCTTTCTACTACAAATATTGGCCCTTATCCATTCACGCTTGCAAATGAACGTGTAACAGAAGAAGATGCAAAAGTGAAATTTCTGCATCCGGAGCATAGATTGCTGAATTACCCTAATAAAATAACTGATAAAGATTTTGATGGCTGGGTACAAGAACGAGGACTGTATTTTACTACCAAGCAAGATGAGAAATATGCCGAACTTTTTGAGATGAATGATACCGGTGAAAAACCGCTACAGGGAAGCACCATCTATGCCGAATATGGGAAAGGACATTACATCTATACATCGCTGTCATTCTTCAGGCAACTACCTGCAGGCAATAATGGGGCTATAAGGTTGTTTATGAATATGCTATCTGTTGGAAAGTAATTATTATATTTAGGTAAAGTTTTCGCTATGAGGGTGATTAAAATAATAGCGGTAATAACAATAACCTTATTACTTTTTTATAGCTGCAGCAAAGACAAAAGCTTGCCCGGCTATATTACTGATCTTAGTTTTTCGTATACAGATACCTTGTATGTAGGAAGGCCAATACGGTTTTCAAGTACTGCAGCAGCAAGCAGTAGTTTTTTGTGGACATTTGGAACAGGTGAAACTTCTACTGCTGATAGTCCTTATTATACTTATTTAGTGCCTCGTCCATTTAATGTTACTTTAAAAATAAATGATACTGGCACGCCGGTATCAAAAACGATTTATATTTCTATTGGGCAAGCAATACTGACAAAAATAACAACCAGCAGAACCTGGAATTTGCATTATACGGCACATAACCCGTCAGGTTCTCCCGTAGATACAGATACTACTTATAGTTACTCAGGTGGGTTCTTCAATATAAATAACGATACCAGTATTTCTGTAGCAGCCGGTATACTGACATATATATACCCCGGCACCGTGTTACCAACAGGCAGGTATGTAGAATTTGGGGAGGGACCTGTAGGAAATAATGGTTATTTCTGGTCAAAGGTTCATTATGATTACAGTATAGACTCTCTTGATTATATTATTTATACTCCTATTTCATCCGGGTTCGAAAAGTATGAATACTCGTCGACACATTAATAGCTGTTCATTTCTACAACTTTAGTTGGTTCCAGGTTTGCATTGCGTATAGCAATATTTTGGGCAACCTTACGTGCCAAGTCTATAAATGCTTTTTGAACAATGGGTTCATCGTCTAATACAGCGGGTGATCCAATATCTCCGCCTTCGCGTATTGATTGTACGATCGGGATCTCTCCGAGAAATGGCATTTCGAATTGTTCTGCCATTTTTCTGGCGCCTCCTTTTCCGAAGATGTAATATTTGTTGTTTGGCAACTCAGCAGGTGTGAAGTATGCCATATTCTCTATGATACCTAAAACAGGCACATTGATTTGCGGTTGTTTAAACATCATAATGGCTTTGCGCGCATCTGCCGCTGCAACTGCCTGTGGCGTAGAAACAATAACAGCACCTGTAACCGGAATGGCCTGCACTAATGTAAGATGCACATCACCTGTGCCCGGTGGTAAATCTATAATAAGATAATCCAGCTCTCCCCAATTCACATCAGAAATAAATTGACGTAATGCGGAACTTGCCATTGGACCTCTCCAGATGACAGCCTGTTTTTCGTCTACTAATAAACCGATTGACATGGCTTTAATACCAAACTTTTCTATTGGTACTATCATGCCCTTGCCGTTGACATCCATCATTTTGGGGCGTTCATCGCGAATGCCGAGCATGATGGGGATTGATGGGCCATAAATATCGGCATCCAGTAAACCAACATTTGCGCCCTCTTGAGCAAGTCCCAAAGCAAGGTTTACTGCAACAGTAGATTTACCAACACCACCTTTGCCGGAGGCAACCATGATAATATTTTTCACCCCAGGTAATACTGTTTTATTGTCTTTCCTGTTACTGTTTACTTTGGCTGTCATATGTACAGTAACATTTGCTTCTTTATCTACCAAATGGCGAATAGCATTTATACATGCTTTTTCAATCATTTCTTTTAATGGGCAGGCAGGAGTTGTAAGTTCTACAGTGAAAGAAACATTTTTTCCCTCTACTACAATATCATGTATCATATTCAGGGTAACCAGATCTTTACCCAGATCCGGTTCCTGCACATTACTCAACGCAGCAACTATCGCTTCTTTTGTCATGTAAACCTTTGTTAAAGTGCTAAAATTCAATACAAAAATAAGCTAAAGTCAGCTTTCTTTGCCGCAATGATCCTTCATATTGATGTAAAGGCATGATAATATTGTAATTTTAGGGTAATGAAACGCGGATTTATATATAGCCTTACAATAATATTCTCTATTCTTGGTTTTACCGGACAAGCACAGACTTATGATAAACTGGTGCAGGTAGATGGTGTAGTTATGACGTCTGATAGTCTCCGTTATGTTCCCAATACCACTGTATTAGTAAAGAATCAGAATCGAGGTGTGGAGTGTAGTAATACCGGTGTCTTTAGCATTGTTTGTTCAAAAGGGGATACATTAGTTTTCACTAATCTTGGTTTTAGGAAAAAAGAGATCATAATTCCTGAAAAATACAATGGTGTTTATTATCCTTTAGTGGCCTTGATGGTTCAGGATACTTTTTATTTGCCAGAAGCGATTGTGCACCCATTACCCAGTAAAGAGGAATTTGATTATGCCTTCAGATATTGGATAATACCGTACGACCAATACGCGATGGCACGTATTAATACTAACAAATATGCTCTTAGAGCTATTGCCTATACATTACCAAGAGATGGGAGAGAAAGCCAGGCTATGTACCAGGCAAACAATGCAAAAAATGCCGCTTATATAAA
>Ga0207138_1200_pt1 | contig 9961 bp, 13 predicted proteins | sample Alteio_BWMinHeat_6_FD_153589 | JGI IMG/M metagenome (GOLD analysis project Ga0207138, IMG submission 153589) | Enriched cells from forest soil in Barre Woods Harvard Forest LTER site, Petersham, Massachusetts, United States -... | ecosystem: Environmental > Terrestrial > Soil > Temperate forest >...
ATTACGTAGTGAAGAATGGTATGCTGGCAAAGAAGGCTATGATCCAACGTTATTTTCTTTCTTAAGAAAACAAAAACGTGGTACTATTATCACCGATGCTGCCGGCCGTAGAGATTGCGTACATATGCATTTGTCAACACCTGAATGTTTTATACGTTTTGTAGGTAATAGTCTTCATCCTACCGATTATAAGCGCATTGACGATTGGGTACAAAGAATAAAAAAATGGATGAAAGAAGGACTTGAAACCTGTTATTTCTTTATGCACCAGCACGAAGAATTACATTCACCCGAATTAATAAAATACTTTATAGAACAACTCAATATACATTGTGGTACAAACATTAAACCTCCTGTTATTCACAATGGCGATACCCTGTTCTAATATCTGTCACTCATTGTCAAATTGTCGAATTATCTAATTTGATTAAGCAATTTTGCCATTGAGCTATTGAGCCATTTAACTTATCTTCGCGAACAAATTTTCACTACATGAATCTGCACGAATACCAGGCAAAAGAACTCTTAAAACGTTATAGTGTACCCACCCAGGAAGGTATTGCCGTTGACAATGCCGACAGTGCTGTAAACGCATATAAGCAAATAACTCACGATACCGGTTCAAAATTCGCTGTAGTAAAAGCACAGATACATGCAGGCGGTCGCGGTAAAGGCACCATGAAAGAAGTGCCTGAACAACATGGAGTGCAGGTAGTAAAAAGCGCGGACGATGTAGAACGTGTAGCAAAAAATATTTTAGGCAATACCTTAGTTACCATTCAAACAGGTGCTACTGGTAAAGTAGTGCACAAATTGCTGGTTGCACAGGATATGTATTATGATGGCCCAAGCGAACGCAAAGAATTTTATTTATCTGTATTGCTCGATCGCGCTAAAAAGCAGAACGTGATCATGTACAGCACAGAGGGCGGTATGGATATTGAAGAAGTAGCACACAAAACACCGGATAAAATATTTAAAGAATGGGTACACCCCATGATGCCACTACAAGGTTTCCAGGCAAGGAACATCGCTTTTAATTTTGGCTTGAAAGGTGATGCGTTTAAGAACATGGTAAAATTTGTTACTAACCTCTATAATGCATACATAGGGCTTGATTGCTCCATGCTGGAAATAAACCCGCTCTTTAAAACAGCAGACGATAAAATTGTAGCGGTAGACTGTAAAATGAATCTTGACGACAACGCACTCATGCGTCATCATGACATAGCAGATATGCGCGATAAAAATGAGGAAGATCCTACTGAAGTAGAAGCCGGAGAACACAATCTGAACTATGTAAAACTGGATGGCAATGTGGGTTGTATGGTAAATGGTGCAGGCTTGGCTATGGCCACCATGGACATGATAAAACTGGCTGGCGGTGAACCTGCTAACTTTTTAGATGTAGGCGGCTCTGCCAACGCACAAACAGTAGAAGCTGGCTTCCGCATTATATTGAAAGATCCTCATGTAAAAGCTATACTCATTAATATATTTGGTGGCATTGTTCGTTGCGATCGTGTAGCGGCCGGGGTTATCGAAGCTTACCATAAGCTGGGCAATATCACCATACCGATCATTGTGCGCTTACAAGGAACAAATGCAGAGCAAGCACAGGAACTGATAAAAAATTCAGGGCTGAAAGTGCAGTCTGCAATTCTACTCAGCGAAGCTGCTGCATTGGTACAGAAAGCAGTAAATGCTAATTGACAAAGCTTTAACGCTATTTATAAGCTACCTGTTAGGTAGCTTTTTTATTTTCATGCTATAAACAATCATTTATATGCGTAAACAATTATTATTTGCCATCTTAATGATGCCAATTGTTTTGCCAGCACAATCATTAAATAAACCCCTGCCTGATTTTTCAGCAACTGGCATCAGTGGAAAAAACTGGACTAATAAGGATCTGTTAGGGAAAGTAACACTCATTAACTTTTGGTATATCGGTTGCCTACCTTGCATGTCAGAAGCACCATACCTAAGTGCATTAAAAGACAGTATTAGCGATAAGAACTTTCAACTTATCTCTTTTGCAAAGAATAATAAAGATGATCTTGAAACATTTCTGACCGGGAAAAGCGACAATAAAGATCAAACTGTTGCTATTTTAAGGTCCGCTTTTAGTCTCAAGATCAATTATGAGGTAATTCCGGGGTGCCAGTTTGGCACAGTGACTAAACCCGCCAAAAATGATTGCGAATATATTAATCGTACTATCGGCATAACCACTTTTCCAACTACATTGATTATTGATAAGAAAGGAATAGTACGATATATAAAAACGGGATTCGTTAAATCAGGCGAAATAGGTAGTGATAAAAAACTAAAAACCGATCCTAAAACCAATAAGTATGTGTCTGAACTGGAAAACGAAATATATCTGCTTCTAAATGAGTAAATTTATTGCACGTCTATCGAACAAGGAATAAATACAGAACAAGCTACAAGTGTAATTAACTTTGCTACTACTAGCAGGAATTCACAGAAAAAGAGCATATCACCTTTCCTATTGCAAGAATAAAGTACAACATAAGTTCGCCCAGCCTTAATTACCACAATAGCTATCCTTCTTTTGTTATTATTGATAAAGAAGGGAATGCGGCAATGATAGAAAACAAACTGATCAACAAAACAAATAGCACAGGATTTTTTGGAGTCATTAATTTTAATCGGGTGTGTAACAGTGTTACCGACCTTTTAATAAAATAATCTGTAACTTTCGATAAACCTCACATAGCCTGATATATCTGAATGTCGACCGGGAAAAATAAGAGTACGATCATACCTATATTGTTGGTAAATTTTATCGACTCGCTAGGCTTTAGCATAGTTATTCCCTTTCTCGTTATTCTTACTTTAAAATTAGGAGGCAACGAATTAAGCTATGGCTTTTTAGGTGCCACCTATTCCGCTTTCCAGTTGATTGGCAGCCCTATATTAGGCGCATGGTCTGATAAATACGGCAGAAGAAAAATCTTGTTGTTAAGTGAAATAGGCACTTTCCTGGGCTGGAGTGTTTTCTTTATCGCTTTGCTCATTCCGGTAACCACTCCAAAGCCCGGCAGCGGCATACATGGCGTGTTTATGAATACCCTTCCGCTTTTTTTATTATTTATTGCCAGGGCTGTAGATGGCATTACAGGCGGTAATATTTCTGTTGCCTATGCTTATCTCGCCGACATCAGCAGCCATAGCGACCGCAAAAAGAATTACGGTAAAATGACCGCCTCACAAAATATAGGCTTCATAGTAGGGCCTGCTATGGCAGGTGTTTTGGGTGCCACAGCATTGGGACTTTTAACACCTGTACTGGGAGCTATGTTCATCTCTGCACTGGCAGTAGTTGTTATCATTTTCAAATTAAAAGATGTAAAACCGGTTATAGAAAAACAAGAGAAGAAAGAGAAAGTAAATATTTTAAAGCTGCCCTTCATTCCCTATTTTCTGTTGTTATATTTCTTGATCTATCTCGCATTCAATTTCTTTTATGTTGCTTTCCCTGTCTATGTTGCTCAGCAATTACACTGGACAGTTTTTAAGCTGGGTATTTTCTTTGCCGTGTTGAGCGGGGTCATGGTCATTATTCAAGGACCGGTACTCTCTGCAGTTTCAAAACATTTTTCAGATGGAAGTTTGGTCATTACAGGTGGTATTATCCTGTCTTCCAGTTTTGCATTGTTCAGCTCTGCAAATGATGTGGTGCTATATACAGGGGCAGTATTATTTGCTTGTGGCAATGGGTTGATGTGGCCTTCATTTCTTGCTTCTTTGGCTAATGCAACCGACGATCGCTACCAGGGCCGCGTGCAGGGTATTGCCGGAAGCATGGGTAGCCTGGCGAGTATAATAGGTTTGATATCGGGTGCATTTTTATACAAAATATTCGGAGCCAATATTATGTGGCTGTCCGCTGTTTTCATGTTCCTCATATCAGGAGTATGTATACGCATTGTAAGTATAGAAAGGAATAGAAAATTAGCTGCTTAGTCAGCAGCTTTTGTCCAAACGGTAGACTTACCAATAATAGAGATACCCACAAAGCCCCTCACAAACAAGCTGTCACCCTCCAATATCATTTTACAATTATAAGTATTCCCTGTTTTAGGATCGTAGATAGCACCCTTTTCATACAAGCCATCATCTGTTTTAATAAATCCCGTTAACACAACCATACCCATTAAAGGACGGTTTCTTTTACACTCAACAGGATTATGAATATCTATTTTCTGTTTACCATCAACAGTAGGTTTTCTAAGCCATACCACTTTACCATAATATTTATCGTCCTCGCCTTTATATATTTCTATTTTAGCAGACTTATCATCAACCATCCATTTTCGGACAATAGGATCATGCTCCTGCGCAAATACGAGATTTGAATAAACTATTGACAGACATACTAATACACTTTTGTGTAATCTTAACAATAACATAGGCAACTCAGGGTTTATTAAATAATACCGCAAATTTCCTGCCAATTACGTTAGTTGGCGTCTTTCACAGTCCCTACGCCATCATTCTCACTTGTTAAATTCGGATGTCCTTTGTAGCGTATATTGCCCACACCGCTGATTTCTGTACTCAATGTTTGAGTAGCTGTAACGTTGATACTACCGGCACCTGATACAGCAGCAGCAGCTTGGTCGTGAGTAATACCGAAAGCATCTATAGTACCCGCACCCGAAAGATCATAACAGCCATACTTTGTATGCCCGTTATTTATTCTCAATACTCCCGCACCTGACACGTTTGCATCCAGGCTATCAACTGTAACATCTGCAATTGTAAGTTTGCCCACACCCGATACATCTGTACTTAATTTCGTACCGGATATTTGTCCTTTAATTTCGGTAGTACCTGCACCAGACATATCAATACTTACAAGAGAAGGCACTGTTACTTTTACTACTACTTCATCACTCCAATCCACTCTGAAATCTTCTTTATTGTAAATGCGCAGCGTATTGTCCTGCACTTCTGCCTGTATCATTTTATTATAATTCACAGGGCCATATATTTGCACACTTGTTTGCGCACCGGGCTCTACCTGTACTTTACAATTCACAGCAGCATCTACTACTATTGCATTGAATGATGTAACTGCCCTATTTTCTGTAACAACCTTTCCGGGCAATGGCGGACCGCAAGAAGAGAACAAAACCGAAAAACTAATGCAGGCAAATGCTGCAATAATAAATAACCCTTTTTTCATAAAAAGATGAATTTTAAACAAGTTAAAAAAAGGGCTTCAAAACAATATCCTAAATGCTGTTTTTATTATATCTCCACCAAATAAAACCTAAGGTGCATAAAATAGAAATCGGCAACAATGCGAGGTACAAAATTCCTCCGTTCAACCCTCTTGCTGCTTTACCTCCCAGGCCCGCGGCTGTTTTGGTGCAAACAGAACATCCCTGCGCCCATATAGAAGCAGGCAGGCATAGCATTATTACTGCTACCACCATGCTACCTATAATCAACGCCTTTTTGTTCATACTATAAAATTAAAGCAAAATACATTACTACAAACCACTTATCGGTAATAAGGGGATATTAGCAGGTAAACAAGCACACCTGTAATGCTAACATAGAGCCATAAAGGGAAGGTATACCTTGCCAATTTTTTATGTTTCTTATAGTCGCCTGTAAGTGAACGGTAAGCAGTGAATAAAATAAAGGGGAGTATAATGGCCGCCAAAGGAATATGTGTAGCCAGGATAAAATAATAGAAGTACCTGAGAAAGCCTTCACCACCGTATTTTGTTTCTCCTGCCAGCAAATGATGAGCGATATAAGAAACAAGAAATAGTATAGACAATGCAATAGCCGAAAGCATGAGCCTTTTATGCACCAGGTAATTCTTTTTTCTTACTGCTATATAGGCAGCAATCAGCAGCATGCTCACAGTTGTATTGATGGTAGCATTAATAGCAGCAAAAATATGCACATCAAAACTCAGGTTCAGATTCAATTTGAATTGCGACAATAATACCACTGCCGCAAATACTACGAACGACACTGTTAGTATCAGTAGTCTTGCCTGCTTATCATTCTTCTTTAAACTTGGTGTTAGCATTTCCTTTTACATTTTTCGCTTTAAGGTTTCGGATGTTTTTCACTCCATAGTAATATTATATCATCTGCGCAGCGTTTTATTTCTGTTGAGTCAAGGCCGTCGTAATAACCGCGTATATGCCTGTGCTTATCTACCAGTACTATTTTCTGTGTGTGTACAAAATCATCTGCCCCACCGTCTCCCTCAGTTGCTGCAACAAATAACTGGTTGCGCGCATAATCATAAATGGTTTTCTTGTCTCCCGTAAGAAACCACCAATGATCCTGGTTAATGCTATACCTATTTGCATAATCTCTCAAAACCGGGAATGAATCATGTATGGGATTTACCGTAATAGAAACAAATTGCGCAATAGAATCATTCTTCTTAAATGCTTTTTGCAGGTAAGCCATATTCCTGCTCAGGCGCGGGCATATGGTAGGACAGTTAACGAAGAAGAAGTCTATCACCAGTATCTTATCGCTTAGGTCTTTGTTCAGAGAAACTGTTTTGCCTAACTGGTTAGTTAAAACAAGGTCTGACACTTTATGATATTGTGTGTCATACACCATTTTACCACCCCTCACCTTGCTATCAATACCCTCTGGTATATAGTATCTTGGTAAACGTACATGTCCCCATGAAAATACATCCATATTCTCCCATGTAAATTTTCCAGTTACTAAACAAACCAATAGCGGCACAAATACCGCTATTGAAATACCTATAATGAACTTCTTATTTGAATTCTTACTTTTCATGTACCTGCTGCACTACTTCTGTCGTCTGCTTATTCCTTGTTGGTGAAGTGGTATTCATATGTAACCAGAAGAACCCATCTGATAAGAATGCTATAATGAACCAAATGAATAGCGTTAATGGTATCATTATAGTTATCAGGAAGTTTTTCTTTTCGTCGCCCAGGTGCATGAATACAGATACAATATAGCCGGCTTTCAATAATGTCAAAGCAAGGAATAAAAACGCTACCAAAGCCCTTGGCATATGGTGACTAAAGAACATACCCATGACCACCTCTACAACAGTTATTACAAGCAGTATCCAGAATATCTTCCAAATTCTTTTTACCTGCGCCCTGCTTTCAGTAGAATTGATATCGGTATGGTGCTGCATAACACCTGAATACAATGCGCTCTGGTCGCCTTCGTACAGATGCTGAACATTACCTGCGTTATGATGTTGTGTTGACATTGAATATTTGTTAGTTGTGAATAATTTTAGAGTAAATAGAAACAAGTGAATACGAATACCCATACCAGGTCTACAAAGTGCCAATATAATCCGCATTTTTCCACCATTTCATAATGGCCGCGACGCTCGTAAGTACCGTTCACTGTATTCACCAATATCATCACATTCAGGCAAACACCGGAGAACACATGGAATCCGTGGAACCCTGTAATGGTAAAGAAGTAATTAAAGAAATCGTGCGTTGCCTGCAAACCATGTGCCGACAATGCCTGTGCAGTTACCTTATGCGTGTTAAAAAAAGATGCGAAAGCACTTACCGGTGTATTAGGATCTGTAAAAGAACCCCACCAACCACCTTCGTGATTGAGGTGTGTCCACTCCCATGCCTGGCATGAAAGGAAGGTAATACCACCAACAATTGTCCAAAGCATCCATTTTACCACAGCCTTCTTGTCTCCGTAATGGCCTGCATGTACAGCAAGCACCATGGTCACAGAACTCATGATGAGTACAAAGGTCATAAAGCTCACAAACAACAAAGGCAAATTGTTTCCAAAGGGGTAAGACTTGAACACCTGGTTGGGATCGGGCCATACTGCGCTGAAAAAGCGTGTAGTACCATAAGAAATAAGGAATGCCCCGAAGGTGAAAGCATCTGATAACAGGAAAAACCACATCATCATTTTACCATAACTCACATTGAACGGCGAGCGCCCCCCTCCCCACGATTTTGGCTCAACTGCTGTAACTGTTGCTGTAGCGTTTGACATTAGTTTAGTTTAAAAGTTTTTATTAGTTGTGAATCGGGTGCGAATTTCGAAACAATTTTATTGATTTGCGAGAAAAAACACGAATAAATATATCCACAATACATCCACGAAGTGCCAATAGGTGGCAACTATCTCCAATCCCACTATATTATAGACTTTTATATTCTTCCTGCGGTCCATCAAAAACTTGATCAATAAGGCTATTACTCCACCTGCAATATGCAGCAGGTGCGCAATAAATATTACAAATAAAAATGACTCACTCGGATTGCCCGATATTTTTATGCCCTGGTTGTATAATTCTTTAAAGCCTATGTATTGAAATACACCAAATAATATACCCAGCACCAGTGTAAGGCCCACCATTCTGCCATATAGCAGCATCTTCCTGTTTCTGAAAGAACGCACCGCAACGGCCATAGTGACACTGCTTAATAGAATAACCGCAGTAGAGGACCAAAATATGGTTGGCAGATGATAGAACACCCAGTTGCCCTGTGCCTTCCGTACCACATAGGCACTCGTAAAGCCTCCGAACATCATGGTGATACTGGCCATAGCCAGCCACATCGCAAACTTCTGCGGGTGTATCTTCTTTTTCTGTGCCGTATGTTCTACCACTCCTTCCATTTTCTTTTTTATATCAATCTGAAGAAATCTACTGTCACCTGTTCACTGTACGTTGTACACTGTTTACAACTTATCAAAAAACAACGCAAGTAATACCACCGGCAGGTAAATGAACGATGCGAACATTACCCGCTTGGCACTTTTAAAATCATTGTTCTTATAAAATGCTACCGATGCTGCAAAATACATAAGCCCGCACAGCATGCATACCCACATACCTATATTGCCCGTAAGGCCTATTATGCGGGGCACAATAGCCATGGGTATCAATACAATGCTATAGAACATACACTGCAAACCTGTGAACCTTGTTTTGCCTTCTTTGCTCGGCAGCATGCGTATACCTGCCTTCAAATAATCATCGAAGCCCACCCATGCTATGGCCCAGAAATGCGGAAACTGCCAGAAGAACTGTATAAGGAACAATACCCAGCCTCCAACGCCTTCGCCACCGCCCAGCGTACCTGTTGCTGCCACCCAGCCAATAAGCGGGGGCATAGCGCCCGGTATGGCACCTATCAGCACTGCTATAGGATGCACCTTCTTCATGGGCGTATAAGCAAATGCATAGAGCAATAAAGAGACAAAACTTAATACACCACAAAGAGGATTAAAGAAATAACCTAATAAAATACTACCCGTAAGGCCGGTAATAATGGCAAACACCCACGCCTCTATTTTATGCATACGCTCATCAGGTAAGGGGCGCAGCATAGTGCGCTTCATCAGCTTATCGCTATAGCGCTCCAGTATCTGGTTGATAGTATTGGCACCGCCAGTTACCAGTATACCACCTGCAAACAAAATGATCACTTCCTTCCAGGCAAAGGAAATACCCGGAGCCATTAAGTAACCAATAACACTACTGAAAACCACCATAATACTGAGGTTAGGCTTTAGCAATTGTGCATAATCTTTTATGCGCCCAATTGCCGGTGTATGCCATTTAGCATTTATAGATTCTTCCTGCAGCATTATTGTATTTGAGGGAGATTTTTGTGGGTGCAAAATTACTGAGTATTGAGTAGAATTAGGAGTGTAGAAAGTCATATAAATTTATGTAATAGGAGGTATGTTGACTGTAACAAGTTTGAAATGGGTTGCGTCCGGTTTTTAGAAAAGCAGAAGTAGGAAAAAGTTCCTGCAGAAAAGTCGCAGACCTTGTGAAATCCACTAAGGCGGATAGGTACTTCGTCCTGAACATTCGGACTCGCAGATGTTCGCAGAATTTATAATGTCTTCCGCTTTGCTTCCGCTATAGAAATATATAATATGGTTGACTGTAGCG
>Ga0207138_1171_pt1 | contig 9950 bp, 8 predicted proteins | sample Alteio_BWMinHeat_6_FD_153589 | JGI IMG/M metagenome (GOLD analysis project Ga0207138, IMG submission 153589) | Enriched cells from forest soil in Barre Woods Harvard Forest LTER site, Petersham, Massachusetts, United States -... | ecosystem: Environmental > Terrestrial > Soil > Temperate forest >...
CCGGGAACCACAAGAGCGCGACTCCAAAAAACCATCCGATAAAAAAGGGAAAGCAATAGCGGCCTATCATGATGCTGCCGTTCCAATCAACAAACAGGCTCTGATAATCAATGGTATTTGGAACATCGCTTTCCGTATAAGCAACGCCCGTGAGGACTACGGTAAAGAAAGCCATCATGCCAAACATCACGGCGGACAGCATAAGCAACGGCCACATCTGGCGCTTCTTCCAAAAGGAAAAGACCAACAAAACCACCAGCAACCAGGGCAGGACGGCAAGCTGGTCATTGACAAAGTCCCCCAAACCCAACGATTTGCCGTCCCAATTCAAGTGGCTGGTATCAGACAATTTAAAATGGTAGAAGGCGTCTTGAAAAAAGCGGCCCGGGATGTATAAAACCAGCGCTTTGAAAAAAAACGGCACGACCGTGGGCCAGGCGGTGGCGTAGGCCTTCCACCAGTTGTCGAGTTCATAAGTATCAGGCTTGAGCAGGCGATAGATAGCGAAGGGCAACAGGCAAACAAATCCGGCCAAAGCGCTTTTCCAAATAGTCTTGTCCGCAAACCATTTGTATTTCCAGCCAAACGGCGCGAGCAGGCCAAGCCAAAGCACTCCGTAGATCACGCCCTCAAATTTGGTCATCGCGCACCCGGCCAGCAACGGCAGGGCAGCAGCCAGGAAAAAACTGTTTTTTCGCCAAATGGCATTGAAAAGCAGGAGCGCAACCATGCTGACATAAAAAACCAACGGAACCGTGCCGCCTTCCCAACGTATAAATTGCAGGTTGCCGGGGAGAAAGGACACAATCGTTACAACCGCAATAGGCAAGGGACTCGGGCGGCTCCAGATTTTTGCCAGCGAGAGAACGCTTGCGCTGAGCGCGACCATTATCCAAAACGGCCATACTTTGTTGACAAATTCGTCCACGCCGCCCTCCGCGCCATAATCGAGCGCGTAAAGCCCCCCGTTAAGCCACGGATAATCCATGTGCGCATAAGCTAAATTGGGCGTGCGGATGGTATTAATGAAATTTTGGCCCTGTTCCAGGTAAAGAATTTTTGCCCGAAAAACCCAAAAAGCGTTGGCGTCGAATTCCAGCGTCCCTTCCAGCGTCGAGAGACGGCCAAAGACCCACCAGTAATAAAACAAAGGCAGCAAGAGCAGCAGCCACAAATGGCCGGACAGAAACTTTATGTTTTTTAAAGATTGTGGAAGCTTCATGGCCAGCAAAACCAGCTCCACACCGCCCCAAATGAATATCAGCCATGCCAATGCAGCCGCAGCAGCCAATCCAAGAATAGCGCACAGTAAAACGGCCTGCGAAAAAACAAGCATTCCCACGGCAAGGCCAAACGCCAGCCGAAAACCCAGGCCGAATTCAGACTGGAACTTTTCCCCGAGAACCCAGCGGCCCATGCGCATGCCAGCCAGCGCCGCAGCGGGCGGCAGGATGAACGCGATAAATTCCTGGGATGCGGTAAGGTGTGTCATTGGGATTGGGCAGCGTTGGGAACACCTTTGGGGGTTAAAGGAATGACCTGACCGGCCGAAAAACGAATCATCAAGTCAAAGCCGTTTGTCCGGAGAACATCCGGGGAATCGCTGCTGACGCCTTGATATCCGCCTTTGCCAAAATGTCCTTTGTCCAAAGAAATTTCCAAGTCACGCGGGAAAAGATAATTCCTGAAAAAATAATAGTAGCCCAGGGCCGGCTGGTTGGTATGACCCGTCATATCGCACATAAAAACGCGGGCATCCCTCGGCAGCACAGTGTCCAGATGGCGCGCCTCGGCAGCCAGGGGAATACAAACACTGTCACGTTGGACCGGATCATCCGTTTGTCTCAAAAGGTCCACGCGCTTGTCCAGGTTGGCCAGGGCCATCTGGTTGTTCGGGTTATCAGCGTAATAAAACTGCGCGATTACCAATCCCGCGGCGACGGCTAAAACCAGGAGCGTTACGAGTAAATTGGACAGGTCAAAAGAAGCGGCAGACTTGTCGTTTTGCGAGTTCAAGGTCGCCACATTTTTTATGTCCGTTTGGATGGGGTCAAGAACAAAGGGCTTTGGGAATTTGCATTGGCTTTTCAGCGTTGTTTTGTTTTTATGGAACGCTCAATGACGAATCCGGAAATCGAACTTTCCATTGTTATGCCGTGTTTGAATGAGGGCGAAACATTGGAAGCCTGCATTTTGAAGGCCCAAAAGGCGCTCAAGGAGGCGAATATCGCCGGGGAAGTCATCGTGGCCGACAACGGAAGCACGGACAACTCGCTCGCGATTGCGCAAAGGCTCGGCGCGCGCATTATCAACGTGACCGAAAAGGGCTATGGGAACGCCCTGATGGGCGGGATTTCCGCGGCGCGCGGCAAATATGTTTTGATGGGCGACGCTGATGACAGCTACGACTTTCTGGAAGCGCCGCGTTTTCTCGCCAAGCTGCGGGAAGGCCATGATTTGGTGCAGGGCTGCCGCCTGCCGTCGGGCGGCGGCACGGTGATCAAAGGGGCGATGCCCTGGAGCCACCGCTGGATTGGCAATCCGGCGTTTTCTTTCATGGCGCAAACCATGTTCGCCGCGCCCATCCATGACATTTACTGCGGAATGCGCGGCTTTACCAAACAGCAATACGAACGGCTGGAGTTGCGCTGCGTCGGCATGGAATTCGCCACGGAAATGATTATTAAGGCGAGCTTGTACAAGGCCAAAATCGCTGAAATCCCCATCACCCTGCACCCTGACGGGCGTATTACGCGCAAACCGCATCTTAAAACCATCCGCGACGGCTGGCGCACGCTCCGGTTTTTCTTCCTTTTCAGCCCGCGCTGGCTGTTCCTTTATCCGGGCATTTTGCTGATACTTCTCGGACTGTTCGGATACGCTCTGGTTTTAGGCCATATCCAAATTGGCCGGCTCCATTTCGATGCGCACACGCTGTTGTTCGCCAGCCTGGCAATTCTTCTGGGTTACCAGACCGTCTTGTTTGCGATTTTGGCCAAAACATTTGCCGTCGCTGAAAGGCTGGTGCCGGAGAACCTGTTTCTCAATCGCTTCTATAAAGTCATGACGCTGGAGAAAGGAATCCTGCTGGGAGCGGTCGTGATGCTGGCCGGTTTGTTTTTGCTGGGCGAAGCCGTCCATCAATGGCAGGAAGCCGGCTTCGGCAATTTGGATTACAGCCGGACGATGCGATGGGTCATTCCCGGCGTGACGCTGGTCGCCATCGGCTTCCAGAGCATTCTCTTCGGCTTCTTTGCCAGCATCCTGGGCCTGGCCCGAAAATAATCAGGCACCCGGCAGTTGCGTCGGCTTGGACAGGAAAAAGTTCTTGATGAACGTGTTGTAATAGGCGTCTTTGCGCGGCGCGGCCATCAAGCCATCGAAACGAAACCCCGGGACGTTGTTAAACACGAGCGCCTGGGAATTCCTGAATTTGATGTAGAGCTGCCTGCCTCCCATCGCGTAACCGATGGCCTCGAACAAATCCGCGTCCACCGGCACCATTTTCACAACTGGCTGATTCGGTTGATTTTGCGGCATCATAATAATTCCTTTCGCCCGAACATGCCTTATTTAATCGTTTGTGACGGGTTTGTCCAGCAAATTCGATGGCGGATGGTTTAGCTGGAGTGAAATGCCATCCCCCGTCATCCCCCATTATGGGTATCCCGTCTATCCCCCTTTTTGTAACACAAAACTGGCCCGACAACCCTTGGCAAGTTTGTTGGCGGCGTGGTATAATTCTCGAATGGGCAGAGGGATGATTTGGCTATACAAATGGAACTGGAGCAACGGAAAAGAAGTTGGCTGCTGCGCGCCTCCTGCGTGATGGTACTGTGCCTGCTGGCGCGGGCCACGACGGTGTTTGGCCAGTTGAATTTTGATATCACGCTGGATTCGTTGACCAATCACAATACCTCGGCATATTCCAATTACACGGAATTCACTTTCGGCGGGAACTTTGGAGCTTCCACCTGGATAGATACCAACGGGGATACGCAGGTGATTGACCCGGCGCTGGTGGATGAGTCGTTGAACCCGGTTACGCCGGGACATGTTTCGCACGTGGACGTGCATACGCTGATACCGGGCCGGCCGGACCTGCGATGGTTCGCCAATGGCACGTGCTGGTTCGGCGAGAGTTCGCACATTGATATCGGTGTGAACAATGATACGACGAATTACGTGGCGTCCATGATCAGCGACCTGGAGAGCCGGGGCTTCAACGGGCTGATTTTTTCCTGGTACGGCATGGGGGACCAAACGGATGACGTGGCGCAAAAGGTGAAGGCGTACCTCGCCAGCAGCAGCAACACCAACAGGAACTTTCACTATATTATCATGGTGGTCTTCCCCTTTTTCCAGGGCGGGGAGAGCCTCACCAATCTCGAGGCGAACATCAATTATTGCAAAACCAATTACTTCAGCGATCCCAATTATGAAACCGAACCCGTCACCAATGGAAACCCCATTTTGATGTTCTTTGGCGTGTACGGGTACATCGGCGAGGTGGGCATGATTGGCGCGAAAAATAATACCACGCCTCATGGCGTTTGGGTGGATGAGGACGTCGGCAATATTACGCAGCCGTGGGTGAACATGACGTATCAATGGACGGAGAATTTTGACCAGGGGACGACGAACTCGTATTCCACGAACCCGTTCAACCTGAGCGCAGTGACGAATGAATATCCGACTATCAAGGCCAACCCGGGCAAGCAGGCTTTCGGGGCGATGTGCGCGCATTTCGACGGGACCCTGACGAAGGAACTTAGCTGGTCGCTGGGCAAGTATCTGCCTTCGAGCAACGGGCTTTGCGAAGTGGAACGGGCGGCGGAAATCAACTCGGTGATTCCCACCAACATGACCCGCATGCAATGGGCCACATGGAGCGATTGGGAGGAAGGCACGGAAGTCGAGTCGGGCACGGAGAACTATTTCGCGCTGACGGCACAGGTGAACAACACCAACGTCCTGTCGTGGACCATTACCTCCGGCGACGAGAGGACGGTTGACCATTACGAGGTCTATGCACAGACGAACGGCGGGAACGCGGCTTTTCTTTGTTCCGTGCCCACCGGAACGTATCAAACCAATGTCAGCCAACTGGGCCTGAGCACGGGGAATTATCAGCTCTATGTGGATGCCATCGGCAAGCCGTGCATCCGAAACCACCTGAGCCAGGCCGTGTCCTATGATGCCGTGGCTCCCCCGGTCGTGACGCTGACTATCCAATATTCCAGCGGCAATCTCATTCTCACCTGGCCGGCGGGCACGCTGCAATCGGCGCCGGCCGTGACCGGTCCTTACACGAACATGACGGGCGCCGCCAGCCCTTACACGCTTGCACCCTCGGACGCCCAACAATATTTTCGCGTCAAAGTCCAGTAGTGCCCTCTGACCGCCGAACCCCTCCCGGGGGGGTAGCTGGCAAAGGCTGGCAAACACGGGTAAAGCGGAAAGCGGAAAGAGACCCTCCCCCCCAGGGCTTCCGTAGCCTACCAAAGGCTACCACCCGCCTCCGCCAAGGCTACGGCGCGGCTGCTCGCGGACTCGCAGAAAAACAATCTTTTTTTTCCTAAAAACCCTATATTTACCTGTATTTAGTTATAATTACCTATATTTACCTACCGGACGCCTTCGTGGTTTTTAACCACCAAGCCACAAAGACTGGAAGGAGATGCTCGCAGACTCGCCTCCCGCCAGGCGGGGATATGGTTTTTCTCAATTGTTGCTTTGACCCAGGGTGGCGGTCCCCCGCTCTTGCTGCACCACTCCTGCATCAGCACGCAAGAGCGCAGGGCGGGGCCAAAGCGCAAGAGCGGGGTCCCTTTGACTCGCTCACGCCCGCTCGCTCGGTCGCCATGCGACCTATGGCTTCGCCATATTCTTTTCGCGCCTTCCCAAGCCGCTCAAATCCCTGGGCTAATGTCTTTCACCCCTTCCGCCTTCGCCCCGTCCTCCGTAGCAGAGCCACTGCGGAGGGTGGACAAGGCTTCGGCGGACAAGCCGGGGTTTTCAATTGGCGTCCCGCGGAGCGGGACGGTGTATCTACCCCCCTTCTATAGGCGTTACCCTTGCCTGCCTTTGCCTGCCCTTGCCTGCCCTTGCAAAGGGGTTGCCGGCAATAATTCTATAATCAGAGACTCGTCACCCGCCTCCGCCAAGGCTTCGGCGCGGCGAGCCTCGTCTCCTACAATCACAAATATGTCAAAGAACACGGCGTTGGCCACGCATCCGTGGTTACACCCGCCTTCGCCAAGGCTTCGGCGAGGCAAGCGTCCGGGGCATTTTACCACAGGGCAGGCAAAAACGTTAGTTCGTCACTACCGCAATCGAATGAGTTAGTGACGAACGCGGAATTGAATCCACAGCTTATCCGCGAATGACGCGCAGGCGCTTACTGAGAACCCCGAAGGAATCTCCGCAAAAGTCCTATAGCGGCTTCCCTGTGACCTTGACCGGGGGCGGGGTATCCGCTAATAAATCCGAAAATCACCCTGTTTGTGAAAAAAAACACATCGGCAATTTTGCCGATGTCATTTTTACTATTACAAATAGCTTGCGCATGTAAGCGTTTGGATGATAATCACAGTGAGCCAACAATTGAACCACCAATATGAATAAAGAACCCAATTCCAACGGAATGAACCGCCGCCAATTCCTGCAAACCAGCGCGGCCTCCGCCATGTTCCTGGGCCTCGGCGGTGTGCGGTCATTTGCCGCGCCAGGCGCCGAAAAAAATTCGATCCCGTGGGTAACGCTCAATAACGGACTGCGAATGCCGCGCCTGGGATTCGGCACCATGACGCTCAAAGGCGACCCAGGCAGCGTGGCCGATGCCATTTCCCTGGGCTATCGTTTGATTGACACCGCCATGATCTACAACTCCGAAGAGGCAGTTGGCGAAGGGGTCAAACAAAGTGGAATCAAACGCGAAGAACTTTTTATCACTTCAAAACTGTGGAAGGACGATATGGGATACGAACAGGCGAAGAAAGGATTTCAAACGTCCCTCGATAAGTTGCAGATGGATTATATGGACCTCTACCTGATTCATCGGCCTTCCGGCGGCGATTGGAAGGGTTCCTGGAAGGCCATGGAGGAGCTCTATCATGCAGGCAAAATCAAGGCCATAGGCATGAGCAATGCCGATTTCGACCAAATGGACGAGTTGATGGCGACCAGCGAGGTGAAACCGGCCATCCATCAAATCGAAACCCATGCGTTTTTCCAGGAAGGCAAGTGGCGTGATTACTTAAAGCAACATGGCATCCAAATGGAAGCCTGGGCTCCTTTGGCGGAAGGCCGTCATGGGCTTTTCACCAATGATACTCTTGCCGCCATCGGCAGAAAATACAATAAAAGCAATGCCCAGGTAAGCTTGAGGTGGCATTTCCAAAGAGGCATTGTTGCTATTCCAAGATCAAAACAGAGAGCGCACCGGATGGAAAACTTAAATATCTTTGATTTTAAACTTGATAAGTCCGATATGGCCTCGATTTCCACGTTGGATTTAAATACCACTCAATTTCCTGAGTGGAGTTAACAGCGCGTTTTCTGATTCATCTTGCTTCACAGAAACGATTCGAGTAAAAACCTAAAAAATTGCGGTTTTCCTCGAAATTCTTGTTTTTTCGAACCAATTTTTCCTTTCGCCGTCGGCGCTAAATTTTAATTCAACAATCCGCATTCCGCACTCCGCACTTGAAGTGCTTGACTCCTAGTTTTTCACGCGTCCATGCTCATTCACCATCCTCTGTCGATGCGAATGGGTCTTTCCAAAAGCTATCTCTCTGAATATTCTTCAGACATGAATCGTGCGAGAATTTTCGCCCCGTCAAAAATCGAGTTGACTGATTCACTCGTGTTGGAGGGCGATGTGACGGAAGTGTTGCCGCGTCTGCCAGATCGGTCAGTTCAGTGCGCTGTTACTTCGCCACCATATTGGGGACTTCGCGACTATGGTATCGAGGGACAGATCGGTCTCGAACCTACGCTGGCTGGCTACATTAACAAGCTCACAAGCATCTTTGCCGAAGTTCGTCGCGTGCTGAAACCTGATGGCATTTTGTGGGTGAACATTGGTGATGGCTTTACAAGCGGGAACCGCGGCTGGCGAGCACCCGATAAAAAAAATCCAAACCGTGCAATGTCGGTTCGCCCGGACAATCCACCTGGACTCAAAGACAAGGATCTAATCGGGGTGCCGTGGAGACTTGCGTTTGCGTTGCAAGCAGACGGATGGTTTTTGCGCAGCGGCATTGTATGGCACAAACCGAACGCAATGCCTGAGAGCGTCAAAGATCGGCCTACACGCGCTCATGAGTACGTGTTCATGTTCACTAAAGAGGAGCGATATTCGTATGCCAGCGAAGCGGTGATGGAAGATGCTGACGATGGCGGAAAGCGGAATCGCCGTAGCGTTTGGAGTATCAACACAGCTCCAACAAACGGCAGTCACATTGCTGGGTTTCCTCAGGAGTTGATCGAGCCGTGTATCCTCGCCTCAACGAAGCACGATGACTTCGTTCTCGATCCATTTTTCGGATGCGGTACTGTCGGCTTGGTTGCCGTGCGAATGAAACGGAAATTCATTGGTGTGGAACTGAATCCGACTTACCTTGACGATGCAATGCGACTGCTGGAGCGGCAGGCGCAGACCACAGAACCGCTTAGGCGGCACGCGCGATATCAGGCGAAGCAAAATGGCCATCATCCTACCCTCCTCGAAACCCCAGGCAAACGTCGCAACGTTTCTTGAAGAGATTCGAAAGCTGTATCTGCAACAGGCGCTCTCGGACGCTATTGCAGTGGCGGATCTGCGAACTATCAACGCAGAGCTTGACCGGCTTGCTCCAGCAGAAGATTTAAAAGCCCTCGCAAGCCGTGGCATCCGCGGGGAGTTTCTGTTCGCACTGCCAAGCTTGCTGAAGATGAAGCCTAATTTGCTCGGCTATTATCGTTTGCTGCTGGGCTTTAGCCAGAAGGAATTTTACAACAAAGCGAAGCTCGGTCGTTTGAAGTGTATGGAGGAGCGAGGACGCTTGACTACACGGCTCGAGACAGAACTGCCGGACTTGTGCGCGGCTCTTGTGCAGAGAGGGTCGGAGTTACTGCGCTCGATTGGTCCAGAGAAATTGACGTTGGAGTTGCTTGATGATCTCGCCCTTCTGACGCTTGGCCCGCAGCTCCGTGGCAGCAAAAACACCCAAATCGGTGTCATTGCTAACCGGGCTGTATTCGAAATCATTCAACAGATTGTGAAACACGCGGTTGTGGAGGCAACCGAATCACGACTTGAAATCTTGAATGCTGCCAAGCGGAAGGTGGTGATTGCATTCTCTCCAGATCCCGACATCAGCATCTTCGAAAAAATGACAACGGGCGGACGGAATATCGTTGCGATAGAAATTAAGGGCGGAGGAGATGTGTCTAATATCTGGAACCGGTTGGGTGAAGCTGAGAAGAGCCATCAGTCTGCCAAACAGCGTGGGTTCGTTGAGTTCTGGACCATTTACAATGTTCCGAACCTTAACCTCGACACAGCACGAGTGAAGAGTCCCACCACGAACCGTTTTTACAGCTTGATTGATTTGTCTTTGCCGGCCAGCAAGGAGCTTGCCGATTTTCGCGAGCGGCTGCTATCCCCCGTCGGCATTGCGGCTGCGCCGAAAAAAATAAGCCGAAAGCCGAAGCAGTGACCTGTCAACTCCACTCCTCTCATGGTACGCGGACACGTCCGCGCTGATAAAGGGGTCATTTGCCGCCCTAAAAAATTACCGTTTGCTTTTTGAACTGTTTATTCCATTTTCAAACCGAAACTCATTCAAAAATTTATGTCGCAAAACATTGGCTTTGTCGGCGTCGGGCGCATGGGCGCAAACATGGCGCGCCGCCTGCAGGAAACCGGATTTGTCGTCCGCGCGGTTTTCGATGTGAACCGGGAG
>Ga0207138_1201_pt1 | contig 9906 bp, 8 predicted proteins | sample Alteio_BWMinHeat_6_FD_153589 | JGI IMG/M metagenome (GOLD analysis project Ga0207138, IMG submission 153589) | Enriched cells from forest soil in Barre Woods Harvard Forest LTER site, Petersham, Massachusetts, United States -... | ecosystem: Environmental > Terrestrial > Soil > Temperate forest >...
ACGTGGCTTCCGTTGTCATCTCCTTCACCGGCGGCCATCTGTCCAGCGCCCATACGCAGACAATTACCTCCAGCCAGAACACCGCCCAGATGGTCGTCAGCAGCCTCAACGCCGGCACTTACAACGTCACCGCCACCCTCAAGGACAGCCGCAGCGCTACATTCTTATCTATGAGGGTAGCAAAGGATTGGCATTTGCCGACGCCGCAGCTATAGAACGTGCTAATGCCCCGCCTGGAGCGCCGCCTTTGCCTGGGGCAGCCATTTCAACGCTTGCTCGTTCTTGGGATCAATGCGCAGCGTCTCTTCCAACTCGTGCACCGTTTCCGGCAGATGTCCTGTTGTCCAGTAGGCGGTGCTCAGGTTGAAATGGGGCCAGGCAAAGTTGGGATCTAAGCGGATGGCCTCTTTGTATTGGGCAATCGCATCGGTCCACTGCTTCTGGGCGGCCAGATTCAATCCCAGGTTGCCGTGGACCCAGGCGAAGTCGGGATTGATGCGCAGCGCCTCTTTGTATTCTCCGGCGGCCTCATCGTAGCGTTTGACCAGGTAGAGTTGCCAGGCCCGGCTGGCGTGGGCCATCAGCAGGTCCCCATTGAGTGCGATGGCCTTCTTGATGTACTCATGGTCGGGATCATTGAAGTGGCCGGTCGCATACCAGAGCTGATACCAGTTTTCAGCATCATTGGGATTAAGTTCCATCGCCTTGCGGGCCTCGGACACGTACTCGGCTTGCGGTTTGCCCAAGAAGCGGGCAGCCTCCGCGTAAACACGGTGGGCCTCAGCGAGATCAGGATTCAGAGCCAGGGCTTTTTGGCTTAGTTCAAAGGCTTGCTGGTACTCGTGCTGGTAAGGTTCGCCATTCACTTGCTTCTGAAAGCCCCAGAACATCCAGGTTTCCCCCAAACCCGTGTAGGCCAGCGCATAATTGGCATCGGTGTCGATGGCCTTCTGGTACCACGAATTGGCTTCCTTATAGCCGTCCGGCGTGAACTTCAGATAGGCTTTGCGACCCTTGAGGTAGTAATCGTAAGCTGTCAGGCTGGTAGTCGATTTCACCACTTTATCGATGCGCTGCTGTTGCACCGGAGTCACTTCAACCTTTTGATTCTTGACGAACAGCCCCACCAGTTGCTCTTGCAGGTCGAAAATGTTCTTGAGCTGCCCTTTGACCTTCTGCGTATCCTGGATTTCGCCGGTTTTCACATCGACGAAATTGGCTACCACCATTACTTCCCGGCTATCTCCCGTGCCCGCCGATTGCAGGCTGCCGGACACCAGGGTTTGCGCCTGCAAAATTTTGCCGATGGGAACCGCCGTCTTCGCGTCGACCAGTCCTGTTTGCGCAAACGCTTGCTCCTTGATAATGCGATCGATGCGGCCCCGATCCAGCATGATGAATTTAGGCACGGCTTTCAAGCCGTCGATCATGCTGTCCATCGTGCCGGCGCCGTACTGCTCGATGTCGGGCTGATCCTTGGGGGTGTCGAATGGCAAAATGGCGACACGCACCTTGTCCTTGATGTTAGCGCTCGGATCCACGAGCCCGGTATCCTGAAAGGCTCGTTCCTTGTCCGCGGGGTTGTCGGCCAGTGCGGCCAGAGGCTGAAGCAATAGAAGAGCGATGAGCAGCAATCGATACATGAGCCACCTCCTGAACAATTTGCAAACAGTATAAGAGATCGGTTGGGAATCGTGCAATCAGCGCCCGGGAGATACCTGAAAGGCTTTAAGGATAAAGCCGTTGGAACAGGCTTTGAGTAAACTTCCTGCGCAGCGCAGCCGGAGAATCAGCGGCGGGTCCCGCGCCCAGCAAATCCCAATGATCGGTGTTGTCCCAGACTTCCAGATCCCGCCCGACGCCTGGGATGCGTTGATCATTTTCCAACGAGATACCGTCATTGGGGCCTTTTGCCTTTAACAAAAGAGCCGGAATGAAAAATAGAGGATTGATATGCCCGGGCGTTGTGCCCGCCCGAACATAGTTAACCGTATCATCCAGCTTGCTGCGCAGGGCTTGAGGAAATTTTGCGAGGGCCTCGTCGATCTGGGCTCGTACGGCTGGCACCGAGTTCTTCTGCACGACCGGCAGGTGATTCAGTGGCCAGGGTAAATTAGCCAGGGGTGTGCCAAAGGCCGGCTGGACAAGTACCATCTTGTCGATGATGCCCTTCTCCAGTAGATCGGGATGTTTCAGTACTGTCAACAACAGATCGACACTGGTGGTGGGGTTCCCGATGGCTACGATGGGAACCTTTCCCTTCGCCTGATATAGTTGCAGGAGTTCCTTGTAGAGCGAATCGGCATTGGTCGCAAAGGGAGTCGTGAAGCCCGTGTCCACCTCGGCAACGCGGTTGGCCGGGAAGCCCATATCTTGAACCAGAGCCTTCTTGTTATCGCTGAAGAACTGCACGGGGCGGAAATAAGAATTGTTCAGTCCCACGAAAACCACCTGGCGATCGCCCTGGTTTGCAATCAGTTTCTGCCAGGCCGTCTGAACGCTACGCCCGTCTGATATGGCCAGTTGCGAGTTATTTGCCGAGACTGTGCCGGTGGGACCCACCATGGCTGGTCGGCCTGGGCCGCTGGAAGCAATCGGCAGCAGCGTCGGCTGGCCTTTGAGTCCTTGAGTCATGTTCATCATGTTGGTTTGATGTACCTTAAATTGTCGAGACTATGTAGGGGCGAACCTTGTGTTCGCCCTGAATCGGCCTACAGTTGGCTTAGTAAGAGGAGTCACACAGGCATTCGAACCCCGGGCGAACACAAGGTTCGCCCCTACAGATTGAATTCCATTACTTCTTATTCTTGCCGCCCTTTGTCTACTAGCCCCGGTTGCTGACGATTGGGACACGTTTGTCCATGCTCAGTCTCAATAAATCGGGAGGTATGACCCAAATACGTGCGAATCATGAGCCACTCTTCGCCGGCACAACCGGGGCAATGACCGACCATTTCGAAGCGGCTCGTCACGCCCGCGGGCATGCGCCAGCGACTGTCCATTGCTTGCTAGAAGCGAATTTGCGCGCCGGCCCGGAAACCGATGGAATGATAATTAGTGGACACATCGTCACGTACCTCGACGTTGATGCCGTACACATCGATGCCGGCCGCACCATAGACGCCGACGCCCGCTGAGGTATCGCCATTAAAATTGGAAAGGTTGGTTGTGGCGCCACCTGATACATAGACGCCCAGGGGTATTGGCATACCGGGCAATATTTTCTGAGTCACTTTTTCGGTACCGAGGAAGGCCTTGCCGCCGAAATCGCCGCCCAGGTGCAGGCTTTCGCCCGAGGCGCCAAAGGTACCGCTCCAAACATAGCCGAGGCGGACAGGACCGTATGCTTTCAAATCCGTGCCACGTCCGTATTGTACGCCGTAAACATTGGCTTTTTTGCCGTCCGAAGTGGCAAACATCTGGCGGTAACCGAGGAACTCATCGTGCTGAGTCTTGAGGTCCTGGGAGAAATCTTTGAGCTGGATATCGTCGCTCAGATCCAGTTTGTCGGCGGTTTTCAAGGGGTTGACGACGGGCGCCGGCTTGGCGGCAGGCGCGGCCGGCTGTGCCGGTTTCGAGTCAATTGAGGCGGGCGGTGTAGATCCCAGGCTGACTGTGTCCATATACTACCGTTCTGCCTCCTTTTTGATAAAACTGACTGGATCAGTTATAGCCAGGAGCCACCAATTTCTTTCTGCTGATTTAATGATTATTTAAAAGAAATGGCAAGGCAAGTCTGTGGGCCGTTTTCGGGGAACAAATGCCCTAGCTGGCCGCTCTGATGGCCGCTTCCAACCCTCGCCGGTAGAGATCGGGGCTGGGTACCGGTTCGCTATGATTGTTCCAGTCATCGGCAAACATATTCAGTAGTCGCCCATAGGCAGCGCCGCCCTTGATCTGCAGGCTGGTCTCCGCATTGGTGTGCATAGCAGCTTCAGACCAGTTGACAGACCCCACTACGGCTGTATCATCGACAATCCATAGTTTCAGGTGATCGTGCACCTGATTGGCCGCCAGGGAATACCAGCGCACCTGAATGCCGGCGCCGTTCAGCTGGTACAGGTTGGGCAGGTTGGGGTAACCGGTAGGGACCGGCGCGCCCAGAAAGCGGCTGTGGTCGCCGGGATCGGACAAAACGCGCACATCCACACCGCGTTGTTTGGCAGCAATGACTTCGTTCACCAGCCGGACAGAGCTCAATTCAAACATTTCTACATAGATGCGTTTTTTGGCATTGCGAATCTGGTCGATCAGCACGGCTTCAGCAGTGCGCCGCCCATTCAGGCCGGTGCCGATGACGCGCATGGAAGCGTCTCCTTGCTCTGCAGGCACAGGTTCGTCCTGAGGTGCAGTCCCATCTTTGTCGGTCAAACGCCAGACATCGTCAAATTGTTGCTTCAAGTTAGCAACGACGGGGCCCGCAACCTTCACCATCACATCATGATTATTCAAAAATGAGTCGGCGATGTTCATACCACCCACCAGGGCTTGTTGTCCGTCGACTATTACGACCTTGTTGTGGTCGATGTGCTCCCCCACACCGTTCCTGGAAGGGAGAAGATTGATCGGGTAGAACTGAACCTTGACGCCGTTGGCCTTCAAGAAATCGATGACCGGTTGTTCCTCTTGCTGAAAGACTGGTAGGTCCCCTTCATGAGGGTCCAGTTGGACGCGGACGTCAACTCCGGCCTTTTGCCTCTCCACGAGAATGTTGGCCAGCCTGGCCGCTTCACTGCCACTGAAGATATAAAAGTCCAAACGGATGCTCTTTTGCGCCTTGCTCAGCATGTCTTCCATGGCGGGAAAAATCTGACTGCCGTTGATCAGCGGCTGGGCACTATTCCGCGACGTGGCAAAGGTGGGATCGGTACGTTGCCAGACGTCGATTCCCAGTGGAGTGCTCTCCGCGCTCACCGCCATCGTCTGGCGCGGAGCCAACACTGACGGATCCAGATATATATCTACAGGTTTTGAACGAGTCGTAGTGGGAGTTATAGACAGATTTGACATCCGACTTCGAGTATTCTCCGTAAGTTTCAACCGAGAATGATTCACCAGATATTCTTATTATATTAAGATTACTTTAAAACTTGCTTAATGATCCATAACTATTCGCGAAAAGTTGAGGGAGAGGGCAGGCTCTTCAGGGTCGCAAGCGGCGCAGCATCGCCATCAGGCGATCGTAGTCATCTTTCAACAGGCTGGACAGTTCCTTGCCGGCCGCGACCATGAAGGAACGATCAAAGGCCCGCACGGCGCCGGCGTGGCGCAAGCAGGCCGGCACCAGCTCATCTGTCGGGACACCCGTGGCCTTGATCAGGGTCCGCAGGAAATCGAGGCGATCGGTAAACGCCATGACTTCAGCCGTGGGACAGGCATAGACAAAATCATGAATCTGCGGTGGATGAGGCGGAAAGTATTGATACAGGCGGCCTCCCTGGCGATAGCCCACGATCAGACACGAGACATCAGTCCGCAACAGGTCGAATATTTGGGGTTGATGTTCCCGCAATTCCTGGCGGCTCATGTTCATCGCAGTGGGGCGGTGTGTGCTGTCCATGCTGCCGGTCAGCACCTCATACACCACCGCGAAGATATCTATGCCTGTTTCTTCGCTGACAGACCGCACGAAACTGCCGAATGGCGGCGGTAAGGGCAAGGTGAGGCGCCCATCGTCAGCAGGAAAGCACTGGACTTCAACCATGGTGGTACTGCCGGCAACGACTTCCCCCCAGCGGACTGCCGCAGTCGCTTCCACTTTCTTCATACCATTCCTCGTCGCTTGCGCAGTTCTTTATTGGATACGGCCACCCGCAACCTTTTATGCAACAGACGGCGAGTGATCAATGCGAAGAACTGCGAGCGATCTTCCCGCCTGATCACAGCCTGGTTATGGGCTTCAGCCAGCGCGATCGGGTAGCCGTAACCCTTTTGCGATTGATCATAAGCTACAGCCTGGACCATGCGCATGCGGGCGGGATCATTGGCCACCCAGGCCGGAATTTCCAGGCGAGCGATCTCGCCATTGCCAGTGTTCAAATAACACGCGTAGACGGGCCAGGGATAACGCTGCAGGATGCGGGCGTTGCAGGCGAACAACGGGGAGCGCTCGCCATCCTTCAATCTCCTGACCCATAACTGGCGGTCCCAAAGCGGCATCAATTCCGAACAGGCCGGCGGATCGCGCTGGCAGGCCCTGGCAGGCGCACAAGTGTCTTCGAAAGTGGGGCACAGGTGTACGCGCAGCATATTGGCCACTTCCGCGGCGCGGGAGTTACTCAGATAACCGATCACCGGAATATCCCAGCGCTGCAAATTTTCCATGTGCCGGAAAAACTCGTCCAAAACATATAGTTGAAAAGCCTCTGGTTGCTTCTCCAGTGGCCACTGGACCAGCGGTCCGTCAACCAAAGCCACACAGGGGTGCCCCCGCTCCCTGGCCAGATCGGCGAGCTTCGACAGCTCGCTCATTTCCGCCAGGAAGCGCTCGACGGCTATCAACTCCTCCGCGCCGGTGCCCGGCCTGGTACTGCCCTGGTAAAGAGCCATTTCCCGGTGCAGAAACGGCTGGCTGTCTTGTATGGGGCGTTCCCCGGTGCCATAGGTGTAGAGAATGCGGCCCACATTGATCAGGAAGCAGGAGGTAATTTCATGGTGATTGGGAATGATTTGTGATCCATCGGTGGCTACGACTGAATAGCGGGGCGGCCTCGCCGTCGGTGCACCAACATAGTCCAGCGGTTCAACAGGCTTGGCTACCTGCCAAGGCACATCTGCAAGCCATTCCGGCGTGAGCCGGCGGCGCAATCGCTCTTCCTGCCGAGCCGCCTCCTCGTAAACCAGTTGGGCGTGTTCCTGCCGTTGGTCCGATTGGGTAGCTTCTTGAGCCAGCTCCAGGCTTACTTCCGCCAGCTGGCTGCTCAATTTCTGGATGTCCAGCATCCTTCTATTGTAACAAAAGCCTCAAAAGTTTGTTCGTGACGGTTGCGGGCTATCTAATTCCCGAAAATAGCGTTGCGAATCCGCCGCGCTCGGGCGGTAATGAACTGGTTCAAGTCATTGGCATCCTTGACCAGTTTAAGCGCGGACAGGTTGCCGAACAGCGCTTGATCGGCCGCATGAGCATCTTCCATCAACTTGGCGCGATCCTGGTCCAGGGCGCTGCGCTGCCTGGTGAGTTCATCGGCGCGGGATTGCGTGATGCCAAGGGCTGTTACGGCCATCTCCCGCCGCATCAATGCGGAGCGGCGCTGTTGTACGTCATCGGCGCGGGGGGCGAGCGCTTCGTAGGCCTGTTCATGTTGGGCGGCGGCTGCTGCTGCAGGGCCGGTCAACTGGACGGGCGGCGCCACTTCAACGGCTGGAGCTGCCGGCGGGGCCGCGGCCGGGGCCGCCTTCGGCTTGGCAGCTGTAGCCGCATCTCCATGGTGGAACGGATGCTTGATCCAGTTGAGAATGTTACTGACCGTGTGCCCTTTCTCAGGGGCAGCAGGCGGCGGAGGTGCCGTTTTCGCGGCCGCGGCCAATGCTTCTGCCTGCGTGGCGGCAGCCTGGCGGGCTTGCAGCAACTCGTTATTGCGCCTGGCAATATTGTTGTACGCTCGCTTCTCATCATCCGTGAGGGTCGTGTCGTTACTTTGGAAGCGCTGATTGATAGTATTAGCCCAGTCAAGTTCCTCCTGGGTCGGTTCGCCGTTGGTCAAGGTCGGTATAGCCGCTGCTGCAGCCGGTTGATTAGTAACGGAAGGAGGCGGATCCGCAGGTGGCTGCGCAGCCGGCTTACTACCATGAGGCTGTTTGGTGTGGTGTTTCTTGCCTGGCCCGGCCGGGTGGCTCACATGCTTTACGGGCGCTGCCGGAGTTACATCGGCTGGAACGGTTACCACCGGGGCCGTCGGGGTTAATGGTTGAGCCGCTGGTTGGGTTGCCGCGCCAGGCTGTGTCGCGGCAGTATTTTGGCGGTTGGTCATGGCCTGCCCCATATCGTTCAGGGTCTTTTCGGCGGTCTGCCGGGCTTGATCGGCCTCAGTCAGGTGCTGGTGCGCCCGGTCAAGTGAATGTTTGACTTTGAGGGAATCGGGATAGTCCTCTGCCATGTGCTGCAGCGTTTCCACTGTGCCCTTGGCTTTCTGGAAGGACTCTACTGCCTGTTCGTAGCTATTGGCGGCCTGGGCACTCAATGAAGCCAGCTCATCGGCGGTTGTCGTTTCCTGGGCCAGCCTGGCCAGGTTCATCAGGTGCGAAACATTTTCCAGGACATCTTCTTTATGCTCGTTGACCCGGTTCTCCAGCATGTAGGGCTGACCGTCTTCACCGCTATGAACCACGGGAGCTACGGGCGCGCTTGGGGCACTCGGTTGAGCAACAGCAGGAGATGCATCGGTAGCCGGTGGTGCCGTCGGCGACACAGGATTGGGAGGGGTTGCCGGACCAGGATCAGCCGCCGGGGGCGTGTCGCTTGATTTACCGGCGATCTCGGCCAGATCTTTCTGCCGCAGATTTTCGATAGGATCCGCTTCATCCGGGTCGCCCAGCTTCAACACGTGATCGTACGCATCATTAAGCGCTTTCACGTCGCCCGCCGCCAGGGCCACATCGGCCAGCATGAAATAAAGATGGTATTGTTGGCGGGGAGTCGCAGTGGTAATGGCCTGACGCAAAACGGCGGAAGCCTTGTCCAGCTTGCCGGCCTGCAATAGTTTGGTCACGTCGGGGAACGGATTGTCGTTGTTGTCAGGGCTGGTCAGGACGGATACGTCTACCTTATTATCACCAGTCGGTACACGCTGATCGCGGGCAACAGGCGTTGAAACCTGTGCAACATCCGTCGGTTGGGCTGCATCGGTGGCGTCAGAGGCTTCCAGAGTGGCGCCAGGACCTTCGGTGGTTGTACCGGCCGTTTCCTGGGTTGAACCAATCCCTTCCTGCGTTGCACCCGGCGCGGCGGGCTGCCTGGTCACCTGCGGGCGCTGCGCGCCTCCACCGGCGGCGACGGGACTGCCGACATCGTGCAGATACGCCAAATTCCAGAGATTCCCCAACAGCTGCAACATTATATCCACTCCTCCCCACTTGGGTGCTTCCCAACGCCAGCTCCCCTTGGCCAGGCCAGAATAGACGACCAGTGGTTAACTATCATTTTACCCCTGATTATCGCTCAAGCGGAAAGAAACTTGCGCGGCCACAATAAAAGCACCGCGCCGGTCTAGCAAGTTTAACTGTTTCTCTTCTATATATTTATCAATAGTTAAATTGAGGGGCATACGCGCCGCTGGATGGCGGTGCCGGCCACGAGGAGACGTCATGCCTGCCATTGGTGAGTATCATATCCGCATCAAGCCGGAAGTTCTGGCCAAAGAGACCGAGAACGACCTGGATCGGGTCATCAATGCCTACAAGTTAGACAAATCCGCCATTTACGGCGACGGCGAAGATCTGATCGCCGCCAAAGGCATGCCTCTCGACACGTTCAAGATGCTGTCCGGCGGCAACTCGAAAATCACACGGGACGAGTTGGTGAAATTCACCAATACCGAACAAACCTTGCTGCAGCGTTTTCTGGGCCAGATTCGCGGTGTATTTCTGCCCAGCTTGATGGAAAAGGTGTTCCCCAAGCAGCAGTTGCTGGAAAAAGTCGATCCCAAGACCACCCGGGAAACGCTCTACGAAGCCAAATCATTCCTGACCACAGATGTCCAACTGACAGACAAAGACCTGGTTCTCCACAGCGACCGCACCATGCCGGTGCAAGCCACCATTACCGAAACCAGAGGCGATCAAAGTAAGCAGGAAGTCGATCCAATCGATAGCAACGCGTACATGCAAGACATTTCCCGCCGTCCCGAATTGACCCTCAACAAAGTCGTACCTCGGCAATTGGATCGGGTGAAGAATAGCGATCCGACA
>Ga0207138_1202_pt1 | contig 9816 bp, 14 predicted proteins | sample Alteio_BWMinHeat_6_FD_153589 | JGI IMG/M metagenome (GOLD analysis project Ga0207138, IMG submission 153589) | Enriched cells from forest soil in Barre Woods Harvard Forest LTER site, Petersham, Massachusetts, United States -... | ecosystem: Environmental > Terrestrial > Soil > Temperate forest >...
CAGGAGACTCAGAATAACACACAGGGAATAAGGGAAGGGAAAACGGCGCTTGTTTTTCATATAAAAAATATAGCCATGGCTAAGGATGAAATATTACGCGCCGATTAAGACAAAAAAGCCAGCTTTAAGCAACTGAAAAAATATCAGATCACCCTGTTTGGATCAAATAAGCCTGGCCAGCAGTTTTTGCATGGGCGCGTGGAGATGGCGATTGCTGGCCAGCAATTGTCTGGAATAAATGGTTGCGGGTGCGCCGTCCGGCTCGGTGATGATGCCTCCGGCTTCCTGAATCAGCAGCATTCCGGCGGCGATATCCCATGGCTGGATCGTATGCATCCGGCAGGCGTCGATGCGCCCGGCGGCGATATTGGCCAAATCGAGCGCGCTGGCGCCGAAATCGCGCGTGATGGCGCCGGATTTCATCACGGCATCGAATAATGCGAAAGTTTCAGCGTCGCCTTTGGTCGAGCGCAGGGAGCCGGTGACGACCATGGCTTCCATCAGGCTGTCGCGGGTGGAAACGGCCAGCCGCCGTCCGTTCAGTAGCGCGCCGTGGCCTTTTTCGGCGCTGAATAATTCATTATGGATGGGATCGAAAATCACTCCGGCGATGATGGCGCTGTTGCCATAGGCGTCGCGTTTTTCCAGCCCGATCGAGATGCAGAAATAGGGAATGGCATGGATGAAATTGGTGGTGCCGTCGAGCGGGTCGATGATCCAGCGGTGCTGCGCGTCCTTGCCCGCAATCTCGCCGCCTTCCTCCATCAGGAACCCATAATCCGGCCGGGCTTTTTTCAATTCCTGATGCAAGAGTTTTTCCGTCCGGATGTCGGATTGGGTGACGAAATTGGCCGTGCCCTTGCGCGACACCTGCAACTGATCAACCTCGCCGAAATCGCGCAGCAGCCCTTTGCCCGCCTTGATGGCGGCGGCGCTCATGACGTTGAGGAGGGGGGTGGTCATAGGGCGGCAAAAGGCAAATGACAAAAGTCAAAAGTCAAAAGCACTGTTTGATATTTGTTTTTTGACATTTGATTTTTGCTTACGACGCCTTCGCCCGTTCGACATATTCCAGCGTGCTGGTATCGACAATGATGGTTTCGCCTGCCGGAATGAACGGCGGCACCATCACGCGCACGCCGTTTTCCAGAATGGCTGGTTTGTAGGACGAAGCCGCCGTCTGGCCGCGCACGACTGGGTCGGCCTCGACGATTTTCATCGCCACTTTCTGCGGCAGCGCCACCGACAGCGGCCTGCCTTCATAGGTTTCGACGCTCACCGTCATGCCGTCCTGCAGGAAGGGCAGGCGCTCGCCCAGCAGATCCTTGGGCATCAGGATCTGCTCGTAATTTTCATTGTCCATGAAGGTCAGCGTATCGCCGTCGGCATAGAGGAAATTGCAGGTGCGCGAATCCAGCGACACGCGCTCGATTTTCTCATCCGAGGCGAAACGCGGCGTATTCTTGGTGCCGGTTTTGATGTCCTTCAGCTCCACCTGATTGAACGAGCGTAGGTTGCCCGGTGTGCGGATTTCATGCTTCACCACCAGCCATAATTTATCCTGCCATTCAATCACCATGCCCATACGCACGGCGCCTCCGTCGATTTTCATATGCTATCCTTTTTCATTATTACCGTCATCCTCGAATGCGCCCTTCGCGCGTTCGGGGATCTTGTGCAGTATGCCCCCCGTCGCACAAGATCCCCGACGGCACTAGGTGCCGCCGAGGATGACATTAAACTCTTCCACTGCCTTGCCCGGCCCCTCGGGATGGTTCCATACGGCGGTAATCACCGCGACGAAATCCGCCCCCGCCTTGGCCAGACCAGCACAATTCTGCGGGTTAATACCACCGATGGCCACGCAGGGCAAGACCATATATTCCTGCCACCATGTCAGGATATCGGGTGTGGGCGTTCCCCAGCGCTTCAAACTTTCCGGGTTTTTGCTGGTGGTGGGATAAAAAGCGCCGAACGCCATGTAATCCGCGCCTTGCTCACCTGCGATCATGGCCAGATGCCGCGAATCATGGCAGCTGACGCCAATCACCATCCCATCGCCGACGATGGCGCGGGCGGCCTTGAGCGAACCGTCATCCTGCCCGATATGCACCCCGTCGGCACCCGCCTTCACCGCCAGATCGGGCCTATCGTTCATGATGAACGCCGCGCCATGATCGCGGCAAATCGGCAAGAGGGCCTCGGCGGCTTTGAGTATATCTGCGTCATCCGCCCCCTTGAGCCGCAACTGGAAACTGGCAATGTCCCCGCCGTTGAACGCCTCTTTCACCCGCGGGATGAACGCCGCAAGATCGATGACGGGGGGGCTGATGAGGTAGAGGCGGCAAGGCATTATGCGTAATATAGCTGTTCTTGAGTAGCTGCTTTTATCAATTGCTTATCAAGCGTGGCAAGTTTGGCGCTCTTGCTGGCGGTCAAGCTTAGATAGGCGGCGTCGTACATCGTAAGCGCATGTTTTTCAGCCCATGCCACGCATGATAGAGGTTCCAGCACAGGCTCGACGATTGCCGGAAATTCATGCAGTAATTGCAGATGCGCCAGTAGCAGTTCGCGGGAAATGCGCTTGCGGCGGTAAGCCTGAAAAGCTGCATTGTATACTTCGATGAAAAAATGCGAGGGAATGAAAACCAATGGGCGATTGCGTTTTATATCATCAATTACGCGGCGGGAATAAGCGCGTTCTTCATCGTCCAAAATAAGCGGAACATACAGCGAAGCATCGATGACGATCACGGACGGCCTTCCGCCTTCCATGCCAGCATTTCGTCCAACGTGCCCAAAGGCGCGCCTGCGCTCAATGCTTCCAGCCGGTCAAAAAAACTCCCCATCCCGATGGGGGTGCTCACCGTAATCAATCCGCTTTGCTTATGGATGGATATGGCTTCGCCGTCTTGCAACTTATCGATTAGCGGAGGCAATAGCTTGGGCACGTCATGAATGCGGATTTCCAGCATAGGGACTCCAGAACTTATTTTGTATTTATATTATAATGGAATGGCTTGAAAAAGCAAGCGCGCTTTCGCCGGGCTGATGAGGTAGAGGCGGGTATTGTGCATCCATTGCCCCGAAAAACGGGAAAACGATTAGGGTTCATTTCTATAAATCAAAGCGTCTTCGACATAAATGCCATTAAAATAATTAGACTGCATTCGGATGGTAGAAATGCCCTTTGCGTGGATAATGCTTTTAAACATTTTCAATAAAGGATCATTCCGCAAAACTAATTTAACAGACTCTAAGGAGATGGCGCTGGTTTTATCACCTAATTCAGTGATAACTTTTGAAATTCTTGAATATAATAAAGTCGGGTTTTTTTCTTTTTCAAATTCGGGTGAATAGAGAAGGAGTTTCCATTTTTCTGCATCAGGATAAAAAAACCACATAGCTGTAGTTATATTAAAAGCCTTTTCATCTAGCGCTCGCAATAATTCTTTTCCGGCCTCAATATGTGAATCTAATAATATTTCTTTACCCATTGCAGTACTCCATGTATTGGATCGGCGATTGCGTTGTATAGCGTTATGGCGTTAATTTTATCCCAAAATTCATACCTCGCTTCTGCCTTCCAATTGTTTACGAATCCCCAATTTCCCTTAAAAAGGCTATTTATTTTTACTTCTTTGTCGAGTTCGATTTTAAGACCTGCAAGACCGATAAGCTTTTCCAGATCGTGTCCTTTATCATAAATATCCTTTACGAAAGTTTTATCTGGCAAGGCATCAGCGCGGAAATTTTTCGCTATACAGGCTTTCAATGCGAGTTCCACGCTATATCCGGCTATATAATAGGCTCCTGAATATTCCCCACCATCCAGCAATAGCTTGGCTTCACGTAAACGAATTGCGGAAAGAGAAATCAAATCATTTTTGCTTATTTCCATAAGCTTGAACTCTAAACAAGGCTACCTGTAAAAGCAATGGATAATCAACTTTTCAGCGCCTTGACCAATTCTTCCGTCACTTTTTTGGCATCGCCGAACAGCATCATGGTGTTGTCCTGATAGAATAATTCATTTTCGATCCCGGCATAGCCCGCCGCCATGCTGCGCTTGACGAAGATGACGGTTTTGGCGCTGCCGACATCGAGGATGGGCATCCCGAAAATCGGGCTTTGCGGGTTGTTTTTCGCCGCCGGGTTGGTGACGTCGTTGGCGCCGATGACATAGGCGACGTCGGTGGTGGCGAAATCATTGTTGATTTCCTCCAGCTCGAACACGCTGTCATACGGCACATTGGCCTCGGCCAGCAACACGTTCATATGCCCCGGCATCCGCCCGGCCACGGGGTGAATGGCGAATTTGACGCGGATGCCCTCGGCCTCCAGCGTTTGCGCCAGATCGCGCACCGCGTGCTGCGCCTGCGCCACGGCCATGCCGTAGCCGGGAACGATAATCACCGATCCGGCGTTTTTCAGCAGGAACGCCGCGTCCTCGGCGCTTCCGGCCTTCACCGGGCGATCATCCTTACTTCCACCCGCACCCGCACTCGCGCCGCTACTGCCGAACCCGCCGAAAATCACATTGATGATCGAGCGGTTCATAGCCTTGCACATGATGTAGGAAAGAATCGCGCCCGATGAGCCCACCAGCGCCCCGGCGATGATCAGCAGCGGGTTGCCGAGCGTAAAGCCGATGCCCGCCGCCGCCCATCCCGAATAGGAATTGAGCATCGACACCACCACCGGCATATCCGCCCCGCCGATGGGGATGATTAGCAGAAAACCGATGGCGAAGGCCAGCAATGTCATCAGCATGAAGATGCGGTGGGATTCCGTGGCGCAGAAAACTATCAGCAGCAGGAGGATGGCCGCGCCAAGGACGCCGTTGAGCATATGCTGGCCGGAAAAGCGCAGCGGCTTGCCCGACATAATGCCCTGCAATTTGGCGAAGGCGATGACCGATCCGGAGAAGGTAATCGCGCCGATGACCGACCCCAGGCTCATTTCCACCAGCCGCCCGGCATGGAGGCTGCCGGGATTGCCGATGCCGTAGGACTCCGGCGACCACAGCGCCGCCGAGGCAATCAGCACCGCCGCTAGACCCACCAGCGAATGAAACGCCGCCACCAGCTGTGGCATGGCCGTCATCTGGATTTTATGGGCAATCGCCGCGCCAAGAACGCCGCCGATCAGGATGCCGAACAGAATCAGCGCGTAATTGCTGATCGAGGGCAGGGCGAGGGTGGTGCAGACGGCGATAACCATGCCGATCATGCCATAGACATTCCCCCGCCGCGCCGTCTCCGGCGACGACAGCCCCTTCAGCGCCAATATGAACAGCACCGAGGCAAGGAGATAGAGAAGATAGGCGGTGTCGGACATGAATAGTGCTCCACAAACTGGCCACGAAGCCGTATGATAGAACAGTATTTACCACTTACATCACCGATAGCAACAGCAGATGATCTACGAACCTGTTCACGATCTCTACTATGCCTTGCTGCAAATGGCGTTTTCTGCGTTTCCGGTGCTCACGTACTCAAATGTACGCTCCGCTCCGGTTCTCGAAAACACCATTTTCGCTAGCGGCATAGCGAGATCGTGAACAGGTTCTAAAGTGCAACGACAGCTCTTGGGGTTTGGTGATTCCCGATAAGCGGATGGGGAAGTGGAGGAAATGATTGGGCTGATCTACGAAGCTCCGAAATCGCGTTTTCCATGGTTTCCGATTCTTGCCGCAGCTTTAATGCAGGCTGCATTTCCGGTGGAGCGGAAAATTTACCTTGGGCATCGAAAGTACCTATTTTTCCAATAAAAATCTCGTTGTCTGCATCATAACACGAGCAAGCGAGAGGATCGGATTTACCCGTGCTCCTTGCCTGGATCAAGGCATCGACCATACGAACAATAGCGCCCGCTGGGCCGTAAAAGTCACTGCTTCCTGTTTCATCAATGAATCGTTTGCCACCCAATCCGGTCTTTCTGATGAGTTGTTGATGAGTGGGAAGGCTACCCGCTTCGCCATCCTTGATTTTTAATAATTGCGCTGTCGTCCTGATGCCATCTTCGTCGCGGATGGCATCCGCTGTTCGAGCCTCGATCCTACTCATGTCTATTTGGTTACACACGGTCGATAAAGCTTTCCATTCTCCGTTGATTTTTACTTCGACCTGACTGAGAACCGCTACCATATTATCGCCGTGCTCACCCACTACGGCAGTGTTGCGAATGTTTTCACGATTATGCTGAATCTTATCGCCCAAAATTTCTATGATGCTGTCAATGAGGCGTGTCTCATCCAGAACACCACCCACCCCCACGATTCTGCCAGGCTCAAATCCTGTCACCTGTTGAAGCCTCAAGGCCAGTTTGTCCATAGGGTTTGGCACAGAAAGAACTGTTTCTCCAGTGTAATAGTTTTTCAGGTCTTGGCCTATTTTATCAATGACAGGCATATTTTTAAATAGCACATCGTCGCGTGTTTCATTGCCCTCGCGCTTAGCGCCGGCAACGACAACAGCAAGATCCGCACCGGTGATGGCTTCTCGTTCGTCTGTGGAGAATCTAATACGCGTAGCTTTAAGGTTGCGTGCCCAGAAGGCTTGTTTAATGCCGCGTAAAGCGGCTTGGGTTTTCAGATTTGAATCAGGATTTATACGATTAAAGACAACGATTTCATCCGCACGAATATCTTGTTCTGCCAACTCTTTGGCTGTTTCAACGCCTATAGCGCCACCGCTTAAAATAACTATTTTTTTAAATTTAAACGATTTAGGTTCGGCATTTTGTGCATCCATACAATGTTCCTATTCTGTGATGTTATTAAAGATTTTCAAGAATATTATTGTAGAAGATACATGCGTCAATGAAAAGTTAAGTTTTTATTACAATGCTTAAATAAACCACCCCGCCCCAAACGACGGGGTATTAAACTTGTCATGCCAGCGCAGGCTGGCATCCAGTGCTACTTGCGGTAGCAAGGACAAAAGTTCTATACCGGCGCAGACGCGCCTTTACTGGATGCCAGCCTACGCTGGCATGACAAGAAAGAGCACCGCAAGCGGCGGGGAATTAACCCGAGGGAGATTAAATAAAACCATGAACATAATGTTATCCGATTGTCTGTATTACCCAGCGGACGTACAATCCTTCTTCTTGCAGCAATGGCACAGCAGGGCCAGTGTGACGCCGATTACGATGCCCTGGACGACATCGCCGATGAACCATTTGACCGCCAGATCGCCGGGAATGGGCATCCAGATATAGCTGCCGGCGCACAGCGTGCCCATCAGCACGCCGATAACGATGCCGAAGCACAGGCCGTATCTAATCGGGCAGTGCTTGCCGCCGATTTTGCATTCGCTCTGTTCACCTGCGGCGGCGATGCAGGCCATCTTGCCTTTCTTCACCTTGCAGAAAAGCGCCGAAATCGCCAGCGCCAGCAGGGCGTAATAGGCCAGCATCAGCGGGAACATCGTTTGCATCTGCTCCATCGGTCGCCATAGCGGGGCAGTGGCCTGATAGATGGGCATCAGCCAGACATGATGGATGACGAAGCCACAGGCGAACAGGAGGATGAACGTCACCACCGCTCCGCCAAGCCATTTGCCGAGGCAGCCTTTGATCGGGCATTGGGTATTATTATCCATGCGATTTCTCCTTGTTGGTTGAAGGGGGCTTGCGCTTCTGGAACATGGCGAGCATACGCTGCGTCACGATAAACCCGCCGAAGATATTGACGCTGGCGATGACCACCGCGATGAACCCGGCAAGGTGCGAAAAACCGTAGCCCTCCGGCCCCAATGCAATAATCGCGCCGACGATGATGATGCCGGAAATGGCGTTGGTAACCGCCATCAGCGGCGTATGCAGCGCCGGGGTCACGCGCCACACCACGTAATACCCGACGAAGCAGGCCAGCACGAACACCGTCAGCCCGAAAATAAAGGGATCGATGCCATTCTGCTGTACCTGCAAGTGAGCATTGTTGATCTGTTCCGCCAGCTCAGTCGCCTGTTGCGCCAGCATCTGGGCTTTGTCGTTGATGGTGTCGAGGTCGAGCATGGTTTTCTCCTATACCAGTTCGATATGCTGCCCGTATTCCGGCAGTGTCTGGTCAACGGTCAGTAATATCCGGCCTTCCAGCCTGGATTGCGCCACCAGAAGGCGGTCGAAAGGGTCTTTGTGAAGGGGTGGAAGATGAGCGGAATACCAGGCATGATTCGGTGTAATGCCAAGCAAAGCAAACGGCATGGCCGGAATAGCCGCAATGAATGCATCAGGAACATCCAACCGGCCAAGTGCGTGCTTGATGCTCATTTCCCAGACACTTGCAATACTGATGGCAATATCATGATCGGAATCGGCAATAATGCGCTTCGCTTTTGCTGGCAGCCGAGTGTCATTATTCAGCCACCACACCAACAGATGCGTATCGATGAGATACCTCACAAACCAAACGCATCCTTGAATTCATCCGGCAGAGGATCATCAAAATCATCATGCATGATGATTTGCCCGGCGAACATCCCCGGCTTGCGCGGCTCTTTCGGGGGCGTTTTAGGGCAGGGGACCAGCATGGCGACAGGCTCGCCGTTTTCGCTCAGCACGACGGGGCCATCGTTCAACTGATGAATGAGGGCGTGAAGCTTAGGCTGGGCGATGTTAATATCAATGGTTTGCATGGCATTCCTTATAGCATAATTTATTCAATAAATCCAGTATTATATAAACCCCTTATGCGCCGTCATCCCATCCTTCGTCAGCAGCGTTCCCGCCACCAGCTCGTCGTCCCATTTCACTTCCGGCAGCAGCAGGGTTGAGACGAAATTGAACAGGTTGCGGGCGTAAAGCTGGCTGGCATCGACGGCGACGCGGCTGGGCATGTCGCTATAGCCGATCAGCGTCACGCCATATTTCACCACCACCTGATCCAACTCCGACAGCGGGCAGTTGCCGCCCGACGCCACGGCGAGATCGACGATGACCGATCCGGGTTTCATGGCTTTTACCATGTCTTCGGTAATCAGCACCGGTGCGGGCTTGCCTGGAATCAGCGCTGTGCTGATCACCATATCCTGCTTGATGATCGTATCGTGAATCAACTGGCGTTGCTTGTTTTTATATTCCTCGCTCATCTCTTTTGCGTAACCACCGGTTGCTTCGCCGGATTCAGCGGCGGGCACCTCGATGAATTTAGCGCCTAAACTTTCGACCTGCTCCTTGACCGCCGGGCGCACGTCGAACGCTGATACCACCGCGCCCAGCCGCTTGGCCGTGGCGATGGCCTGCAACCCGGCGACGCCCGCGCCCAGCACCAACGCCTTGGCCGGGGCGACGGTGCCTGCCGCGGTCATCATCATCGGCACGGCCTTTCCCAGCGCCGCCACGGCGTCGATAACGGCGCGATAGCCTGCCAGATTGCTCTGCGATGACAGCACATCCATGGATTGGGCGCGCGAGATGCGCGGCAATAATTCCAGTGAGAAGGCGGAGAGTTTTTTCCGGTTCCAGGCGCTGAAGGCATCGCGATGGCTGTACGGATCGAGCATCCCGATCAGCATGGCGCCGTCGGGGATATACGGTAATTCATCCTCTTCGGGAGCGCGCACCCTGAGGATGATACCGGCATCGCGGGCGCAATCCGCCGCTGCCGGCGCGATTTCAGCCCCCGCCGCCGCATAGGCTTCATCGAAGATGGCCGAGCCAAGACCCGCGCCGCTTTCCACGCAGACGGCCACGCCTGAAGCCGCATATTTTTTGACGGTATCCGGCGTTGCCGCCACCCGCAGTTCGCCTTCCCTGCGCTCACGTAATACGGCGATTTTCATGCGATGCCTCTTATGCCGACGAATGGCT
>Ga0207138_1203_pt1 | contig 9780 bp, 11 predicted proteins | sample Alteio_BWMinHeat_6_FD_153589 | JGI IMG/M metagenome (GOLD analysis project Ga0207138, IMG submission 153589) | Enriched cells from forest soil in Barre Woods Harvard Forest LTER site, Petersham, Massachusetts, United States -... | ecosystem: Environmental > Terrestrial > Soil > Temperate forest >...
TTCATGCGTCGATACATTCGTGCCCACATGTAAGAGAATTGCTAAGCGCAGCCGGAAAGCTCGCGAGCGGATTTTCCGTCAAGCACAAATGTAATTTTTCTGTGCCTTTGTGCTTTTCTTTCGGACGGGCCGATCTTTCGAGGATGAGGAGAAGAACTTGGATTACATCCAAATCAATGAGGCGCTTGCAAATACGCCTAGAATTCTATAACGCCAACAACAATGGCTACCCGCTAGAATAACGGGCATTAACCAAGCACTTAAAGAACTCATGTATGTCCTTCAGTACGACATGCTCATAATCCCCAAAATCGCTTTGACTCCCGAGCAGATAAAGAATTCTCAAGAAGAGTTGACCAAGATCAACACAGAGATTCGCCAGAAAAAGACCAACGCCGCCTAGGTCCCTATTTCGCTTTTTCCGGCGCAGGCCCTGAAGGCGCCGCAAGCGCTACAACAGCTGCCGGGGCCGCAGGTGGCGAAGAAACAGCCGCAACTTCCGGCACGGCGGAAATGGAAGCCAGCCCCCGCCCGCCTTTTTCCTTGAGGGAATCCTTTTCCGGCAGCGACACGGCTCCCGCCGCCACCACGGGCGCAGCAGCTGCTGCTGCGGGAGCAACGTTCACCGGCACAGGAGCAGCTGCAGCCTCCGCTAACTTCGCGGGATCAAGAGCATCGCCCTCCGCAGCTTCTGCACTCGCCGCAGCAGGCGCCGCCTCGACGGCAGGCTCTTCGCCAGGCGCTTTCTTCGCCGCGGCCATAGCCACCGCTTCCGCCGCGGGCAAAGCCTTCACGCGTTTAGAGGCCTTCGCTACTTTGGTGATTTTCGCTTTGCGCTTCTTAGCGGCGGCTTTCGCGGTCTTAAAAAATACCTTCGGGTTCGGGCCGCTCGCCTTGGCCATCATCGTCGCCGCTGTACTCAACCTACCACTGCTCGAAGCGTATTCCCCATTCCCATTGGTGATATGCCATTTTCTGTCAGGGCCTTGCACCGCCACGTTTTTGCCCGCGTCGACCAACAGCTCAATTCCGTCGGGAGTCGTTATTTTTTTTACCCAGCGCCCGCTCTGCAGCCGCTCCACCTTATTGGATCGCGTGCGCCGCCCCTGCTGGAAAGACATAAAGGCCGTTTGGTAAGCGAGTTCGCCGTTGCGCCGGTCTGAATTTTTGCGGGAGAGCACTCGGGCATTTTCATCTTGCCGGGACCATACGCGAGCACCGCTCCCATTGACCCATTCCCCTCTCGGGCTGAGCTTCACGTTATTTCCATAGGGAAGCCCGCTTGGCGTTTGGGGCGAGCAGAGCCAGGCGTTCGAGCCGCAATCGCTGCCTTCGGCTGCCACACTCCAGGCTGGCATCGCGACGATAACTCCCGCCAATAAAGGTCTAAAATGAGAAAAGCGCAACAGAACCCCCAAGTAGACATAATATCTCGGAGTCTAAGCGGGCGGCAATTGTATCCAAAGGGAGACGGGGACACGCAATTTAGACCTGCAGCGCCTCAAGCGCTTTGAGGATCTTCTTAAAAACCCCGACCGAGTACTTTTGCCGGTGCGCTTCGGCAAAGGCCGGCATGTCTACCGGGCCCGGATGGTCGATCACCCAGTCCACGAGATCATGCGCGACCATAAGGGTCGCCGCGAGTGGATGGATATGAAAGTGGCTCACGGCCTCGGGAAAACCGGTGCCCGTGGGCAGCTCGTGATGCTGGTAGACGATCTTGTCGACGTCGGCCGGAACTTCCTTCATTCCCTGGATGAGAACGGCCGCCCGTTTGGTATGGCTCTTATATTCCTCCACCTGCAAAGTCGTGAATTCGCCTTGCCGCTCATCAAACTCCGCGGCGCTCTTGACCCTGCAAAGATTATGATCGTCAAGCGACATATCGTGAAGGAGCGCGGCCATCGCGATTTTCTTCAGGCTCATATCTGAGCCCCATTCCATCGCAATCGCCAGGGCGCACGATACTTCGGCGAGCATCTGGCTGTGGGCCGCGATGTATTTTTCCTTGGCCAACTCCATGTTGGCGAGAATACCGGCAAGCGAGGGACTCTTCTGCATCTCCTCGACCACTTCCGTCATGCTCCGCTTCACCAGCTCCTGCACTTCACGGGTAAAGCCGAGGTTACGGGCGAGATCGTGAAACGCTTCCACGGAGTCGGTGCCCTTTGTGGGCTCGGCGCGCGGCTCGCGAGACATGCCACCAAGAAGAATTTCCATCTCCATACTGAGTTTTTCCTGAAGAGCCCCGATCGAAGTTTTTGGCACGTACAGATGAGAGATTTTTTTCGCCTGGTATTTTTTTAAGTCGCCATAGGTAAAAAGATCACCCTTGTGGAGAATTTTCAGGAATTTCGAACCGGAGAGTTTTACAAACGTGTCTGTCACGAGCGGAGTGGCCCGCAAGAAGAGCGGAGTCGACACGGCGACATAGTCAGAGGTGGGGTCACTGGCTCCTTCTTTGACAAAGGCGCCAATCTGCTCAACGCCTTGCAAGATGCCCTGAAGAAGCGCATTGTCCCGGAACACTTTCATCTTAGGCCCGCGAACCTCGGGGCTATTTCCTTCCGGATGATACAGAACCATCGGAATCTTGTCGTTATGAGCCTTCTCGAATACGACCATCCCCTCTCCGAGGGAAAAATCGAGCACGGCCAGATCGAAGCGCTGAGTCTTCAGGGCCTCCACCAACTCGATAGCGGATGTGAAAGTCGATACATCGCAATGGAAACGGCTATCGAGGGTAAGCGAGAGAAGCTCGGCAACCTCGGCATTGCCCAAAAATAAAAAGATTTTTTTCTTTCCAGGGGCGGCTTGGCCATCGTTGAGATTTATCACATTAGTTAGACTCACCCTGAGTACCGGAAGTGGCAAACTCTTTTTGCTTGAGGACAATCCTATCTGACAAATTAACACCGCCTTAGGCAGCTCGCTTGCAAATCTTGCCGGCTACGATGATTGCCTGCGCGAGCGAGCCGCAGCTTAACTCCTTGCGGTCTACCAGCCCTTTCTCCAAGAGTAGGGCGCGAAGATCGTCGCTGATTCCGGAGACCAGGAACAGGAGGCCGTTCGCTTTGGCCTTCCGGCTGATCAAAGTGAACGACCTAAAGGCTTCCTGGCGGATGTCTGTCACGGTGGTCATATTCAAGATCAGGCATTTTGGATTTTTGGCCGAGATCCGCTGGAAACTCTCCTCGAACGTGACCTCGGAATTACGATCAAGAACACCGTCCAGCGACAGGACAACTAGGCCATCCCTCTCGGAGATAAAATAATCTTGCGACATTGCTTCCCCCATCTAAGGAGCGGCTTAGAGCCGCGACCAATAGATCGTTTCACTATATCATAAATCGATGTAGTTTATCCTGGCGGGTGTCTCCCCCGGGACATGGCGCAATTTCACCGGGGATTTGCGATCATGACAAAAGTTTGGGCAGTCGGGACGCGGCAATTCGCCACAATCCAGCGAACCTGCCTCTTTTTCCTGTTTAAGGTTCAGCAAATGCAAATTACAGCTGAGGAACCAGAAAGGCGGTCAAAAATGAAACAGCTAAAAGACATTATGAACAAGGACGTGATGTGCATGAAACCGAGCGACACGCTCCAGGCGATCGCGGAAAAAATGAGAGAGCTCGACACGGGATCTATTCCCATCTGCGACAACGGGCGCCTGGCGGGCATGGTCACCGACCGGGACATCGTGATCAAAGGAATCGCTGCGAGTAAAGATCCGCAAAGCACAACCGCAAGAGAAGTGATGACTTCGCCGATCGTCTACGGCTTTGAAGACCAGGACCTCGGCGACGCCGCGCACATGATGGAGGAAAAGCAGATTCGGCGCCTGCTAGTGCTCAACCGCGCCAAGAAACTGGTGGGCATCGTTTCGCTGGCAGACATCGCGACCCGAGGCAGCGAGGAGCTCGTGGGCGAGATGATGGAAAAAATCACCGAGGTCACCCCTCCTGGCGCGGCGGTAGCTTAGGGCGCGTGGAAATCAGACGCAAATAACGGCGGCGTGCTATTCTGGATTAAGATGGAAAAAACCACCAGCTCTCCTCTCGTTGATCTCGACATCCTCTGGAAACCCCAAGACCCAGCCGCATCCGAGATCATGTTCCGGAATTTCCTGCCTGCCGCGCGCCAATCTCAGGACGCCGACCGCAGCCACTTGATCGAGCTGCTCACGCAAGTCGCCCGGGCACAGGGAGCCCAAGCTCAGTACAATGAGGCCAGAGCGACGCTCGAGGAAGCCGGCAAGCTGCTCGAAGACGATGCCTCCACCTACCGCGTTTCGGCCAAGATCCGCTACCTTCTCGAGCGGGGCCGCCTCTACGTTCTCGAGAAAACGCCCGCCCAAGGGCGCGTGCTCTTCTCCCAGGCTTGGACTCTCGCGGTGAACTCCGGCGACGATTTCTTCACCGTCGACGTGGCGCGCATGATGGCGTCGATCGTGCCGCAAAAGGAACAGGAAGAATGGCTGCTCCGCGCGATCCAGATCGCCGAAGCGTCGCCGCAGGAAAAAGCCCGCCGCTGGCTGGGCAGCCTTTATGCGTCATTGGGGTGGAAACTATTTGATCTCCGCCAGTACGACAATGCTCTCGCCACGATGCAAAAATCGCTCAGCCACTTCAAGGCATTCGGCTCCGAGCGCGAGGTCTTCGTGGCCCGCTGGTCGGCGGGAAAGATCTTGCGCCAGATGAACCGCCTTGAGGAGGCGCTCGCGCTGCAAAAGTCGCTTCTCAGCCAGCTCGGCCCGAGCGACGCCCCAGACGGCCGCCTCTTCGAGGAAATCGCCGAGTGCCTGCAAGCGCTCCGGCAAACCGACGAAGCGCAGATGTACTTTGAACGCGCCTATAAAGAGCTTTCGAGCGAACAATGGTTGACTGATAACCAACCGCTCAAGCTCAAACGCCTGAAAGACTTAGGCAAGGTCAGATAGCCTATAGCCGCGTCCCATAAAAAGATTAAGCAGGGACATTAGCGAAATCGTGCTACAGTGCCTCTGTAACAACGATTGCTTCTGTTGAGTCTGCGGACATAGTGTCCATATCCTCTTTAGCGGCTCCCGGCCTTTAGGAGGTTTTATGGGAAAGAAACTATATGTGGGCAACCTGCCCTTTTCTGCTACCGACGCGATTCTCTCGGAGACGTTCACCCAGTGTGGAACGGTAACTTCGTCGAAAATCATCACCGATCGTGACACTGGCCGCTCCAAAGGTTTCGGATTCGTGGAAATGGCCACGGAAGCCGAAGCTCAGAGCGCTATCCAGAAGTTCAACGGAATGGATTGGGAAGGCCGTCCCATGACCGTTAACGAAGCTAAGCCCATGGCTCCCCGCGAGAACCGCGGCGGTGGCGGTGGTGGTGGCGGCGGTCGCTGGTAATCAGCGTTCGCTCCAAAAAAAGCCCGGGACAAAAGCCCGGGCTTTTTTCGTTTAAAATAGGTCGCGCTTTTAGCGCTCCTTACTGCTTCCTCACAGACGAAACCAGTTTCCTCTGTAAGAACTAATTCGAATAAAGCTAAATAAATTTTACTGATACACCGAAAGAGTTGGTAGCATGCAGTTTCCGAAGCCACCTGGACGGCCCGCCAAAGTTCTTCGCGTTTGTTTTTTGTGTAAAGCCTCGTGCCTGCCGAAAAACGGCGACTGGTTCAGCTCCTCCGTGACCAATGACCAGCAGATGTTTCTCTGCAAGGGCTGCGAGCGCGGCTCACAGGCGGTTTATCAACGAGTGATTCCGATCAAAATGTGATCGTCACCCCATAGAGAGAAGGATCTCTTTGCCCAACGCAATTCCTCAAGCACGAGCCTGGAACGTTTCCAACGCTTTTTGGATCACCCTGGTCCATATCGTGGCACTCATCGCGATTCCTTTTTTCACCTGGGGCCGCCTCGGATTGGCGCTCTTCGGCCTTCTCGTGCTGGCGCCCCTCGGCATCAACGTGGGTTACCACCGATTGCTCACCCACCGCTCCTTCACCGCGCCCCGCTGGCTGCGCAATACCTTGGTGACGATCGGCGCCTTGATCGGCGGAGGCCCCCCCCATTCCTTGGGCCGCGAGCCATCGAATCCACCATCGCTTCACTGACACTGAGCAGGATCCTCATAACTCCCGGCGGGGTTTCTGGTATTCACATATCCTCCACCTTTATGAGCTCAACGAGCACGAGGATGGCGACGCCCATATCGCTACCTACGCGCCCGATCTCCTGAAAGATCCCTACCTCAAATTCCTCAACCATTACTGGCTTTGGGGCGCCGTGGCTACCCTGCCCCTTCTCTACCTTGCGGGCGGCATCGGCTGGGTGCTCTGGGGAGGCTTTGTGCGGCTGGTGCTCACCTGGCACATCATGTGGTTCGTAAATTCCGCGACACACAAGTGGGGCTACCGCAATTATGAAACGGATGGCACCTCCACGAACTGCTGGTGGGTGGGACTCCTCGCGGCCGGCGAAGGCTGGCACAATAACCACCACGCCCAGCCCTCTTGCGCGGCCCATGGCCACCGCTGGTGGGAATTTGACCAGAGTTTTTGGATTATCCGGGCCCTGGAGTTTGTCGGCCTGGCAACAGACGTGAAGCGGCCTCTGAAGATAGGAGCGCCGAAGGGCGCCGAAGGGCGCCGAAGCCGCGACCAACTAATAGGTCGCGACCAGTAAATAGTTCGAACTGTACCGCTACTATTTTTGCTAAAACGCACTGCCGCGAGACCAGCTGCCGAGCCCCATGCTATAAATAGTCAAGGAGGCGCCGTGCGGCGACCAAAATAAAGTGAGCGCCATCCCCCAACCTCTCGAACAAGTTCTTAAGGAACGCTTCCGCCTTTCGGCTTTTCGCCTGGGACAGAAGCCCATTCTCGAAGACATTCTCGCCGGCAAAGACGTGCTCGCCGTTTTGCCCACGGGCGGCGGAAAGTCTCTTTGTTTCCAGCTTCCCTCCCTCGTGCAAAATAAGCTCGTCGTGGTGGTTTCGCCGCTGATCGCGCTGATGAAGGACCAAGTAGGCTCACTCACCCGCCTCGGGATTCCCGCAGGCTGCCTTCATTCAGGCCAAAGCGAGGACGAAAAACTCGGCGTCTTCCGCCGAATCTCGCAGGGCGGCTCCTTCATTTTGTATCTTTCTCCCGAGCGCGTGCAAAAAGATGGCTTTAGCCGCTGGATCACGAAAACTGGAGGCGCGCCCCTCAACCAGATGCGTCCGATCGCGCTCTTCGCCATCGATGAAGCGCATTGCATTTCACAGTGGGGCCACGATTTTCGCGAAGAATACGGCCTGCTCAAAATCCTCAAAGAGATCCGTCCTGACGTGCCGATCCTGGCGCTCACCGCTTCCGCCACGCCGATCGTTCTCCGCGACGTAGAGAAGCGCCTGGGGCTCACGTCCCCCGCACGCCATGTGCACGGCTTCTACCGCCCGAATCTCTACTACCAGGTGGAAACCTGCGACGACGAAAACGTAAAGATGCGCTACCTCAAGCAGGCCGTGGAGCAAACCCCCACGGGACGCGTGATTGTTTACGGCGGAACCCGCAAAAGCGTCGAAGCAGTCGCGCGTACGCTTAGCCGCTACTATCCCGGCGTTGACTACTACCACGCGGGCCTTTCCCCGGGCGCGCGCACAAAAGCGCAGGAATCCTACGAAAAAGGCGAATCCCGCATTCTCGTGGCCACAAACGCCTTCGGCATGGGCATCGACCACCCCGACGTGCGCCTCGTCGTGCACTACCATATGCCGGCCAATATCGACGCGCTCTATCAGGAGATGGGCCGCGCCGGGCGCGATGGCCAGCATTCCACCTGCCTGATGCTCTACTCGAAAAAAGACAAGGGCCTGCAGAGCTTCTTCATCACCCAGTCCGACGCCGCCGCCGAAATCAAAAAGCTTCGCTGGAATACCCTCGACGCCTTGGTGAATTACGCGGAGGGTGGAGAATGCCGCCACGCCGGCATTCTCACCTATTACCACGACTCCCAGCGCATCGAGGCCTGCGGGCACTGCGATACCTGCGATCCGCCGTCCCCGCGGAAAATTCAGGAACCCGCAAGAAGCGGCGAACAGTTCTCCTCCGAGATCCCCACGCGCGCTTCCAAAAAGAAGAAGGCCAAAAAAGCCGCGATCGCCGCCGAAGAAAGCTTCGACGGAGTACAGCGTGAGCGCTTGGCCGCGCTGAAAGAATGGCGCAAACTTAAAGCCAAGGAACTCGACGTCGCCGCCTTCATGGTCTTCAGCGACAAAACACTGCGCGACCTCGCGGAAAGAAATCCCCGCTCGCGCGAAGCTCTTCGCGAAGTGTACGGCATCGGTGAGCAAAAGTTAGAGGCCTTCGGGACGGATCTTTTGGCCGAGTTGGCGCGGGGACCTTAACGTGACATTCTCGAATGGGCGTAAATTGGCTGATTCGACTTGATGTACGGCGATCTAAATCCCAGCTTTTTTAAGCCCACTTGAATTTCGGGAATGTTCATGAACAGTTTCCAGAGCAAGCCGGAGCGATAATTTTCGATCATGACAATGATGGGGCCCTGATCAATCGCCAAATGCGACTTCGCATACCAGTCGTATTGTTCGCTGAATCCGTCGACAAAGCCGTATTCGCTCCAGAGTTTGTCGCCTTTTTGTTCGTAAAAATATCGCAATGCTTGCATTGAGAATTCCGGTGTATAGGGCATGGAAGAGAGCGCGGCCGTGGGCTGAATGACGCCGCGGTCGTCATCCGGCCCGTGAGCGGCATAGCCTTTGACGCTGTCGCCGGCAGTGAGACCCCAAGAATTTTCTCCGTAGCCTTTATAGTGTTTGGGGTTCGCTAGGCAATACGCGCGATTGATCAGGGTGTGATTCTTCGTCTGTTCCTCATAGCTGATCCCATGATCGTCGACCAGCCCGTTCGGATCGATGCCCATGAATGTGTATTGCGAAAAGAATAAGGGGCCGCCACCCATGTAGTTTCCGAGGGGCAATCTGTGCCCGTAATAAGAATGCCCGTTTTGCCAACCGGAAGTATTGACCCAGGTTGAATCATAGATGTCCCTTGAAATTGGATGGGTTTCCGACGATGCGGCCACGATATAGGTAATGAGGGCTTCATCCCATCCCCATACGGGAAAATTCATGTCGAACCCATTGTTCGGGCTCCAGTGCCAGTACAAAATATTCCCCTGTGCGTGCCAAGCCCAATTGGCGTCATGCCACATTTGATTGATTCGGTTGACGAGATACTTTTCCCTGACGCTATGGCCCTTAAAATAAGCGCGCGCTGCTAGAAAGCCCATCATGAGATAGGAAGTTTCGACGATGTCGGCGCCGTCGTCCAACTTGCTGAAGGGGATGACCTTTCCGGTGTCACCATTGATGAAGTGCGGATAGATTCCATGATAGCTGTCGGCCTTCGTCAAAAAATCGGCGATCTGAATCAGCCGCTCGAGAGCCGCGCGCCGCGAAATCCAGTTTCGTTCCACGGCCACGATTGTCGCAAGAATTCCGAATCCAGTGCCGCCTACGGCACAAGCTTCCGGTCCGAACGTGTTTTTGCTTAGATTAGGCTGACCGTTGGCTTCGTTTATATAGTCCCAGTAAAATTCACCTCGAACGGTATTGCTGCGTTCCCGAGCCATGCCGCTTTTGGGATGTCCGAAATGCCAAAAATACCGGAAGGTCTGACGTTGGACTGTTTCCAATATCTCGCTGTCCGACAAGTTCCGAATGACCCCGACCGGCATAATGGACTCGATCGGCTCTGACCCAACGGCTTGGAAAGATCCCAAAGCGAAAATAAACGCC
>Ga0207138_1204_pt1 | contig 9760 bp, 7 predicted proteins | sample Alteio_BWMinHeat_6_FD_153589 | JGI IMG/M metagenome (GOLD analysis project Ga0207138, IMG submission 153589) | Enriched cells from forest soil in Barre Woods Harvard Forest LTER site, Petersham, Massachusetts, United States -... | ecosystem: Environmental > Terrestrial > Soil > Temperate forest >...
TGCATGTGCCAGACAAAGGCCACACACAATTGTGGTTCGCTATTCATCGCGGAATTAATATTAGCACAGCCTGGGTATAATAAAGACAATAACAGGAGCTAATGATAGACATGGATTCACTTTCTCCGTCCGGTGACCACGTGCGGCAGTTGCTGCAAAGTACCGCCAAACAGGTGGATGATAAGACGTTTGAACACATCCAGGACACCATCGAAGAGGATCTGCAGGTGGATCCGACCGAGCGGAACGTCCTGATTGATGGCCTGGTCCATAATAAGTTCAAACGTAGTCAGATCCCGCAGGTGGCCGCCTATATAGCTGAATCATTGCGGGAAACAGGTGAACCTGCTCCGGGTGGCCTTTCTCCCCAGCGGCCCTTGGCCCTGAAAGCCAAACTGGAGGAGATGGGAGTGAAGTTGCAGCCGCTGAATGGCGGCTTGCAGTGGCACCAGGAAGAGCTGGCCGTGGCTGTCGACGTGCTGTCACACTTCCCGCCGGCCCTCTTGAGTGGAGTGTCACTGGCCCTGAGCGATGGCACGCCGGCAGGTGTCCCCACCAGCCCAGGCCCCGTCTCTGCCGCGCAGGTAGCCGTCCGCGCCCAGCCGGAGGCGTTACGTCAAGCTATCCTGCAAGGCGCCGCCTATATGGCGGCAGCCCACCTGTCGGCAGAGCAACGCCAGGCTATTGCCGGGTTTGCCTTCCAGGACTTGCGGGATATCAAAGAGCAATCGCCGCAGACTTATGCGGCCGAGTACCAGTATCTTACAGGGGGAGCAGCGCCTAACGTATTGCTCACGCCCTATCATCAGAACGAGCAAGATCCTGAGGCTTATCGTCAATGGCAGCTACGCGTGGCCCAGCGCGTTCTGATGGCCGCTACCACTGCGCCTCAGGAGTTGGCTCGCTTTCCTCGCCTGGCCAAAGTTGCGGGGCAACTTTTACAGGACTGAGGACTGAGGACTAAGTGCTGAGTGCCTCCGGCTACTGGGAGGCCCCCTTCACTTCGATTTGCGCTATCCACCTGATGATTATTTCTATCGCTCAGTCCTCATAACTCAGTCCTCAGTCCTGTTACAATGAACCGGTCTCTCAAAACTTTGCACCATGGCGTTATTGAGGTTTCAAGGAGGAAAAGGTAATGGCTCGCGAGCGTGAAGTGATGGAGGTTGATGTCCTGTTTGTCGGGGCAGGACCCGCCTCGCTTAGCGGTGCATTGCACCTTACCAACCTGATTCGCCAGCACAATCAGCAGATCGACAGTGGTCAGCTCCAGGGCAAGAAATTGGCAGACCTGACCATTGCTGTGATCGAGAAAGGCAAGCAGATTGGGGGCCACTCCTGCTCAGGCGCGGTGCTCGATCCGCGGGCGTTGCAGGAGCTGATTCCGGACTTCCTGGAACGGAACCCGCCGTTGGAAGCTCCTGTCCATAAAGACGAACTGTACTTCCTGACGGAAAAGAGCAAATACAAGTTTCCGGTGCTACCGCCCTCGCTCAATAATCATGGCAATTACATCATTTCTTTGGCCCGGTTCACACGCTGGTTAGCCGCGCAGCTCAACGAAGAAGAGGCGATGATCATTCCTGAATACGGTGGCTACGAACTCTTGTATGAAGAGGATCGTGTCGTTGGTGTGCGCACCAGTGACAAAGGGGTGGACAAAGATGGCCAGCCCAAAGCTAACTATGAACCGGGCGCTGATATCAGGGCCAGGGTGACGATATTGGGCGAGGGAGTCCGGGGTGGCCTGACCAAGCAGTTGGTGCGCAAGTTTAACCTGGACCGGGGGCGCAATCCCCAGGCCTACGAGGCCGGCGTCAAGGAAATTTGGCGCGTGCCCGCGGGCCGGACGCGTCCGGGGTTGGTGGTGGATACTATGGGTTGGCCGCTGAAGAATAGTGACTTTGGCGGGGCGTTTGTCTACCATATGGCCGACAATCTAATCGATGTGGGTTTCGTGGTTTCTCTGGATTCCCCCGATCCCGCGCTCGATCCTCACCTGTTCCTGCAGCGCTTCAAGACTCATCCCCTGATGCGGGAGATGCTGGCCGGCGGAGAATTGGTAGAGTATGGGGCGAAGGCCCTGCCGGCCGGTGGCTACTATGCAGTGCCGTTGCTGGTCGCGGACGGCGCGCTGATTATCGGCGATGCCGGTGGTTTGCTCAACATGATGCGGTTGAAAGGCATCCACCTGGCCATGAAATCGGGCATGCTGGCCGCCGAAACCGCTTTCTCAGGACTCCTGAAGGATGATTTTTCCCGGAAAACCCTTAGCCAATACCATGCGCTGCTGGAGGAGAGTTGGGTCGAAAAGGAGATGTACGGCGCCCGAAATTTCCATCAATCTTTCCATCACGGGTTCATGTTCGGGCTGGTGCGTTCAGGCATGCAGATGTTCCTGGGGGGGCGTGATGTCCAGGATCACCTGACTGCTAAAGAAGATCACCTGTATATGCAACGCTGGGATGAGTTTTACGGCCAAAGCGGCAAACCGGCTGAGTTCCAATTTGATGGCGTACTGACCTTCGATAAGCTCAGTGATGTATATAAATCAGGAACGATTCATGAGGAGAATCAACCCTCTCACCTGGTGATTGCCGATTACGATGTCTGCAATAACCGCTGCACCGTGGAATACCGCAATCCTTGCGAAAAATTCTGCCCCGCCTCTGTCTATGAAATCGAGATCGATGAGGATACCGGCAAGCGCAAGCTAAAGCTCAATCCCTCCAACTGCGTACATTGCAAGACTTGCGATATTCGTGACCCTTACGGGATAATCACCTGGGTCACGCCGGAAGGCGGCGGCGGCCCTAACTGGACCGTATGCTGAGATGAAAGGCTAGAAGGACGCCAGTGCGCCTTCCTCATCCTGGGAATGCTTACTTAACCGCATCCCTGCCCGTCGCAAGCGCGGCATTTGCGGCGTGCCCTCGTCCTCAGTCGGTTCTACGCTTTCATCGTCCTCGTTCTCATCGGGTTCCCCATGATGAACAATGCCTGGCGCTTCCTTGATAGCCGCGGCCAGCGTCACCGATAACCCGATGCTGCTGGCCAGTATCCGTTGTGGTGCTTGCAGTGCTAGTTTCTCGATCGCGTTGACCAACGCTGTGTCCGGTGGCAAGACTTCGGCGCCGCGCGTACTGGATGACACTGTCAGGCTGAGTCGATCGCCGGTTGCAGGAATGGCGCCCTTGCGAACTTCACCCAGGGCCTTGCCGTCGCCCGGCGCAGCCGTTGTCGGGATGTTAAGGCCGGTCGCGCCTGGTTTGGCTTCCGTAGGGCCAGAAGGCGTTGTCGGCACAAATGACGGGGTAAGATTGAAACCGATATCCGACATGGCGAGCTCCTTGTGGCGGCGTGGGCTAAGGTCCTTTTCATTATACACCAGCCAACAGAGAGCCCCGGTGCTTCAAGCACCGGGGCTGATCACCAGCATTTCCCAGCGAGGATGATCGTCAGCTGATATAATCACGCAGCTGTTGGGAGCGACCCGGATGGCGCCGCAGTTTATTCATGGCCCCGAATTCAATCTGGCGCACCCGCTCCCGCGAAATTTTGAAGAGATTTCCTATTTCTTGCAGGCTGTGCTCCTTGGCGTCCTTCAGGCCATATCTGTACTCGATGATGGCTTTCTCGCGCGGCGTAAGCGCACTCAACATCCCGCTGATCGCTTCACGAAGGGCTTTATTGGCCAGCACCTCCGCCGGTGATGAGCCCTTGTCTTCCAACAAATCACCCAGGGCTCGATTCTCCTCGCGGCCTACTGACGCCTCCAGCGAAATAGGAATCTGGGCAATCGTCATCAAATCAATGATTTTGCCCGGCGTCATACGTAGTTTGCGGCCCAGTTCCTCGGGCGTAGGCAAGCGTCCCAATTCCTGCGTCAACTGATGGGTGGAGCGCTTCAAGTTGGTAATTTTGTCGCCCACATGTACGGGCAGACGGATGGTATTGGCCTGGTTGGCCAAGGCCCGCATAATGGCCTGGCGGACCCACCAGAAAGCATACGTACTGAATTGGAACCCTTTGGTGTGATCGAATTTCTCGACCGCGCGAATCAAGCCCATGTTGCCTTCCTGGATCAGATCCATCAAGGGTAAGCCCCGTCCCAGGTACTTCTTGGCAATGCTTACCACCAACCGCAAATTGGCTTTGATCAGGCGGTTCTTAGCCTCCAGATCGGCATGGACCGCCTTTTCCGCCAACTCAGCCGTCTGTTCCTTTGTCAGGAGCGAGACTTGCCCGATTGATTTGAGATAATTATCAATAAATTGGCTGTCATCGGCGCGCGCTTCCGTGTTCTCGGCCAGGCGCTCTTCGGGGCGTTCTTCGGGTTTCTCCTCGACCAGATCCTTAGAGATATCTTCGTCCCAGTTGCTTAGTTCTTTATCCATTGGCTCTATGTTGCCTCCTGATACCCTTATTATCGGCAGGGAGTTGCTACATTTCTGTAAGTTGCCCCACCGGTCACTCAACCTCTTTGGCTACCAAGGTATTCCTTATGATGTCTATTCCCGGAAAAACGATTCATGAACCCTGGGCAGTCGTTGGACCATGGTCTGACTTCATCAGCCGCTGCTAGCGGCTACGGACCGCTGACTACCAACAGCTATGGTACGTTACGATAGGAAACGGAGGTTGCATGGCGGAGTTCTTAGCCGAGCGGCATGCCGGGGGCATAACCACCCTGCAGCTCAATCGTCCGGCCCGGCTGAATGCCCTGGCGGGAACCATGCGGGAGGATCTCCTGGCGGCGTTGCAGACTGCTGGCAATGACCCGCGGGTAAGGGTCGTGATCATCACCGGTAGCGGGCGCGGTTTCTGTGCCGGCGGTGATCTGGAAAATCTTTATGCCCTGCTGCAGCGGGCGGATTTTGCCAGCGTGGAGCGGCTATTGGATCTGGGCCTACAAATCGTGATGACTATTCGCTCGCTGGACAAACCGGTGCTGGCGGCCGTCAACGGGGTGGCGGCAGGTGCTGGCCTGAACCTGGCCCTGGCCTGCGATCTGCGGTTAGCTGCAGCCAGCGCCACCTTCGTGCAAAGTTTTTTGCGGGTAGGCCTTCATCCGGATTGGGGAGGTTCAGTCTTCTTGCCCCGTCTGATCGGTTCGGCTCGGGCTTGTGAGCTGACCTGGCGAGCTGAACCTATCGATGCCCAGGTCGCGGAAAGGATCGGACTCGTCAACCGCGTCGTCGCCGACGAACGTCTAGCCGCGGAAGCGGAAGCATGGGGTCAGTTGCTGGTACGCCGTTCTCCCCTGGCTGTGGCCCTCGCGAAACGATCTATCTACGAAAACATGGGGGGGGATCTGCCGGCGTCCCTGGAGCGGGAAAAACAGGCCCAGTTGCAATGCATGCGCTCGGCGGAGGCCCAGGAAGGCATTGCCGCCTTTCTCGAGAAGCGGGAACCCCACTGGGGCGGTCCCTGAGCAACTTGCGATCTCGCTCATTTACAAATCCGGCTTACAAGGCTAAAATCATGTCAATTGCCGCCTGCGCGACACCACCCCCTTTTACTCCGGCTGGAGGCTTGCTTGCTGAGATGAATTTACGCAATTTACGCTGCTCTCTTCTGACTACCATGCTAATTACCGGGACATTCACTGTCGCCCTTCCCTCGCCGCCGGCTGCTGCCGAAGAACAAAGTAGCACCATCCTTCTCAATCCATTCTTTGATCTGCGTACAGACTGGAACTCAAACGTGACCGGTCCCAGTGATTCAGGAAATATCGTGTTCCGGACCATTGCGGGAGCTTCGCTACGCATCGACCTGGCCAACGGCATGGGGATCCTCGGCCATTATCAGGGCCAGATATTGGTCACACAGGCCAGTAACAATAACACCACTATCCATACCGGGACCGTGATGTTTTCTTATCGAACGCCCATAACCGGTTTTATCGATACGGTAATGCCCTACGGCGGCACCCAGTTCCAATACCGGCAGCCCACCGGCGCCCAGGCGGGCAGCCCCCTCTTCGCCAGTGATTTTTTTGCCGGGCTATGCGTGCAGCATGCTCCGACCAATGAGTCGGTGATTTATATGGGAGCACAGTTTGACGACTTTGTTCCCAGCAACACGACGCAGCTGAATTACGGCCCGAACGTGTTCGTCGGGTATCGCCAGGTGCTGGGCAGCACCGCACTGGTTGGAGTAAGCGATCGCGCTCAATACCGGATGGCTAATCAATACGGCCGCATGGAACGCTGGCGCAATGACATGAACTTTGAAGTCTATTATTTCCCCTGGCCCTGGTTGATGCTGAATCCGACCGCGGGGCTGCAGTACAATTCTACGGGCGATAGTCTGACCTGGACAACAGGCATCAGCGTTAGCACCAACTTGTGGTTCGCCCATTCACAGCCGGCAATCACTGCCTCCCTCGATCCGGCCCGCGCGATTGAATACCGCGACGATCTCCGTCAGCTGCTGCTGGATACCGTCATTATTCCCAATACCTTGGGGCTGCCGGGGGAGATTACGCTGCCTTAAATAGTCGGCAGTCGGCAGTTTGTAGTCGGTAGTGCCTCCGGCCACCACGAAACCACGGTTAACGCGGTCACTATGCAATGCTCGAAACCCAATCACTGCCGACTGCCGACTGCTCACTGCCTACTGAAACTGTGAGCCGCATGACTTTTCTTCGTTCCCGTAATCATTTATCCTTGGAATGTATGATCGGGCGGAGGATAAAGCAGTTATGGAGCAAGGGAAACCGGTAACACCGGCACGATTTCGTACCAGTACGCCGGCGGCTCCTGCCCGTCCGGCCGCTGGCCGGCCTCCGGCTCCGGTAGCACCTCCACCACCACGACCACCCCAGGTAACACCCACGCCCCCTGTGCGGCGGCGGCGCCCGCCGTCTCGTTTCCTCTTTGCCGTGCGGCGGTTGTTGATGGCCCTCATCATTTTGGGGCTTGCGGCGACCGGCGGCGCGATTGCCGGAGCCGCCATCAATTTCATGCGCCTGCCGATCGATGTGCGTACCCTGCAGAACTACATGCCCAGTGAGGCGACCCGCATATTCGATTCCAAGAATCGCCTGCTGGCCAATATGCATGATGAAGAGAATCGGGCAGTAGTGCCATTGAAGGTCATTCCCAAATATGCCCAGCTGGCGGTCATCGCGATCGAAGATCGCCGCTTCTACCAGCACCGGGGCGTAGATCCGGTCGGTATTGCCCGGGCCATCAAGGCGGATCTGCAGGGGCGGGATATGCAAGGGGGCAGCACCATTACCCAACAGTTGGCTCGTAATCTTTTCTTGACTACCTCCCGCACCATCAGTCGCAAATTGGCGGAGGCCTGGGTGGCCATCCAGATCGAGCACTACTATCCCAAACATAAAATCCTGGAGCTTTACCTCAATCAGGTGTACTGGGGTCACAATGCCTATGGCATCGAATCGGCCGCGCAGAATTACTTTGGTAAGCCTGCCCGCAAGCTGTCCCTGGCTGAAAGTGCCCTGTTGGCCGGCCTGATCTCCGGTCCGGAGATCTATTCCCCCTATCGCAATCCGAAGTTGGCCAAAGAGCGGCAGGAAATGGTCCTGAACGTCATGCTGGAAGAAAAGTTCATCACGGCGAAAGAATACAAGTGGGCGAGTCAGGCCAAACTGGTCTATCCGGGTATTCGCAGCTATACCATGCAGATTCCTTACTTCACCAGCCAGGTTGAGCAGTACTTGATGGATAAATACGGTCCCAGCCAGGTGCTTAAAGGCGGGCTACGCGTGGTCACTACCGTCGATATGGACCTGCAGTTGCAGGCGGAGAAGATTATTGCCGAGGGGGTGAAGCACCTGAGCGGCTATAACGTTCACGAAGGGGCACTGGTCTGCCTGGATCCCCATACCGGCTTCGTTAAGGCCCTGGTGGGCGGCACAGATTTCCACAAGAGCCAGTTTAACCGTGCCACTCAGGCCTTGCGCCAGCCAGGCTCGTCCTTTAAGCCCTTTATCTACCTGACCGCCTTTATGAAAGGCATTTCCCCCGAATCTGTAGAAGAAGATGCCCCGATCGAGTATCAAATGGAGGGTGGGCAGGTCTGGCGGCCGCGCAACTACGACTTCCGCTACCGCGGGACCATTACCCTGCGCCGAGCTATTATCAATTCGGTCAATATCATCGCGGTCAAGACGTTGGATAAAGTCGGCATCAAGGAAGTCATCGAGACGGCCCATAAGGCCGGTATTAAGAGTCAGTTGGGTGAATACCTGTCGCTGGCGCTGGGCTCGGCCGAAGTTACGCCGATGGAGATGGCCTCTGCCTACGGCACGTTTGCTGCCGGGGGCTTGCATACCGAACCCACCTTTGTCATGAAGATCACCGATCGTTTCGGCCACGTGATTGAAGACAATACAATTCCGCATGCCAAACGCGTTTTGGATGAAGATCCCATATTAGTCCTGTCGGATGTCCTGCAGGATGTAGTCAATTACGGCACCGGCACGGGGGCGCAACTGGGCAACCGTCCCGTGGCCGGCAAAACCGGCACCACCAGCGACTGGCGTGATGCCTGGTTCGTGGGTTATACGCCGCAACTGGCTACGGCCGTATGGGTAGGCAATGATAATAATAAACCCTTGTATCATATGACGGGTGGGGATGGCTGCGCGCCCCTCTGGGCCAAATTCATGCGCATCGCCACCAAGGATTTGCCCATCGTCCGCTTCAAAACCCCCAAGCATTACACGGGCGAAGGATCCAGCAGTGTCAGCGATGGACACTGGCACTCGACTTACCACCACCGTGACCGGGGCGAGCGGCCCACTGAACCTCCTTATAAAGGCGTTGACCTGGCCGTGCCCGAGCGGCGCCAGCCGGCGCATCCCGCGGCCATTCCCAACAATGATACGGGGCCGGATAACGATGTGATCGTGGTGCCGCGGGAGGCTGAACCGGCCGGGCACCTGGCGCCGCCCCCGCGGGAAGCCGCGCCCGCGCCTGTCATCGAAGCGCCACCAGCGACCAACCCTATACCGGAACGGGCGGAACCGGCTCCGGCCGGCGAAGGAACTCCCTAACGCACTGACGAGATGTACGACAAGAGAAGGAAACCAAGATGAATATGCTGCTCCATCGCCATCACCTGAACCGTCTCCTTGGTGCCCTCACAGGCCTGGCCTGTTTTGTGGCCACCACCAGCCTGCCCGCCGCGGCGGTGCAGATTACGTCGTCGAGTTCAACCAAAGATACTGGCGTGATCTATACCTTCCGCACCGCCTTTCCCATTTCCCAATTTCGCATCGGCGTAGATTTGATGGGGACACCCAATGCAACTGCCCTATTGGGGCAGTCGGGGTATTTGCCCAATGCCGATCAGGAAATCAGCTGGATGATCGGTGGGGGGCTCAACGGTGGCTGGAATGTGCCGCTACGGGACAATCTCAGCGTTACGCCCTTCCTCGGTTATTACTATATGGCCGCGCTGACTGACAACTACAATCATAGTGCGGTTCTGCCCCCGTTTAACGCAGCCGGTTTGACGCAATTGGGCGGCATCAACTACGGTGCTCGCTTCGATATGGATCTGCCCGCCGGCTTATTCGCTTACGCCGGTCTGAGCGCCTGGACACTGACCAATGGCGGCTGGGATCGGCGCGTGGACTCGGCCACGGTTTCCAGTAGCGGGACTTACAACACCGGGGGCATGACCCTGCCTAAATTGTGGATCGGCGGCGGCTGGAGCCCCATTCCGTTTCTCACCGCATTTATCGGCTACACGTGGTTTCAATTGCCAACCGGCATGCGGG
>Ga0207138_1205_pt1 | contig 9740 bp, 7 predicted proteins | sample Alteio_BWMinHeat_6_FD_153589 | JGI IMG/M metagenome (GOLD analysis project Ga0207138, IMG submission 153589) | Enriched cells from forest soil in Barre Woods Harvard Forest LTER site, Petersham, Massachusetts, United States -... | ecosystem: Environmental > Terrestrial > Soil > Temperate forest >...
TGTCAAAGAAGAAGTAAGTCATGTATTTCTTATAGAGCAAACAGCCACAGAAGCGGCGCACTTCGATCATCTGCCGCCCCTATTCGCAGAACTCAAAAGAGTTTGCCAAAAAGCGTTTGAAGAACTAAAAGTTGCTGTATTATAAAAACAAAAGGCGGCCAATGGCCGCCTTTTGTAAATAAATAAAAATTATCCTAGTGCATAATGGTCAGCTTGTCTGATGAAAAGAGCACGCCATCTACAACTGTTTTATAGAAATACATACCTTCAGGTAAGGTTGACAGATCAACTTTAAATTGTGCAGATCCCTGTATATTTTGTTCTGGCACAAGATCCATTACTTTTTGCCCTTCTATATTATACAATGTCACGGAGGCATTCCCATTCATACCCATCAATTGTATGTTCGCAAAATTATTAGCAGGATTAGGTGTTACCTTCACATTGGCTGTTTCATTTCCATTAAGTAGGTTGTTGCTATGGTGTGCACCCTTACAGCCACCCAGTGCAAAATACACATCGTGTTCAGCACTTACACAACCATTGCTGGTGAATATTTGAACTTCATATGTTCCCCTGTTAGCTGCAAAGAAACTATTCACATCAGCTGCGCTGGTAAATCCAAGCCCGCTGCAGCAAGAAGAGTTATTATAAACATAATTAGCAAGATTAATACCACCTACAATAGTACCTGTGCCACCACAAGATGTATAGCTGCCGGTACCGTCTGCAATCAATACAGGAGACATAGAACCACAACTGCTAGGGTTATACGTGATTTTTAAAGCATAAGACGTTTGCCCTGGCGGATAAGGAGGTAAGTATGGCGATAAGCTTAAAATACCTGGTATATCAAATGTCACAGCTGGGTCGTCTCCGCAAAAAGTAGGCATACTAGTGCAGCTGGATAGATCCACATTCACAGAAGTTGTGCCGCTGCACCCTGTTGCGCAGGTGCTCACATCACCTCCCGTTATTACAGCATAGTTAGCAGGTGGTGGATTATCAGCAAGCATATTTGCTATTCCATGAGATTCCCACCACGATCTGTATCCCGGGGTTATACATGCGTGACCCACCTCAACTTGTATCCATATCTGGTGGTTCCATACCGACATATCACCCCAATGTGTGCCTCCGCCCCACAAAGGTGAAGTTGGTGTAATATTCATATTATAAGAATAAGGCGTAAATGTACCTCCGAGCCCTTCATATCCTCCGATAGTTCCCGATCCATATGGATCAAGATCTGACCACGTCACAGTAACGTATTCAGATGGTGTCAACCCATAAGGCAAGGTCACATTTACATCATCAGGGCACACAGGATTTGCTCCGGGTGCAGGATAAGTATAACTCATTGGAAAAGGTGTTAGAGGGAGTCCGTTAATAGTTACGGCGCCGGGATGGGTTATAGAACCAGTAGCATAATAATAATTATAACGTTCATTATGTATCTCATTGCCCAGGTAGTATTCGCCCAGGAATGGGTAACTAAATGCATCCTCTTCCATATCTATAGGCACAGCACTCAAATCAGACCCGGTTGTCACAGTTGAATATACAGGTGGATTGGTTGGATGAGTTAAATCTATAGAGGCCAGGTAGCCGGTCGGAAAATAATAGGTAGGTGCAGGATATATATATGGATTTACAGTTGGCGTCGTTACGCCAGATGCGAGAGAGGGGTCACCTACTAACATAATGTAGTTACCTCCGGCGTAAGTTAGATCTGTATGTTTAAAATCGAGCATAGAGCAGCCACCGCCGCCAGATGCACCTGTTATGCCTGTCGGGCAACTAACCGCACCTGTTATACTCGTAAATGGTGTAGATGATGTTGTGCTTGTACAAGTAGACACTGCGGGGAAATAACCAACACCGCCACCGCCATGTATATTATCACTATAGCTCACATACCAGTTACTGGCTCCGCTCGGTAATGTCGCATATTCAAATCCATGAATAGCAATACCGGGGCTATTATATGCATGGTAGGGTGTAGGTATACTACTGCAATAAATATTTGTTGTAAATAAAACATTGTCAACACTGGTCAGCATCGAATTAAAAATTACAAAACCAATGTCACCTGCTGTTGACAACTTTACAACCTTATTACATGGGCTTATATCAGTAAATGTTTCAAGTGGTGTCAGGTCGTTATGTGTAGGAGTATTTACATAATAACCTGCTGATGAAGTTGAAAACGCCGGAGAGTTCAAGCCACCTGCATCAAATGTCCATTTTGTAATATTTACCTCCGATGAAATAGAACCTGAGCCGGTTACAACCTGGTCTTGATATAACGCATACACATCCCTGCTTCCATCGTTTCTCATTCTGTCTGCTACAATGCCGGTCCATTGACGTTGTGAAGTACCTGAATTTACTCTCAATAATACGTAGTCATTAACAATAGAAACATTAGGGAAGTTGGTAACTACTTCTATCAGTCTCAGGTCATTTGCTGTCACACCTGCACCAATATCATCCTGGCTCCAAAACATTACATAATAGCTATGACATCTGCCTTGGTTAGGGAATATTTCTATTTCAGATACCGCTTGCTCTTCCCCCGCAAGTGGAGACAATGTACCGGTTGGGCTTGCTACACTCCACCATGATGGATAATAGCTTGAATAAGAAGAAGTTCCAAAGGCACTCGTAGTACTGGTCCCGTAGTAGCCAATATCAGGTATAAATGCATACACCAGGTTTCCCTTTGCATCATAAATACCGGCAGGGAAAGTTGTAGCACCCGTCATAGCGGTAGCCTGTCCTTCTACAGAAAACAAAAACGTACCATGTTCATCATAACAGCTATTAGTTGCTTCATGTACGGAATTAGATGATGCATCTCTTGGCGGAAATCCGGTGGGCGATGTACCCGTAGGCATATTAAAAATGCTGCTCGGGCTGCCAGGAGACATGCAATTCATGGGGAACAATGGCCATTGATACATTTGCGGATAAGCGGTTCTTGCAATGGCAAACAAGATCGCTAAAAGTAATGCTCTCTTTTTCATACTTTAATTGTTTAACTATTGATTGAAATTGTTTAGAATGTATCAAAAATATATCGGGAATGTTTTTATAAAATTATCATCCGCCGAAATGATGTTTCGGTCTTCCGAAACATCACTTTCGTCCGTAGAATGGAATTGTCATAATATATAACTTCCTGAAAACCGTTTTAACCTCTCCCCCGATAGTTATCGGGATAGGAGAGGGACATGGGGGGAGGTCTCAGGCTTTTGATTTATATTGTACGTCGTTTAAAACTCACAAAAGCATACATGGCAACATTCACAAAACAGGAAGTGATCAATTATTACCACCACACACAAAGCCATATGCGTATGTTCTGGCACCTGGATGAAAGTATGGGACTACATTATGGCATTTGGGACGCTAATACTAAAAATCACGCACAAGCTATTATTAATACGAATCGACAACTAGCGTTGCTGGGCGAGATAAAAAAAGAACATAATGTACTGGATGCCGGTTGTGGAGTAGGCGGCAGCAGTATTTTCATTGCTAAGAATATTGGAGCGCAATGCCTGGGCATTACGTTGAGCAAAAGACAAGTAGCAACGGCAACAAAATATGCTGAAAAGAATGGCATATCACAGCTTGTACGATTTGAAGAGAAAGACTATACCAATACAGGATATGCCGATAATAGTTTTGACCGTGCATGGGCCCTTGAAAGCATGAGTACGGCACCTGATAAATTTGCGATGTTCAAAGAAATGTATCGTGTATTAAAACCAGGCGGGCGATTTTTATTAGGCGATTGGTGCAAACCTTTCCCTTATAATGTAGATGATCACAAATGTATGCAGTATATGCTCTATGGCTGGGCCATACCCGACTTGCTTACATATGATGAGTTAAAAGACATTATCGGTCGTTTAGGGTTTAAAGAGATCGCTTATCGTGATGTAACAAAGAACATATTACCTTCTGTAAAAATCGCCTACCGCGCCGGCATGTTCGGCATGTTAGGTACAAAATTGTATAATCTCTTTAAGAATGGCACTCACTTTTCACGGGTACATTACAAAACAGGTTTAGGCCAGTATCCTGCTTATAAAAAAGGACTGTGGGAATATGGACTATGGGTGTTTCAAAAACCGTTGCATTAAACCATGAAAAGATTCACCAACCAGGATGTAGCAGATTATTACGATCAGACAGAAGTGCATTTCCGTATTTTCTGGAAATTAAACGAAAGCCTTGGCTTACATTATGGTATCTGGGACAAAGGAATAACTACGCTTAAAGAAGCCATTCTCAATACCAATAAAGTATTAATGGAAATGGGCGAAGTAAGCAAAGAGCATAATGTGCTCGATGCGGGTTGTGGTATAGGTGGCAGCAGCATTTACATTGCAAAACATACAGGCTGCCATGTTACAGGCATTACACTAAGCCCCAAGCAACCGCTCACCGCTACTGCATTTGCCAAAAGAGAAGGCATTGCTGATTTAGCTCAATTCTTTCAAAAAGATTATACAAATACTGGCTTCGATGCAAATAGTTTCGACAGGGCTTGGGCAATGGAAAGCATGGAAACGGCTACCGATAAAACGTTTTTCTTTAAAGAAATGTACAGGGTGCTCAAACCGGGTGGCAGACTCTTAATTGCAGATTGGTTCAAGCCCTACCCTTACGATATTATTACCCAACCTGATATGCTCATGATGTCGCACGGTTGGGCCATGTCCGACATACTAACAATAGATGAAGCAAAAGAAATAGCTGCTGCGCATGGCTTTAAATTATTAAAGCATAGAGATGTTACTAAAGAAGTAGCCCCCTCGGTAAAAGCACTATACAAAGCCTATATCTGGGGCAGCATAAGTTCGCGGCTATATAATATGTATCGCAAGGCTCGTTTCTTTTCGCGCAACCATTATAAAACATGCCTCGGTCAATACCGCGCCTACAAAAAAGGCTTGTGGCGATACGACCTTTTAGTCTTCGAAAAAATCTGATCTTTTAAAAAAACTAATGGGCAATTTGCATATGTTACTTCAAAAATCCTCCGCAATTACACCGCTATATATCAGTGCATAATTATCAATCACTTGCACTCAAAGATTCTGGTAAGCTACCGCAGATAAAAGGGTAATTTACCGCAGTAGCAGGGGTAACTTATCAATTCAATTTGTTTAGAATAAAGAACTGCTCCAATTTTACATCAAAAAAGTCCGTCAGCTGACAGGCACAGCAAAGTCACACTTCATGGGCGGGGGCTCACACCCCACGCCCGAATGTTAGAGACCCCAAAGCCAATGCTCACTGCATTAGAATTGAACAATACATAAACTACCTCCGCACAGGTACCATAGACTACAAAAACGAAGAAATAACCGCTACTGGAAGGTCGTTCAGATAGGGGGGCTTTTAATCTCAATTTTATGCAGTACGTTTGCCTATATTTTTAATGTATGACCATAACGCAATTGGAATATGTAGTGGCAGTTGCCACTTATAGAAGCTTTGTAGCGGCGGCTGAAAAATCTTTTGTCACACAGCCCACACTCAGCATGCAAATACAAAAACTCGAAGAAGAACTGAATATTAAAATATTCGATCGCAACAAACACCCTATTGCTGTTACAGCTATTGGCGAAGCAATTGTAGAGCAATCAAAGATCATTTTATCGCAGGTAGAAAAAATAAACGATCTTATACAAAGCCAGCAAAATACACTCAGTGGTAGTTTTAAAATAGCGGTTATTCCCACTATCGCCCCCTATATCCTCCCCACCCTGCTCGAAAATTATACAAAAGCGTTCCCTCAGGTAACCTTGCAGGTAAAAGAACTGGAAACGAACCAGATCATCAAAGCCTTACGTAAAAATGAAATAGATGCGGGCTTGCTAAGCACACCACTGCACGAAGATGGTATTAAAGAATTTCCATTATTCTACGAAACTTTTGTAGCGTATTTCTCAAAAGACGAAAAAGCATTGCAGAAAAAACTTATCACTCCTGCCGATATCGCTTTCGAACGTATTTGGTTACTGAATGAGGGTCATTGCATGCGCAACCAGGTTATTGACCTTTGCAGCGAGCAAATACAAAAATTGCAGGCCGAACGCCCTTATAGATATGAATCCAGCAATGTGGAAACATTGCGCAAAATGGTAGAAAGAAACGGGGGACTTACAGTGTTGCCTGAATTGGCAACATTAGAGTTTAATGACACGCAAATGGAAAACCTTAGGTATTTCGAAGATCCGGAGCCGGTTCGGGAAATAAGCCTCGTTACAAACGATTATTTTGCACGTCTTTCGTTGCTGCAAAGTCTCATGGACGAAATATTAAAACTCGTGCCGGAAAAAATGCGTGTACAGAAAAAGAATAGGAAAGTATTACGCATACAGTCAGCAAAATTATAGAACTCCTTAAGTTTCCATTGTATGCTGTTGCCGGGCAACAACAACCTTGTTAATACCAAACTGTATAACATCGTGTAAAGGGAAAACATTTCTAATATTTTTTTGTACTGTTTCCCAGTCGCCCTGCTTGTTTTCAATATAGTTCATTACAAAATGCCCACCGTCTGCTATGCGGTCATGGCACAATTGTAAAAATGTTGTTTCAGTAACAAATGCAGGCACTACCCTGTCTTCAAATATATCCACTATCATCAGGTCAAACTTCTCAGCATCTTCCCGCATATATATGGCCTCATCTTCACAAACCGGTTTCAAATGTTTCGCAGTTCTTTCATCTTGCAACTGTATGGCCCATTCCAACGACGTCTTATCATGGTCTACCAAAGTCATCTCCGGGTATAAGCGCCTGCGACCCATCATCATAGCGGCACTCCCCAGCCCTACGCCTAATACCAACATTTTACGTACAGAAGATAAATGGCTTGTAAGTGTTCTGAAAGCTTCTGCTATTGGCCTGTATCGCCACCCATCTGAATATAAGGCGTTGGCGGTACCTAACTGCCATTGTCCACGATATAAGTACAGTTCAAGTATAGTATTATTCATCCCGTCCGCATGCTGTATGCGCACCGGATATAAATAACTTAACCATCTTTTTATAAAAGAAACCTTATGCAGCATATACAAACACTACGCACAATGTAAGAAAAATACGGGGGAATGATAGCAATAACACTTGCTTAGCCTCTGCGACGTCGGCTCTTCTTAAAGAACGGCACTTTACTTTCATTGCCGTTTATCAGCCTGCTGATATTTTTATAGTGAGTTACCACTACAAGAAATGCAGTGGCTATTGCAAACAACTTATAACTAAGTTCCGGTTCATGAAAAATAAACACAATGAAAACAGGAAACGCAATGCTCGCTGATATAGAACTTAATGACACATACCTGGTCAGGAACAATATCAATATAAAAACCATTACCAGGCTCACAGCTGCAAGCACCTGTATTGCCAATATCATACCAAAAAGTGTGGCAATACCTTTACCGCCTCTAAACTCTGCCCATATAGGAAAGATGTGCCCAACTACTGCTGCCAATCCTAAAAATATCTGCAGGTTTACAAATGGTTCACTATTAATTGTATAATGAGATAAAAAAGAAAGCTTTACAGCAACCAGCCCCTTCATCATGTCTACAAACATTACCATAGCACCGGCCTTAGAGCCTAGCACCCTGAACGTGTTCGTAGCACCCGCATTACCGCTGCCATGTTCACGAATATCAATGCCGAACATTCCTTTACTTACCCATACTGCAGTAGGAATAGAACCTATCAGGTAAGCTAAAACGATGAGAACCGCTATACCCATTCTTTAAATTAATGGTTGGGTTGCAAATATAGACGTTTCAAATTTTATATCCTAACAATCTGTATTCAAAACCCTTACAATATAAATAAATATTATTATATTTAAATTCCCCGCTTAAATAGCACAATAAGCCATTTATTGAGCTCTTGGTAGCCTTGTAAGCTAAACCCCTGTTTTTGAGCAGCTTCAGCAATTATATCCTTATCCTCATAAAGCAGGCCACTCATTAATACAAAGCCGCTTTCAGCTGTAAAATTGTAAAGTGTTGCCATGTAGCTTAACAGGATATTGCGATTAATATTTGCCAGTATAATATCAAAAGTCTTTGGCAATACGTCTTCAAGTGAGCCTCTTTCTAAATATATGTTTCTGCAACTATTACGTGCTATATTCTCTCCTGCATTTTCAAAAGACCATTCATCATTATCAATTGCCAATACTGATGCAGCGCCAAGCATTTCAGCCAGGATAGCAAGTATTCCTGTACCTGTACCAAAATCAAAAACATGCTTATTTACAAAATCGATCTTACTCATTTGTTGCATCATCAGTTGCGTAGTAGCATGATGCCCCGTGCCAAAAGACATTTTGGGAGTAATAATTATTTCATAAGGAGTAATGATCTCAATGTCATGAAAATCTGCCCGTACAATACATACACCATCTACTACTACAGGTTCAAAGTTTTGTTCCCATATACTGTTCCAGTTTTGTTCAGGAATAGATGTAGTTGTATAAATCGATCCATGTTGCAACATAATGTCTTTCAGGGCTTGCTCATTAAAAGCATCATTCTGTATATAAGCTATAAGCGCTTCCTCAGCTTCTTCAAAACCTTCATATGCTATCTCACTCAGTTCTGCTATCAAAACTTCCCGCAAGCTGGCATCTGTAACAGCAATGTTTACCTGTATATGCATATCTTAAAAAAAACCGTCCCGATATATTATCGGGACGGCGGCAAATTTATTTAAATGATCTATTTATTTTTATTAAGGCGGCTACCGGGTTTTCCCATCTCAGATTCCTTATCTGTTTCACCTGGCTCTTCATTGTTCATATCCTCATTCATCTGCAGGTTCTTCCTTTGCTCATCCATATCGCCCGGTTTAGAGCTGTTGTAAATGATACGGCGTGTAGGAACATCCGAGATAACCCTGAACTCTGTACGGCGGTTCATTTGGCGACCTTCCGGATTGTCTTTTTTACCTATAGCATTAGGTGCTACCGGATCTTTTTTACCAAAACCTTTAGCTGTCATACGGCCACGATCTATGCTACCTGTTTTTTCAAGATAGTTCAGTACTGCCTCTGCACGACGGCGGGAAAGGTCATCATTGTATTTATCATTACCCTTAGAATCGGTGAATGAATAAATTTCAACGCTCAACGATGGGTTATCTTTCATAAAATTCACCAATGAATCTAAAGAAGCAATAGACTCAGGGCGCAAAGTAGCTTTATCATAATCATAGAATACATTGCTTACTCTGAAAGGGTGAACAATGCTATCCATGTATATATCTGCATAAGTAGTATCATCCGGAGCAGAACGCTTAATATCCATAGTGCTTACAGATGCACGTGTAGATGAAAAACCATTTTTGTCTCCTGTAATTACATAAGAATGTGTGCGCGCCATGTTGAACACATAGTTACCGTCAGATGAATTGAATGTCTTCATCTCACCTGATTGGTCAGTCATTTTCACAACCACATCATTTAATAATGACTGCGATTTCCTGTTGATCACTTTACCCATTACTGTAAGCCTTGGCTCATATTGCACACGCCAGATATCGTCACAACAAGTTGGATTCTTCAACGCTATAGCACCTATACGGTTAGATACAAGGTAAGCATCGGGTTTGCCAACCGGGTCGCGGATATAATATATTTCGTCTGCAGAAGTATTAATTGGATAACCAAGGTTGTGTACATTATG
>Ga0207138_1149_pt2 | contig 9716 bp, 5 predicted proteins | sample Alteio_BWMinHeat_6_FD_153589 | JGI IMG/M metagenome (GOLD analysis project Ga0207138, IMG submission 153589) | Enriched cells from forest soil in Barre Woods Harvard Forest LTER site, Petersham, Massachusetts, United States -... | ecosystem: Environmental > Terrestrial > Soil > Temperate forest >...
GCTATAATAACAGGCAAATAAGCCTGCTTGAGTTTTTGGATTTTTTCAATGATTACCAGGATACCAGAGAAAAACAATTAGAACAGACACTTAACCTGCGCCTTGCAAAAGAAGATGTAAATGATGTAGTAGGCGTGGATATAATAAAAGAATAAAAAAACACTTAAGAACAATGAAACGATCTATAATACTTACCCTGAGCTTAACAACACTCTTATATTCGTGTGAGCATAAGGAAGTAAAAGAAGAGAATAAAAAGTTTTCACTGAGCGATTCGATGATGCACATGATACAAATAGACACTGTGCACTATTGTAATGTTGCTGATGAAATTTCGCTGAGCGGTGTAGTAAGCTTTAATGAAAATAATGTTGTAAAAGTATTTCCACGCAGCAGCGGCCAGGTAGTGGAATCGAGAGTAACGCTTGGAGATAAAGTTTATAAAGGCCAGGTGCTTGCTGTGATAAGAAGCGCTGATGTGGCAGGAAACCTAAGCGACCTGAATTCTGCCAATGCTGACCTGGCAATAGCCAAACGAGAAATGGAAAATACTGAGGCTTTATACAAAAGCGGCATCAGCAGTGAAAAAGAATATAACGAAGCCAAGCAGAATTATCAAAAAGCGCTTGCCGTAAAAAACAAAACAGAAGTAGCGCTGAGCATTAGCGGCGGTAATAAAACCAGTACCGGCGGGCAATTCTCGTTAGTATCACCGATAGATGGGTATATTGTTGAAAAGAAGTTAACCGCGGGATCATTTATACGTCCTGATATGGGGGATAATTTATTTACCATTTCGGATCTAAAGAATGTATGGGTATATGCCAACGTCTATGAAGCTGATATATCAAGAGTGAAGGAAGGGTATCCTGTAAAGGTAGTAACCTTAGCCTATCCTGATAAAGCGTTTGAGGGGAAAGTGGATAAGATAAGTGAAGTACTCGATCCGCAAAGTAAGGCGTTGCGCGCAAGGGTAACAATAGACAACAGGAATATGCTTTTGAAACCGGATATGTTTGCAAAAGTGATCGTCAGCAATGAAGAAGGCATGAGGGCTTTATGCATACCCACCTCTGCTCTCATATCGCAGGACAGCAAAAACTTTGTAGTGATATACGCAAGCAAAGAAGATCTGAAGATTGCTGAGGTAAATATTATAAAGACAGTTGCAGACAAAACATACATCAGCTCGGGCGTGGAAGACGGTCAAAAATTAATAACCAAGAACCAGCTATTGATCTTCAATCAATTAATAATCTCTTCGACGAAGAATTGACATGAACTAACACAAACAATTTTTTTCTTCAACGTATTTAATGTGTTATAACCTACATGAACAAGTTCATTAAACAAATCATATACTTTTCATTACGCCACAGATATGTAGTATTTCTTTTTACTGCTATCATGGCCATTATCGGGATAGTTTGTTATAATAACACACCGATAGAAACATTTCCAGATGTAACGAATACACAGATCATCATTATTACACAGTGGCCGGGCAGAAGTGCTGAAGAGGTTGAAAAAATGATCACCATTCCGCTGGAAACCGGGCTCAACTCTGTACAGAAAAAAACAAGCTTACGAACCATATCCTGTTTCGGGCTATCATATATCGTTATCATTTTTGATGATAATGTAGAAGATGCGTTCGGCAGACAGCAGGTATTGAGTAGGATCATGAATACCGATCTGCCTGATGGTGTAAAGCCGGAGATAGAACCTCCATACGGGCCGACCGATGAAATTTACAGGTATACACTACGCAGCCATACAAAATCCATCAGGGAATTAACTACCATTCAGGATTGGTACCTGGACAGGCAATTTAAAGCTATTCCGGGTGTAGCAGATGTGAATGCGTTTGGTGGTGAAGAAAAAATATTTGAAGTAAGTGTAAACCCAAGCTTATTACTCAAATACGGGCTTACCGCACTGGACGTATATAATGCCATGAACAAAAGCAATATTAATGTTGGCGGTGATGTAATAGAAAGAAACGGCCAGGCTTTTGTAGTAAGAGGTATTGGCTTGTTGAATGATATTAACGAGATTAATAACGTTATCATCACCAATATTAATAATGTGCCGGTATTGATAAAGAATGTTGCCGAGGTAAAAGAAACTGCCGCTCCGCGCCTGGGCAAGGTGAGCCGTAATGATGAAGGCGATGTGATGGAGGGTATTATTGTAATGCGAAAAGGTGAAAACCCAAGAGAAGTATTAGATGAGATACATAAAAAAGTAACAGAGCTGAATAAAACGCTTGCAAAGCAAGATGTGGAAATAGTAACCTTCTACGACCGAACCACCTTAATGGATTTTTGTACTGAAACGGTGATACATAATCTTATTGAAGGTATTGTTTTAGTGACAGTGGTAGTATTATTATTCATGGCAGAATGGAGAACTACATTGATTGTTGCTATTATTATTCCGCTGGCACTTTTATTTGCATTTACGTGCATGAAAATAAAAGGGATGACTGCCAACCTACTTTCGATGGGAGCTGTTGACTTTGGTATTATTATAGACGGTGCAGTGGTGATGGTGGAAGGGATATTTGTGGCGATGGACCACCTTGCAAAAGAGGTAGGAATGGAGCGATATAATAAGCTCATAAAATTAGGATTATTTAGAACCGTAGCAACTGACAAGGCCAAAGCTATCTTTTTCTCCAAACTTATTATTATAACGTGTTTACTTCCCATATTCGCTTTTAGAAAGGTAGAGGGGAAAATGTTCTCTCCATTGGCCTATACACTTGGCTTTGCATTATTGGGTGCCTTGATATATACACTTACATTGGTTCCGGCATTAGCCAGTATTTTGCTGAAAAAGAATGTAAGGGAAAAACATAACCCGCTGGTAATTGGGTTGGAAAAACTAGTAGACAAAGTTGCCGGGTACACTTTCAGGTTTCCTAAAGCGAGCCTTGTCATCGCATTTAGCTTTATGCTACTTACATTTTTGTCAACCAGTTTTTTAGGGACTGAATTTTTACCAAAACTAAATGAAGGTGCGTTATGGATCACCGCTCAGATGCCTATCAGCTCTTCTTTAAATAATTCGTATGATATATCTCAGAAGATGTACCGCATTATTAAACAGAATCCGGAAGTGAAAGAAGTAGTGATACAAGTGGGGCGAACAAATGACGGGACTGACCCAAAGGGGTTTGCAAATGTGCAGTTTGCTGTAAACTTATATCCTAAAAAAGAGTGGAAAAGGAAGATAAACATGGATGGGCTTGTGGATGAAATGAATAAACAATTGTCAGTTTTCCCTGGTGTGATCCTGAATTTTGCGCAGCCTATCAGCGATAATGTTGCAGAAGCTGTTGCAGGTGTACCAGCAGAAAATGCTTTGAAAATATTCGGACCCGATCTGAATGTGCTGGAACAAAAATCTGCTGAAGCGCAATCCATTTTAAGAAAAATAAGAGGCGTAACCGATCTTGGAGAATTTAAGGTAGTAGGACAACCCGAATTTAGAATTGAACTTGACCAGCAAAAAATGGCCCTTTATGGTGTTAATGTAGCTGATGCTAACTCGATCATTGAAATGGCATTAGGTGGCAAAGCCGCAACCGTACTATATGACAATGAAAAACGTTTTGACATTCGTATCCGTTATCAAAAAGAATTTAGAGACGATGATGAAAAAATAAACAACATGATCGTACCGTGCGGAAACGGGAACGTAGTGCCTCTTAAAAATATAGCTGATATAAAAAGAGTAACCGGACCTGCATTTATCTATCGCGATAAAAACACCCGCTATATTGGTGTAAAATTCAGCGTGCGAGACAGAGATCTGGGTGGTACTATTAAAGAGGCGCAAAAAAATATTGATGAAAAATTGCAACTGCCTGATGGATATTCAGTGGTATGGAACGGAGAATTTGAGAATCAGGAAAGGGCCCAACGAACTTTAGCAACAGTGGTGCCCATTTGCCTGCTTATTATCTTTGTATTATTATATATCGCGTTTGCAAACGTAAAAGACGCATTTATTGTTTTGATAGATGTACCGTTTGCATTAATAGGAGGTATACTTGCATTGCACTTCAGAGGGATGAATTTTAGTATATCTGCTGGTATTGGGTTTATTGCACTAGCTGGTATATGTGTGCAGGATGGTGTAATTCTTATAAGCCAGTTCAAACACAATCTTGAGTTAAAAATGCCATTAAAAAGAGCAATACACGAAGGTGTTGTCTCCAGGGTGCGGCCTGTGGTAATGACTGCTATGATGGCTGCTATAGGCTTGTCGCCTGCAGCATTGAGCACCGGCATAGGCTCTGAATCACAAAAACCTCTTGCTACCGTAGTTATAGGCGGGCTGATCACCTCTACAATACTCACGTTGCTTATTCTGCCAATTATATATTCTATGGTACACAACCTTATACATAAAAGAGAAAACAGAAAACTATTGAAGAAGATGGGTATGGTAAGTTAAAATATTATGAAGATCTATGAAAAAGCCTGCATAAATGCAGGCTTTTTCATTTAGGGGTATTTCCAATTCCAACCTTAAGGAAGTCATTTAATTTTCTTTTATTATATTCATCGAATAATTATAGCTATTACATGTCTTGTGTAATTGTTCTTTATAGCAATAATTATCAGAACCAATCAGATGAATAAATTTATAAAAGGGCTTATCTATTTTTCTTTAAGACACAGGTATTTTGTGTTTTTCATGACAGCAATACTTGCTGTAATAGGCTTTATAAGTTATAAAAATACCCCGATCGAGACCTTTCCTGATGTTACTAATACGCAAATCATCATCATTACACAATGGCAGGGAAGAAGTGCCGAAGAAGTAGAAAAATTTGTAACTATCCCGCTGGAAACAATTCTGAATTCGGTACAAAACAAAATAAGCCTTCGAACCACCTCTGCGTTTGGACTCTCTTATATACGCTTGATATTTGATGATAATGTAGATGATAGTTATGCGCGTCAACAGGTTTTTACCAGGCTTGGTAATGCAGACCTGCCGGATGGTGCAACGCCGGAAGTAGAACCTCCTTACGGCCCTACGGGGGAAATATACCGTTATACACTGGAGAGTAAAACAAAAAATATACGCGAACTGAATACCATACAAGAGTGGGTATTGGACAGGCAATTTAAAGCAATACCAGGGGTGGCAGATGTGAATACATTTAGCGGGGGGGAAAAAATCTACGAGGTACGGGTAAATCCTAATAAAATAACCAATTACGGGCTTACCTCTCTTGATGTATATAATGCCGTAGCAAAAAGCAATATTAATGTTGGTGGTGATGTATTGGAAAAAAACGGACAAGCATTTATCGTAAGGGGTATTGGGCTTTTAAACGATGTTAACGAAATAAACAATGTAATTGTAACCAAAATAAACGGGGTACCTATTCTTGTTAAAAACATTGCTAGCGTTGTAGAAACAGAAAAACCAAGACTGGGAGATATAAAAAGAGACGCAGAAGAAGACGGCGTGGAAGGTATTATTGTAATGCGAAAAGGAGAGAATGCCGAAACAGTAATAAAAGCTATTCACGAAAAAGTAGAAGACCTGAATGAGAATATATTACCAAAGGATGTAAAGATCGTCCCGTTCTACGACCGTAGTACACTTATGAGTTACGCGACACATACCGTGCTGCATAACTTATTTGAGGGTATCATATTGGTCACTCTTATTGTGCTGATATTTATGGCCGATTGGAGAACTACGCTGATAGTGGGCATCATTGTTCCATTAGCGCTGTTGTTTGCATTTATGTTGATGCGGTTAAAAGGGATGACCGCCAACCTGTTATCTATGGGTGCAGTAGATTTTGGTATCATTATAGATGGTGCTGTGGTGATGGTAGAAGGACTATTTGTGGCGCTCGACCACAGAGCCAAAGAGGTTGGCATGGAAAAGTTTAATAAGCTGGCAAAACTGGGCCTTTTTAAAACTGTTGGTGCAGAAATGGGTAAGCCTATATTTTTCTCCAAGATCATTATCCTTACCTGTCTCGTACCCATTTTCTCTTTTCAGAAAGTAGAAGGCAAAATATTCTCACCACTTGCCTATACATTGGGTTTTGCATTGTTAGGAGCTCTTATTTATACACTTACGCTTGTGCCTGCTTTATCGAGTATCTTGCTTCGTAAAAACATAAAGGAAAAACACAACGTTGTAGTTGATTTCTTTGAGAAATATGTAATGCGCGGCTTTAAATGGGTATATGCGCATCAGCGTGTGAGCTTATGGACTGCAGTGGGTATTATGGCTATTACATTTTTCTCGGCTAAGTTTTTAGGTACGGAGTTTCTCCCTGAATTAGATGAAGGCGCGCTATGGGTGAAAGGACAGTTACCTATGAGCGCATCTCTTGATGAATCTAACCAGATAGCAAGGAAGATGATGAGTATCCTGGAACAATTTCCGGAGGTGAGGCATACACTTGCGCAAATTGGAAGAACTGTTGACGGAACCGACCCTAAGGGTTTCTTTAATATAGAAATAGCTGTAGACCTGAAGCCAAAAGATGAGTGGCCTAAGGGCGTAACAACAGAAAAACTGATGGATGATATGGATAAGCAACTGAGCAAATTGCCAGGCATCTTATTCAATTACTCACAACCCATAAGGGATAATGTGGAAGAAGCAGTAGCAGGCGTACCCGCTTCATTGGCAGTAAAGATATTCGGCAAAGATTTTGGCAAGCTGGACACGCTTGCCAATCAGGTAATGGACCAGTTACGTACTGTGAGAGGAGTTGATGACCTGGGGGTATTACGCAATTTGGGACAACCTGAATTTCATATAGAACTGAATCAGGAAAAAATGGCCCTATATGGTGTGAACATATCTGATGCCAATGCTGTTATTGAAATGGCAATCGGCGGTAAGGCTGCAACACAATTGTATGAAGGCGAACGAAAATTTGACATACGCGTTCGTTATGATAAAGAATTTAGAAATACGCAGGAAAAAATTGAGCAGTTGATGGTACCGACGCAAGACGGAACAAGAATACCATTAAAAGAAGTGAGCGATATAAAAGTATTGACAGGGCCCTCATTTATATACCGCGATAATAATGCAAGATATATACCTGTAAAATTCTCTATTCGCGGACGTGACCTGGGAAGCACTATAGCTGAGGCTCAAAAGAAAGTAAAAGCCCATGTGCAATTACCCCGGGGATATACTATGACATGGAACGGGGAATTTGAAAACGCGCAGCGAGCATCTAAAACACTTGCCCAGGTGGTACCGTTATGCCTGATAGGTATATTCCTGCTGTTATTCATTACATATGGCAATGCCAAAGACGCAACTCTTACTATTATGAACGTGCCATTCGCCCTGATAGGGGGTATACTTGCTCTGCATATTACCCGTATGAATTTCAGTATAAGTGCAGGTATCGGGTTTATTGCCTTATTTGGTGTTTGTATACAAAACGGGGTAATACTTATCAGTGTATTTCGAAAAAATCTGGAAGCGAAAATGACATTGCACATGGCCATAGAACATGGTGTGCAATCGCGTATACGACCTGTTGTGATGACCGCACTAATGGCTGCTATAGGTTTATTACCCGCAGCAATCAGCACCGGCATAGGCTCTGAAACACAAAAACCATTGGCTATCGTTGTTATTGGCGGGCTGGTCACATCTACCATACTTACTTTATTAATATTGCCTGTAATGTATGCCCGTGTTTATAATCTCATACACAGAAGGCAGAACAGGAAATTATTAAGCAAAATGGGTATTGTAAGTAAGTAATACTGCTTTGGCAACTGTGATTTTAGAGGTTATCTTTGCGCCATGCAAATATTGGATGGTACAGCTACGTCTGCCCAAATAAAAGAACAAATAAAAAAAGAAGTAATTGATCTAAAAGCAAGCGGCAGTAAAACACCCCACCTGGCTGCTATTTTAGTTGGCAATAATCCGGCTAGTGAGGCATATGTGGGATCGAAAGTAAAGACTTGCAATGAACTGGGATTTGATTCTACTTTATTAAGACTTGACGCGGATATATCAGAAAAGTATTTACTTGACCAAGTGAGAAGATTGAATGAGGACGATAGTGTAGATGGCATATTAGTGCAGTTGCCCTTACCTGGACATATTTCTCCTGATGTTATCATCAATAATATAAATCCTGAAAAGGACGTAGATGGGTTTCACCCGATAACACAAGGGAAGATGCTGCTGGGGCAACCTTCGTTTTTACCTGCTACACCCTATGGTATATTGCTGATGCTGGAACATTATAAAATAGATGTAACAGGCATGCATTGTGTAATAGTAGGCAGAAGTAATATTGTAGGCACACCTATGTCGGTATTGCTGAGTAGAAATGCAAATCCCGGCAATGCAACTGTAACACTTTGTCATTCTAAAACACGCAATCTAAAAGAAATGTGCAAGTCTGCTGACATTATTATAGCTGCCATAGGCAGGCCAAAATATATAACCGCTGATATGGTAAAAGAAGGAGCGATAATAATTGATGTAGGTATTAACAGGATAGATGACCCCAGTAAAAAAAGCGGCAGCAGGCTAGTAGGAGATGTAGATTTTGATGCCGTAGCTCCACATTGCAGTTATATAACCCCTGTTCCTAAAGGTGTGGGCCCTATGACCATTTGCGGGCTGATGAAAAATACACTTACGGCAGCCAAACAGCCTAAAGGAAAATACAATTAATATTTATTGAAGCGTTATGAAAAGTGAAGTAAGTAATACAGATACATATCCCGTAATGGAGCATTTCTATACATTACAGGGAGAAGGGCATCATTCAGGTAAGGCTGCCTATTTTATTCGCCTGGGCGGATGCGATGTAGGATGTGTATGGTGTGATGTAAAAGACAGTTGGGATGCAAGCAAACACCCGGTTTTACATACTAATGAAATTGCACAGGCTGCGGCAGAACAACCCTGTAACCTTGCTGTTATTACCGGCGGCGAACCCGCCATGTATGATCTTAGCGATTTGTGCAATGGGCTTCATGATAAGAAATTTAAAACACATATTGAAACATCAGGCGCCTACCCTATACAAGGTGATTTGGATTGGATAACTGTATCGCCAAAAAAGTTCAAAAAACCGTTGGATGAAACTCTGAAATTAGCAGATGAATTGAAGGTCGTAATTTTTAATACATCTGATTTTGAATGGGCAGAAACACATGCTGTCAAAGTATCTGAACATTGCCTTTTATATTTACAGCCTGAATGGAGTAAGAAAGAAAAAATTATTCCTGAAATAATTGCCTATATAGAACAACATCCAAAATGGCAATTATCTTTACAACTGCACAAATACATTAACATCCCATAATATGACCTGGTTACAAACTATTATTCTTGGTATAGTAGAAGGCATTACTGAGTTCCTTCCTATCTCCTCCACTGGACACATGATCATAGTAAGCTCAATTATGGGCATTAATGAAGAGGCTTTTACAAAACTGTTCGAGGTTTGCATTCAGTTCGGAGCCATATTGTCTGTTGTTGTATTGTATTGGAAAAAATTCTTTGATTTTAGCCGCTGGCAGTTTTATGTAAAGCTTATAGCTGCATTTATACCCGCTGCCATATTTGGTGCACTCTTGTCTAAGAAAATAGATGCGCTGCTTGAAAGCAGTTTGACCGTAGGCATTAGTATGTTTGTTGGCGGTATCATACTGCTATTCATTGATGAT
>Ga0207138_1206_pt1 | contig 9716 bp, 5 predicted proteins | sample Alteio_BWMinHeat_6_FD_153589 | JGI IMG/M metagenome (GOLD analysis project Ga0207138, IMG submission 153589) | Enriched cells from forest soil in Barre Woods Harvard Forest LTER site, Petersham, Massachusetts, United States -... | ecosystem: Environmental > Terrestrial > Soil > Temperate forest >...
ATCGACAACGGGCCACCGGTCACCAATTTGCAGAAGCTGCTGACGGCCCTGGGTTACGAGGTCGTGATCAGCGGCGAGTACGATGTCAAAACATTCCGCGCCGTCCAGGAGCTACAAAAAGTTCGCCTGATCCCGGTCAACGGCCTGGTCGGGCTGGAGACCCGTAAAGTGCTCAATGAGATGGTGACAGGGTAAGGGAGAAGAACCATGTGGAGTTTGATTGGTAACCTGTCGCTACCGCTCTTGCTGGGCAGCGGCTCGGCGGCGCCGGCCATCGATGCCGGCAGCCCGGACACGCCCCCGGAGGTCCTGGCGGCGCTGGCCCTGGACGACGACCGGCAGGTGCGGCTGAAGGTGGCGGCTAACCCCGGCACCCCCGCCGACGCGTTACTGGCCCTGGGCCTGGCCGATCGCAGCCCGGAAATGGGGCTGGCCCTGGCTCGCAACCCCGGAACGGACGCCTGGATGCTGACCAATATCGTGGCCACCAATGAGAGCGCGGAGGTCCGGCGGGCGGCGTTGGCAAACAGTAAGACGCCGCTGGAGGCCCTGGCGGCGCTGGCCAATGATTACGACGAGCCGGTGCGGCACGCCGCCATCGACCGGCTGGCCGCGTTGCCGGTGGACGAACTGCTGGCGCTGACCGGCGACTTTGAGCCGTCGGTGCGGGCGGCGGTGGCCGCCAGTGCCACCGCCTCGGTGGACGTGCTCACGAGGCTGGCGGGCGATGCCTCGGCGCGCGTGCGGGCCGTGGTCGCGGGCAACGCCAACACCCCCGCCGACGTCCTGGCGATGCTGGCCGAGGATGAGCAAGAACTGGTCCTGATCTCGGTGGCCGCCAACCACGCCACGCCGCCGCAGGCCCTGGCCATCCTGGGCACCGATTGGGATACCACGGTGGAGAGCGTAGTGGCCCACAACCCCATGACTCCGCCCGCTACCCTGGGTGAGTTGGCCGGGCACGAGGACGCCCTGGTTCGTTACCACGCGGCCGGTAACCCCGGTACGCCGACTGCGGCGCTGGGGTTATTGGCTGACGATGCGGACCGCGACGTGCGCCGGCGGGTGGCGGGCAACGCCCACACGCCGGTGGAGCAATTGATCCGGTTAGCAGCCGATGACGAGGATCTGGTGCGGGTCCTGGTGGCTAACAACGCGAGCACGCCGGGGCAGGCACTGGACCTGCTGGCCGGCGATCCGGAAGCGACCGTGCGCATCGTCGTGGCACGCCATCAGAATACGCCGGCGATAACCCTGGACCGGCTGGCCGGCGATGAGGACGAGCTGGTTCGCCTGGCGCTGGCCGGCAACCCCATGGCCCCGCCCGGGGCGCTGGCGAAGCTGGCCGGGGAGGTCGAATCGGACCTGCGGGAGGCCGTGGCCCGCAACCCCAATACACCGGCCGCGGTACTGGCCGGGCTGAGCGCAGACAAGGATGAACTGGTGCGGCAGGCGGCCGCCGGGAACCCCGGCCGGCCGTAAGCAGCGCCAGGCATGAACCCGATCGCCTACCTGAAAATCGGCCAGAAGATCCTGTTGTTGATCTTCCTGGTGAGCGCGCTCTCCACCTGCGCCTACACCCTGCGCAGCTACCGGACGGAGCGGCAATTGATCCGGGACGGCATCGACCGGACGCTCCTGGTGGCGGCCTACAGTGTCGATCAGGTCGCCGGCAAGCGCTGGCACGAGCGGGCCCGTGACGCGCACTCGATCGCGCCGGATGAGTACCTGGGCTGCGTGCGGCAGTTGACTGAAGCGGCCAACCGCTACCACGTGCAATATGTCTATGCCATGGTGGAAGCCGGCCCGCAGATCGTGTTCACCTGTTCCAGTGCTACGGAGGAGGAACTGCGCGTAGGCACTTATGATCACTATTTTCAGCCCTACCCCAGCGCCAGCGATGCCCTGAAGAAAACGTTTACCGAGGGCACGGTTCACTTCGAGGATTACACCGACAAGTATGGCGAGTTTCGCTCGGTCTTCGTGCCGCTGATCGCACCCGGTGGCCGGCGCTACGTCCTCGCGGCCGATATCTCCACCCACTTCATCCAGCAACGGCTGCAGGCCATGCTGTTATTCTCCCTGGGCATCGGCAGCACTATCTTCGTGGTCATCTTCCTCTTTGGCTGGCTGCTGGTCAGCATGATCTCCCGCCCTATCCACCAGCTCTCCGAATTCACCCGCCAGTTGGTCCACCACGGCTTCCAGGCCCCGCCGGACGTGGACCGCGGGTTGAAACTAATCGCCGCGACCTGCCGCGACGAGGTCGGCAACCTGGCAGAGTCGTTCATCTTCATGGAGCACGAGTTGCAGGAACATATCGCCACGATTAAGGAGACCACCGCGGCCCGGGAGCGGATCGAAAGCGAGCTGCGGGTCGGCCGCGAAATCCAGATGAGCGTGCTGCCGCAAGACTTCCCGCCGTTCCCCCGCCGCCAGGAGTTTGACCTGCACGGCCATATCGAGCCCGCGAAAGAGATGAGCGGCGATTTCTTCGATTACTACATGATTGACGAGCACCATCTCTACTTGACGGTGGGCGACGTGAGCGGCAAGGGCGTGCCCGCCTCGCTGCTGATGGTCACCTGCCGCACGCTGCTGGAAACCATGGCCAACGAGGGCATCACCGATCCGGGGGAGATTCTGAGCCGCGTCAACACGGAGATCGCTCGCAAGAACGAGGCTTTACTGTTCGTCACCGTCTTCTACGCCGTCCTGGACGTGCGCACGGGCGAGTTGAAGTACGCCAACGCCGGCCACAACCCGCCCTACATGCTGCACGGGGAGGGCCGCGTGGAGGAATTGCGGGAGAACCCGTCGCTGGCGCTGGGGCTCAAAGATCCCTACCACTACCGCACGGGGACGCTGATCATGCAACCGGGAGATTGCTTCTTTGTGTATACCGACGGGGTCACTGAGGCCCAGGACACCCAGTTGGACATATTCACCGCGGCGCGGATGGAGCAGGTCCTGGCGAAGGGGGTGCAAGCGCCCATGAAGGAGCTGGTCGTGCAGGTTGTGGCGGCGGTGAAGGAGTTTGTCGGGGATGCGCCGCAATCGGATGATATTACCATTGTGGCCGTCCGCTACCGCGGGCCGGCCCTGGTTGACCGGCCAGTCGCGGCCGCCGCCACAGGATGATGTGAATAAGGAGGATGATATATGGAGACGATGGAAGTAACCGACAGCAAGCAAGCTGGCTTCGTGGTAATGAGGCTGGTTGGCACCATCAACGCGCCTCAGGCCCCCGAGCTGCAGGCAAAGCTGATGGCGCAAGTCGATAGCGGCGAGCACCGGATGGTCATCGACTTCACGGAGCTCAAGTACGTCAGCAGCGCCGGCCTGCGGGTGTTCCTGCACGTGGCCAGGAGCCTGCATCGGGCCCAGGGCAAGCTGGGCATGGCATCCCTCCAGGAATACGTGTACGATGTGTTCCATCTGGCCGGCTTCGCCGAGCTCTTCGAGTTCTTCCCGTCGGTGGCGGAGGCGATTACGGCCTTGCAATGAAGATCAGTCCGGCCACTTAGCCGGCTTTGTCTTTAATCAACTGCCGGGCCTGTTCTTCTTGATCGATCGACATGACAAAATACGGGTGTTCAAGCACGTCGCTAAGGCGGGGCCGTTTCGTAGGATCCTCGTCGAGCATCGATCGCAGGAGGTCCTTGGCCTGATCGTCGAGGTTGCCAAGGTTTGCCAGATAGGCCTTTCTCAAGGCTGTGACTACTTCTTTCGTCCCCTTTTTGGCAGCATCTTGGACTTCCTGAGAATTTACGATTTTATCATATTCATTCGGTAATAAACTTTGATACAGCATGACTCCCAGGCTATAGGTATCGACTCGTTTGTCATATTGGCCGTCTCTGTTTGAAGTGGCCACATCGGCTAATTCAGGCGCCATATGCGTGAGTGTTCCCCAGGTAGTCTTGTCCCCAGTAGTGCTCTCCGTTTCGCCTACTCCGAAGTCGATGATCTTTGCTTCTCCTGTGTTCTTATCGATCATGATGTTGTCCGGCTTCAAATCGCGGTGCATCATCCCCCGATTTTCCTGAACATGCACCATGCCGGAGATGATCTGCCGCATAACCAATTTATTCGCCAGCGTCCGTTGCGGATCAGTCAACAATTTATCGTCTTTGAGGCCTTCTTGAACATCAGTAAATTTCTTGCCCGAGACGCATTCCATGATATGGATCGGCGGCGGCCCCTTGATGATGCTGACAAACCCTGCCACATTGTCATTCTTCAGATCGTCCCGACCCGTGGCGTAGCGATGGCAATCGATTTCCCTGAGAAAGAGATCCGTAGCTTTCTGGCCGGTGGCCGTGAGTTGCTTGGCTACCAATTGCTTGTTGGTCTTGGGATCCGTGAGTAGAAATGTGTCGCCGCAAGCCCCGCTGCCCAGGTACTCGGCTTCATACTCCACGCCGCCAATCTTGACAGATTTGAGCCAATTATTACGGCCGAACTCCGCCTTATCGGATATGTTCGCGTTCATCTCCTGGTAAATAACATCGGCCATGTCATCAAGGGACTGGTTCTTGCCGAACTTCTCTAACAGCTTGTCACGCTGCTCTTGAGTCAACTTGTAAGTTGTCGAAGTACCGTCAGTTGGCTTGGTGACATGCAGATCCTGCTTATTGGCCAGAATCGCACTCTTGATCACATTAATGGCATCTTTCCTATCCATCATCATCACGGCATAGGAGATGTCGGGATTATCCGCCATATTTTTCTTGATCTGATCGAGTACGGGCTTCATTCTCTTTTGCACAACCATGTGCCTGAGCCCTTTAGGAAGAGCGGATTCAATGACCCCGAAGATGGTCTTCTTCTTGCTCTCCGGGGTGACACCGCTCATATCGACGTTCACACCCTCCTGTAGCCAGTTGGGCAGAGTTTCTCCCTTGAGCTTTTCCATCGGCTTTGAGCCTGTCGAATCGGGGATTGTGTCAGGCATAACCTTCTTGATCAGCTCGTTAATAGCAAGTGCGCGCTGATCAACCAGTTTCTTCTTGTCCTCCAGGTCATCATATTTTTGCTTATCATCGTCCCCTAAATTGAAATAGTCGTCATCCGTCACCACCTTCGCCTTAAGATTATTGAGCTCAGTCTGCTCTTCGCTGCTCAGCGAATAGTTCGACGGGTTTTTCTCCAGGTCAGTCAACAACTTGAGGTCATCCTCGGACAGCGAGGGGTGCTTTTGCAAATACTCTTTCTCTTTGATGAGGATTGAGATCTTGAGGGGCACGTCGGTGGTGATCTTTGCTTCTACAAGGTTCCGGGCGCAGCTCACGCGCGGATCCTTCTCCAGCGCTTTACGCACGCCCGGATCAGCGTCTTTGGCCAGGGTAAGCAGCGTGCGCAGATCTGTGTTGCTGTTCCTGGCCACGGCCTCGCGCACGGCAGGATCTTTGTCGCTGGCCAGTTTCTTCAACGTATCCTGGTCGGTGTTGGTGTCGCCGGCCAACTTCTTCAGCTCATCCAGGTCAGTGCCGGTGTGGCTCTCCAGTTGCTTCCCCTTTGTGTTGGCCAACTCCAGCTGCTTGGCGTCCATTAATTTGGTCAACTCCCCGAGGATGTCCTTCGCTTCTTTCCTGGCCTTCTCCGCGGCCTTCCCCGAGCCCCCCGTGCCGGCGCCCTCGCCAATGAGCTTGACCGCTTGCTCCAGGGCCTGACTGGCTTGCTTGAACACGGTCTCACAGGTCTTCAGGCCTTCCGGTGTCTTGATGTCGGGCAGCTTATCTTTTAACTCCTGCAGGCTGCTCATGGCCTTGTCGTAACGGATCATGTAATCGCCGAGATGCATTTCCAGGTTCTTGGCGTCGACCTGCGCGACGATCTCCTTGAACGTCCCGGTGTAATCATCAAACTTGGCAGTGCCGGACTGCAAAGAAAGGTTCCTTTGGGCTTCCCTGGCCACACCATAATCTGCGTCTTTAGACAGGCTCTGCAGGACATAGCTCTCGGTGAATTTGCTCCCGGCCACGGCCTGCCGCACTTGCGCGTTGGGGTGCTCGGCCAGTTTCATGAGCAAGCTGCCGAACTTGGGCTCGCCCACCTTGCTCACTTCCTCGCTATCGTTAAACGGCAACTTGTGCACAGCCAGTTCAATAAACGCGAGATCATTGGTATCGCAGAGATCCACCAACAGTTCGGTGGTCATGCCGGGATGGTTCACGACGGCATCTTTGACCTCGACGTCGGCACTGCCGGCCAGTTTTTTCAGGGTATCCGCCGAGGTGTTCGGGTTCTTAGCTACGGATAGCTGGATGGCCCAATCCTTATGATCGGCCAGCTTATCCAGGACCGAAGGGGGCGTATTGCGATTGCCGGCCACCAGGTTCTTCACGTTCGCGTCGTCGTGATCGGCCAGCTTCGTCAAGGTTTGAGGCGATGCATTGGGGTGCCTGGCTACATCCATCCGGGTGTGCAGGCTGCTATCCTTTTCCAGGATTGCCGCCAGCGTCCCGCCTGAAGTGTGGGGGTTGGCCAGGATCGCGTTCCTGATCTTGTCCTGGTCGCCCAGCTTGTCAGCCAGTGCCGCCAGCACCTGGGGCGGGGTATTCTTATCCCCGGCGACCTTGAGGGCTTTCTCAGGATCGTTCAGACAGGATTGAATCAAGGCACTGGACAGCTCTTCCCGTTGCTCCTGGGTGGCCGTATAGCGCTTCAAGTTAGTCACGGTCAGGCCGTTGCTGAACTTATCGGTCAACCGGTCGTTGATTTTCTCCAACTTGGCCTCGTTGAGGATGATTCTGTGATCGAATTTGCTGATCTGGTCATTCAGGCGGCGCAGGTCATTCTCATTGGTTGTGTGCGATTTAACTTTGTTCAACTGCTCAATCTGGCTGTGGGCATCCTTGATTTGCCCCTCCAGGCCCTTCTTGTCCTTGATCAGGGTGTCGAAGCTCCTCTCACCGAAGCCCTTGCCCATGATCGTAAATTTCTTGGTGGCATTCTCAATCTGGCTGGCGATCGATTCCCCGTTGAGCATGGAGCTCAGTTTCTTGACGATGGGACCGACTATTTTGTGTAGATCTCCGGTCGGCTGCTTTTTCTCCAGTTGATCCAGAACTACATTCAGCGACTTCTTTTCCGATTCGTTCAGCACCTCTTTTTTTTCGACGGTCAGCTTGTCATCAAGATGTTGCTGCTTGTCGACTTCAGTAGTCTCAGTCTTCTCTTTCGTCTCAACCGTATTGACCTGCGTCGTGCTGCCAGACACTTCAGGCTTTTTCGTCACCGTCTGTTGATGGATGCCGGTAGAACCATAATCCCCGCTGCCCCCGAGATTGATTGAATTTACACGCGTGCAGGAAAAGTGCCGGTCCACCAGGAATTTAAGCATTGCTCACCCTCTCGCCCATATGCCTGATACGCCATTGCCCCTTGATAAGTTAGAATATTATACTGGTCCCCATAACATTTTGAATAGTAGTTCCACCGCATACAGATACCGAGGTTTTGGCTGCTGATGACCGCCCCCACGGACACAAGCCCGGCACCCCCTGAGACTGCTGCGTCGCCACCTTCACCCGTCCTGCTGGCGGAGTCCAACGGCACCCTGCAGACCTTGCAGAAGATGCTTGCTGTCATGGGCCGGGATGAACGGCGGAAATCCGACAACTTCATGTATCTCATGGATCAGTACAAGCAGCTAGGGACGAACCTGCATCAAGCCCGCAAGCGAGTGCCCCCGCCGCCGCCCAGGCAGAAGACGCCGGCGCCGGCCGGCTATGCTCCCACGGCCCTGGGGCGAGCGCGCCCGGCGCCCACCGCCCGAGGCACGGCGCCCGCGGGTACCGTTCAGCAGGCTTACCGCGGCCAGCCCGCACTCGCGCACAAGCCGACCGGGCCGGCGCCAACTCCTCAGCCGGGCCCGGCGCATCTCCAGCCCTTACCCCGCCCCCCGCAGCAGGCGGTGCCGGTGCCGGTCACTCACCTCGAACCCATCCCCGGCCGCATTCCGGTTGCGCCTACTCAGCCAGGCGTGCCGACCCCGGCCCCGCGGCCTATACCCATGCCTGAGGCGACCGGGCCGGCACCCCAGGAAGCGTTGCCCCTGGCGTTGCCCAGGTTCGCCGGCACCCTGGGCCCGCCAGGCAGCAGAGCGATCGACAACGGACCGCCTGTTACCAACTTGCAGAAGCTGCTGGCGGCCCTCGGTTACGAGGTGGCGATCACCGGCGAGTACGACGTCAAAACCTTCCGGGCCGTCATGGAGTTGCAGAAAGTACACAAATTACCGGGTAACGGCATCATCGGTCTGGAGACTCGCCGGCTGCTTAATGGGATGGTGACAGGTTAAGAGGGGCATGCCCATCCTGAAATGCCACGCTGTTTTGACCTTCCATGAGCGCTGAGGTCAGCCCGCACGCGGATCCGCCACGCCGCATCTCGATTCGCCCGGTGCTGATCCTGCTGTTGATCCTGCAGATCTTCACGGTGGGCGCGCTCATCGGCTGGCTGTCGCAGCGCCACGGGCGGCAATCGGTGCAGGATATGGCCAATGATTTACTCGTGCAACTCGCGGCCGTGATCGATGAGCAAGTCAACTTTTACCTGCGGGTGCCGCAGAGCCTGAATGCCTTGAATAATGACGCCTTGCGCCTGAACCGCTTCGACCTCGATGACTTCACCACCCGCTATCGCCTGCCGTGGAGCCTGGAGCATTACATGTGGCAGCAAATGAGGCTCTTTCCCACGCCCTCCTTCATCTACATGGCCAACCCGCGCGGGCACTACGTCGGGATCGCCAGGCACAGCAACAACGAGCTGTACCTGCAGTTCCGGGACGCTACCACGCATGACCTGTATGAGAGCTACTCCCTGGATGCCCGGGGCCGGCGCAAGCGCCTGGTGCTCAGCGAACGTTACGATCCGCGCACCCGCCCCTGGTATAAGATGGCCGTGGCCGCCAAAAAGCCCACCTGGAGCGAGATCTACCCCTTTTTCGACAAGGGCAAGATCGGCGTGACCGCGATCGCCCCCATGTATAGCGGCGCGGGCGCGCTGCAGGCCGTACTCGCTACCGACGTCCAGGTGGCGTACTTCAGCACCTTCATGCATGGCTTGAAAATCGGCAAGACCGGGCGTGCGTTCATCATGGACCCGCGCGGCTACCTGGTGGGCGCCTCTTCGCTAGAGCCCCTGACCCGAGTGCAGGGTCCGGGCCGGATGGCGCTCCTGCCGGCGGAAGAGAGCACCGATCCGCTGATCAACGCGACCGCCAGGGATATCGAGCGCCGCCTGGGCGGTTTCAGCGCCACCGCGCCGTCCCTCTTTCACTGCGATCTGAACGGCCGGCTGCTGCTGTACCACGTCAGCCCGTTGCAAAAAGCGATCGGCCTCAACTGGACCATCGTCGTGACAGTGCCGCAGGAAGATTTCATGGAGCAAATCAACGCCAGCACCCGCTGGACGGTGTTCCTGTGCTTGCTGGCGGCACTGCTGACCAGCCTCATCGGCGCGATCCTGACCCAGAAGATGATCGACCCGCTCAAGCACCTGGCGTACCTCACCCGTGACCTGGTCAGCCACGGCTTCACGGCCCAGTCCCCGGCCGAGCAGGGGATCGCGCGCACGTCCCACACCATCTGGGAGGAAGCCGGGCAACTGGCCGGCTCCTTCGTGTTCATGCTCCAGGAACTGCAGCATTACATCATTCGCGTCCAGGAGGCGTCCGCGGCCCGGGAGCGGATCGAAAGCGAGCTGCG